>ERZ795052.41-NODE-41-length-170057-cov-217.780056_pt1 | contig 170057 bp, 160 predicted proteins | sample MGYA00375136_ERZ795052 | MGnify/ENA primary metagenome ERZ795052 (study PRJEB30181, sample SAMN05720156) | activated sludge metagenome | isolation source: Anaerobic digester | place: Japan | collected 2015-05-26 ...
AACTGACTCTTAATCAGTAGGTTGTCGGTTCGATCCCGACAGGGCTCACGTAATTTCAAGGGGTTACGCAGTTTGTCGCTGACCCCTTTTTTCTATTTTTTGGACTAAATTGGACAAAAGAGCGTTGTATGCCTCTTGATGTGAGTGTCGGGAAAGAATGAAGTTAATATATTTGTTTTTTTTCAGGGGTTTTGTTCTGTTGGTTAGTCGCTTTCGCGCAATGTCCAAATTAACAGCCGAAACCGTCAAGAGTTTCTTGACAGTCAGGGCGGCTTTCCCTATAATTTTGTTGCCGGAAGTTTAAAAGCGCCAATTTAGCGATGTTTTTTAGGGAATTTATTCCAGCTGTTCGGAAATAGGTTCCGATAGAGAATCGGAAAATCATGAAAAAAAAATATGATAACTGTGCCGCAGGATTTACGTCATTTGAAATAATTGCCGCAATACTGGTTATTGCCATTATCGGCGCCATTGCCATAGCCCGCTTTACTGCTCCTTCTGATTATACTGTTGCCGCGGAAGTGGAAATAATGAAGTCAAACATCCGTTATGCCCAGTTCCGGGCGCTCTCTGACGCGGACACCTCTTTAGGCGTCAATGACGCTACCTGGGGGATAGCGTTTTCCGCGAATTCCTATACGCTGCAGCAAAACGGCAGCACCGCGACAATTAATTTTCCGGGCGATGACTCGGCCACGCACAATCTTCCCGCGGGAATTACGGTGAGCGCTTCCGCGTCGCCTTTGACCTTTGACGTTTGGGGAAGCCCCGGCGCAGGCAACATTACCGTTACGATTACCGACGGGGTGTCTCCGCAGACTGTTGTTGTCACGCAAAATACGGGGTTCATTCCATGAGACGAGCAAAAAACAACCGCGATAAAGGATTTACTCTGGTCGAAATAATTATCGCCATAGTGGTGGCGGCGATTCTGGCCGCGATGGTGTTTTCTTATTCCAGCACGACGCTTACCCAAAGCGTCCAACCGCTAAACCAGGCGGCAAAAACCATGGCACTGCAGAAGGTTATGGAAAATATATTTACCGATTATAATTCAAACTACAAAGCGGATTTGGCCGGCATTCAAACAAAAATCGGTGCGGAAGGAACGGTGTGCAGCGCGGAAACACCTTGTATCTACGGCCAAGGCTATACGGTGGTAGACAATCACTTTATAAAGTTTGTCGACAACTCGGAGGCGCCGCTTGCCGCAGGCGATCCGCAGAACACGCTGAAAGTGACGGTTAAAAATGATCTGGACGAAACACTATCCATATTACTTACACTTATCGTCACGCAATAAGGGGATTATGAAACGCGTAATGTTGAATAAAAAGGGGTTTACCTTAATAGAAATCGTCGTTGTGCTTCTTCTGGTCGGTCTGGTGACGGCGGTAGTCGGCCTTTCTGTGGTGAAGATGGTCAACAACTTTTTTTTCGCCAGAACCAACGCCGATACTCTGCTCAAGGGGCAGATTGCCATGGCGCGGATGGTCAAGGAACTCAACAATGTCAGAATAGTCAGCGCCGCCAGCGCCACGTCTATCACGTTTACTTCCTATCGGGACGCGAATACCCGTACGATATCGTGGGGAGGAAGCGGGACAAATCTTCTTTTAAATAGCGATACGCTTACCGATGATGTCGATGATTTTTCGCTTGCCTATTACGACACTTTTGACGGCGCCGCCCAAACAACATGGGCGGATACGCGGCGGATGATAGAAATCACGCTGAGCGTAAAGGGCGCGGAAAACACAATATCGACTTTTAATGCCCGGGTGGCCCCTTCCTTTGATGTGCTGCCCCCGCCGGAAGGAACATAATTTCTATGAAAGAAACGATGATGCTGGCGATAAGAGTTTTGTTGTCCGGTAAAAATACGGGCCAGGCGCGGAAAAATAATCAAACCGGCGCCGCGATTGTGGCGATAATTGTTGCTGTGGTCATTGCCGCCATTTTGGGCGCGGGAATGCTGTATCTGGTTACGTCGTCTTCAATTTCAGGGGCGTTTATCGGCAACAGAGAAAAGGCGTTCTACATGGCGCAGGCGGGCAGAAATTACGCCGCGATGGTAATAAACAACGCGAATGTTGCCGGCACTCCGGAGGTCATTGAAGCGCTTAACGGCCAGACCTTTGTTTTGGCCGACGGCAGTAAGTTCTACATCAGCACGGATATGAACGATGTCGGAGATACCTTTGCGGAATCAACGGGGATTGTTAATGAGGGAACCCCTCTGGAGGCGCGGCAGAAAATCGCGTTTACCGTGGAGAGCATAAAATTCAGCCAGGAGGTTTTTGCCGTCAGCAGCATTCAGATTTCGGCCAGGGCAGAAATTGACAGTTACGATTCCAGAATCGGGCCCTATGACCCGGCGACGTTCACGAAAAAAGCGATTGTCCGCACCAACGCGATAACCGCGGGGGCGATTACGGTGATTAGCGGAGGCTATATTTATGGTGAAGCTATATGCGGCGCCGGCGGCAATCCTGCGGTTGCCATTGTCGCGCCTGCCGGGTCTATTGACCCTGGACCGAGAACCGCGGCCACAACGAATGTGGTATATACCCCTGTTGTAATGCCCACGGGTGGAACAATTATCCCTAACATTACTGACAGCAGGCCGCTGGGAGTGACCGGCCAAACAACAATGTATAGAACCGGAAATATTAATTTTAATAAAAAACCTCCTAAAACGCTTACAATCAGAGGCAATGTTACGCTTATTGTGGAAACTGCACTGGGAGACGGAAATGTAACAATGGATGCTGCGCAGGTTATTATAGAAAGCGGCGGAAGGTTGGATTTCTTTATAGAAAAAACGCTTATCCTCCGGGGGTACACTCAGGTTAACCCGCCGCCATCACCGGCGACAGCCGTAAGAATTCTGGGCGTTGATACCACTAATCTTAATTTTTCTGAAGGTATAGTCTATGGCGGAATATACGCGCCCGCGGCTGATTTTTTGCTTGCTTCAGAATCACAGATTTACGGGACTGTTGTCGCTGATACGATATCAATGTCTGGTGCCAAGAGTGGATGTGGTATTCATGTCGATAAGGCTTTTTCCGGAAGCGGCGGGGGCACAGGTGAAGGGAATATTGTGTATTAGCCGCGCCGGGCAAAACGCGCGCGGTTAATCCGCTCTTTGTTTTTTTGCCGTATTTACGAAAAAAGGGGGGCATGGCGAATACTCGCCATGCCCCCTCAGTTTTAATTCCCGCCCCGGATGACGGATATCTGTTAAATATTTATGACGAACAATCAATTAATATTGATGGGGGATTATTTTGACCAAGCTGAATGTCAGCTGATAATCATCAGCACCTGCTCGGTTTTTACGGAGTCCCCCTCCTTGACGTTTATCTCTTTGACCGTTCCTTTGACCGGCGAATAGACGGGTATTTCCATTTTCATGGCATCCATGATGATAATTTCATCATCCACGTTTACTTCATCCCCGACATTAACCACGATGCTGGCAATTTTTCCGGTCATCGGCGCTTTGATTTCCGTGCTCATTTTCCCTTTTCCTCCTGAAATCGTCGTATATTAAAAATAATCTCCGTAAGATGAAGACGGATTGTTTAATACCTAAAATAACCGTGCGGGTCAACATAATAATAAAGGCTATTCATACCTCAACGCGTCAATAGGGTTGAGCAAGGAGGCTTTGTAAGCGGGATAAAAGCCGAAAAAGACGCCGACCAGCCCGGAAAAGCCGACGGCCAGAATCACGGCCAGAGGGGAAATAATGGTGGTCAGGCCGGCAAAGTAAGACAGAAGCTGGGAGGCGATTATTCCCAGAATTATTCCAATCATGCCGCCGATTAAAGAAAGAGTTATCGCCTCAATGATGAACTGCAGGCGGATATCCCACGTTTTCGCGCCGACGGCCATGCGTATGCCGATTTCTCTGGTGCGTTCCGTTACGGAAACCAGCATGATGTTCATAATGCCGATTCCCCCCACAAGCAGCGATATGCTGGCTATCGCCGCCAAAAGCAGAGCCATTGCTTTTGCCGCCTGCTGGGCGAGCTCCAGCATCTGCGTCAGGTTGCGCACGGAAAAATCGTCTTCCTGTTTCGGGCCGATGCGATGTCTTTGCCGCAGAAGTTGCGTGATTTGTTCTTCCGCCCTGCTTAAATCCTCCGCGCTTCTTGCCTTGACGGCAATCGTGTGCACCATGCCCGGAAAAGTGGTGCCGAATATTCTTTTTTGCGCGGTGGTCAACGGAATATATATAACGTCATCCTGGTCGCGGCCGATTACCGATTGCCCCTTGCTTTCCAGAACGCCGATAACCATGAAGGGCACCTTTTTTATTCTCACCGTCTGGTTTATCGGCTCCATTCCGCCGAAAAGCATATTCACGACAGTCTGGCCTAAAATACAGACCTTGGTCGAATTGCGTATGTCCTGGTCGGTAAAATTTCTGCCGGCGGTCAGGGACAGGTCTCTCACGGCGAGCATGTTGGTTGCTGTTCCCTGGACGCTTGTCGCCCAGTTCTGGTTGCCGTAAACGATTTGCGCGACGCCGCTCAGTATCGGCGCCGCGTATAGAACGGCGGAGCATTCTCTTTCAATGGCTTCCGCGTCATCGCGGGTAAGCGTCATTTGCGTGCCCATTCCCCCCCGCACTCCGCCGGCTGTCGTGCTGCCGGGCAGAACAATAATCATGTTGCTGCCCACGGTGGCAATCTGTTTGGAAACCTGTTCGCTGGTTCCTTTTCCCACGGCAATCATCGTGATGACCGCGCCGACGCCGATAATGATGCCCAGCATGGTCAAAGCCGAACGCATTTTATTTACGCGCAGGGCGCGCAGGGATATTTTAAAGGTGGAAGGTATGCTGATCATCGGACAGCCACCTCGTCACTGATAACCTCGCCGTCAAGAAATCTTATTATGCGCTTGCTGAAGCGGGCGATATCCGGTTCATGCGTGACCAAGACGATGGTTATTTTATTTTCTTCATTGAGACGGACGAAAAGCTCCATTATTTCGATACTTGTTTTGGTGTCCAGGTTTCCCGTCGGCTCATCCGCCAGCAGAAGAGGGGCTTCATTAACCAGCGCCCGGGCGATGGCCACGCGCTGCTGCTGACCGCCGGATAGTTGATTGGGGTGGTGATGTTCTCTGCCTTCCAGCCCCAGCGCTTTCAGCGCCTGCCTGGCTTTGTTTCTTCTTTCTCGGGGTGGCGTGTTGTTGTAAAGCATGGGCACTTCCACGTTTTCCAGAGCTGTCGTGCGGGAAAGGAGATTAAATCCCTGAAAGACAAAGCCGATTTTTTTGTTGCGGATTTGCGCCAGAGCGTCGCGGTCCATTTTGCTGACGTCAATGCCGTCGAGCAGATACCGTCCCCCTGTCGGCTCGTCCAGACATCCGATGACGTTCATGAAAGTCGATTTGCCGGAGCCGGATGGACCCATGACCGCAACAAATTCCCCCGCCTCTATTTTTACCGAAACTTTGTTCAGCGCGTGGACTTCGCTTTCACCCAGGCAGTAAGTTTTCTGCAAACTGTTTGTTTCCACAAGCGGCATTTTATCTGAAAATCCCCGGAGGTCTCGATGTTGATGGCGAAGAGTTCTTTTTCGCCGGATGGTTTACTTCTACAATTATTTTGTCACCCGCTGATATGTCACCTGATATCACTTCCGTGAATCTACCGTCGCTGATGCCGGTTTTTATGAGGACGTGACGGGGTTTATTGTCCGATAAAATCCAGACGCCTTGTCCTTTTTGCCTGGAGGCCGCCGCTTCTTCATCGGTAATTTTCACGCGCAACGCGGCATCCGGTATCAGCAGCACATCTTTTTTGTGGGCAACTTCAATGGAAACATTCGCGGTCATTCCCGGCTTGAGCTTTAAGTCGGGATTTTCAACTTTCACAATTACGTCATAGGTGACAACGTTTTGCACGATAATGGGAGAATTGCGGACTTCAGAGACTTCGCCATTAAAGATTATATCCGGATAAGCATCAACGGAAAAACTAACGGACTGACCGGTTTTGATTTTACCGATATCCGCCTCATCCACGCTGGTGTTTACCTGCATTTTGGTCAAATCCTGCGCGATGTTGAAAAGAGTCGGGGTCTGAAAACTCGCCGCCACTGTCTGGCCGACGTCAATATTGCGTGATATTACTGTTCCGTTTACCGGAGAAATGATTTTAGTGTATTTAAGATTCGTCTGCGCGAAGTTCAACGCGGCCAGGGAATGCGCCACCTGCGCCTCGGAGGCTTTTAATTGCGCTTCGGCGGAAAGATACGTTGTTTCTGAATTATCCAGTTCACTTTTAGATATAAAGTTTTTGGCAAAAAGCGTTTTGCTTCTTTCCAGATTTATTTTTGCGTTGTGCACGGCAACACGCGCTTTTTCCGTATTGGCTTTCGCTACAAGCAGGTTTGCCTTGGCCTGCTGGACCTGCGCTTCGAATGTTGCCGGGTCGATGGTCGCCAGAAGTTGCCCTTTTTTTACCGGAGAATTATAATCTACAAATAATTCTTTTATCGTTCCGGAAACCTGCGTGCCTACAAGGACAGTAGTCACCGCGTTGACCGTGCCTGTGGCAAAAACCATCGCCTGAACATCGCCACGGCCGACGGTTTCGGTTATGTATTTAGCCGCATTGTTTCCGCTTTTTAAAAAAGAGCAGAAACCGATGAAAACGACGAGAAGAATCAACGCGGCAATGATGGTTTTTTTAAATTTCATTAATTTTCCCCCATTGCTTTTTCCAAATTCGCCCACGCCACCTGATAGTCGGCAAGTGCCGTTATGTAAGTCATTTTTGCGTTGTTTAAGGTAATCATCGCGTCTGTAATTTCAATGGAACTGCCGACACCGGCCTCGTATCTTCCCCTGGCTAATTCCAAATTTTCCTCGGCCTGGCGGACGATAACTTTTCCCGCGTCGATTCTTTCCCTGGCCTCATGCAGTGAAAGGTATGCGGATTCAATTTCGAGCGACACCGCCTGCAGAAGATAATTTTCGTTTGCCTTGAGCACATTTAAATTGGCCCTGGCTTCATCAATCTGGTATTTGGTGGAAAGGCCGGTGAAAAGAGGGAAAGTCAGAAAAACTCCGACGTTCCAGTTTTTATCCGTTGTCGTATCGTTGCCAAGATAACCATAGGCGGCGCTTCCTGATAACACGGGTAAATAACCTTTCTGATTTAAAAGAACGGTTTTTTCCAGCGCCTCCTTTTTCTTGGTCGTCGAAATTATGTCCGGCCTGTTTTCATAGCCTTTTTTCAGCGCCTGTTCCAGAGAAATATTGTGGGGAGCATAGGAAAGCGTCTCTTTTATTTCATAGGCGGGCGCGTTGGTTAAGCCCATGGCGTTATTAAGATTGACCCTGGCCAGACGCAGGGTGTTTTCCGCTTTGAGCAGGCTGATTTTGGAATTGCTTAAATTGACCTCCGCGCTGGTTACGTCGATTTTGGAGCGTGTTCCCGTTTCAAAAAAAGCGGTAGCCCTTTCAAAATGCTGCTGGAACTGGTTGACCGTTTCCCGCGCCACATCGACGCTCATTTTAGCCTGCAGATAAACGTAATACGCCTGCTTGACATTGAAAATCACCTGGCCGGAGACATCCCGAAAATCGGCCCGGGCGGATTCGGTGCTCAGGCTTTGTATTTGTATTTGATTAAATGTCTTGCCGAAATCAAAGAGCAACTGATTCAGGTTTAAGGAATTGGAGTAACGATTATACGGGTCAACATCCACACCGGATAAAGAAGCCGCGCCTATTCTCTGATAACCGGATTCGAAAGTCAGTTGTGGAAGATAACCGGCCCTGGCCTGACCGATTCTGCTTTCATAGACGCGCACCGTTTCCCGCGCCGCGTGAATATAGGGGTGGTTCTGCAGCGCGATTTCAACGCATTGCTGCAGATTCAGAACTTCTCCCGGCGTTATCGGCCCAGCCGCATAAGTATCAATGGCTGTCAGGAACAAAAAAACAAGAGTCAAACAAAATTTTTTAAACATATTTTCACCCAGCTGTTTTTTTCGGTTTTCATCACTGCCGGAGTTTTTATTCCTCTATCATAGTTTCGGGTGTGCCTGTAGGCTCAAAACTTTCCCGCGCAACGAGTTTACCGAAAAATGTTTGCTTGCCCCCTTCCAGAGGGGTCTGGATATAAGTACTGAACTTTTTTTCGGGCATTGTCAATGAGTTAGCGGCAAATTTAAGGATGGCTTTTTGCACGTCGGCGAATCGGTAATATTTAAGGCATAACCGATACAGGGGATATTTGTTGCCGTTGCAATAATTGATTGCGGCTGAATTCATTTTACAACGATGGCAAGTCTTGCGCATTGGCGTTTTTCGAAAACCTTTTCCGGTAAAAAAATTCCCATAATTTTCCTTATAAATTCAGTTTTGGCCGTTATTTTTTTGTTCATCATAATAATATTGAGCAAATATTTAAAACAAATTTTCGAAACAGTATCATGCTGATTTTTTGGTCAATAAATTTTTAAATTATGAACTTTGTTCCTATAAAAGTTCTTTATATTTTTTAAATCAAGGAATGTGCCAAAAAGGAGTAGAAATATAAGTTGTTGTTATAAAAGAATAATTTAAAAATAAATTCATATTTTTATACCTTAAAAACAAGATGCTGGGTAATAAATACTCAGAAAATATACTTACCTGGATAAATTTTGACCTTAGGGTGCATTCGCTAAAAACGTTTATCGGGATATTATTGTAATTGCAAGTTGGAATTTGGAATAATATTCTTGATATTGTTGACAATATTATTTATATAATAAACAGGTATCAGGGGTTTTATGTCCGACCAATTAATGAATACAAAAGAAGTAGCCGAGTATCTGGATATTCATGAAAAACAGGTTTACGCCCTGATTAAAAGCGGGCGGATTCCCTGCACAAAAGTTACCGGTAAGTGGATTTTCCCTAAGAAATTTATTGATGAGTGGATTGAACAGAACGCCAAAGAAGGCTTGAAACAGGCGCGCAAAAAAAGTTCTCAAATCAGCGGCGCCGTCTTGGCCGCGGGCAGTAATGACCCTGTTTTGGACATGCTTTTGACGGCAGCCAAAAAATCTCATCCCGATTTTTACATTTTTTCCGCCAATACCGGCAGCACTGAGGGGCTTAAAGCGCTTAATTCCGGCGTGACCGATATTGCTCTTTCCCATTTGTATGATGCCGAAAGCGGTAAGTATAATATTCCTTATTTGGGGAAATATTTGCCCACTATTAATCCGGTGGTGGTGAATCTTTTCAAGCGCGATATAGGTTTTCTTTTTAACAAAGAAATAGCCGGCGCCGTGAAAGGTTTTGAAAATCTTACTGAGGAAAATATCAGATTCATAAACCGTCAGGAAGGTTCGGGAATCAGATTGCTGCTTGATTATTATCTCGCGAAAGAAGGTATCAACTCGGAAAAAATCAAGGGTTACAAAAACGAAGTTTACACTCATTTTGAAGTTGGCCTGGCGATTATTTCCGGAGAGGCGAATGTGGGGATTGCATCGGCAGCCATAAGTAAACTTTTGGGGCTTTCCTTTTTGCCGATAACTTCCGAATGCTTTGATATGATTATGGATCAATCGACATACTTTCAGCCCGGTGTGCAGGCATTCATCGAAACTCTTAAATCGGGCGACTTCAGAAGCCGCGTGGAAAAAATCGGCGGCTACAACTTTGAAGATTCCGGGAAAATTCTTTATTCACGTCAATGAAACTGATTTTAGTAATATCAAGTAAAGAAAGGAGAAGTAGATGAAAAAGTGTGTTGTTGGATTGGTATTTTTAATGATTTTGCTTTTTCCAGGTTTGATGCTGGCGGCGGAAAGCTCCAAATTTATTCTTTTGTCTTCGACAATTGGTCCGATTGATTCCGGAATAGTGGCGACACTCGAAGATGCGTTTGAAAAAGAAACGGGAATTCGCGTGCGTCACGTCGGCGCGGGCACAGGCGCGGCATTGAATTTGGCTACCAAGGGGCAAATCGATCTGGTCATGGCGCACGCCAAATCACTGGAGGAAAAATTTATCGCTGATGGATTCGGCACCGAAAGAATCCCGCTGATGTATAACGATTTTGTGATTGTCGGTCCGGCGGATGACCCCGCCGCGATTAAAGGCGAGAAATCCGCGACGGCCGCTCTGAAAAAAATTATGGATAAAAAAGCTAAATTCATCAGTCGTGGCGATAAATCGGGCACACACGTTGCGGAAATGGTTCTATGGGAAAAAGCCGGTATCCAACCAAAAGGTGCATGGTATGTTGTTTATGAGAAGGGATCCGAAGGCAACGTTGCCACATTGAAATACACGAATGCCCAATCGGCCTATACGGTCATTGATCGGGCCACGTATCTGTCGCTGAAAGATTCTATAAAGCTGGCCATTCTGGTGGAAGGCGATGAGGCTTTGCTGAATTTTATTTCCCTCATTCCGGTTAATCCGGTAAAGTTTCCCAAGGTAAACCATCAGGATACGATGAAGTTCGTCCAGTGGCTGACATCCCCGCAGAAGGGGCAACTGATAATTCGCGATTTTGGGAAGGATAAATACGGCGCGCCCCTTTTCTTTCCCAATTCTGTTGAATGGCAAAGGACATTGAAGCCAAACTAAAACAAAAAAAGTAAAGGAGTACAGATATGAAAATTTTCAGAAACAGTAGATTAATTATGCTATTGGTGGCGGCCGTTTTATTGGCGTTTTGCGCGCCCAATGCGGATGCCGCGGGGAAAAAACCTGAACTAAAAAATGTAATTCTGGCCACAACCACCAGCACGCAGGATTCCGGTCTGCTTGATGTCCTGATCCCGATCTTTGAAAAAAAAACCGGTTATTTTGTTAAAACCATTGCCGTCGGTTCCGGCCAGGCTATGGCGATGGGGAAAAAAGGTGAAGCTGACGTCATGCTGGTACATTCACCGGAAGCGGAAATGGAGTTTGTAAAAGAGGGCTTTGGGGTCAACCGCCGCCTGGTGATGCATAATGATTTTATCATCGTCGGCTCCGGTGCCGATCCGGCAAAAATCAAAGGCATGAAATCAGCAGCGGATGCGCTCAAGAAAATCGCCGCGGCGAACGTCTTATTCATTTCGCGGGGCGATAATTCCGGCACGCACGCGAAAGAAAAGAAACTGTGGAAACAGGCGAACATTACTCCCGCGGGCAAAAAATGGTATCAGGAAACGGGTCTGGGCATGGGGCAGACGTTAAACGTCGCGTCAGAAAAAAACGGATACACGCTGGCTGACCGCGGTACGTATCTGGCTTTGAAGAAAAATCTTGCCCTGGATATCTTGGTGGAGGGCGATGCGATACTGTTGAACATTTATCATGTAATGGAAGTAAACAATGCGAAATGGCCCAAGGTGAACGCCGCCGGCGCGAAGGCATTTGCTGATTTTATGGTATCAAAAGATACTCAAGAAATCATCAGAACTTTTGGCGTGGATAAATTCGGTTCGCCGCTGTTTTTCCCCGACGCGGGTAAAAAAGTGGAAGATCTGGGAAAATAGAGGTATTAATTGGAGTTAATTGTACAGGGAATTGTCAAGGCTTTTCATTTATTAATCAGTCTTGATCCCGAAGTAATCGGCATTACGTGGCTGTCTCTGAAAATATCGGGGACGGCCACTTTTATCAGTCTGTTTATCGGTGTTTCCATAGGCGTTGTCGTCGCGCTTAACGATTTTTTCGGCAAACGTCTGGCTATCAGCATCATTAACACCGGTATGGGATTGCCGCCGGTGGTTGTTGGCCTTTTTGTGACCATCATGATCTGGCGCAGCGGGCCTTTTGGATTTTTAGAAATTCTTTACACTCCCACCGCGATGATTATCGCGCAGGCGATTATTGCCACGCCGATTGTTATGGGCATATCGCTGGCCGCTATTCAAAACCTGCCTCCGAATTTGCGATTACAGATTCTGTCTCTGGGCGCGAGCCCCCTGCAGATGGTTTGGGTTTTGATAAAAGAATCCCGTCTGCCGCTTTTGGCGGCGGTGATGGCTGGTTTCGGCGGCGTCATTTCCGAAATCGGCGCCTCCATCATGGTGGGTGGTAATATCAAGGGATATTCGCGTGTCTTGACTACTGCCACGGTTATGGAAACAGGAAAGGGTAATTTCGACCTGGCCATCGCTCTTGGTGTTATATTGTTGATTTTGGCCTTTACGATTAACTTCATCCTCACGCAGATTCAGCAGAGGCAGCAGCCAAGATGAAGCAATCACCTCTTTTATCCGTAGAAAATCTGGTGGTGAAACGCGGCAAGTTTACCGTGTTGAATGTTGATGAACTTAAAGTATTTCCCGGGCGGACACTGGCGCTTATCGGACCGAACGGCGCGGGGAAATCCACGCTTTTGCTGACTTTGGCCGGTCTTTTGCCGATAGAAAGCGGGAGGTTTTATTTTCAGGCGCGGCAAGTTAACAGATCTTCAGATTTAGCGATGCTGAGACGCAATATCGCGGTGGTTTTTCAGGAGCCGCTCTTGCTGAATATGACTGTGGAAAAAAATGTTGCCGTGGGGCTTAAGTTCCGCAATCTGAGCAGCACGGAGATAAAAAAGAGCGTTGGCGAGGCGCTGGCGTATTTCGGCATTGAACATCTGGCCAGACGCGCCGCCAAGACTCTTTCCGGCGGTGAATCCAAGCGCGTGTCCCTGGCGCGCGCCTTTGCCATCAAGCCGAAAATAATTTTTTTGGATGAGGCGTTTAATTCACTGGACCCGCCAACGCGCGAGGCGATTATTGACGATTTGCAGAATATTCTGGAAAAAACAAAAATTACCGCCGTGCTGGCGCTGCACGATCGCGAGGAAACGCTTAGGTTAGCGCAGGATGTAGTTGTGATGAGCGAGGGAAAAATAATCCAGCAGGGTGCCACTGCGCAGGTATTTCAGCAGCCGGTTAATGAATATATCGCCAGTTTTGTCGGAACGGAAGTTATCCTCGAAGGTGTGGTTAAAACAAGCAAAGACGGATTAATGGAGATAGCGGTAAACGGTCAAGTTATAGAAGCAGTCGGCGAGTTTAAGGAGGGACAAAAAGTCTGCTGTTGCCTGCGGCCGGAAAATATTACTGTTTCCAAAACCATACCCGGGAAAATCAGCGCCCGCAATGTTTTTGAGGCCAGGGTTATCAAAGCCGTTCGTCAGGCTTATTTCTACAAGCTCACGCTGGATTGCGGTTTTACCCTTTCCGCCTACATCACACTGCCTTCTTTTGATGAACTGAACATCCGCGAAGGAAGCATGCTGGCTGTGTCTTTTAAGGCCACCGCCGTGCATGTGATAAAGCGGTAATACGTAACTAATCGGCGCAAAAATAAACGAGCAGGCTTCAAATGCCTGCCCGTTTGAACTAATAGTTAAAGAAAATAAAAATCATTTTGCCAGCGGATTATTAAAGACAGCCGCTTTTCCAAGTTCGTCTTCTATTTCCATCAAGCGATTATATTTGGCAATGCGTTCACTGCGGCAGGCTGAGCCGGTTTTAATTTGTCCTCCGCCCATGGCCACGGCAAAATCAGCGATAAAAGCGTCTTCCGTTTCGCCCGAACGGTGCGAAATAACAAATCCCCAGCCCGCCTGGCGGCACATTTGGATTGCTTCAATCGTTTCCGTGACCGAACCGATCTGGTTAAGCTTGATTAATACGGCATTGGCCGCTTTTTCCTTGATACCGCGGGCGATATATTTTGTGTTGGTTACGAAAAGGTCATCTCCGACCACCTGGATCTTATCTCCCTGCTCGGCGGTCTGTTTTTTGAAACCCGCCCAGTCGTTTTCCTCCAGGCCGTCTTCGATCGAAACAATGGGATATTTTTTAATCCAGTTTTTATAAAAGGCTACCATTTCGCCGGTTGATTTTTTGCCTTGTTTGGACTTGGCCAGATTATATTTTCCTGCTTCATAGAAGGAACTGGCCGCCGCGTCAAGGGCGATGGAGATATCCTTGCCCGGTTTGTAGCCGGCTTTTTCGATAGCCTGAATGATGACTTCGCAGGCTTCATCGTTGCTTTTTAAATTAGGGGCAAACCCGCCTTCGTCGCCAACGTTGGTCGCGTAGTCTTTTTTGCTCAATATCGATTTCAGGGCGTGGAAAGTTTCCGCGCCGTAACGCAGCGCTTCGGCAAAAGTGGGGGCACCCAACGGCATAATCATGAATTCCTGCAAATCCACGCTGTTATCCGCGTGCTTGCCGCCGTTGAGAATATTCATCATCGGGACAGGGATACGTTTAGCGCCCGGGCCGCCGAGATAAGTATAAAGCGGAAGATTAACTGATATGGAAGCTACTCTAGCCACCGCCATGGATACGGCAACAATGGCATTGGCGCCGAGTTTCGCTTTAGTCGGCGTGCCGTCCAGATCAATCATAATTTTGTCAATCTGTGCCTGACATATAGGATCCATACCGATCAGCGCCGGCGCAATTTTTTTATTGACGTTGGCCACAGCTTTAAGCGTGCCTTTGCCCCCGTAACGTTTTTTATCTCCGTCGCGCAATTCCACAGCTTCGTATTCACCGGTGGAAGCGCCGGACGGGCATGAGGCCGAAGCCGTAATGCCGTTCTCCAGCGTGATGGTTGCTTTGACTGTCGGATTGCCGCGCGAATCCAGAATTTCCATGGCGCGAATTTCTTTGATTTTCCTTTTCATAATTATGTCCTTTCTGAGATTTATCTTTTGTCAAGCTTTGTGATAAGGCTTGCGTTTTTGTAAATGAAATTGCCGCTCATAATTAACGTAGCAGACTATCTTTAACGGGCATATTCAAAAAAGGGCGTGGAGTCATCAGTAAAAAATAATCGTTAATGCGCGCTCCTTAACCCGTAAAGATATTGTTTTTATCTATAAAAAAGAACAATTTTAGTCAATCTCATTATTGTTTCTTTTTAAACATGTGTGCGATTATCAGAAAATGATTTGAAAAATTATAATTATATTGGTTAAATGGCGCACATAAAAAATATTATGTATGTATTAGCAGGATTTTTTTGATTAGTTGATAAGGAGAAGAATTTATGAATAATTACCGTGAATACCTGGAAAGACTTAAAAAAGGCGAAAAAGGGCTCAATCCTTTTTTGGATTTTTTAGATATAAAACTTACCGATTTAAGAGACGGTTTTGCGGAGTTTCGCATGAAGGTGCGCCCACAATATTTGCAGGGGGCAAAAACCATGCAGGGCGGACTGGTAGTAGCCTTAGGCGATGAAGCCATCGCGCACGCCATGATGACGCAATTGAAGCCGGGTGAGGGTTTGACCACGATAGAGCTCAAAAGCAATTTCCTGGCAGCGGTAAGCAAAGGGGAACTTATCGCCCGGGCTAATGTTTTCAAAAAAGGCACGAGCCTGATGATCGGCGATTGCCTGGTGACGGAAGACAAAGGAAAAAACATCTGCCGCGTTTCCGCAACTTTTTTGCTTTTAAAAAAATGATTATTGGTGTCGATTACTAAAAAGTGTTTCTTAAAATTGCAACGCTTCCCCCTGCTATGTTATCGACGACGATGGCGACACGCTTAATGTTTATTATGGTGCCGCCGATACAAGTATCTGCCTGGCTACGGCAAGTATTAATGAATTACTTGGTTGGTTAAAAAAGCACAGCTATTTGGGTGTTATTTGAAAAAAGATTTTGTGATATTTTGCCTGGTCGTCAGACCTAAACACATACGGTATGGGAAAAAGGCAAGAGGAACCAGGTTACGATGTTCCTCACAGAAACGCGTTTAAATGGAAAATCAACGCAGGAAACCCTGAATGATTATGTTCACCGCTTCGTCGTAGGTCATGCCCATACTCATTAATTTCATCAATTGATCTCCGGCTATCTTTCCTATGGATGCTTCATGGCTTAATTCCGCGTCGGGATGTTCGGCGCGCAGGGCCGGAATTGTTTTGTTGGTGCCGTTATCCATGATAATGGCGTCGCATTCTATATGCCCGAAACTTTTGGCTTTGGCGACGATCGTCGCATAAAAGTCCTGTTGAGATTTTCCCTTTATGACCGAACGTGATACCATGTTGGAGCGGCTGTTTTCTCCCCCCAGAATTATTTTATTTCGCGAAACCGCCTTCTGGTTGCCGTCGGTCATTACTCTTTCGGTCACGAGCAGGCTGCTGCCCGCTGCCAAAACCGCTTCGTTTACCCGGTTTGCTTCGTCCACTCCGCCGATTTGCGTAAGCTCCATTTCCACCTTGGAGTTTTCCTCCAGGAAGACTTTTGTTGTGGGATTCAGCGTCCTTTTCCCCGATCCCTGTCCGCCGGCATAGTGCTTTTCGATGTATTTTATTTTTGCCCCTTTTTTCACGATAAATTCGTGAATCCCTTCATGGCCTTCCGGTTCCGGTCCTCCGCAGTGGATGCCGCAGCCCGCGATAATCGTGACGTCGGAATTTTCACCGATGATAAATTTATTATAAACAACATCGTGCAGCCCAGCTTTGCCCAGAATGACGGGTATGTGAACGGCTTCGTTTACTGTTCCCGGCGCGATGGTAACGGTAATCCCGTCTTGTTTTTCACTGGTTTCTATATCAATGTTCGCCGTTGTGGAACGCGACAGGAGCTTGCCGTCTTTTCTGATATTGTAGGCGCCCTGGGGGAGATCTTCGAGATCGGCTACGGTCTTGAGTAAAATTTTATCGGTAGCATCGAGCATCTGTTTCTCCTTTTTTACACGGGCGGAAATTGCATATTCTGAAATCAGCCAGTATCGGCAAAGCTTTTTCCAAATTGCCTTCGTACACTATATTTCCGCCATTTAAAATTAAAATTGTGTCCGCTACCTCGAAAAAGGATTTATTATGACTGACGACTATTGTTGTGGTGCCTTTATCCTTCTGCTCCTTTTTCAATAAAGTTACCATTGGCATAATCGTCCAAAGATCAATGCCGGTGTCCGGTTCGTCGTAAATGGCGAGTTTCGGATTTCTTGCTATTGTGGTCGCCAACTCAATTTTTTTTATTTCGCCGCCGGAGAGGGTAACATCTACAGGCTTGTCCAGAAAAGAAAGCGGGCAAATGCCCATCCGTCGCACGATACTCAACAGCTTTTCTTCATCATCAGTTTGACTGGAAATGGCCAGAAGGTCACGAAACGTGATTCCTTTGAAACGCGCGGGATGCTGAAAGCTATAAGAGATACCAAGCTTTGCGCGTTCGGTAATGGAAAGTTCGGTTATATCCTTATCTTCAAAAAAGATATTGCCGCCTGTTTGTCTGTTTATGCCCATGATTAATTTGGCTAAAGTGGTTTTGCCGCTGCCGTTGGGGCCGGTTATGGCGTAGAATTTACCTTTTTCAAATTTAAAATTGATCCCCTTGATTATGTCAATTTTTTGATCGTTGTTCTTTTCATCCTTTATGTTGACGGAAAAAACAATGTCCTTTAATTCAAGCATATTTTTACCTTTTCTTTTTAAGGTTTGTAAAATCTTCGCATTTTTACAATATTTTCTATCAAGAAGCTAGAACTTTAAAATCAGCGGGTTTGCGCCTGTTGATTTTTTATCCAACAAAGGTTTATAAGAAAATTTCTGTCTTTGAAAAAAATAATCTTGACGCCGATAGGTGAAAAATGCTTTTATAATTCAAATTCTTTCCAAACCTTCAGATTCGGTTACGTTTTGACAAGAAATGTTGTTAAAGGTTGCCGGGCATGACTCAATCCAAGAGAACTCAAAAAATTCATAAAAGGGACATTAATCTTGAAGAAGACGGTTATCTTAGCCCGCTGATTTGTTAACTTTAAAGAAAGGAGACAATAAAAATGAATCTAACCAGTTTGATAGTTTTTTTGCTGATTGGTCTTGCGGCAGGCTGGTTCGCCGGTAAAATTATGAAGGGCGGCGGGTTCGGCCTGGTGGGCGACTTGGTTGTCGGAGTAATCGGTGCCTTGTTGGGGGGATGGTTATTCGGCTTGCTGAACATTTCCCTTGGCGGTATTTTCGGTTCATTCGTGATGGCGCTGATCGGTGCGATAATTTTACTGTTTATACTGCGCTTGGTCAAGAAAGCGTGAACCTGAAGTTTTCTGATTGTTTGCTCGAATAGATGCGGAAAACAGCGGCGAAAATTCATACAGCCGTTTGATATTTTATTATTGTACTATAGCCGGGTATTTGAGTAATAAGTGCAGGTTTCCCGCCAGAAGAAGAGTCAAACAAAATCAATTTGTATTTGGAGGCGATAAATGAAGTTTGGACGTCGTACGCCGTTTAATCTGGGTGCTGTCGTGCTTGTGGTTTTAGGAATAGCCGGTTGCACAACTGATGGTTGCAAAGAAGTGATTAATACCAAAGACGCGCCCGCGGCTATTGGGCCTTATTCCCAAGCAATTAAGTTTCGCAATCTGTTATTTCTTGCCGGGCAGATTCCGATTAATGCCGAGACAAATCAAACAATCAGTGGCTCCATCGAGGAGCAAACGACACGGGTTTTGGAGAATATCAAGGCGGTACTGGCCGCAAACGGCATGACCATGGGTGATGTTGTTTCCACAACGGTTTTTCTCAAGGACATGAATAACTTCAACGAAATGAATGCCATCTACGGCAGGTATTTTAAGGAAAAGCCGCCCGCGCGGGCCACCGTGGAGGTGTCCCGCTTGCCGCATGATGTGCTCGTGGAGATTTCCGCCATTGCCGCGAGGTAGTAGTTGATGTTTTTCGGTCAGGCGGCTAATATTCGAACAATTACTGGTGAAATGATAGAAATTGAATTTACGGACATTGAAGGAATCGGAGTGGGGCATGCCCATAATTTGGACGCTGCCACCGGCTGCACGGTTGTTATTTGCAAAGAAGGTGCGGTAGCCGGCGTGGATGTGCGCGGCGGCGCGCCGGGAACCCGTGAAACAGACCTTCTCAATCCCGTCAATATGGTGCAAAAAATACACGCGATTGTGTTGTCCGGTGGCAGCGCTTTCGGTCTTGACGCCGCGTCAGGCGTTATGAAATTCCTGGAAGAAAAGAAAATTGGTTTTGATGTCGGCGTCACGCGCGTGCCGATTGTCTGTGGTGCGGTTTTGTTCGATTTGGCTATAGGGGATTTCAAAGTGAGGCCGGATGAGAAAATGGGCTATCAGGCTTGTCAAAACGCCACAAACAGGCCATGTTCACCCCATGGTAACGTGGGGGCGGGAACAGGCGCGACGGTCGGGAAAATCATGGGTATGAACCGCGCCATGAAAAGCGGATTGGGAACTTATGCCGTGCGGAGTGGCGATTTAAAAGTCGGTGCGCTTGTGGCGGTCAATTGTCTTGGAGATGTGAACGACCCCCAGACCGGCGAAAAACTTGCCGGACCGCTGAGCGAAGACGGACAAAAAATTATTGATACGGAAACAATCATGGCAGATGCTTATGCCGAGAAGAAAAATCTTTTTGGCGGAAATACAACTATCGGCATAGTTGCTACCAATGCCGCGCTGGATAAAGCACAGGCGACAAAACTGGCTTCAATGGCGCAAAACGGCTATGCCCGCACGATGAGTCCGGCACACACCATGTTCGACGGAGATACAATTTTTGCTCTTTCCACCGGAGTTGTCACCGCAGATTTAAGTGTCGTTGGTCTTTTGGCTGCGCGCGTTATGGAACGCGCCGTTGTTAGCGCAGTCAAAAACACTCAGGGCCTTTGTGGCTTGAAATGCTACCGCGAGTTACAAAAAAAAATATAACGATGCTATCATGTGGGAATTCACATGCGTCTTTCAGTTAAAAAGAGGTAAACCGTAATCCTGATTGTTTTTCCATTTACTAATAAGTGATCATTTCTAAATTATGCCGTTTTTATCTCCTTATTGACTATCAGTCGCAAATTTGTTAGTTAAACCTTCATGTAATCGGATTTTTTACAAGATTTTCTTTAATGGTGTTTCAAGTGATTGATCTTCATACCCATTCGATTTTTAGTGACGGTGAATTGGTACCCGCGGAACTGGCCCAACGTGCCTGGGCGGCGGGCTATAAAACAATAGCCATTACCGATCATGCCGATCACTCCAATATAGATTTTGTTATTCCAAGAATTGTCAAAGTTTGTAACCTGATAACGGAAAAAGGCGATATAGAGATTATCCCCGGAATTGAACTTACGCATGTTCACCCCGGCGATATAGCCTCTCTTGCCGATGAAGCCCGGAAAATCGGAGCAAAAATTATTGTGGTACACGGAGAGACAATTACGGAGCCGGTACCCGCGGGCACCAATCTTGCGGCGATAAAAGCGGAGGTGGATATTCTAGCCCATCCGGGATTAATTGGTGAAGAGGAAGTGAAACTGGCTGCGCAAAAAGGAGTTTATCTGGAAATTACCACCCGCCGCGGTCATGCTTACACCAATGGCCATGTTGCCAGTATGTCCAGAAAGTTTAATGCCCAGCTTGTGCTCAACAATGACGCTCACGCGGCATCTGATTTTGTCGGCAAAACAATGGCTTTTAAAATTGCGCGCGGGGCGGGACTGACTGATGATGAAATATCCGCGATGCTGAACAATTCGGGCAAAATTATTCAGAGGGCCTGTGTGTGACCGAAACAAAGAAATCCCGTTCGCTTAAAATTTGTCTTCTTACTTACCGGGGGAATCCCACCTGTGGCGGACAAGGGGTCTATATCAAGCATTTGAGCAAAGCTCTTGCGGATTTTGGGCATAAAGTTGATGTTATTTCCGGCCCGCCCTATCCGCAGCTTGATGAGAAAGTTCGTCTGCATAAAATTCCCAGCCTTGATCTTTACAACCCCGAGCATTTCTTCCGCGTGGAAAAGGTGACTGATCTTTTCAATCCATTGAACATGTATGAATTTTTAAACATGTGCACCGGCAGTTTCCCGGAACCTTACACTTTCGGTCAACGCGCGTATAAATATCTGCGTGAGAATGAAATGGATTATGACATCGTTCATGACAATCAATGTCTGTCCTATGGTATCGGAAAAATCGGAAGAGAACTTTATCCTACTATCGCAACAATTCATCACCCGATTACGGTTGACCGCCGCGAAGAATTGAATGCGGCAAAAACAATTTACCAAAAGTATAAGATTTATCGTTGGTACACGTTTATCAAAATGCAGATGAAGGTGGCCAGGGGCCTGTCGCATATTGTGACGGTATCGGAGTTTACAAAAAAGGATATCGCCCGGGAATTTTCCATTGACGAGCAAAAATTCCGTGTTGTTTATAATGGTATCAATAAAGAATTTTTTTATCCCGTGCAAAACGGGACTCGTCCGGAGAACACGATCATTGTTACCAACAGCGCGGATATACCCCTCAAAGGGCTGAGGTATTTACTGGAAGCCGTGGCCGAAATCAGAAAAAGACAATCCGTAAAACTTACGGTTATCGGCGAACCGAAAAAGAACGGAGTGATTGAAAAATTGGTCGCCAAGTTAAGGATTGGCGACATTGTCCATTTTACCGGGCGTATCGCTAATGAAGACTTTGCCGAATACTACAGCAAAGCGGCGATTGCCGTTGTTCCTTCACTGTATGAAGGCTTTGGCATACCGGCAGTGGAGGCCATGGCTTGCGGCGTGCCGCTGATATCAACTTCAGGCGGGGCTTTGCAGGAAGTAGTCGGAGACGGGGGGATAATTGTTCCGCCTGCCGACGCATCGGCGCTGGCCGGGGCGATAACTTATTTGCTGAACAATCCGAACGAAAGAAAAAGATACGCCAAGGCTGGTTTGGAACGCGTCAACAATGTTTTCAGCTGGTCGAAGGCCGCTGAAGAAGTTACAAATATTTACTGGGAGGCGATTGATGCTTACCGTCGACTTCCCTGAGTTGGGATTACAACCGGGAAACGCGGTTCTGGATGCCGGTTGTGGTACGGGCCGGCACTTGCGTGGCTTGGCGGGAATTCCGGGTGTGAGGTACTTTGGTATCGATACGAAGAAGGAAGACCTTGATAAGGCTTGTGCCTCGCTCGCGGAAATCCCGGGTTCCTCAGCAGATAATTGCCATATTGCCAGAGCGGATATAAGAAATCTTCCGTTTAGCGACGGTTTTTTTGATTGCGTTATTTGCTCGGAGGTGTTGGAGCACATTTGGGAGCATGAACAGGCGCTTGAGGAGCTGATCCGCGTTTTAAAACCTAAAGGCTCTTTGGTCATCAGTGTGCCGCGTTATTTCCCGGAAAAAATCTGTTGGTTACTTTCGCGCGCTTATCGCAATGAAGAAGGAGGGCATGTGCGGATTTACAAAAAGGATAAAGTCCTGAACATGCTGAAAAAATACGGGTTTAAATGCTGGAAGATTAATTATAAGCACGCTTTGCACGTGCCCTATTGGTGGATTAAATGCCTGGTTGGCCACAAAAATGAAAGTAACTTGCTGGTTAAATATTACAAAAAGTTTCTGGAATGGGATATTATGCATAAACCTTTTTGGGTGCGCTTTCTGGAAGAGTTTTTGAATCCATTCATGGGTAAAAGCATCGTTTTCTATTTTAAAAAGGACTAAGATTAATGAAAATCAATTTGCCCCAGCTGTCTGAAAAAAAAAGTAGGGTATCCGTGGAAAAAATGGGCGCTTTTATCGCGTCTATTCAAAAAGAAAATGGCGAAATTCCCTGGTCGATTGGCGGCAAAACGGATCCTTGGGATCATATAGAAAGTGCCATGGGTTTGTGTGCCGGAGGTTTTTATCAGGAAGCCCAAAGTGCTTATCGCTGGTTAATCGGCACTCAACTGTCTGACGGCAGCTGGTGGTCGGAAACACTCGATGGAAAAATTATCAACCCCACTAGAGAGGCAAATTTTTCATCATACGTGGCGGTGGGTTTGTTTCATTATTACCTTATTACCAAGGATTTGAATTTTTTGGAGGAAATGTGGCCGGTGATTTCCGGGGGGATTCGGTATGCAATAAAACTGCAGTCTCCGCAGGGGGAAATATACTGGGCAAAAAACAAAGACGGCAAAGTTGATAAAATGGCTTTGCTCACCGGTTCCAGTTCGGTTTATATGAGCATCAAGTGTGCCTTGGCTATTGCCAAACTTTTGGGTAAAAAAAGACCCAGCTGGTATAAAGCCAAGGCTTCTCTGGGTGACGCAATCAGATTCAGGCCTGATCTCTTCAATATGATTAAATCACGCTACTCCATGGACTGGTATTATCCTGTTTTGTGTGGCGCAATTAGTGGCGAAGAAGCAAAAAGGAGAATTGATAAATCCTGGGAAAAATTTATTGTTCCTGACTGGGGTGTGCGTTGCGTAAGTGATCGTCCCTGGATAACTATGGCGGAAACGGCGGAACTTGTTATGACTCTGGCAGCCATCGAAGATTATACGCGCGCGCGAGCCGTATTTAGCTGGCTTTCCGACAAAAGATTTTCCGATGATTCCTACTGGATGGGGGTAACATATCCTGATGGCATTATTTGGCCGGAAGAAAAAACGGGCTGGACGGCGGCGGCGGTTATACTTGCCTGGGATGCTTTGAACGAAATAACTCCCGCGGGGAGAATTTTCAATCATAAATTTTGGGATACATGGAAGTTGTGATTGATTTTGTCTTTGGCTGGGTAAAAAGCAAAAGATCATTTGATAATTTATAGCTGCTCCATTTTTCAGTGTCAATTTTAAAAGGCAAATTGAATGAACAAAGACCACCGGCCGTATTACCTAAAACGCTTGAGCCATAAATTTGAACAGTGGTATGCGTATCATTTTCTGGCGCCGCAATGTGAAAGTTTTGGGCATGGTATGGCGTTTATGAAACCCTGGCACGTGGAAATTTACGGCAGGTCTGTTTCCATAGGCGACTTTACCACATTAATCGCCACATCCGATAAAAAAGTCAGACTGAGCGTGTGGACAAAAGATGAGAAATACGGAAAAATTGAAATCGGTAAATGCTGTTTGATATGTCCGGGCACCAGAATAACATCGGCGACAGCGGTTACACTTGGTGATGACTGCATGCTGGCACAGGATGTTTATATCACTGATTCCGACTGGCACGATTTGTATGACCGCACATCATCCGTGGGCAGCACCTACGAAGTTAAAATCGGCAACAATGTCTGGATCGGCGACAGCGCCATAGTTTGCAAGGGAGTGACCATCGGTGATAACGCAGTCATCGGAGCGGGAACCGTTGTGGTGAAAAATATTCCTGCTAATGCCATTGCTGTGGGCAACCCTGCGGCAGTGGTAAAATACCTGGATGCGGATAAGCCGTTGAAATCAAGGTCGCAATGGATGGCCGAACCTGACAAGCTTAATCAATTTTATGATAATGTGGAACGCATGATGCGGGAAGGAAACACATTTTTTGGTTGGCTGAGGACGGTGTTTTTCCCCCGTAAAGGAGATTGATTTTTTGCGTATCGCTGTTGTGGCCACACCTTATCCCCTGGAAGAAAACCCTTCACCACCGCTAGGATTAACATATGTAGCGGCAGCATTTGTCGCGGCCGGCGCGGAAGTGCGCATTCTTGACTATATTGTCAGTGGCTATTCGAAGGAAAAAATCAGCAAACAGCTGGATAATTTTCAGCCTGACGCGGTAGGTGCGACTTCCGTCACCATGAATTTTTACGAAGCACAGAAAATTCTGCGGGATGTAAAAAGCTGCAATTCTGATATTATCACGATGATAGGCGGCCCCCATGTTTCTTTTGCGGCGGCGCAAACCCTGCGTCAGTGTCCGGAAATAGATTTGATTGTTATCGGCGAAGCGGAAGACACTATCGCCGAGCTTACACCCGTATTAAAGCAGAAAAAAAAATGGCGAGGGATCCCTGGCCTTGCGTACAGGGAAAACGGCGATGTTATCATTACGGACAAAAGGCCTTTTATTGACAATGTGGACAGAATCAGCCTGCCATCGAGGAGTTTGCTGCCCACTTTCCGTTACCGCGCGTTGGGTTTCCCTGTCAGCATGATTACAAGCCGCGGTTGTCCCAATGCCTGCATTTTTTGTCTGGGGCGCAAAATGGTCGGCGCGAAAATCCGCCGCCGGACGGCAAATTACGTGCTTGACGAGATTGAAGAGATACTTGGTTTGGGTTTTGAACGCATCAACATCGCTGATGATTTATTCACTTCCGATAAAGAAAGAGTTCTGGAAATCTGCGAGGGGATAAATAAGCGAGGCCTTAAACTCGGCTGGAGCGCTTTTGCCCGTGTCGATACAGTTAACCCGGAAATACTTGCGGCGATGGCGGCCGCCGGGTGCGACTCGATAAGTTTCGGCGTGGAAACAGGCGATCCGCAGATGCTCCAGCGTATCAGGAAGGGAATCAGACTGGAGCATGCCGCCCCCGCTGTGCAAATGTGTAAAGACGTGGGAATACTTCCGCACGTTTCTTTTATGGTCGGTTTACCGGGAGAAACCAAAGAAACAATGCGAGCCACCGACCGGTTGGCGCGCAGTTTAGATGTAGTTTACGGATATCATTATCTGTCGCCGTTTCCGGGAACTACCGTGCGGGAGCAAATTGAAAAATACGATTTAGAAATACTCACCGATGATTGGAATAAATATGACGCTAATGATGCCATTGTCAGGACATCAGCTTTGTCGCCGGAAGATATGAGAGCTTTTGTCGCTATTTACGAGGAAGAGATGAACGCGGACTGGCAAAAAATATTAGCGGGTTATGAAAATAAAACCAACACGCCGATGGAAAATTTGCGGGTGATGGGGCATTGGCGCATGCATTTAACCTATAAGATTTTGAAAAATGATTTGATTGAAAAATTAGGTCTGATTGACCACACGCTCTGCAACGGCTCTCGGGAAAGCGCTCTGATGGAGTTGTGTAATAGAATAATTATTGCAACAGGAGATGAACCACAAATCGTGAATCATACGATGAATGATTTTGCACAGCGCGGGTACTTAACGGCAAAAATGTCTGATGAAGGATGCCGCTGGATCTGGTCTGACGACGTTTAATCGTGTTATAATATTATTTTTTGCGCTTTAATATTCCCAAAGACACAAAAAGCGGCAGTTCTTCATATTGTCGGGAGGCAACGGCAAGCTGATAAACCCGGTAAGGCGCCTGTCCACCCTTTTCCGGATCGGGAAAAATATCGTGAAAAACAAGGTAGCCGCCGGGCATCAGATGTTTTGACCAAATTTGATAATCTTTGAGCACGGATTCGTAAGCGTGGCTGCCGTCAATAAAAATCAAACTAAGCGGAGTCTGCCAGACGCGCCCGACAGTTTCCGAGCGCCCTACAACCGGAATAACCGTGTTCTCCAAAGCAAAAACGGCAAGTGTATGGCGGAAAAGTGGCAAGGTGTCGATAAGACCGGTTTGCTCATTGAGTAAATCAGGGTCAAAATATTCCTGCCCCGGCTGCTGCTCTTCCGAACCGCGATGATGATCTAGGGAAAATAATACGGCATTATTTTCCTTACATGCCCCTCCTATATACACAGCGGATTTGCCGCAGTAACTGCCGATTTCCAGACAGGGGCCTTTTTTGCTGGCTTTAAGTGCCAATTGATAGAGGTAATCTGACTCGCGTTCATCCAGAAACCCTTTTATTTTATCAATTTTTGTTTTGTCTATGTTCAATTTGGCTCCTTTCCGGTGTGAAAGAGTTTTATTTTGAATAAACTTCAAAAGCGTAAAAAGCAAGGTTTATAGAACTATTTTTTGACAGATTGTGGGAAAAAATTTTCACTTTCCTCTTGAAAATAACTACATATAGTGGTAATGTGCTATAAAACCACAATATGTAGCGTTCCAAACGGAAGATAATAATTTCTTATTCATATGCTTACGGAGGGGGAATGAACACAAAGATCAGAAAGAGAGACGGTCGTCTAGTTAAATTCAATGCGGAAAAAATTACCAACGCCATCGCCAAAGCCGGTGCGGCTACTGGCGAATTCGATAAGAAGGAAGCGAAGAAGCTCACCATCAAGGTATTGAATCTGGCCGAACAATTGTTTAATGGCAAAATTTTAACAGTAGAAGAAATCCAGGATATAGTGGAAGAGGTTTTGCTTCAGTCCCCTTACCGGCAGACCGCCAAATCCTATATCATCTACCGAGATCAACACGCCCGCCTCAGGGATATTGCCAATAAAATGGAGGTCGATCTTGTTGACCAGTATTTAAAAAAATCAGATTGGAAAATAAACGAAAACAGCAATATGGATTACTCACTGCAGGGGCTGAACAATTATATTTCTTCGGAAGTGAGCAAGATTTACTGGCTGAATGAGATTTATACGCCGGAAATAAAGAAAGCACACAATGACGGTGATTTTCATATTCATGATTTGAGTCTGCTTTCCGTTTATTGTGTGGGGTGGGATCTTTACGACCTGCTTCTGCAGGGCTTTCGTGGTGTTTCCGGCAAGGTGGAAAGCAAACCGGCAAAGCATCTGCGCAGCGCTCTTGGACAAGTGGTTAATTTCTTTTACACGCTGCAGGGAGAAGCAGCCGGCGCGCAGGCATTTTCCAATTTCGATACTCTTTTGGCGCCGTTCATCCGCTATGATGGTTTGACTTTTCCAGAAATTAAACAGGCGTTGCAGGAATTTATTTTTAATATCAACGTACCGACCAGAGTCGGCTTTCAGACGCCTTTTACCAACGTGACTTTGGATGTAACCGTTCCTAAATACTACGCCGACCAAAGTGTGATTATCGGCGGTATGCCCCATAAGGAAACTTACAAGGAATTTCAGGAAGAAATGAACCTTTTCAACAAGGCTTTTCTACAGGTTATGGCGGAAGGTGACGCCAAGGGCAGGGTGTTTACTTTTCCCATTCCCACCTACAATGTCACACGCGATTTTAACTGGGAAGATCCTAATTTGAAGGATTTGTGGGAGATGACGGCAAAATACGGCGTTCCTTATTTTTCCAATTTCATCAACTCCGATATGAAGCCGGAAGATGCGCGCAGTATGTGTTGTCGACTGCGCATTGATAACCGTGAACTGGAGATGAGGGGAGGGGGGTTGTTTGGATCCAATCCGCTTACCGGTTCCATCGGCGTCATCACGATAAACATGCCGCGAATAGGTTATTTGGCCAAATCAAAGAATGATTTTATGCAACGACTAGGAAAGTTGATGGAATTGGCGCAGGAAAGCCTGGAAACAAAAAGAAAAGTGCTGGAAAAGTTCACCAATGGCAATCTTTATCCCTATACCAAGTATTATTTGCGCAGTGTAAAAGAGCGATTTAATGAATACTGGAAAAATCATTTTTCCACTATCGGTTTGGTCGGTATGAACGAGGCGTGTATGAATTTGCTGGGCAAAAACATTGCTTCAAAGGAAGGCCAGGAATTCACGAAAAACGTTCTCGATTTTATGAGAAATAAGCTGATTGATTTTCAGAAAAAAACGGGAAATAACTATAACCTGGAATCAACGCCAGCGGAAGGAACTTCGTATCGCCTGGCCAAAATAGACAAGGAAAAGTACCCCGATATTATTTGCGCCGGGAACGGTAACGGCAGATTGAAGAAAGGCGAGCCTTTTTACACTAATTCCACACAACTGCCGGTTAACTATACCGATGATATTTTTGAGGCGCTGGATTTGCAGGATGAAATTCAGACCCGCTATACGGGCGGAACCGTGTTTCATACTTTTGCTGGTGAACGTGTGGATAACCCGCAGGCGGTGAAAACATTGGTTCGTAAAATTTGTTCCAACTACCATTTGCCCTATCTTACCTTCACGCCGACATTCAGCGTTTGTCCGTCGCACGGCTATATTAAAGGCGAACAAGAAAAATGTCCGAACTGTGGCGATGATTGTGAAGTTTACTCTCGCGTTGTTGGTTATTTACGACCGGTCAAACAATGGAACAAGGGAAAGCAGGCGGAATTTAACGCGCGTCAAGTTTTCAAATTGCAGTAAAATGTAGTGGATTAATGTTTTTTTAACCCTGTCTGCAGGAAGGGTTTTTGATGTTTAATTTCAGAGTCAAAAGAAAATGAAAATAGGTGGTCTCCAAAAGGTATCGCTCATTGATTACCCCGGCGCGATTTCTGCGGTTGTTTTTTCACAGGGATGCAATTTCAAGTGCGGGTATTGCCACAATCCGGAACTGGTGGATCCGGAGAGATTTAGCCCCTGTATTGATGAGAAAAAAATCATGGAATTTTTGGCTACGCGCAGGGGCAAGCTCGATGCCGTCTCCATTACCGGCGGTGAGCCGACTATCCAAAAAGATTTAATTCCATTTGTAAAAAAAATCAAAAAGATGGGATTTGCCGTAAAGCTTGATACCAACGGCTCCCAGCCGCGAGTGATAAAAGAGCTGCTCAAGGCTAAACTGCTTGATTTTATCGCCATGGACATTAAGGCGCCGTGGGAAAAGTATGCCGACATTACGGGAGTTTCCGCGGATACGCAGTCGATTCAAGAAAGCATCAAACTTATTTTACGAGCTAAGATTAACCATGAATTTCGTACCACCGTAGTGGAGTCGCGCTTGAATACCAATGATATCATGAAAATATCAAAAATCATCTCCGGCGCCCAAAGCTATGTCCTGCAAAAATTTATCACTACTAAAGTAGTGGACAAAAAGTACCTGAAAGAAAAAACATTATCCGATGAAAAGCTGGAACAGCTTAAAAAACGCATTGAAAAAGAGATAGCCTATGTTATAGTTAGATAACATTAAACATGGGTCATGAAGGTGCGTTATGCGGATGGAAGAAGAAAGTGAAAGCGGCAGCTATACTTACACTGGCCACATTAAGCGGTTGACCGAAATAGGTTTGGCTCTTTCCGCGGAAAAAAATATCAACCGGCTCATGGAAATGATTCTGTCAGAAGCGCGTGCGTTTACCAGCGCGGATGGGGGAACGCTCTACATTATGTCCGATGACGAATCGGAACTTATTTTTACCATTATTCAAAACGATTCCATAAATGTTCGGATGGGGGGAACTAAAGGCAGAATCACCTGGCCTTCCGTCAAAATGAAGAATGATGATGGTTCTCCCAATCATTCAAATGTTTCCTCGCATGCCGCAATTACCGGGGAGGCAGTCAATATCGATGATGTTTACTCGGCTAAAGGGTTCAATTTTTCGGGAACGAAAAAATTTGACAGGGAAAACGGGTATCGTTCCAAATCGATGATGGTTGTTCCCATGCGTAATCATGAAAACGAAATTATAGGGGTATTGCAGCTGATTAACGCACTGGATCCAAAAACAGGGGAAGTAATAAGTTTTTCTCCGGAATCACAGGAAATGACATTATCTCTTGCTTCACAGGCAGCGGTTGCTTTGACCAACAATCAGTTGATACATGACTTGGAAAGCCTTCTGGAATCATTTATCAAGACAATAGCCGCCGCTATTGATGAAAAATCTCCATATACCGGTGGCCATATCCGCCGTGTCGCGCAACTCACTATGGCTATAGCGCATAAAATAAACGAGGTTAAAAGCGGGCCGTTTGCGGGCACTGACTTTTCGGCGGATCAACTCAAAGAATTGCGCATGGCCGCATGGCTGCATGACATGGGTAAGATTACGACGCCGGAGCATGTTATAGATAAAGCAAAGAAGCTGCAAACAGTATATGATAGATTTAACGAAATTAAAACGCGAATGGAAATTATTAAAAAAGATTATTTGATTAAAATCGGCGCGGCGGTAAAAAACAGAGCCCAACGTAAGGCTGATGTAAAAAGTACGCAAAAAGAAATAAAAAAGCTTGATGAGGAAATACGTTTTTTAGAAAAAATAAATACGGGCGCAGAATATATAGACAATAAAGATATTGCCAGGATTAAAAAAATAGCAAAACGCAAATGGAAATTAAACGGCAGGATCAAACCGCTTCTGACTAAAGACGAAATCAGCAATCTCAGCGTGCCTTTTGGAACTCTTAATAAAAAAGAAAAAAAAATTATTACCAATCACGCTGCGGTAACGAAAAAGATGCTTTCCCAGATTCCCTTCCCCAAAAAAATGCGCCGTATAGCCGAATATGCCTCCGCTCACCATGAAAAAATGGACGGCACAGGTTATCCTACCGGGCTCAAGGGAAACGATATTACGCTGCAGTCGCGTATTATAGCTCTTGCCGATATTTTTGAGGCTATCACGGCTAAAGACAGGCCATATAAAAAAGGTAAAAGCGTCCCCGAAGTGCTCAGGATTATGAAAGGCATGGTTAAAGATAATTATATCGACGCTGATCTCTTCGAACTATTTGTTAAGGAAAAAATATACAGAAACTACTCTCGCCTTGTATAGCAAGGCTCGAAGGAATTATCGGTTATATGTCATTTTTTGAAGATTCTATTAGATTAATGCCAGACTGTCGGCCACAGCCATGCCGGCGAGAGTTGGGCGTAGAAAACCTTTTTTTAGTTCCAGCAATTTACTGTTTATCAAAGATTCAATAACCATTTTCTTTTCTTCAAGCAAATCCGTACGGAATCTTTTCTGGTAAGCGCTTAAGTCGATTCCATCATTGGTGCGCAAAGCCAAAAATAACGTCTCTAATTTTAATTGTTCCGCTGTAAGTATTTCTTCGCTTTCCACCGGCGATATTCCCTGAGGAACATTATTCAGATAATCTTTGGCAGACTTAACATTCCACCAGCGCCTGTTTTCTAAAAAAGAATGAGCCGCGGGGCCTATTCCTAAATATGGAGCGTGTTTCCAATATTTCATGTTGTGTCTGGATTTAAAATTATTCTTGCGCGCAAAATTGGATACTTCGTAATGGATATAGCCAACTTTTTCCAGTTCCTCCGCTGTGGTGAAAAAGAATTTTTTTTGCTGTTTTTCATTTAGTTTTTTTATTTTTTTTTCGAGATATCTTTTGTAAAGAGGGGCGCTTGCTTCTAGGGTAAGCTCATAACAGGAAAAGTGTTCCGGCCTAAAAGTTGTGGCTTCTGCGAGTGTTTTTTTCCAGAGATTTATGCTTTGGCCGTAGACGCCGTAGATAAGGTCGATTCCCAGATTCTTGAAACCCGCCGCGCGCGCGTACATGATAGCCTGGTGTGCTTCATTCGCGTTGTGCCTGCGCCCCAGGAATTTTAATATTTTGTCATCAAACGATTGCACGCCGATATTCAGACGGTTTATTCCCAGTGAAATCAGTAGCTTAAAATATTCAACGGAAACATCACCCGGATTAACCTCCATTGTAATTTCGGCTTCTTTGTCAAGTTTATGAAATTCATTTATAGCAGCTAAGATTTCAGATAATTGCCCAAAACTAAGGAGGGAAGGCGTCCCGCCGCCGATATAAACTGTGTCAAAAGCGTCAAATTGTCGCTGATGTAATTTTATTTCCTTAATGAGCGCCGCGACAAATTGCGGAATCAGATTTACGGATGTAACCGAATAAAAATTGCAGTAAGCGCATTTGCTCTGGCAAAAGGGTATGTGAATATAAAGGCCGGCTTTTTCGTTTTGCATAAGAATGCTTTGCCGATAATTGTTAATCGCTGTCCGATTTCAATACCGCCAGAAAAGCGCTTTGCGGAATACTCACGGAGCCGATCATTTTCATGCGCTTCTTTCCGGCTTTTTGTTTTTCCAACAGTTTTCTCTTACGCGTAATATCACCGCCGTAACATTTGGCCGTGACATCCTTGCGGAAGGCGCTGATGGTGCTGCGGGCGATGATTTCGGAGCCAATAGCGCCCTGAATGGCGATTTTGAACAGTTGACGAGGTATCTCCTCTTTTAATCTTTCACAGGCCAGAAGCGCGCGGGCACGGGCACGGTCACGATGCACAATTTGCGAAAGCGCGTCCACCTTTTCGCCATTGACCAGAATATCCATCAAAACAAGATTACTTTCTCGGTAATCGATGATGTCGTAATCGAAAGAGCCATATCCCTGTGTGACGGATTTGAAACGGTCGTAAAAATCATAAATGACTTCGGCAAGAGGCATTTCATAGGAAAGCTCCACACGTCCCGGTCCGGTATAATTCATGGTCGAATTAACACCGCGTTTTTCCATGCACAGTTTCATCACCGCGCCCAGGTAGCGTTCCGGCAGCATCATCATCGCGCGGATGTAAGGTTCTTCCCCTTTCTTGATAGACATCGGATCGGGATAATGCGTGGGATTGTCCACGTAAAACGTTGAACCGTCTTCCAGCGTAAAGCGATAACGGACGCTGGGCACGGAAAGAATTATAGATAAATCGTATTCTCTTTCCAGCCGCTCCTGCACCACATCGAGATGTAAAAGCCCCAGAAAGCCGCAGCGGAAACCCTGACCCAAAGCGGCGGAAGAATCTTTTTCATAAATAAACGAAGCGTCATTTAGTTTATATTTTTCCAGTGAATCCGCCAGATCCTGATAATCGTCGGAGGCGATGGGATAAATGGAAGCGAAAACAACAGGTTTGACTTCTTTAAATCCCGGCAGGGGGTGAGAACAGGGTTTGTTCTGCAGCGTGATCGTATCACCCGTACGCACGTCAGCAACTGTTTTTACTCCAGCGATAACATAACCAACTTCGCCGGCGGAAAGTTTTTCTCGTTTTGTACGCTGTAAAAGAAAATGCCCCACTTCTTCCACTTTGTAAGTGGCGCCGTTGGACATGAACTTGATAATATCGCCGCTTTTTACGCTTCCTTCGAATATCCGGCAGTGGATAATTGTGCCGCGGAAAGAGTCGTACTGCGCGTCAAAAATCAGTGCGGCCAGAGGATTGGTTGCATCTCCTTTCGGTGAAGGAATGCGCTTAACTATAGCTTCGAGTATTTCTTCAATTCCTGTTCCTTCTTTGGCGGAACATTTTATGTGCGTGTCCGGATCCAGTCCCAGTTCGGAATCAATTTGTTCCAGAACACGCTCCACATCGGCGGAAGGAAGATCAATTTTATTTATTACCGGAATAATTTCCAAATTGTGTTCCATGGCCAGATAAAGATTAGCTAACGTCTGCGCCTGCACGCCCTGCGCCGCGTCTATGACCAGCAGAACTCCTTCACAAGAAGCGAGTGAACGGGAAACTTCGTAAGAAAAGTCGACATGGCCGGGAGTGTCGATCAGATTAAGAATATATTGATTTCCGTCTGATGCCGTGTAGGGCAGGGAGATGGCGTTACTTTTGATTGTAATACCGCGTTCCCGTTCAATGTCCATATTGTCCAGAATCTGGTCCTTGAATGTTCTTGCGTCGCACACACCGGTAGACTGTATCAACCGGTCGGCCAGAGTCGATTTTCCGTGATCTATATGTGCGATAATGCTAAAGTTTCTGATGAGTTCCATATTTTAAATGTTAAAAAAGCCCTCCAGTAATTTGGCGGGCTTTTATGATAAATATTTTCCGTTAATTTAGGCAAGTTTTTTCAGAAGTTCTTCCGAAACTTCCTTCACTCCCTTGCTGCCGTCGACGGTGATAACTTTTGTTCTATTTTTGAAATAATTGACGGCGGCCAGTGTGCCGGTTTTGGTATCATAATAAATGCCGTGGCGTTTATCGATGGCGCTGGTATCCTGGTCGTCGGCGCGGGTGGACAAATCTTCACAACCACATACGCGGCAGACAGTTTTGCCGTCGTGCTCATGCGGTTTGATGGCATCGATGTAAATGTTGTTCGGATGATTGTTGTCCATCTTGCAAAGCCGGCGTCCCATAATGCGTTTCTTTGCCGAGTCTCTGTCCAAGTCTATTTCAATAACATAATCCAGTTTCATTTTTTCTTTTTCCAGAGCGCTCCAGAGAGCTTCCGCCTGCGCAAGATTGCGGGGGAAACCGTCTAGCAACCAGCCTTTTTTGCAATCACTTTCCTTAAGACGATTCAGAATCATGGGGATGGTAATATCGTCGGGGACAAGTTCGCCGCGGTCGATATACGCTTTTGCTTTCTCTCCCAGCGGTGTTTTCTTTGAAATGTTTTGACGGAAAATAACGCCCGTTTCAATGTGCGGTACGCCGTATTTCTTCTGCACGATAGCTCCCTGAGTTCCTTTGCCGCTGCCATTGGGGCCGAAAATTAAAATATTCACTTTTACAGACTCCTTTCCCAAATATTAAAGTGGCACTCTTATAATGTATTGCCGTTTTTTTCGCAATGATAAAAGACGGGCTCTTAATTCATTGCTTTATTTTTGAAAGCCACTTTTTGTCAGCGGGATCATTGTCGCTTAGCTGATAAGACATCAGTTCTTTGGTTTACTTGACGACTCACCGGGTGGGTTTTTGGCCAATGCTTTTATCTCATTGTTGATCGTATCTGCCTGCGGTGAGCTTTGCGGAAAGTAATTAAGCGCTTCTTTAAAATGAAAGAGCGCACTTTGTGTCTTCGCCTCCTTTTTGAAATAGAGGCCAAGATGGTAATGTGACTCTCCGAGATTATTGAGTTTTCCGTAAGCCGTGGCAATGTAGTAGTTAATGTCAATATCTTCTGCGGGTGTATTTTTGACGGCCAGGTAATTATGGAGAGCATCCCGATAATTACCCAGAGAAAAATAAGTTTTGCCCAAAGCCAATTTGAGTTCATCATCGTCGGCGTCAAAGCTGATTGCCTTTTGAAGGAATGTCTCAGCTTGCCCGGCATCGCCTGTTTTCAGATAAATTAAACCAAGGGTTTTTAAAATATCTTTGTCAAGCGGCGCTAGGGCCAGGGCCTTCTGCAGATGAGCCAATGCGGAAGTTGTTTGCCCCAGTTTGTCTTCTGTCACGGCTAAGGCATAAAGCAAATCAACGTTATCAGGTTCTTTAATTAAAGAAGCAGTTAATTGACTTTGTCTGGTTTTCAATTCGGCTATGTCCATAGGAAGCAAAGCCTGGATTCTTTTTAAATTACCGACGATGTTTTTCTTTCCCGGAAGGGTGTATTGGGTTAAAATAAGACTTTCCAGGTAGAAAATACGTTCATCGGTACCAGGATGAGTCCGCATATAGGAAGGTATGCTTTTGGACAAAAACTCGTGCTTTTTAATCAAGCGGAGGAAACTTACCATCGCGCTCGGATCGTATCCTGCGTTGAAAAGATAGGTTATACCCAGTCGGTCAGCTTCTTCTTCATGCTCGCGTTGGTATTTTAAGGTCAGAGCTCCGGCTCCGGCCAAGGAGAAAGCGGCAATAGCCGCCGAAGCCTCTCCTCCACCGCCTAAAAACGCTCCGGCAATCATTGCTGCTAGCGCCGCCATGTTCAGTTTTGTTGATTTTTCAATGATCCGTGCAATATGCCGCGCGTTGGCGTGAGCTAATTCATGAGCGATTACTCCGGCAAGTTCGGCCTCATTGTCTACAGCGCTGATAAGTCCTTTGTGCAGATAAATGTAACCGCCGGGAGTGGCAAAAGCGTTTATCGCTGAACTGTCCACAACGGAAAAAGTGTAATCGAAAGGCGCCTTTTTGCTTTGCGCCAGAACAAGACTGCCAACTTGTGTTATATATTCGTTAAGCTGCCTGTCTTTAAGAAGAAAATTATTTTGATTAAGTTTGTCGAAAAATTCTTTGCCCAATTTCCTTTCGTCATCGATTGTAAAGGCAGCAAAACAAATCTCGGCAGAAAACAAAAGCATGGCGATTGCCACAATCAAAAATTTGTATTGCTTTTGTATTATTTTATGCATAAAAGGTTTCCTCTTGCGTTGAGTTATACTATCTTTTTTGCCGTATTATGGCAAGCCCTGCTTTATGAAACGGAAAGAGAGCATGAATATCAGAAGCACGGAAAAGAAAAAAGTTATAATAACTATTGACGGGCCGGCTGGGGCCGGAAAAAGTACAGTGAGCAAAATACTGGCTGAAAAACTGGGATATCTTTACCTGGACACCGGTTCACTCTATCGGGCATTGGCTTATCAAGCACTGAAGTCCGAAACGCTTTTGGATAATGAATCAGCCTTAGCTGATCTATGCTCGCGAACGGAGATAAAACTGAAAAACATTGACGGTAAAATGAAAGTGTTTTTAGACGGGATGGATGTCGCCGAGAACATACGCTCCGAGGAAGTAGGAGTTGCCGCCTCCAAAATATCGGCTTACGCCGCTGTAAGACAGTGCCTTTTCCATCTGCAGAGACAGGCGGGGGCGGATGGGAAGCTGGTGGCGGAAGGAAGGGATATGGGCACTGTAGTTTTTCCACATGCAGATTACAAGTTTTATCTTGATGCGAGTATGGAGGAAAGAACAAAAAGGAGGCTTAATGAGCTTTTGGAAAAAAGAAAACCTGCTGAATATCAGTCAGTGCAAAAAGATATAATGGCAAGGGATCAACAGGATACAACAAGACAACTCTCTCCTTTAAAGATACCTGCCGACGCGATCATAATTGATTCGACAAACTTGTCCGTTGCCGAGGTCGTAAAGAAGATTTTCGAAAGTATTTTGAACAAATAGACCGGAGGCAAAATTCATCGTTTCAAACGATACGCTGGATTTTATGTTGCTATTTAATTTCCAGTGTGTTATTTTCTAAAAATTACAGAGATTTATGAAAAACAGGGGGTATTTTTTAATGGTTAACAATAACAACTTAAACTTGACGAAAAAAAAGGAGGTTGATGCGAAATTTTCTGACAAAGATTTGGAGGCACATTCGTTTCAAGTGAAAGAAGAAAACATGGGTTTTAAGGAACTTTATGAACAGAGCCTAAATCAAATTCAATACGGCAATATAGCCCAGGGAAAAGTAGTACAGATTACCAATGATATGGTCATGGTGGATGTTGGTTGGAAAACCGAAGGTTTTATTCCTGCGTCGGAACTGAAGGATACACAAGGAAATATAAATGTTTCCGTGGGTGACGAGATTGAAGTTTTTATCGATAAAAGAGACGCAGATGGAAACCTGATTCTGTCAAAGAATAAGGCGACAAAACTCAAAGTCTGGGATGAAATAAAGAGTGCCTGCGAAAACAATACCCCCGTAAAAGGTAAGGTTGTTGAAAAGGTTAAAGGAGGTCTTTCTGTTGATATCGGAATTATCGCTTTTCTTCCCGGCTCGCAGGTAGACGTGCGTCCGGTCAAAGATCTCGATCAATTCGTCGGTCAAACGATGGATTTCAAGGTGTTAAAGTATGACCGTAAAAGAAACAATGTTGTATTGTCCCGGCGTTCTATTGTGGCCTTGGAAAGAGAAACGGAGAAAAAAGACATTCTTGAAAGTATTCAGGAAGGAAGCATTGTACAGGGTGTCATAAAAAATATTACCGATTACGGCATTTTCATTGACCTGGGAGGCATTGACGGGTTGCTCCACGTAACCGATATTTCCTGGGGCAGAATTACGAAACCCTCGGATCACTTCCGCAAGGGCGACAAAATTACCGTTAAAGTTCTTTCTTTTGACCGTGAAAAAGAAAGAGTTTCGCTGGGATTTAAGCAGTTAACGGAAAATCCTTGGGAACACATAATGGAAAAATACCCTGTTGGTTCAATTGCCGAAGGAAAGGTCGTAAATTTGACTGATTATGGCGTATTCGTGGAACTGGAGACGGGAGTCGAAGGATTGGTGCATATTTCTGAAATGTATTGGACAAGGGAAATAAAACATCCTTCGAAAGTTTTAAAGGTAGGTGATGAAATTAAAGTGGTCGTTTTAGACGTAAATACTGAAGCAAAAAGGATTTCCCTGAGCTTGAAACAGACGTCACCCAATCCATGGGAAAAGCTCAAAGAAAAATACCCGGAAGGCACGATAGTTAAAGGAGTGGTTAGAAACATTACTAACTTTGGGGTATTTGTGGGAATAGAGGAAGGTATTGACGGACTGATTCATGTGTCTGATATTTCCTGGAAGCATAGAGTTTCCCATCCTTCTGAATATTTTAAAAAAGGACAGGAAGTGGAAGCTGTAGTGGAAAAGGTTGATGTCGAAAATGAAAAATTTTCTCTCAGCGTAAAAAAAATGGAAAAAAATCCTTGGGAGGCATTATCTCAAAAGTATGCACCCGGCAGCGTGGTAAACGGTAAAATAACGAATTTTACCGACTTTGGGATTTTTGTGGAGATTGAAGAAGGAATCGAAGGGCTTGTTCATATTTCCGAAATCAGCCAAAAGCGCGTAAAGACTTCGTCAGAACTTTACGCGATGGGCGATACCGTGTCAGCGGTTATTAAAAGCATTGATCCCAAATCCAAAAAAATCAGGCTAAGTATAAAAGATGCGGAAGCTCCGGCACCGTCTTCTTCAAATCATTACCTGAATAATAAGGAAAATTTAGGTTCTAATCTTGCACAGGCGCTAGCGGAAGTAAAAATAAACCAATCCAAAGGTGATTAAACATGAGAAAACACCCGGTGATCTTGGGGATGGTTATTCTTTTTGTTATAGCTCTTCTTTCTTATCTGCTTTTTTATAAAGCCGGCGCGTATCCGACCAAAATTAAGACGTTTTCCTCTGTAAACAGAATCGGTGTGGTCAGCATTAATGGGCCGATTTATGATTCCCTGAAAATAAGCGAACAACTTGAAGAATTCGCCAATGACGGTTCCATTATTGCTGTTGTTCTGCGTGTGGATTCGCCGGGAGGTAGCGTGGCTGCTTCTCAGGAAATTTATGACGCAGTTGTGGAGCTCAGAAAAAGTAAAAAAGTCGTGGCGTCGATGGGTTCAATTGCGGCCTCGGGGGGTCTGCTTGTCGCCTGCGCAGCAGACAAAATTATCGCTAACCCCGGCACCATTACCGGTAGTATTTCCGCCATTATGCAGTTTGCGAATTTTGAGGAACTGCTCAAAAAAATCGGATTAAAATCTTCTGTGGTCAAAAGCGGCAAGTATAAAGACATCGGCTCGCCTTTGCGCGACATGACACCGGAAGAGAGGAAAATTATTCAGGAATTGGTCGACGATATCTATAACCAGTTTATTGATGTTGTCGTAAAAGACCGAAAGTTATCGCGCGAAAAAGTTTTGGAAATTGCCGATGGCCGAGTGTTTTCCGGGCGTAGGGCTAAAGAATACGGTCTTATTGATGACCTTGGCGATATGAACTATGCAGCAAAACTGGCCACTCAACTTGCGGGGAAAGACGGAAAATACGAGCTGGTTTATCCTCGTAAAAAACGCGAATCGGTCTTTGATTATTTGTTGGAAAGCGCCGCAAATCGTTTAAGTGATTCTCTAAAAGAAGGTATGGAGAGTTTTAGCGGCGTAAGTTATTTATATTATCCTTACAAATAAAGGTGGTATCGTGATGACCAAAAGTGATTTGATTAAAAAACTGCAGCAGAAATTTAAAACTTATCCCTACAGGGACATGTATCAGGCCGTTAACATTATCTTTGATTCCATGACCGATGCCTTGACCAAAGAAGGGCGCATTGAAATAAGGGGCTTTGGTAATTTTACCGTTCGTACAAGGAAACCGCGCCTGGGGCGTAATCCGAAATCGGGAGTGAAGGTAGAACTCAAAGAAAGAAAAGTTCCTTTTTTCAAAACGGGCAAAGAACTTAAACTGATGGTGGACAACAAAAAATGAATTACAACACAATAATTTTAGAGAAAAAAAACGGTTACGCCATTGTAAAGCTGAACAGGCCACGTGAAATGAATGTCATTTGCAAGGAAATGCGTCAGGAGTTGTATCGTGTTTTTTCAGAGCTAGAGGTTGCCACTGAGGTTAGAAGTATTATTCTCACCGGCGGGGAGTACGTATTTTCGGCGGGCATGGATATAAAAGAAATGTCCAATTTGCCGAGCGAAGAAGGCGACGAATTTCTCGAGTCGATGATGAAATACTTGAAGAAGATATATTCCTGTAAAAAACCGATTGTCGCTGCCGTGGGTGGAATTGCTCTAGGCGGTGGTTTTAACTTGGTCACGGTTTGTGACCTTGTTGTCGCCTCGGAAAGCGCCATTTTCTGCCATCCAGAATTAAAGTTCGGTTTTAATCCTTTTTTTTATCCCTTGAGCCAAATTGTGGGATTTACCAAAGCGAAAGAAATAGTTATGCTGGGCGAACCTATCGGTGCTAATGAAGCTTTAAAGATTGGCTTGGTGAACAAAGTCGCATCACCGGAAAACTTTATGAAAGCAGCCGAGGACATGGCCGCTGTGCTGGCAGGACGCTCTGCTAAGGCGCTGGAAGAATTAAAGAATCTTTGCTCTATCGTGCCGCGCATGGATAAAATGGCCGCTTTAGACATCGAATCTTCTATCTGCGCATTGCTTTTTGCGCGGGATGAAAGAAAAGATCAAATGCAGAAAGTTTTGTCTCAAAAAAAAGTACTTACGAAAAGCAAGGAATAGAATAAAAACATTAACCTCTTGGTTTTTCCGGCAAAAAGGATTACATGTTGTCCCAATCGTTACCGGGGGCCGCAAAATCCTTAAGCTGATCCCTTCTTTTTTTATGTTGCAGCTTTTTTAGTGCTTTCGCTTCAATTTGACGGATTCTTTCCCTGGTTACACCCATCATGTCGCCTACTTCTTCCAAAGTAAACGGTCCGTAATTGCAGGCTACCCATGTACAGTTAAGAAACGACTCGTTTTTCAAGCGCCATTCACAGGTTGTATCGGTGCATACTTCGCTAATTAATGTCCCCTTTTTTTTGCATTTATACGTGTTAATCATGGAGCTAATCCTTTAATGGTTGAGATTTAATTAATATAATTATTGCTTTTTGGAAATCAAGAGAAATTATTAAAATATCTTTATCGCTAATGTGAAAGATGCATTACCGCTTTATTTCACGGGAAGTATTAAAGAGCCACTTTACTCCGGCGGACGTCTTTCCGGCACGTATTGGTTTTCGATTTTGCCTTCATTCCACTCACGTGAAACGTATAGGTTGCAATAGCAACTGCCGTATTCCTTTACGTCTGCTTCGCGGTAAACACAGGGGCACATAATATCCCGGTCTTTTTCCCGGTTGCCCGAGGCCAGCCGGCAGGGACAGGACATGTATCCGTAGCGCTCTTTATTTATCAGTAAATCTTTCAAAATGCTCAAAACCCATTCCTTGTTTTTGTTGAAGAAATAACCCTTGGGTTCCTGGGTCTTTTTCAGCATTTCGTAAAGTTCGTCGGCGGTCATTATATGCCCAGCGCCTCTCTGATGGCTTTTTCTTGGAAACCGATGATGATTTTATCCCCGATAATAATAGTGGGAAAAGACCGATGGGGATTATATTGCATGACTTCTTCAATGATCGTTTCTCTTTCTTTGCCGACAAGCAAATCAACATCGACAAAATCGAATTCAATATTATTGTCGGCCATGAATTGTTTTGTCGCTTTACAGTGGCTGCAAGTGCTCAAAGTAAACATTTTTACTTTTTGCGGCATTTTTTACTCCTTTATCATTAGATAAAGGAAGCTTATAGATTAACGTTTATTTATGCAAGGCAAATATTTTTGGGAACGGCTTAAAACCATTATCCCTTTGATGTTAAATAAAAACTTGACAGACGCTGAGCTATCGTATATAAGCCACCGCTCTTGTTCCTTCACGACGATTCAGGGCTGCTCAATGTTGGCTTGCATATCTGCTGAATAGGGTTTCAGAAAAAACTAGCCAGGTGAAGTTAGAAGCATCAGCGATTGAAATCAGGCCGAAATCTCTGATGACCGAAGGAGATATTTACGCGAGGTTCAAAGAAAACTATTTAGGTAATTATTAATAAGGTAAACGTACATGAAACCAGACGATAAGAAGGTCCGTAACATCGGGATAAGCGCTCATATTGATTCCGGAAAGACGACGCTGACGGAAAGAATCCTTTATTACACCAAGAGAATCCATGCCATGCACGATGTCAAGGGAAAGGATGGCGTCGGAGCGACTATGGATTCTATGGAGTTGGAAAAGGAACGGGGAATAACAATAGCTTCCGCAGCTACTTATTGCGAGTGGAAGGGTTACGAAATAAATATCATTGACACACCAGGGCATGTCGACTTCACTATTGAAGTGGAAAGGTCTCTGCGGGTTCTTGACGGCGCTGTTTTGGTTTTATGCGCGGTGGGCGGCGTTCAGTCGCAATCCATAACTGTTGACCAGCAGATGAAAAGATACAAAGTACCCTGTATCGCGTTTGTCAATAAGTGTGACCGTAACGGCGCTAATCCTTTCCGCGTGATAAATCAGCTCAAAACAAAGCTGGGACACAATGCCGTTGCTATGCAGATTCCTATCGGGCTGGAGACGCAGACCGAAGGAGTTGTGGATTTGGCCACAATGAAAGCGCTTTATTTTGACGGCGAAATGGGTGAAGTCATCCGTGCGGAAGAAATCCCGCAAAGTCTTTTGGAAGAAGCTAAGGCCAAAAGAGAGGAATTAATCGAAGCCGCCTCATTATTTTCCGATGAATTAACGGAAGCTGTCCTGGAAGAGAGAGGAATAACCGCTCAGTTACTTTATTCTGCGCTGCGCAAAGGCACGTTAAAAAGAGAAATAACGCCTGTTTTTATGGGATCCGCTTATAAGAATAAGGGCGTTCAGCCTCTGCTTGACGGCGTTACATATCTTTTGCCGTGTCCGTCGGAGGTGCAAAATGTGGCGTTGGATATGGAAAAAAACGAAGAGCCAGTGGTTTTAGCCAATGATTCTGAAAAACCCGTCGTTGCTTTGGCTTTTAAACTGGAGGATGGAAAGTACGGCCAGCTTACGTATATTCGCGTTTATCAGGGAACCGTGGCCAAAGGTTCCACCATTGTCAATGTACGCAACGGCAAAAAGGTAAAGGTCGGGCGTGTTGTACGCATGCACGCGGATCAAATGGAGGATGTGGAACAACTGCCCGCGGGATATATCGGTGCCTTATTTGGCATAGAGTGTTCTTCCGGCGACACGTTTGTTTCACCGGGCGTGCACTTGACGATGACTTCCATGTTTGTGCCCAAACCGGTAATTTCCCTAGCGATTGTTCCCAAAGACAATAAGTCGCAAATGGCGATGGCCAAAGCGCTGAATCGTTTTTCCAAAGAAGACCCGACGTTTAAGACGTACGTCGATCCCGAAACCAGTGAAACGATTATTGAAGGCATGGGTGAGCTGCATCTGGATATTTACGTGGAAAGAATGAAACGTGAGTATAACGCGGAAGTAACCACGGGCAATCCCCGCGTCGCATATCGTGAAACAATAACTCAGCGCGCTGATTTTAATTACACGCACAAAAAACAGACCGGCGGTGCTGGACAGTTTGGGCGCATTGCCGGTTATATCGAGCCGGTAAGTGATGACGAATTTGTTTTTGTGAATGAAATATTCGGCGGGGCGATTCCGACGCAATACATTCCCGCGTGTGAAAAAGGTTTCCGTCAGAGCATGGCCAAGGGGCCGAAACTGGAATTTCCGATAACCGGCGTGAAGGTGGTTATTAATGACGGAGCGTCCCACCCGGTGGACTCTTCCGACATGGCGTTTCAGGCGGCGGCGCGCGGCGCCTTCCGAGAAGCTTATTTGAGGGCTAAACCCGTGATTCATGAACCGATAATGAAAGTAGTCGTGGAAACACCGCCGGAATTCCAAGGCGCGGTAATGGGATTGCTGAATCAGCGCCGGGGCATGATTATCGGTTCTCAGGATGAGGGTGTTATGTGTGTGATCGAAGCACAGGTACCGCTCGCCGAGATGTTCGGATTTTCCACTGTACTCCGTTCCGCCACGCAGGGCAAAGCTCAGTTCACGATGGAATTTGCCCTTTACCGACAGGTGCCGCAGTCAATCGCGGAGAAAATCGCTCTGGAAGTGGCGCAAAATAAAAAATCAGCCGCTTGATTTTTGCGAAAAATGTCGAAAAATACTGCTGCGCTAAAACGGCAAGAAAACATTATTCATTTAACATATGAGGATATTGCTATGCTCAATAAAGAAATAAACTATCGCAATCCGCTGGTCGGCCTGGGTTATGAAACCGAAGATATTCTGCCCGATGGTGGCTTTGGAGCGGTCATGGCGCACGCGGGCGTAGGGAAAACGGCGCTTCTGGTGCAGATGGGCTTAAATACCATGTTGAGGGACAAAAAGGTTCTACATGTAAGCCTTCATGACGCTGTTTCAAAGGTTGATGTCTGGTATCATGAGCTTTTCCAAAATATTGCTCATAATTTTAACGATGCGGCGGTTAAAGAGTACTGGGAAAACATTCAGCCGCGCAGATTCATCATGATTTTTAAAGAGGAGAACTTCAGCGTACCGAAGCTGGAAGAGCGGTTGACTGAATTAATGGAACAAAATATTTTTAAGCCGCACACGATGATCATTGACGGTTTCAAATTTGATGAAATTGGCCGCAAGCCGCTCGCGCATTTAAAAGAGCTGGCCGGAAAACGCGCGATAAGAATTTGGTTTACCGTTCATGCTCACCGACATGAAGAGAGAGCGCCAAACGAATTGCCCGTATGGTTTTTACATGTAGCTGATTTATTTGAAGTCATTGTTGAACTGGCCGCCGAAAACGACGGCGTATTTATCAAAGCGATTAAAGGGGGAACACCTGCCGATTTCCAGACCTCTCTGCATCTTGACCCTTCGACAATGCTTGTTAAAGGCAGCAAATAGCGTTTGATAAACTTTGCGACTTTGTTAAAAGTCATTCCCTGATTACGGAGATAGCCGGGATATCCGCCGCCACTGATCGAATACGTGATTAAGTTTATTCATTTCTTCAAGTAAAGAGCTTGTGCCTTATTCCGGATTCCGAAAAAATACAGCCCATAACTGAAGAAATCAGGAATAAATTATTTGCCGCGCGCGAAAAGCGCGTTCATCCTTTAAAAGATGACAAAATTCTGGCAGATTGGAACGGTCTGATGATAGCCGCGTTGGCCAGAGGCGCGCAGGTGCTGGATGAACCCCTGTATTTAAAGGCGGCGCAAAAAGCGGCTGATTTCATTTTCGCAGACATGGTTGATGAGCACGGAAGGCTGCTGCATCGCTGACGCGCCGGAGATGCGTCGATTACAGCGATTCTGGATGATTATGCCTCTGTTGTCTGAGGATTGCTGGAGCTTTACGAAGCGGGTTACGAGGTAAAATATCTGGATACTGCGCTGGGGCTGACCAGACAGATGCTGGAACGCTTTGAGGATAAAAAAGAAGGAGGGCTATTCTGTACATCCGTAGATGTGGAAGAGGTTCTCCTGCGGCAAAAAGAAGTGCAGGACGACGCGCTTCCTTCCGGTAATTCCTTAATATGCTTCGTTTGGCACGGATAACTGGTGACACCATATTGGAAGAAAGATCTGAAAAAATAGCGGAAGTATTTTCGTCGGAAGTAGCGCAGTATCCCTTGGTACATACGCAATTTTTAGCGGCGCTGGATTTTTCCCTCGGTCCTTCTTACGAGATAGTTATTGCGGGAAAGGTGGAGGATAAAGATACGCAGGAAATGATAAAAACTCTAAGGAAAAATTTTCTGCCCAATAAAGTTGTGCTTTTAATGCCGCTTTCCACTGGTTTGCCGGAAATTGTAAAAATTGCACCATTTCTGAGTTCATTTTTTTCATCTGATGCGCAAGTAAAAGTCTACGTTTATTCCAATTATTCCTGCCGAAAACCGGCAGAAAACGCGGAAGAATTGATTACATTATTATCGGGTTGATATAAAGAATAAATCATTTACGTTTTCAAGAAAAGATATTCGTATTTATAAAGATCATAAACAAATTGTCGGATGATTTCCTGCTCGTCCGTTGCGGTTGCTTTCATGTGCAGCGTCGAGATTAATTTTTCGTTAAATTCAAGAGGTAAAATATCAGCGAGCGTGCCGCGTAATACTTTATAGCCTAAAAGCTGAGCCATTTTTTGCAAATGGGAAAACTTGATTGTGTATTCATCATGGCCTTTAAGAGAAATCTTTTCGGGAAATCCCGCAGAAGCTATATGAATAAGTTCATGAAGATTTTCCGGCGCGACTGCTTCACAACTATGCTCGCTTAAATATATATATCTGACGCCGGCACGACAAATCTTTTCTAACAGCGACAGCGCGCCGATATTAATTACTTCTTCAGCATCAAACCGGAGATTGTATTTGCGCGATAAACGCTCCGCTTTATTTTGATAATAAATTAATTCCTGCGAGGGAATTGTTTTGTTATCGTCAGAGGGAATCAGAGCGGGCAAATCGCCCAAATTTTCGTTCATGATTACTAAATCAAAGCGGGAGAAGAAATCCTCATCTTTTTTTAAAGCATCAGCCTGTTCAAAGCGCCCATCATATTTCCCCAGAGTTCTTTTTTGCCTGCCTACAAGATAGGGGGAAATATCCAGCAACATGGCGCGCAGATTAGAATTGAGCTTGAGAAAATCAAGGGACAGATAACCCATGCCCCCGCCGATTTCCAAATAATTACGGATGTTTTCAAAGGAGATATGTTTTTCCAGAAAGTGGTAGAGATTGACTCCCAGAGAGGCTTTGTTTTTCAACACGCTACGGCATGGGCTGTTTTCGGGATAAAGAGCGTTGCAGACGGTCAGCTCCCAACCGAGAGTATCTAACTCGTGAGCATGATAATTTTCTGTTGTGTTCAGACGATAACTCATAGAAAATTAATATTGGTTTTTGTGAAAATTATGATAATCAAATACTTAATTTAGATAAACAAAAAAAGCCATGAAAATATTCGTCAACAGCAAATCACACTGAAGAAATACTGGTGGCATCAGGGAGGCGATTTGCCGCAATTTTCGCAAAGGATAATTGAGCTTCTGCGCGCGGATTATCCCGATCTTTCCGCCTGGACGATAGTTTGCGCCAATGACCGGGCGGTGGATCCGGTGCAGCACTATATACACAGCCGGCTGGGCGGGATTATGCCGCGGGTGGAAAACCTTGACGCGTACATTACGGGGAAAATAAGCGGCAAACTGAAGCTGCATCCTATATCCGGTGATGAGCAGCTGTTGCTATTCATTGAGTTTTTGACCAAGAGATTTCCTGATGAACCGTATCACGCCCGGCGCGCGGTTCATCTCTTGCCGCTGATTCTTAAGCTGGCGGAATATAACATTAGCCGCAAGACAATATTCGGCGCGGAGCGCTTTACCGAAGATGAATGGAACAGGCTAGAAGATTATTTGGAAACAGCGCAGGCCTTCCGCAAATGGCTCTCCCAAAGAAACCTGTTTTTGCCGGAGCTGGAGATATCGCTGCTTGCCGGTGTAACTCCCGCGGAAAGGGAAGTGTTCATCGGACTTCCCGCGATAACGCCTGTTGTCGAACGTTTTTATAGAAAGATAAGCAAGGAGAGGCTGTTTATCGACCAGCCGCTATTTGGCGCTGATTTGTCCGCTTTTGAGACATTGCCCTTTGATTCGGCAAAGAATCTGGTTTTTTCCTTTGGCGGGGGAATAAAAAGCGGCGATGGAAATAATATTGAGCTTATATCGCTGGAGGGTCTGCATGCTTTGGCTGACCTGGTGACACTCGAAGTATCATCATTTCTCAATGACCGGTCAGAAAATGACCAGCTGGTGATTTATCTGCTTGATGAATCGCTCGCACCAATGCTCTGGAACAGAGCGCTGCGTCATTTTGGCGATGCCGTAAACCTTGCCGTCTGGCTGCCTTTTATGGCCACGGCGGCGGCCAGAAGACTGCTGGCGGAAATAGAAAAGGCTAAAAATTCAGGGCACGCGCCTGATTTTAAAAAATTCGCTACGGCCTGCGCAATGGAGCTGACGCAAAACGCGGAAATTTATGTGCGCGAGGAGTGCGAGGCGCTGGAAACGGCGATATCTTTTTCCACCTTCTTTGATGAGTGGAAGGAGAGGCTGGGGCGTAATTTGTCCGCTGTCGCGGAAATTCTCATCCGGACGAAAAAGTTCCGCGTTACGGGGAGCAGGTCCGCGCCGGTGCAGGTGGTGGGCTTCGGCCATGTTTCGGGAGAAAGATTCAGCAGGGGACTCATTCTTTCCTTGGACAGCGGGATTATGCCCAGCCAGCCCTATGAGGGTCCTTTTATCAATCCGGTACATGTGCCGCAGCTTCGAAAGACTGTTTTTGAATATGAGGACCTGATATTCCGGCAGATTCTGGCTCAGGGCAACAGCATTAAGATTGTCGCGGTAAATGACGTCATCAGGGAAAGAACGCCCAGTTACTACATGAACCTACTGGCGCAGGAATTCGCCAGGCCAGTTAAGGCCAAAGCTTTCAAAGAATCTCTGTCGCCAAGGAAAAAAACGGAAAAGCTGACGATAAAAATTGACGACAAGCTGAGAAATAAGCTGAAGGATTTTACCTATTCGTATTCGAGTCTCAGCAAGATACTGGCCTGTCCCCTTTTGTTTTATTATCAATTCATTTTGGGGATTGAACCACCTTCGTTCATGGATGATGACGAAAAAATCAACATGCGGATGGGGGAATTTGTGCATAATGTCCTGCAGAAGATGGCGACCTCCGGAGATAAATTTGGTGAATGGGAAAAGCTCTTTGATAAACTGTGGGAAAGCAGGGAAAACGCCGCGGTCAGGAATATCCCGGGGATGGATATTTACATGCTCAACGCGAAAATATTTTTAAGGGAAATTTATGAGGATGAGCGGGAGACGGGCGTGCGCGTAGTTTTCGCTGATAACACGCTGGCGAGCGAAAAAAAATTTCACGGCACCATCGCGGGAGTCTATAAAATAACCGGTCGTGTGGACAGGCTGGCAAAAATAGACGGACACACAGAAATCATTGATTTTAAGTACGCGAAAAAGCAAGGGAAATATGAACTTCCCTCCAGAGCAACCGTGCGGGAGCGTTTTCAGGAGAAAGGGATTCTTCATCCGGCGGCGCAACTTATCATTTATCAGCATTTTAATGAGGCGCAGGCCGCCCGTTTTTATTTTCTGAGGGAGCCAACACGAGACCGGCAAATTCAACTGCCCGAGAAAGAAAGCAAGGAAGCAAAAGATTTGATGCTGGCGATCAAGGAGCGCCTGGATGAGCTTATCGGTGGCGAGGAAATTTCACCCGCTCATGATTGCGGCGAGTGTGAATATTGTCAATATCAGGCCTTATGCGGCCGGGAAGATTATTACAAAACCACGCGGAGAAATAGCTGATGGAAAGTGTTCTGCTGAAAGCCTCTGCCGGTTCGGGGAAAACGACACAACTCACAAAAGAGGTATTTGAGAGAATTAAGGCTGGCGGTAAATTTATCACCGCTCTGACTTTCACCCGCGCCGCCACAACCGAGATGCGTTCGCGCATCATGAAAGAAATTGCCGGGGAGGGAAAAATGTCACTGCTGGAACGCTTGCGGCTGATTATGGAAGCGGGACGTGTCGGTTATTCAACAATTGACTCCTTTTTTTATCGGCTTTTCGTTGCCGCCGGATCGGTTACCGGTTTTGTGCCGCAGCTCGCAGATGAAAAAGCGCAGACGGAACTTTTGCGTGAAATAGAAATCAGTTTCCGCGACTGCGTCCGACAAAGCCCCCGGGCGGATAAAATAATTATCGCGGCCAGAATTTTAAGAACGGACATAGACACTCTTCGGGAGCAACTGGAAGATGACCAGAACATTGAGCGCTGCCTCCTGGACAGAGAGCGACTTGCAGACCTTGATGAACTGATGAAAGAGAACGGTATTTTAAGAAACGCATTAAGTTCTCTGAGCGACAAAGCAAAATCTTTAGCCGGTCAGGTAGCGCCTAGTGTCAAAAGCAGGGTTATTAATTATTTAGACAGTTACGATAATTTTATATCCAAAACGGTCGCCGCGCATGCCGATTTGGAAAATTACACCAGTCTGGGCAAGAATATTGACTGGACTGGAGAATCCTACAAAGAGCTAAACAGAATATTTAAGGAATACCGGAAAGTAGCCGAAAAGCTCGCGGTCAACAAGGCGCTGCTCAGAGAACTGGCTGTGGCTTCTCTTTGCGAATTGTATCTGGATGCTGCCGAGGAGGTAAAAAAAGAGAAAGGACGGATATTGTTCCACGATGTCCGCCGAAAACTTCTTGCTTTAGACGAAGAAGCATGGGGGGAACGCCCGAAACTCATGAGCCAATATTTTTCGCTGGGGCTTGACCGTACGGAGCATCTCCTGATTGACGAATTTCAGGACACGTCGCAAGGTGATATCCAGATATTGATGCCGCTGATTGACGAGATTTTATCCGGAAGCGGTGAGCGAGGAAAGAGGTCTTTTTTCGCGGTAGGCGATTGGAAACAGATGATTTACGGCTGGCGCGGTGCGGACCGCGAAGCACTGGAGGAGTCGATCGGCAGATACATCGCGGACAGGATAATCACCGAAGATTCACTTACCTACAACTACCGCAGCACACCGCTGCTTATTTCTTTTTTTAACCAGCTTGTCGGCCATCTTTATGAAGGAAAAGAAAAAGCCGAAACACAAAAACCGCCTGAAGAGTCGGAGTCTTTCGACGGTGTGACGGAAGTGAATCTTGTGGAACTGGGAAAAGACCGCACTTCGGAAGCACCTTTTTATCCCGCGATAGTTGAATACCTGAAGAAAAAAAAGAACGAATACGGATGCGCCTGGGGCGATATGGCTGTGTTGGCTCTGACGAACAATCATGTTCAGAAGATAGAAGCCGAGCTTTTAAAAAATGAAATCGGCGTGGCGGCGGTGAAGGGCAGGCAACTTCTTTCGACCCAAGAAGGGGTGGCGGTAATGCTTTTTATTGCCGCTGTTCTGGGGAATGAGTCGCCGTTTATCGTCTCAGCGGTGGATTCTGTACCGTGGAAAGAAATATTCGGAGAAATCAAAGAATTGCGGGCGAAGTTTGCGCGAGAGTATCCCCGTCCCTATGGGTTGATGGCCGTAAGCCGTGCCATAGAACTATTGCGCGGCAAGATTTCCGCGAACATACTGGATATCTGGCAGGATGAAGCGCAGATTTTTTTCACAGAAGATGGCGCTGACGTGGATAAATTCATGTCGCGGATGTTCAATGCTCGCTTTGACATAAAAGTGCCGGAAGCGGAAAAAAGTGAAAACATCAAGGTTGATACCATTCACGGAACAAAAGGCCTTCAATTTAAGCATGTATTTGTTTTCTGGAATGAAGAAGAAAGAGGCGCTCCGTTTTACCTGGGATCGGAACGATGTCATGTGCAATTTTCCGTCCCGGAGATTAAATTTTTGGAAGCGAGCCATTCCGCAAAGGCCAGAGAGATAATTAATAATTATCAGGAAAACCTGAAACGTTTGCGCCGGGAAAAAGCCAATGTATTTTATGTTGCCGCGACAAGAGCAGTAAGAACGCTGACGGTATTTCTTCCGAAGAAAAAGGATGAAAATTATAAGCCCGTGCATCAGGCGGTGGTAAATGCGTTTTCCAGTTTCGCGTCGGATGGCGGCAAAAAAGAAGCATGCTCGTCATCGCGCGGGAAGAAAAAAACCGAAGCCATAGAAATACTGAATATGCCCGCCAGGTGCGCTGAAGAGCCTAAAAAATACGGCGAAATTGACCCGGCGCTATTGTCCAGCAACATCAAGGCGGGCATTATGCGCGGTGAGCGTTTGCACCGCTGGCTGGCAAAAGTTGTTGACCAAAAATCATTTCCTGTGCCCGGGGAATTGAATGAGGAAGAATATGAAACCGTCATCCGGTTTCTGGAAAGGGAAGATGTGTCGAAGATTGTCTTCCGGCCGGGGAAAGTTTACGCGGAACAGCAAATATCGGATAAGGAAAGTTTCGGCATCGTGGACAGGATGATTGTGGCCGACGATCTTGTGACCATTATTGATTATAAATCCGGTTCGCTCAGAGAGTTAAGGCAAAAATACGAGGAACAACTTGAACGCTATACAAAGATTATAAAAACGCTTTATCCGGGGAAAAATGTGGAATATCATTTGCTTTCGATAGATGTTTGATTAGTTTTATTATGTTTTAATCTATAAGCATGCTGCAGTCTTTCTTTTAAATTGATGATCGCAGACTAAGATTTTTATTTTGTTATATTTCTATTTTCAACAGTCCTTTTACCGTATCAAACGCAAGTGAATTGCCCGGCTCCAGAGTGTGCACGTTTTCTCGAAAACCGATCATGATGCTGGGGACAGTGCATTTTTCCGAAGTTATCGTTAGCGTGTGCTGGTCGCACTTAATATTGAGCCAATTTTCCCGGTAGCGAATAGTCATGGCGACACTTTTGAGTTCTTCCGGGATATTGGGATTGAAGTAAATGACGTTATTGCGGAATTCAATGCCCATGTAACAGCGCTGAACGATGTCTACGGCACCCGCCATGGCGCCCAAGTGTATTCCTTCTCCTGTGGTCCCGCCCTGAATGTCGAAAATGTCACTTTCCAACGCTTCTTTAAAAAGGCACCAGGAACGCGCCCGATCTGCGCGCGCCAATACCCACGAATGGACGACGTTGCTCAATGTGGAGCCATTGGAGGTGCGGCGCAGGTAATAATCAATGTTTGCCGGTATGCAGTCCGGATTAAATTTGTAGCCCATTTCGAGAAACAGTTCCACCAATTCCTCGGAAGAGAAAAGATAAAACAGCATGAGCACGTCGGCCTGCTTGGAGAGTTTATAGTTGTTGGGCGAATCTCCTTCCGCCTCAAGTATGCGATCCAACCTGTGTATGTTACCGTATTTGGCGCGGTAACCTTCCCAGTTAAATTCTTTCAGGTCGCCGTAACCTTCAAACTGACTGATGATATTTCGGTCATGGAAAGCCACATACATTCTGGAAATGATTTTCTGCCAGTTTTCAACTTCCTCAAACGTTAAATCCAAAGATTCTGAAATTTCCTCGCGTCTTCTTGGTCCCAAGATGCTGAGGCTCTTGATGGCGGTGCGCAGAACCCAAACCGTCATGATATTCGTATAAGCGTTGTTGTTCAGCCCCGCTTCTTCAGCATCCGGATATTTGTCGTGATATTCATCCGGTCCCATCACGCCTTTAATCTCAAAGCGCTTGCGTTGGCTGTTGTACGTGGCGAGACTGGCCAAAAATCGGGCAATTTCCAGAAGCATTTCCGCACCGTATTTGGATAAAAAAGCCAAATCATGAGTTGTCTCGAAATACTGCCACAGGTTGTAAGCGATTGCGGCATTGGCGTGGCGCTGCAGGTGCGTGTTGTCGCGCAACCAGCGACCGGATTTGGGATTCAAATGTAGCTGTTGTGTTTCTTCCCGGCCATTGCTGCTGCTTTGCCAGGGATACATGGCGCCGCGAAAGCCTTCTTGTTTTGCTGCCAGCCGCGCTTGGTTAAGACGACGATAACGGTATAAAAGCAATGCCCGGCTGATTTCCGGGGCCCGGATGGTCAAAAGCGGGAAAATAAATATTTCATCCCAAAAAATATGGCCGCGGTAAGCTTCTCCGTGCCAGCCGCGCGCGGGTACACCAACATCCAAACTGGTGGAATGCATGGAAATGGTTTGCAGAAGGTGGAAAATGTGAAGGCGGATAATCATTTGTGTCGGTGGCCCGTCGGCGATCTTAATATCGAAGCGTTCCCAAAGATGTCGCCAAGCCAAGGTGTGTCTCTCCAGCAGAGCGGAAAATGTTGTGGTTTGACTCAAGACCTCACGGGCCTCTAAGGATGGTTCGGAAATAGCCGGGTCTCGCGAAGTATATAAGGTAAAGATTTTTTCAATTTTGACAGGTACGTCTTTTGGGGCATCAATTACCAAATCATGGGCGATATAGTCGGGTTTTTCGAAAATTTGCCGCGGCATTTTTTGAATTTTGCCACCCACAAATATATTGGTGCGCTGGGCGAGAGCAACACGGATGCGGGAATGATTAGTTTCTGCAACCAGATACACGCCGTCATCGCCATGGATTCCCGTCTCCATGGGAGTAAGGTGTTTACTGGCCAGTTTCCGGTAGCGGGCGACACCCGCGTTAATTACTGTGCCATCAAGAGCACTGCGAACATGCAACGTGCCCGACCAGTTTTCCGGCACGAAAGTTACTTCCTGTGCGGCAACGTGCATATCCTTCATGCTCACGATGCGCCGACAGATAAATGTAGTATCTCTTTTTTGTTTGTCGCGGAAACGCACTGATCTGGTCAGAATACCTTGTTTAATATCCAGTTCCTGGCGGTAAGAAAGAATTTCCGCCTCACTCAGTTTGAACCAGTTACCGTCTTCTATCCTGAATTTAAGAAGAATGCCGCTAGGCATGTTGACCAAATCTTCGTTTTCTACAATATGCCCGGAGATGTTTGTTTTCAGGCGATTGTAGCCGCCGGCCAGGTATGTGCCGGGATAGTGGATGCCGTTTGCTTCCGTTTCGCAGGCCGCCCCTCTGATCGCGAAATAGCCGTTACCTAATGTGCAAAGAGCTTCGCGTAAACTTTCTGTGGCAGGATCAAAGTTTTCATACGTCAGCAGCCAGTTATTCATGAGGACCTCCGCAGATTTGTATCAGCAGAGAAAGAAAAGCGCGCACCTCGTCGGTGTTTTTTAGTGAGTACTTGGCGGCCGTGGGGAAGGGCGTATCCCATACGACGATGCCTATGCCTTTATTTTCCAGGGCGCGAAAGGCGTCTTCATCCGTAACATCGTCGCCGATATAAAGCGAAAGCACATTTTCTTTATCCAAGCCGAGCGCTTCCAACAAATAAAGAAGCGCTTTGCCTTTATGCCAGTCTATGTTGGGCTGCAGTTCAAAAACTTTTTTCCCGTATGCCTTGCGCAGGTCTTGATGAAGAGAATTAACTTTGTCCACTGCGTGCTCGATTTCCGGAACATCTGCCGGATCTGCCAGACGATAGTGCACGGCGATGGCGAATTTTTTGCGCTCGACAAGCACACCTTTTATTTGGCTAATCGCTTCCTCCAGCACTTTTTGCGCCTGATCAAGCGCGGGCAGAAATGCTATTCCCTTGGAGCTCGATTCTTTAAATTCCCTGGGGCCTGTTATTTCAAAACCGTGACTGCCGGCATAGATGAGAGAATCAATGCCCACGAGGGTTTTGACATTTTTCATGTCGCGGCCGCTGATGATGCCGACAACGCATTTCTTGGAAAGTTCAATTAGAACATCGCGAGTTTGCGGTGAAAGTATCGCTTTATCCGGAGTGTCGACAATAGGGGTGAGCGTGCCGTCGTAGTCAAGGAAAACAGCGATGTTTTTTGTTGCCGCTGATTTTTTTATTGCGGCAAAGCTCTCAATCGCTGAGGCCAGTTCAGCCGGTTTTCGCGCGGCACTGTCATCATGTGCGACAGAAATTTCCGCGGCGTCATTAACCACGACATGAGCGCCGTATTGCAGAAGATTTTTCCTGTTGCCCAGGCGTGAAATTCCGATCACTAATCCGAAACCTCCGGCTTTGGCCGCTTCCACACCGGATACGGCATCTTCGATGATAACTGTACGGGAAGGTTCAGCGCCCAGTTGCCGGGCTGCTTCCAAAAACATATCCGGTGCCGGTTTGCCCGGGATATTAAGTTTTATCAGGTCAACACCGTCCACGCGGACTTCGAACATTTCTGCGAGACCAGCGCTGTCCAGGATGAGAGCGCAATTCTTGCTTGACGAAATGATTCCCGTTTTGATTCCCTGCGCTTTCAGCTTGCGGATAAACTCCAGAGTGCTTTGGTAGACTTCAACACCGTCTTTTTTTACTTTTTCGAGGAAATAGCCGTTTTTGAGATTACCCAGGGCGTGAATGCTTCTAAAACCCGGCGCTTCTTTAGGATCACCTGCGGGGAGAGATATTTTTCTTGACTGCAGGAAGCTTTTTATTCCTTCTAAACGAGGCTTGCCGTCTACGTAAATCATGTAATCAGTTGCTATATCGAACGGCCTTACCGCCGAGTCGTTGCCTTGGTGTTGAGACAAAAATTCGTCAAAAGCTTTTTTCCAGGCCAGCGCATGCGTGGGCATGGTTTTGGTGACCACGCCGTCCAGATCGAAAATTGCGGCGTCAAAATCATTTTTGCGGATAATTATATTATTTGGAGCTGCCACAATGCGTTCTTCTTTTTTGGGAATGTTTCCCATGCAATAGTTGCTTAAGTTATCTGCCAAATATACAAGAAGACGATGCAAGTTTAAGATGCTATAAGTATATGAAGAAGATTGCTGTGAAGTCAAGAAATTTAGGCCAATATCGCAAGTGTTTAAAAAAAGACCCCTTTAAAGCTGAGTTTTAAGGGGTCTTTGTGGATAAACGAAAGTGGTGCTGATTATAAAATTTAAGCGTTTTTACTTTTGGGTGGTTTGTAAACCAGAGCGATGACGAAGCCCACAGTCAGAAGTCCTGCCGCGATAAACAGCGCCTGCGGTTTGAAAACTTCAAAAACGTAGGGGCCGATGAGGCCGGCAACGCTCCACGCGGTCAGCATGAAGCCGTAAACTTTGCCGATATAAGCCGGGCCGAAAGCGTCCGCGGCAAATGCGGGCATAGTGGCGAAGCCGCCGCCATAGCAGGCCAGCAGGTAGCAGGATACTACGATAAAGAGATAGTAATTAGACACATAACCCATAGCGACCAGAACGTAAACAACCGCCTGGGTGGCAAACATTATCAAAAAGACCATTCTGCGGCCGATGTTATCGGAAATCTTTGCCCAGAAAAGTCTGCCCAAGCCATTAAAAATAGCCGCGATAGCCACAACAGTGCCTCCGGCGGCGGCTACCATAGCTACCTGTTCCGGAGTTAGATCGCCCAAAAGACCCATAGTCTTTTTGTAAATATCCTGAGCCAGCGGAGAGTGCTGGGAAATAAGACCCAAACCGGCTGAAACGTTGAGGCAAAGCATCGCCCATAACATCCACCACTGTGGACGTTTTATTGCTTCACCGAACGTGAAGGAATCCTCAGCGCAAACCGTGGTAGCCGCCGGTTTGAAACCGGCAGGCAGCCAACCCTGTGGGGGGTTTTTAAATAGCTGCGCAGCTCCCACAACGAGAACCAGGAAGATGATACCCCAGATATACCAGGTCATGGCGACGCCGGAGGCGAGCATTTTCCCCGCTTCATCAACCTGGCTGAAAGAAGTAATCATTGCCGGAGCAATTTTCCCCATGAAAAACGCGCCCGCGCCGAAGCCCATAACTGCGAGACCGGTAACCAGCCCGCGTTTATCCGGAAACCATCGAATAAGTGTGGCAATCGGCGTAACGTAACCGAAACCGTTACCCAGAGCTGCGATCACGCCAAAACCCAAGTAAAGGAGAACAATGTTTCCAATCTGGTCAGCGTAACCGGCAAGAAGCGTTCCCAGACCAAAAAGGATACCACCGATTGTCGCTACAAAGCGGGGACCCTTTTTGTCAACGAGCGTGCCGCCAAAAGCAGCAGCGCAACCGATAATTCCCATGAGAATCATGAAGGTTAACTGAACGTCTTTTCCTTCCCATCCATGCATCTTCATCAAAGGAAGTTTAAAAACAGACCATGCGTAAACGGTGCCCAGGCAAAGCTGAATGACAACCGCGGCTACGGCTATCCACCATCGTTTACTTTCCAAATTTTCATTTGCCATAAAGAATATTTCCCCTTTCGTGATTAGAATTAATAAAATTTCATATCATCAAGCTGCTTCCAGCTTAACTGCGCAAACTTTGTATTCCGGAATTTTTCCGGTCGGGTCAAGGGCCGGATTAGTCAGGGCGTTAACGGGAGCTCCCGCGAAATGGAAATTCATAAAAATAGTTCCCGGCATACTTTTCTGAGTGATTTGAGCCTTTGCCTGTACTGTGCCGCGTCGGGATGTCACTTTAACCATTTGCCCTTCCGAGATACCCAGCTTTTCCGCGTCCAACGGGTTGATTTCCACAAGACTTTCCGGATAACGTTCAGAGGGGCCCTGTGCGCGCGTGGTCATTGTTCCGGTGTGATAGTGATAAAGAACACGGCCGGTGGAAAGAAAGAGCGGATATTCTTCGTCCGGCAATTCCGCAGGCGGTATGTACTCAATAGCATGGAAAAGCCCCAGACCCCGCGAGAATCTGTCCTTGTGCAAAAATTTTGTGCCCGGATGGTCTGCTGTGGGACATGGCCACTGGAGGCCTTCTTTTTCCAGACGCTCATAGGTCATGCCCGCGTAGCTGGGCGTCACTTTGATTACTTCGTCAAAAATTTCTTTTGCGGAGGAGTATTTCATCGGATAGCCCATTTTCGTGGATAACTCACTTATTATTTCCCAATCCGCCTTGGCTTCGCCCGGAGCGTCAACTATTTTTCTGACACGCTGTACGCGGCGTTCCGTATTGGTGAAAGTTCCTTCTTTTTCTGCAAAGCTTGTCGAGGGTAGAACAACATCGGCCATCTGCGCCGTTTCTGTCAGAAAAATGTCTTGAACAATCAGCAAATCAAGATTGCGTAATTCTTTTTCCACGTGTTTGAGATCAGGATCGGAAAGAAGCGGATTTTCCCCCATGATATAGAGTGCCTTGATATCTCCTCTGCCTGCCGCCGCCATTATTTCCATCAGCGTCAGTCCTGGTTTTGCGGAAAGTTTTACTCTCCAGGCCGTTTCAAATCTCTTACGCGCATCTTCGTTATTTACCTGTTGATAAGCCGGATATACATTGGGCAGTCCTCCCATGTCGCAGGCACCCTGCACGTTGTTCTGGCCGCGCAGTGGATTGACACCGCCTCCTTCAATGCCGACATTGCCGCAGAGCATGGAAAGGTTGGCGACGGATTTCACATTGTCCGTGCCGCTTGTATGTTGAGTTATTCCCATAGCGTAAACTATACTGGCCCGTTTGGCCTGGGCATACATGCGCGCAGCCTTTTTCAAGTCTTTGGCCGATACGCCGGAAATTTTTTCGACGTGCTCAGGCGTGTATTTAGAAACTACGGCTTTTAGCGCGTCAAAATTTTCCGTGCGTTCGGCGATGTAATCTCTGGCGTATAAATTTTCGGAGATAATGACATTCATCAGCCCGTTTAACACGGCAACGTCCGTACCCGGTTTCTGGCATAGCCAGACGTCCGCGTATTTAACCAGATCGATTTCTCTTGGATCGATGACAATCAATTTAACGCCTTGCTGACGGACGCCGCGTTTTATAAAAGAACTGATTACCGGGTGGTTTTCCGTAGTATTGGTTCCCGTTGCCAGAACCAAATCCGTAAATTCCAGCTCTTCAATGGAATTGGTCATCGCGCCACTGCCGAATGATGCGGCCAGACCGGCCACAGTTACGGAATGTCAGAGCCGGGCGCAGTGGTCAACATTATTGGTGCCGATCACCGCGCGCATGAATTTCTGGAAAAGATAATTTTCTTCATTGGTGCAGCGCGCGGAAGAAAGTCCGGCGATGCTGTCCGGGCCGCTCTTCTTTTTTGCTGCGGAAAGCTTTTCGGCGATAAATGATATCGCTTCTTCCCAACTGACTTCCTTTAAGTCTTTGTTCTTATTGCGCCGCAGAAGCGGTTTTTTCAGGCGGTCAGGATACTGGATAAAATCCATGCCGAAGCGGCCTTTCACGCAAAGAGAGCCATTGTTGGGCTTTCCGTATTCACGGTTGCCCAAAACTTTGACGATTTTGCCGTCCTTGGTATAAACATCCATCTGACAGCCGACACCGCAGTAAGCGCAGGTGGTGCGCGTTTTTTGCAGTTCCCAAGGGCGTCCGGCAAATTTCGCCTGCCGGAAGGTAATCGCTCCCGTGGGGCAGACCTGCAGGCACTCACCGCAGAAAACGCATGATGAATTGATATAATCAGCGTCAAAAGCGGGGCCGACTTTGGCGTGTGAGCTACGCATGGAAAAATCCAGTACCTCGTTTACCTGAATTTCGTTGCAGGCGCGCACACAACGGCCACACAGCACGCATTTGTTCAGATCGCGCTGTATCATTGTATTGGTGTCTTCAATGGTGTAGCCGGGCGGCTCTATCTCGAAACGTGGTTTTTCGATTTGCAGCCGGTAAACTAGATTCTGTAGCTCGCACTGACCATTTTGCTCACAGGTCAGGCAGTTATGGTCTCCGGACGACCAGAGAAGTTCAACAATCATCTTCTGGGCGGAGCGCACCGCTTTCGTATTGGTGCGCACAACCATGCCCGGACTTACCGGCGTACAGCACGAGGCAACAAGGCTGCGGGCGTTTTCCACTTCCACAACGCAGACACGGCAGGCGCCCACGTTGGTTGTTTTTTCATAATGACAAAGGGTGGGAATAAAAATGCCGTTTTCTCTGGCACATTCCAAAATGGTCTGGCCGGCATTGGCTTCGACATTTTTCCCGTCTATTGTAAAAGCTATTTTTTTCTCCATTTTCCGCTCCTTGCTCAGAAAATTAAAAGATCATAGTTCCGCGTCGCAGCGCAGGCAGCGACAAGCTTCCTTAATCGCTTCTTCGCGGCTGAAACCAAGCTCAACTTCGGCAAAGCTCATTTTACGTTTATCCGCGTTCATTTCCGGCATACGCGCCTGCGGTGTTTCCACCGTTTCTTCGTCGATAATCAGCGGCACATCAATTTTTTCCCGCGCCGGTTTTTCATAAGCCGGCTCGTTGTTTGCTTTGCGGATGACCGCGTCGATATCATCAGCCGCCTGATGTCCGGCGGCAATCGCGCCAATCACCGTGTCCGGGCCGGTAACCGCGTCGCCACCGGCGAAGAATTTCGGATTAGCCGTGCGGGATTTATAAACATTGCCTACATTGTAGCAATCCCACTTGTTGATTTCCACGCCGCTTTTGGCATCCATAAAACTCATGTCGGGAACTTGGCCGATGGCGGCGATGACGGCATCCACATTCAAAGTAAACTCAGAGCCTTCAACAGGCACCGGTCTTTTACGTCCGCTGGAATCAAAATCTCCCAGGTTCATACGCTGGCAGGTAATGGAATTAACTTTTCCCTTGCTTCCTTCAATTTTCAGGGGGGCGACAAGATATTCAATTTTAATTCCTTCTTCTTCGGCGGCCTTGATTTCTTCTTCGGCGGCGGGCATATCCTGCCTGAGGCGTCGGTATAATATTGTTACGTTAGCGCCCAGGCGTAACGCCACACGCGCCGCGTCGATAGCGGAATTTCCACCGCCGATTACCGCCACGTTTTTACCCAAAGAAAGTTTTCCTTTAAACCATTTATCTTCATTGGCGTTGAAATCACGTAAAAACTCCACGCCGCCGAATACATTTTTCAAATCTTCTCCGGGCACGCCCATTTTCTGGCTTTTGTGCGCGCCGGTAGCCAGATATATGTAGTCATAATCTTTTTCCAGTTGGGCGACGGAAATATCTTTTCCTATGCGAGTGTTAAGGTGAATATCCACACCAAGTTTGCGGATGTCGTCAATTTCACCATCTAAAATATTACGGGGCAGGCGGTAAGAGGGAATGCCCCAGTAAAGCATCCCGCCCGCTTTGTTAAACTCTTCAAATACGGTGACCTTGTAGCCGCGAATAGCTAAATCACGCGCGGCGGTAAGTCCCGCGGGACCCGCGCCCACAACAGCAATCTTTTCTTTTCTGGTGACTGGTACCGGTTCAATTTTGGGGCGCGACGCGTTGTCCGTAATAAATCTTTTCAGGAATTTAATCGCGAGAGGTTCATCCAGATTGCCGCGCCGGCATTTTGTCTGGCATTTGTGGTCACAGACTCTGCCACAGACGGAAGGAAACGGATTGGTCTGCAATAAAATCTTATAAGCGTCTTCAAATCTTTCCGCTCTGACCAGCGCGATATAAGAAGGTATGTCCATCTCGATCGGGCAGGTGTGCTGGCAGGGAGATTTGAACATCGCTGAACAAACAGCGGCGACGCATCTGTGGTCGCGAATATGCTGTTCGTATTCTTTGCGGAAATAACGGATTGTGCTGAGCACGGGATTTGGCGCTGTTTGTCCCAGCCCGCACAAAGCGGCGTTTTTAATAACGACAGCCATTTCTTCGAGAAGTTGAATATCTCCTTCCTTGCCTTTGCCCTGGGTTATTCTCGTCAGGATTTCGAGCATCCGTTTGGTGCCTTCACGGCAGGGCGTGCATTTACCGCAGGATTCATCCTGACAGAAATCCATGAAGAAACGCGCCATATCCACGGCGCACTTATCTTCATTCATGACAATCAATCCGCCGGAACCCATGATTGCGCCAAGTTCCGCGACTTTTTCATAATCGACCGGAGCGCTGAGATGCTGAATAGGTATACAACCTCCGGAAGGGCCGCCCAGCTGCGCGGCTTTGAATTTTTTACCTTTGGGAATACCGCCGCCGATATCGTAAACAATCGTTCCCAGCTTAGTTCCCATGGGGACTTCCACCAGACCAACGTTGTTGACGTCGCCGGTAAGAGCGAAAACTTTGGTGCCCTTGCTTTTTTCCGTGCCGACAGACGCATGCCACTTGGCGCCGCGTAAAATAATCTGTCCGATGTTCGCCAATGTTTCGACATTATTTAAAATGCTTGGTTTTTGCCATAGCCCGGCCACGGCAGGGAAGGGCGGTCTTGGCCTGGGCATGCCACGCTTGCCTTCGATTGACGTCATGAGCGCGGTCTCTTCGCCGCAGACAAACGCGCCGGCGCCCTGATAAATTTCCAGGTCAAAGTCAAAGCCGGTGCCGAGAATATCTTTGCCGAGCAATCCTGCTTCTTTGGCCTGGGTGATGGCGATATTTAAGCGGTGAATGGCCAGCGGATATTCCGCGCGGCAGTAAATGTAACCGTGATGTGAGCCGATGGCTTTAGCCGCGATAACCATGCCTTCCAAAACGGCATGTGGGTCGGCTTCCAAAACGGAGCGATCCATGAACGCGCCGGGGTCGCCTTCATCGGCGTTGCACAGCACATATTTAATATCATTCTGAGATTGGGCGGCAAATTTCCATTTCAGTCCGGTAGGGAATCCCGCGCCGCCGCGTCCGCGTAAGCCTGAATCAAGCACTTCCTGAACAATTTGTTCTGGTGTCATTTCAGTGAGCGCTTTGGCCATGCCGGCATAGCCGTCGCGGGCAATATATTCTTCTATCTTTTCGGGATCAATAAGACCACGGTTTCTCAGCACACGCAATTCCTGGTGGGCGAAGAAAGGAATATCCTGCATTGTGGGAATAATTTTTTCTGTACCCGGTTCGCGATATAAAAGTTTTTCTACTATTCTTCCTTTAACCAGGTGTTCTTCAACCAGATACGGTACATCTTCGGGTTTTAGTGTCACATAAATAACACCTTCCGGATAGACGACCATTATGGGGCCTAAGGCGCAAAAACCGTTACATCCCGTTTCCACAATTTTTATTTCTTCTGCTAGCCCTCGCTTATCGATTTCTTCTATCAGCGATTGCTTTACGGCAATGGAGCCGGAAGCCTGACAGCCGGTGCCTCCGCAGATCAATAAATGCGAACGAAAAACCTTCATTTAGCTCATATCCTCCTTAAATGGATAAACATGCTTACAAAACACTGATGGTCGTGAAAAAATCACCTGGTTATTTCCGCACCCTTGGCCAAAACAAAAGGCGTTTGAATTTCACCGGCCAAAATGTGTCTTTTAAAAACCTGTCTCATTTTATTCGGATTCATGTATTCATATTTGATCGGTTCCTGATTAAGAATTTCCACTGTAACCAGTGGTTCACGGCTGCATAACCCCATGCAGCCAGACGAGGTTACCACAACGTCGTTTACTTTTGCGGCTTCAATTTCCTGAAGCAGTGCGTCCATAACTTCTTTGGCCCCTGATGCTATGCCGCATGTTCCCATGTGAACGGTGACTTTTACACGACGGTCTCCATCACGCAAAGACATTTCTTTATGTACTTTTTCTTTGATCTTTTTCAAATCATCTATGGTCAATTTAGCCATTGGCTCATCCTCCCTGATTTTTCTATTTATATTGATTAAGGATTTCTCTTACTTTTGAAGGTTTGACGCGACCGTGAACATCATCATCCACGACAACCACCGGTCCCAAACCGCACGCCCCCAGACAACGGACCGATTCCAACGTGAACATTCTGTCGGCTGTTGTTTCTCCTTCGGCAATGCCAAATTCTCTTTGCAGTGTTTCGGCAATTGCTTTGCCGCCGCGAACGTAGCAGGCAGTTCCCAAACAAACGCGTACGGTGTGTTTGCCGCGCGGCGTCATCGTAAAGAATGAATAAAAAGTGACCACGCCGTAAACGCGACTTAAGGGCAAATTTAGTTCCTTCGCAATCTTTTTCTGCACGGATACGGGCAGGTATTCCAATACCACCTGCGCTTCTTCCAGAACCGGAATCAATCCTCCGGGTTTGCCTTTATGCTTTTCAATAATTTTGTTCAACTGAGAAATCTGTTCCGGTGTGAATTCTTTTAAAAGTTCACTCTCTTCCGCCTTCATCGAATTCCTCCTCGTTTTTAGAACTTACTATGCCTGGGTTGCAATTTTTTGCAGGCCTTGGTCAATAGAGTTCCGAATGTACCGCAGTATTTCGGGATGATTTATAGGTAAATCATCGATTTTTTTGCGTATTTGGCGTGTATCAAATACGAACTGGCGGTCATTATGCCTATGTTTGTAAATAAAATCAATATCAGAATTTCCGGCAATCAATACCAGCAAAGTTGTCGTAATATTTCCCATAGGTTGCCTGTCCAGATGGCTTAGCTGAAACGTTGCTGTAATTTTAGTGCCTTTGCCTCTTGCTGATTTCAATATAAGGTTGCCGTCCGCTCTTTTTGCGGCGTTGGCAAGAAGCGGAAGACCTAATCCTACGCGCCTTACTTTCTTTGTTGTGTAAAAAGGATCAATGGCTTTTTTTATTTCTTCTTTTGTCATTCCTGTGCCATTGTCCTTTATTTCAATGCAGAGAATGTCTTTTTCTTTATTTTCGTCAATTTTAATTTTTATAAGCTTCGCTCCAGCTCGGATGGAGTTTTCCGTGATGTCGAGAATATGTGCGGCAAGCTCCAGCATCTTTACTCCAGAATGCGGCGGCCGTTTTGCCGAGAGAAAGCCATTTTTAGTTCTGTCAGCGTTGGTTCTTCCAGCATAATTTTTGTCAGCGCTGTTCCAATATCCTTTAAATAATGCGCGTCGGAAGAGGTTATGAATGAATAATTTTCCAATTCGGGGTAAAAGATTCTCGCTTGCGCAAGTCCCGTAAAGGGAGTTACCTCCAAAGCGTCAAAGGGCATGTCTTTATCAATAAATCCAAGTTGGCTCATTACGCTGAAGCTTTCTCGGTCAATATGAGCCGCTATTGCCAAACCATTTAAATTATGCACGTAATCGAGGAGAACGTTCAGCGAAATGTCTGTGGCCCCAATCAATAATTTTTCGTTTATTGCCTCCACTTCTCCTTTTTCATTAACCACAGCCTGGATACCGAAACGCTTTTCGTCATTTTCTCCGGTCAAGTGTCGGTAGACATATTCCTGCATCGATTCCAAAGCAGGCATAGAATCAAAAATGGCCACAAAATGTACTTCCTCAATTGTTGTTATTTCCATTCCAGGAAATACCTTTAGATTTTTTCCTTGGGAGGCCGTGATTACATAAGGGACGTTTTCCGAAGAGTTATGGTCACAAATGGCGATGACATCTAGGTTTGCCGCAAGAGCTTTTTCTACGATGGCCCTGGGGTGCATGTCCAATTCGGCACAGGGCGACAGACAAGTGTGAATGTGAAAATCACAATGAAAAACTTTAAGCATGGTCTTGTTAGGAATTAACCCAAAATGGCCATCTGCCGACTCGAACGGCGGAAGTATTTAGGTCACTTTTTTTCAGCCAGCATGCTGTAAATTTTACCTGTTAATTCAAAGGCGGATAACTTGGAAACCATAATCGGCACGTTTTCCCGATTGGCACGCTCCAGCGTATCGGAAGCAGGTTCGCAGGAATTAACCAGAATTATGCCAGCGTGTTCTTTCAAGGTGGCCACGGCAACTATGTTTTGGTGAATCTGCCTCGTTATCCAGATATCCCCTGCCTTGGAATTTGCCATCACGTCGCTTAAGAGATCTCCCGTGTAACCTCCTGTAACCTTATTATTGAGTCTGTCTTCTGCAGACCTTGTTTCCAGATTTAATTGTTTTACTATCGCGGCGATATCCATATTATAAAACACTGATTCAAATAAGATTAATGGCCATTTTCAGGAAGGTTCCTTTGTTTACTTCCGATGTAATATCGAAAACGTCGGAATAAGTTTTGATGTTGTACAATCCCATGCCCGCGCCGAAACCCATTTCTCTTATCTGTTGGTTTGCCGTGGAATAGCCCTGTTGCATGGCTAATTCAATATTAGGTATTCCCGGACCCTCATCGTTTGCTTCGATGATAATTTTATCCGGGATAACGGTCAGGCTGATCACTCCTTTTTTGGCGTATGAAACAATATTTATTTCCGCTTCATAACAGACAATTGCCGATCTTCTGACAATTTCATCCGGCAATTGCCTGTGTTTAAGTATCGATTTTATCCTTGTGGAAACGGTACCCGCCTTATTAAAATTACCGCCTTCAATATCGAAGTCATGTTTTTCCAGAATTTTTTCAACTGAAACCACTATTATTTTTCAACTTTTTCTAGGCAACCAACTATGCCTCTGGTGTAAAGGCGACCTGCCGTTTCAAATAAAATATATTTTGTCGTTAAAATCGGAATGTGAAGATCTTTGGCCAGCTCAAGCGCTTCCATTGGTGGTTTTTTACCACGGACTAAAATTATTGCGGCGATATCCAAAACATTGGCTATTCTGATGACCTGAGTGTTTGTCAGACCCGTAAGTAGAAGGCTGCCCGCTTTGGCAAAAGCAAGAACATCGCTCATTAAGTCCGCGCCAAAAGCCGTTTTTACTTCCATATCCAGTTTTTCCTCGCCGACGATGACATTGGCGTCGAGTATTTCTTTTACTTCGCGCAGCTTCAACAGTAACTCCTCGGTTTAAAAAAACACGGCATAGTTTGAGATAGAAAAAGTTTTTGATATTACTGATAAAAACAATAACACCAAAAGCATATTTGTTGCGTTTCGAGTATCACATAATAAACTTTAATGTCAATAAAATTATTAAAGAAAAATGTAAATTGTATTGTGTCTATGCTTTCTTTACGAAAAGAAAAAATATATTTCTTGTTTTATTTCGGGAGGGGCGGAAAGTCGCGATTGACAGACATTTTCCATTTCGGTTCGCGCTTTTGCAGAAAAGACTCAATGCCTTCGATAGCGTCTGGCTGGGTGCAAATCCATTCGAATATTTTGAATTCCTTAGCGTCAGCTTCGGAAGCTGCAGAAGTAAGAGAATCCCACAAAAGCCTTTTGGATATGGCCACAGATACAGGAGCGGCTTTGTGAAACTCACGGGCGAGCGCCAGCGCCGCGGGCAGAACCTCATCTGCGGGAAGCGCTTTTGACGCCAGGCCCATTTCAACGAGTTCATTTCCGTTAATCATTCTGCCGGTAAGCATTAAATCCGCCGCGCGGGAAAAACCAGCCACTCTGGGCACGATCACATGAGAAGAAAGTTCCGGCGTGATTCCGCGGCGTACAAATGCGAATTGAATCTTCGCGTCTCTGGCGACAAAACGGATATCGCAGTTCATGGCAAAGGTAATGCCCACGCCAATGGCATGCCCGTTGAGAGCTGCGATAACCGGCTTTTTTAGCTGCCAGGGCATGACGGCAGGGAAGGCCAGTGAAGCGCGCCTGGTTTCCTCGTCTTCCGTATCTCCCACATGGAAAGCGACGTTACCGCTCAAATCCGCGCCGGCGCAAAATGCTTTACCTGCTCCGGTGATTACGATAGCGCGGACGGAGTCGTCTCTATCCAGCGCCAGCAGCGCCGCGCCCATTTCAAGCGCCATCTGCTGCGTCCAGCTGTTCATCGCCTGTGGCCGGTTGAGTGTTATGGTTGCTATACCTTCGTCGATATTTAATAAGATTTCAGAAAAAGTCATGCCTCCTCCGTAGAACTTTGTTTAAAAGGATTATATCCGGGCTTTTTGTAAAGTTTTTGTTCGTTGTTGAGAATGTCCGGTTTGTAAACTTTTTCTGTCCAATCTTCTGGTTTGATTTCCTCAAAGGCCACCGAAATTGTTTTTTCCTCACAGTTTACGGTGGCAACAACATCTTGGACTATTTTTTCGGTAAGTTGGATCTTTTGTTGTTCTGATCTTCCCGGGTAGAGTTTAACGATAATATGAGGCATTGTTTGCTCCTTAATCAATGTTTTGCCACGACGACCCGGTTACGCCCCGTGTTTTTTGCTTCATAAAGAGCACGGTCGGCGGCGTCAAGCAGAGCTTGATTGCTGTTGCCGTGCACGGGGTAACCGGCTACTCCCCCAGACAATGTAATGCTGGTTTTTTCATCGCCGGTCTCTATTTTAATTTTGCTGAATTCCAGGCGTAATTGATCAATACGCGTGGTTGCTTCTCCCAGGGTGGCGGCCGGCATTACAATGACGAATTCCTCCCCTCCGTAACGACAGCAAACGTCGCTGCTGCGTGTTTTATGAAGGAGTAAGTTAGCCAGGCTGACAAGGAAAATATCGCCGACGGAATGCCCGTAAGTATCGTTAATTCTTTTAAAGTGATCTAAATCAAGCATGGCGATGCTGAGAGGAAGGTTGTCGCGTACGGTATGAGCAAGTTCACGCTTGAGTGTTTCCTGCAGGAATCTTCTATTGTAAAGTCCGGTCAGAGGATCGCGAATTGCCTCTTCCTTCAATTTTACCTGTAAAGCCTCAATTTCCGCCAATTTCTGCGAAAGCGTTTCGTTGGTTTTTTTCAACGCGATTTGAATATTTTTGATATCAGTAATATCACGGAGAATAACCAGTTTGCCATAGGGCTGACTTTTATTGTTGTAGAGCGTGGTCGCCGAAAGCTCAAAGAATCTTTTTTGTGAACCTTCAAAAACAAAGGACGTGCCTATTTTTGCGGCTGTCTTCGGTTGTTCATTCTGCCATGCGGGCAGCACAGAATAAAATTCCTTTCCCAGCATTTCATTGATGGTTGCTCCCAAGATTTTTTCACCGGATTTGTTGGCGTCAATAATCCGATCTTCAATATCCAGCACGATGACGCCCTCGAGCATGTTTTCGAGAACTTTATTGCGGGCCAAGGGAATAAGGTCGAACAAACGATGACGCAATTGCGCGTAGGTGAAAATTATTCCGGCGACGAAGAACCCTATTGGCGAAAAGTCGATGCTTTTGACGGGCGCAATCCCGAGGACAGTGATGATATTGGCAACGGAGGATAGGGGCAGTCCCAGAAAGACCAAAAGCGCCTGCATACGGTGTGCTTTGGTTACCTGCAGCAGGTTCAAAAATAACATCACCCCGCCGACAGTCAGCAGAACATACGAATACAGCGTGTGCAGCCAGAAAGCTATTCCTAAAATACCTGTTGTGGCGAAATCGCCGGAAAACCATTTATGCCAAGGGTCTGTCCAGACAATTATATTATAGACAAGCGGTTCGATGAAAAGCAGAGGTATGGTGAATTTGTTAAGCCAGCCCTCATATTTTGTGTAGCGTGCTGCCCAAACTAAAAATCCCGCGGGCACCATGACTACGCCCAGGAACATGAGCTTTGACCAGAAATATGGTTCCGGACGAATCATGGGAGATAGTTGCAGGGCGTAGCACAATGTCCACCATCCCTCGCCAATCATCATAATCATCAGCGCTTTGGACCCAGGGGCTTGCCGCCAGCGCCAGGTTACCGTTACAATCCACGCGGCAATGAAAAAGACGACAAAAAGGACAAAGTCATAAACAATTATAAACGTACGATCGTCCATGGTGATTTTCAGTTTTTATTTTATTTACAAGTCAATATACGCTTTTTACCATACAAGTGACAGATATTTTTCATTACCGAAAACTTTTTTATTTCCAGAGCAACGGGCAAAGCTTTTTTGTTTGCCGGAATAAGTGTCAGCCCACTCATCATAGTAATCGGATTTAACTTTCCTTTTTGTTTGAAACATAACTTGTAAAAGCAGCGATTATTCTTCATACCCGCGCGTCATGTAAAACGTGGCCAAATCAAAAAAAATAGTCATGCGTCGTTGGAGTTCAAAGGTCATGTAGAGCCCTAGGTTTCTGGAAAGCGCGTCGTGCGCGAGGCCTAGTTTCCAGATGTGTTTGCGGATGAGGCTCAGGGCACTCAGCGCCTCGCTTACTTTAAAACCGGCGTTTTTTCTTTCCCGTCCCAGCTTGGTATAAAAATTTCTGATGCGGCTGACATCGTAAAGGCCGCCCAGCCAGAGAGTCAATTGAGACAAAATTTTATCGCCTATGCGTTGTAATGTTTGAAGGTCATAGTTGTGATATTCGGCGGTGGAAGGATTGGCGGTTACGTCTTCCAGCCATTGGCTAATGATGTCATTTTTATTGCTAACAATAAAATTGGCCAGACGCCGCGTCAGAGAATTTTTCGCGATTTTCGGCGGGATTTTTTTATCCTCGGCATGTTCAATAGAATCGAATATCGCCCAGTAATCTTTTCTGCTTTTGATGTAGGCATCAAGCGCTTTTTTGTTGGAGCTGAAAGCCAGTGGCGGCAGCTTAGTCAGCGGCCAGAATTTTGCTTCGGTACAGTCGTCCCCGGCGGTAAGTTTTCCGCCTGTCTGTTCCACAACAAATGCCAAAAAAAGCAAATCGCCGTAAAAACGGCTTTTGTAGGAATCGACGTCCAGCAAACGGACAATTTTTCCTTTGATTCCTGTTTCTTCCTGCAGTTCGCGCAGTGCCGCGCTTTCGATATTTTCACCCGCTTCGGCAAAGCCGGTAGGCAGACACCATGAACCCCTAGAGGGAGGCCGGTCTCGTTTAACCAAAAGAATTTTTCGCGATGATTCCACAATGCATGAAACCACCGGTAAAGGGTTTTCATAAAAAAATGTTTGGCAGGTGGGGCAGTAATCGCGCGGAACGCCGGCTTCATATTTTTTTGTTATTATCTCTCCGCAATAGAGACAGTGTTTGCGCTGTTTTTTCAAGTGTTTTCCTTTGCCGTCAGAGGTTGAGACGCGATAAAAATTATATCATCCTTGCACATATTAATGGATTTTCCTTTCTGCGCTGTGCTTTGAATTTCACGCGCTAGCTGATCGATAATAACCCGCTTTTTTGCCTGCGCCTCATTGATAAAGAATAATTGTTTAAAGTGGAAATATTCCAGGAAATGATTGATTTCCTGCGGCGGGAAAATCAGCGTGTTTTTGAAATCTATGGATTGCACGTTTCCGAAATGCTTTTGCAATAAAGCGGCGCCGTTTTGCGCCGAAAATCTGCCGACAATATTTTCGATCGGCAAGGTTTGATTGTCCGTTAACAAATTATTTTGTTTGAGTATTTTTTTGATCATGTCCACCAGCTCCCGCATGTCGGCTTCGGAATGAGTGATGGTGATAAAAAGCCCTTCACTGGCAAGAACGCGCGCGATGTCTCCAAGCAAATCCGGAAAGAAATATAAAGCGTAGCTGCAGATAATCAGGTCATAAGAAGTCGCGGGATATTTTATAATCTGTTCCACTCCGCGGGCGGAAAATTCTCCTGCGTAGCCCGCGCGCCTACAGGCATCAAGGAAAAAAGATTCATATTCGTCAAGCATGTCCAGGCCGGTGATTATTGCCCGCGGGTGCAATCTGCCTTTTAGCGTTTCGGTAAAAGCGCCGAAAGCGCAGCCTAAATCCAAAACGTTGCGGCTGCCGGATAAATCGAGATTTCTCAACGCGGTTTGTCTTATGTCGTCTTTGTTGGTGGAAAAACGGCGGATGATTTGACCGATGCGCTGATGTTTTTGCGCGTCGCTAAAAATACGGCTGATTTGATTTTTGTTCAAAACTTCCGCCATGCCCAATCACCTGACAGGAATGCTATGTGCTAACGGATTTTATCCAAATCCATTATTTGAGAAACTCTCCTTGTATGCCTTTCGTTCGCGAATGTTGTCATCATAAAAGTATCCACAATTTCCGTGACCGGAATATTGTACTTGATACGGCCGCCCAAGGCGATAAAATTGGCGTTGTTGTGTTCTTTGGCCATTCGCGCGGTGTAAAGGTCAAATACCTGCGCGCAGCGAATTCCCCTGATTTTGTTGGCGGCAATTGACATACCGATGCCCGTGCCACAAAGCAAAATGCCAAAATCATAACCGCCTTTATTGAATTCCTCGCAGGCGGTCACGGCGATATTCGGATAATCCACCGAAACTTCATTGTGCACGCCCATATCCTTGACCGTGCAACCTTTTGTTTTTAAAAAGGTTATGATTTCCTTTTTCAGGGAAACGGCGCCGTGGTCAGAGGCAATTACGATATTTTTCATTGGATATTTCCCCCAAGTGTTAATTTGATTATTTCATGCCTCTATTTTTACAGGATTGTAAAATAAGTCAATAAAAAAACTTTGCTTCAGAGGCGTATTTGCGTTAAAAAGCCGCATGCTGACAATGCTGGAAGGGTATTTAAATTATCTGTTAATTGAACGGGGAGTCGCTCCAAACACGCTGGAAGCATACGGACGCGACCTGCAACGCTACCTTGCTTTTATCAGGCAAAAAGGTTTGTCTCATTTTAAGGAAGCGACTCCGGAGATTATTGTTGAATATCTGGTGCTGATAAAGAATGAAGGGCTTTCAGCGAATTCCATGAACCGGGCGCTCGCTGCCTTACGCGGATTTTATAAATACCTGTTCATGGAAAAGCTCATCGAACAGACGCCGCTGGCCAATATCGAGCTCGCGAAAGTATGGATGCGCCTGCCCGACACGATCAGCAAGGAGGAAATGAAAATTATTTTAGCTCAGCCGGGAGATAAAACACCCGCCGCCCTGCGCGACACGGCCATGCTGGAGCTTTTATACGCGACGGGTATCCGCGTTTCAGAGTTGATTAATTTGACGATGAACTCTATTAACTGGCAGGTGGGTTTTTTAACGGTGATGGGCAAAGGCAGTAAAGAAAGAATTGTTCCTATCGGAAAAACAGCTTATGACTGCGTAAGAGAGTATGTGGATAAAGCGAGGCCGCAATTGATGCAGAAAAAAAGCACGGAGGTATTGTTTCTGAACCGCTTCGGGGGAAAATTCACCCGGCAGGGCTTCTGGAAACTGGTAATCCGTTATTCATCCAAAGCAGGATTGATGAAAAAAGTTCATCCGCATACTTTTCGGCATTCTTTCGCTTCGCACCTGCTGGAAGGCGGAGCGGATTTGCGCACCGTGCAGGTCATGCTGGGGCACGCGGATATTTCCACAACACAGATTTACACGCATATCACGCGCGATAGGTTAAAAGAGATTCATCAAAAATATCATCCGCGGGGATGATTATATCCGCGGGAAATAAATAATCGCATGGTGTTAAATGACGATCAGGCGTGAAAAAGTTGAACCGGTAAAAAAGAAAAAGCCCTTAGGGAAAATATTTCTTATAGCGCTTGCCGTAATTTTTATCGGCGGGCTGATATATTTTCTTTTTCCTCAGGCTTTTCGCTCCTTCGCCTATTTCGGCACGCGGGTAAAAAACACTTTTTCTCATTATCTGCTGGAGCAAGCACCGAGATTTTATTATCTGAACGTGGAAAAAAACGGTCAGTTTCTGCGCGTGTGGGCGCATGAGATGCTGGAAGTCACTTACCGCGATGAATTCGGCATTGTATCCGTGGGCAGCGACGATTTAACCGGCAAGCGTATATCAGTAAGAGTGCAGGAATTGGGAAAAGGCGGAAATGATATCCGTGTGTTAATGCGCGGTATTGATCTGGTCAATAAAATTATGACCGGAGGTTCCACGCCGAAAAACGCCGCCCAAATAACTGATTATAAAATCCGCGTATATTATCTGGACAAGGAAATAGGCGTTGTGCCGATGAAGGTGGTCATTACGCCGCAGGACTGGCTAAGGTTTGCGCAAGATACGGAAAACGTCCGCAAGCAGATTGAGTATCTGAAAAAAGCAGTGGAGATGAACAAAGAAGATACCGGCGTGCGCAAGGTTCTGGCGGGAATTTACCTGCGTCAGGACAGGATCGATGATGCGATCAAGCAGTATAAAGAAATTTTGGTGATCAAGCCGGATGATACCGGGGCGCTGGAAGAACTGGCCAAATGTTATATCAAGAAAAAAGATTATGATAATGCGATTACGGTATCGAAAAAACTGGCCAAGCTCAATCCGCGCCAAGCAGAGGCATACGCCACGTTGGGTATAGCCCTGGCAGAAAAAGGATTGACGCGGCAGGCGATAGAAAATTATCTTGAAATTATTAAAATCGAGCCGGACAATTATACGGCGCGCTACAAGTTGGCGGAAGCGTACGCAAAGGAAAACAAAATCAGTGAAGCTATTGAACAATATAACTATATTGTGGCAAATTCAAAGGAGAAGGATTTGGCGCTGCTGGCGTTGGGAGATGTTTATTTGAAACAGAAGAAGTACGATGAAGCAGTTCAATGTTACACCGAACTCATAAGAGATAAGCCGAAAATGGCCGCCGCCTACGCAAATCTCGCTTCGGCGTACGCTGGTCAGGGAAAATGGAAAGAAGAAATGGAAAATCTCAAAAAAGCGGTAGAACTGGCTCCTAGTGAACCGGTGGCCCATTTTAATTTGGGAGTTGCTTATGAAAAAAGAAAAATGGACGACCAGGCGATTGACGCTTACGAACAGGTATTGAAAATAAATCCGGAAGATACAGATTCTATCGAAAGAATCGCTGCGGTGTGTTTGAAGAGTAAAAAATTTCCCCGAGCAGTTACTTATTATGAAAAGCTGGCTGTAAAGTTTCCACGGAAAGCAGAGATTTTCGTAAATCTTGGTTTTGCCTATGGTGAACTTAAAAAATATGCTCTTTCCGCAAAAAATTATGAAAAGGCACTTAAACTCGGCGCAAAAGATTCAACTATGTATTATAATCTGGCGTATACCTATAATCAACTAGGACAGGAGAAAGAAGCCATCGCTCAGTACGAAAAAGTTTCACCTCCGACAAAGGAAACGCTGAGTATCATCGGCAATTATTATTTAAAAGAAAAAAATTATAAAAAAGCATTGGGTTGTTTTCAGAACATTGTGAAGCTGGAGCCGAAACAGTCTTCTTCTTATTCCAGCCTTGGTTACGCCTACGCTGCCGCGGGCAGCTGGGATAAAGCCATTGCTAATTATCTAATAGCGTTACGGTATGACCGCGAGGACAGCGAAGTTTATGTAAATTTGGGCGAGGCTTATGAGAAAAAAGGCCTGTACCAGGAAGCGCTCAATGCTTATACGACAGCGTATGAGCTTAATCCGGAATCGACCAGGGCAGCCACAGGGATTCCGCGCCTCAGGATTTTACTTTTACAGCAAAAGTCACAACAACAGAGCAAGGAGTAAAGAAATGAAAAAAATAAAACTGGGCGATTTTTTTATCGGAGACAAAACCGGATTCGTTTTGATTGCCGGTCCGTGTGTGCTTGAGAACGAAGAGACGGCAATGAACATAGCTCTTTATTTGAGAAAGCTGACGGCCGCACTGGATATTCCTTTTATCTTTAAGGCTTCGTACGATAAAGCCAATCGCACTTCAATTAAATCCTATCGTGGTCCAGGGTTAGAAAAAGGACTGGAAATTTTAAAAAAGATAAAGGGCAAGTTGAAAATTCCCGTTCTCTCTGATGTTCATCGTTTTGAAGAAATCGGTCCAGCGGCAGAAGTTCTTGATGTTTTGCAGGTTCCCGCCTTTTTATGCCGCCAAACCGATTTTGTAACCGAAGTGGCAAAAAAGGCTCGAGTAGTAAATGTTAAAAAAGGACAATTCCTCGCTCCGTGGGACGTGGCCAACATCATTGAAAAAGTAAAAGCCGCGGGCAATGAAAATATTATGATCACGGAACGCGGCGCTTCGTTCGGTTATAATAATCTTGTTTTTGACGTGCGCGGTTTGCCCATCATGAGAAACATGGGGTATCCGGTTATTTTTGACGCGACCCATTCCGTTCAGCTTCCGGGCGGCGCAGGTTCGTCATCAGGAGGCCAGCGTGACATGGTTCCTTATCTGGCGAAGGCGGCGGTCGCGGCTGGTGTGGACGGAGTTTTTTTCGAAGTGCACCCCGATCCGGAAAAAGCTTTGTGCGACGGGGCTAATTCACTTTATTTGGATTCGCTGGAAGAGTTGCTGACACTTCTTAAAAAAATTGATAGTTTAGTGAGGGGAAAATAGCGGGATGAAAAAAATTATTATGGAAAAACTCAGAAAAATAAAAATGCTCGTTTTAGATGTGGACGGCGTGATGACGGATGGGCGCATCATTATGGATGATAAGGGACGCGAGATGAAAAATTTCGATGTTCGTGACGGACATGGAATTAAGCTGCTCCAACGTTACGGGATTAACGTCGCGATATTGACCGGGCGCAAATCAAAAGTTGTCGAATACAGAGCGAAAGATTTGGAGATTGCCGAAGTTTACCAGAAAGCATTCAACAAAGAAAAAGTTTTGGCAAAAATTCTGCAAAAACATAAATTGAGTGCAAAAGCCGTGGCTTATGTGGGGGACGATATAGTTGATATACCGGTTCTCAGAAGAGTCGGTTTTTCCGCGGCGGCCGCTGACTCTTTAGAAGTGGTAAAAAAATCAGTTGATTACGTCTCGATGAGGCGGGGCGGTCACGGCGCGGTAAGAGAAATTTGCGAAATGCTTCTGCAAGCTCAAGGCAAATGGCCGGAAGTCGCCACAAGATACGAATTTGCACCTAAAATCAAAAAAAGAAAACGAAACTAGCCATTTCATAACATATTAGTAATTCTTAATTCCTGTCATTATTACCTTAATATCTTTACATGCGGCAGGCACAATGGTATAACTTATGCTTACCGGAATTTGAAAAATTAAAATAGTCGGATTTATTGAATGAAATTAAGTAAAAAGACGAGAATTATTTTTTCCGTGGCTGTCGCTTTGGTAATGCTGATGACCATTGCGGCGATACTCAGTATGAACAGATTAAAGCCCAAAAACCATTTAAAAATATCACGCGAACAAGTTGATTTGGAAATTCAAGGTTTTGTTTTTACCGAGGTGGGTAAGAACAACTCTAAATGGGAAGTAAAAGCAGACAGCGCCACATTTCAGAAGAAGCAAAATCTCGCCGTTTTCGAACATGTCCGGGTAACATTAAACGCAGCTGACGGCAAGGTTTATGTAATGACGGCGGACAAAGGCGAGATGCTGACGGATAAGAAGGATTTTAAAGTAAACGGAAATGTTGTAATTACTTCTAATGAAGGGGATAAATTTACAACCGATTATTTGAATTACAGCGATAAACAGAAAAAATTTTATACTGACGCCCCGGTGACCATGGAAAACAATCGCATAAAAATAAAGGGCACGGGGCTGGAGCTTTTTACTAATACAGGCAGATTAAATCTTTCTTCTATGGTAAAAGCAAAAATAAAACAAACGGAGCAGGAGAAATGATTTGCAGAAAAATCTGCATATGTGTTCTGGGAATTGTTTTGTTCGCCCCCTGTTATCTTTACGCAGAAGATAATCAGCTGATCAAAAGGGGAATAATTACCAAAAATGAACCGATTGAAATCGAATCGGATCAGATGAATGCGTTAAATGATAAAAAAATGGTGCGGTTTTCCGGTAACGCGGTGGCCACACAAGGCGACAAAACTCTAAAAGCGGATCAGTTTCTTTTATTTTATGAGAACGAACCTGATGGGCGGAAGAGCAAAGAAACAACACCGCTAGATGGCAGTGCCGAAATAAAAATGATACGGGCAATTGGCAATGTTTCTTCAATGCAAGGGGAAAGAACAGTGACCGGCGATGAGGCAGTGTATCATCACCGCACGGGAATTATTGTTATTACCGGTAATGTGGTCATGCGAGAGGGCAATAATGTGATCAGGGGATGCAAGGCGACAATTTACCTCAATAAAAACTGGGGGAAGATAGGGGGATGTGAGCCCGGTCAAAATCAGAGAGTGCACGCGACAATAGAGTCACAGGAAGTAAAAAAACAAGGAATCTATTAAAACCAGGGGCGAAATCATGAGTAATTTATTGGCGAAAGGACTGACGAAAATTTACCGCAAGCGCAAAGTCGTCAACCGGATTGATTTGTCGATATCGCCGGGGGAAGTGGTCGGTTTGCTTGGCCCCAATGGCGCGGGGAAAACAACCACCTTTTATATGATCGTCGGCTTGATAAAGCCCGATGAGGGCGAAATATTTCTGGATGATGAGGATATAGGAGCTTACCCCATGTATAAAAGAGCGCGAAAAGGCCTGAATTATTTGCCTCAGGAGCCGTCTGTTTTCCGTAAACTAACCGTTGAAGATAATATCCTCGCCATATTGGAAACGTTAAATATACATGAAGAGGAAAGGAGAGAAAAGTTGCGGGAACTTTTAGGGGAACTCGATCTTACCCCCTTGGCGAAAAATTATGCTTATTCTTTATCCGGAGGTGAGAGGAGACGTGTGGAAATAACGCGTGCTTTGGTAACATCGCCGAAATATATTCTTCTGGATGAGCCTTTTGCCGGTATTGACCCGCTCGCTGTTGTCGATATTCAAAAGATAATTGGGAAGCTGAAGGATAAAGGTATTGGCATAATTGTTTCAGATCACAATGTTCGGGAGACTCTTTCCTGTTGCGATCGCGCTTACATTCTTAATGAGGGACAAATACTTGTTGAAGGTTGTCCATCGGAAATTGCCTGCAGTGAGCTTGCCCGCAAATTTTATTTTGGTGAAAACTTCAATCTATAAAAAATACCTTGATATATGTATCCGTTATGGCGTTTGAGTTAAAACAAAATTTAAAACTTTCCCAGCAATTGATTATGACGCCGCAACTGCAGCAGGCCATAAAGCTGCTGCAGTTGTCTCGCCTGGAACTTGTTGAAACAATAAATCAGGAAATGGAGGAGAATCCCCTGCTGGAAGAAGTTTCCGCGGAAGAAGAAGGTGGTGATTTTAACGCAGAATTGGAAGAAGACACGCAGTCAACGGAAAATGCAGACGTTAGGCAACGGGAAAAGGCGGCGGAGCTTACCGGTGAAGGGGACGGACGTGAAGAGTTTGACTGGAATAACTATCTGGAAGATTACGGCCCGGTGGGCGTAACATACGGGCAGAAAGATACCGAGGCGCCCACATGGGATAATGTTCTTACTGAAAGTAAATCACTCCCTCAGTACTTGATGTGGCAAATGAAACTTTCTCCTTTGAGTAAGAATGAAATAAAGGTGGGAATTCAGATTATCGGTAATCTGGATCAAAATGGATATTTGTGTGCGACCGTGGCGGAAATAGCCTCGCTGGAAAACGTCAGTGAAGAATATGCTGAATCTGTATTGCAAAAAATTCAGGAACTTGATCCGCCGGGTATCGCTGCCCGCAATCTGCAGGAATGCCTGCTGATTCAAGCCCGCATGATGGGAGCCAAAAGGAACCCTATAGTCGAGGCAATTATCAGGGACCATCTTAAAGATTTGGAATTGAAAAATTATCTTAACATTGCCCGCAAGTTGAAAGTCCCGATTCGCGAAGTGGAAAAGGCTGTTTTGTTGATTAGCAACATGGATCCAAGACCGGGCAGTGTTTATGCAGAGGAAAAGATTCAGACCATTATTCCCGATGTTTATGTAGTTAAAGCCGGAGATGAGTATAAAATAATTGTCAACGACGATGGTTTGCCAAGACTGCGCATCAGTAATTTTTACCGGGAAATCATGGCCGGTCTTACGGCTCAAAACAATCGTGAGCAGGAAAATGGGAAAAAATACATTCGGGAAAAAGTGCAGGCGGCGACATGGCTGATTAAGAGCATTCAGCAGAGGCAGAAAACAATTTACAAGGTAGCGGAAAGCATCGTCAAATTTCAAAAAGATTTTTTCGACAAAGGGATTAATTACCTTAAACCTCTTGTTTTACGTGATATCGCTGCCGATGTGGAAATGCATGAATCAACGATAAGCCGTGTGGTAAACAATAAATACATGCACACGCCGAGAGGTATTTTTGAATTGAAATATTTCTTTGGCAGCTCGATTCAAAGGGTTTCCGGTGAAACGATCGCCTCAAAAAGCGTGAAGGAAGAAATCAAAAAAATTATAAGCCAGGAACAACCGAAAAAACCTTATAGTGATTGTGAAATTGTGGAGATGTTAAAGGGGAAAGGTATAACCATCGCCCGTCGCACAGTAGCGAAATACAGAGAAATGATGGGTATTTTGCCTTCCTCGAAAAGAAAAAAATATTTTTAAGCTTTGATTTTTTGAGCAATAATAAAAGACGGAAAAGAATAAAAAACTAATTGACTTTTACCGTTCATATAAATATATGACTTGCCTTTGCGGACAACAGCGAGAGCAGGTTTTACAGTCAGTCTGTAACAGGGGGAAGCAATGAAAATTTCAGTAACTTTCAGAAACACTGAAGGAGAGAAAGCACAAAAAGATTATGCGGAAGAAAAAATCGGCAAATTAAAAAAATATTTGGATGCCCCTGCCGAAGCACATATTGTTCTTTCCGTGGAAAAATTTAGAAATATGGTGGAAATAAATCTGAGCAGCAACGGATGGACCATCAATGCTAAAGAAAAAGACAAAGACGCGCGTTTAGCTATCGATAAATGTATAGATAAAATAGAGAAACAGATTAAAAAACAAAAAGAAAAAAACAGGAAACGAAAACCCGTAAGCATTAGACACAGCGAAGAAAAGGCTGAGGAAATGCTGGAAGCGGAGGAATCACCGATAAATAAAGTTATGGAAACGCGAAAAATGATACTAAAACCAATGTCACTTGACGAAGCGATTATGGAAATCGAGGAGACAAAAGCGGGTTTTATAATTTATCGCGATTCATCATCAGAAAATGTGAGTGTCGTTTATCGCCGGGATGACGGCAATTACGCCCTTATTGAGACAAACAGCTGAAAAGAATGCTCCAAATATAATAAATCATGGTGCTGTATGCGATTGGATCAAATATTAAATAGTGGTTTTATTAATGAAAGCTTGCAGGCAAAGAACAAGACAGAAGTGCTGCAGGAATTAGTTCAAATGATAATTGACGGCGGTTTAAAGTTGGATTCTTCTGTGGCGATGGAAGTTCTGCAGCAAAGGGAAAAGCTGGGTTCCACAGGCATTGGTGACGGCGTGGCTATCCCGCATGGCAAAATCCCTGTTTTGGAAGATTTAGTTGTTGCATTCGGGCGCAGCAAAGAAGGTATTTCTTTCGATGCCATTGACGGTAAGCCGGTGCACTTGTTTTTTCTGCTGCTGGCGCCGGAAAATTCGGCCGGTCAACATCTTAAAGCGTTAGCTAAAATTTCCAAGATGCTAAAAGCGGTTGATTTCCGCAAAAAGCTTATGGATGCAAAGTCCAGCGAGGATTTGTACAAAATAATTATTTCCCAAGATCAAACCTGTCAGCTGTAATTCGTTTTATCACATCTCATTTATAAACGTAAATTTCCTTCCGTCGCACTGGCTATTTCAGTTAAAATCTGTTAAAAATAATCAAGTATTTCTTCCGGAGATGGCACGATGAAAAATTTACGGGTGGTTATTATTACCGGTTTATCAGGCTCAGGGAAAAGTACGGCTTTACGGGCACTGGAAGATATTGGTTTTTTCTGCGTGGATAATCTTCCCGTTGTCTTGTTGCCGAAATTTCTCGATATAACGCTTGTTTCCTCGCCGGCAATCGACCGCGTGGCGATGGTAATGGATTTGAGGGAAAGGAGCTTTCTGGAGAGATATCATAGAATATTCGGTCGTTTGATAGACAAAGGTTTTAAAATTGAGATCCTATTTCTGGAAGCCAGCGACGAAGCTTTGTTGCACCGCTTCAGCGAAACCAGACGCAATCATCCGCTTTCCGAAAAAGGTTTGCTCATAGATGGTATTGTTCTGGAAAAGGAAAAACTGCTATCCCTGAGAAAAATGGCGGACAAAATCATTGATACGACATCTTTAAATGTGCATCAATTAAAAGACACTGTCCAGCGTCATTTTTTACCATCCACGGAATATAGAAGAATGGTTATTGGCATTGTATCTTTCGGCTATCGTTATGGTTTGCCTACAGATGCTGACCTTGTTTTCGATGTGAGATTCCTGCCCAATCCTTATTTCGTTGAAAGCCTCAAAAGCTTTGATGGCCATCATAACGCAGTCAGGGACTATGTCTTAAAAAATAAGGAAAGCGAACAATTTTTACAAAAAGTTTTGGGTTTGCTGGAATTACTTATCCCTCTTTATGATAAAGAAGGGAAGGTTCGTTTGAATATCGCTTTGGGATGTACCGGCGGTAAACATCGTTCCGTGGTTATGGCCAACGAATTGAGTTTGCGCTTGTCTGAGATTAAATATCTAATTAACTTAAGTCACCGGGATATCGCTAAAAGTTAATGATCATGCCGTAAGCAAAACCGGCAGATCAGAAATTCATCTTTTTGTTGATGTTGTCTTCAATCCAGTGGGGATCCCACCATTCGAGCGGATTGACAAATTGCCCGCCAACGAGAGTGCTGAAATGCAGATGATCTCCTCCGGCCAGTCCGGTTGACCCGGAAAAACCGATTCGTTCTTCCTTGGCGACAGCTTTCCCCAATTGCGTGTCAATAGATGACAGATGGGCGTATAAACTAAACAGGCCTTGGCCATGATCGATTATTATGGCATTTCCGTAAATTCCCAGTTCCTGCGCAAAAACGACGATTCCGCCGTTGGCCGCTTCGACGGGGGCATGCATCGTAGAAGCAAGGTCGACACCCAGGTGTATGGAGCTGCCCGCAGTTTTACCGGCGATAAGATAAGTACGTTTATCTCCAAATTTGGCCATGGTAGAGGCATTGCGCATTCGCAAAAAAGTTCCCTCCCAGAGTTTTTTGTCCGACGTTTTCCTGCAAATATCTTGTATTTTTTTATCGTTATCCGTGCGCATCTGCGTGTTGATATACTCAAAAGATTCCAGCAATGATTTTCCCCGTAATTGTGGATAGGAGGAGTGAAATTCGGGCATTTTTGCCTGTAAAAAAGATTCACTAAGGGCGACACTGTCGGTACGGAATGGCTTTTCCTTAATAAAAAAAGCCGGGACAACCCTGGTTTCGTTTCCCGCCTTGTCACGGGCATAAATATTTATGTTAGTGTTTTCTTTATTTGCGGTGATGGGCAGGGCAAAACTAACAACGTACACCGTTCTTTGATTAATCTTTGTTGTAAAAGCGGGCATGAAGTAGTTGTTGACGTAAATGCCTGTTTCCTCCGGTGGCTTAGAAACCAGATAAGCAAAGAAACCCGTACCTCCTTGGTTGAAATAACTTGTCTGTCCCGAAAAAATAATCTGCGGTGGTTTTATATCAATGATTACTTGCTGAGGTAAAACAGCCTGATTTTTGAAAAAGGAATAATCGCTGGCCGCAATATTTATAACGGCCGGACCTTCATGAAGATTTGCTTCTACGGCATTTACCGTCAGAGATATCGTTCTCTCTTTTACTCCTCTTGCGGATATTTTTTCCTTAAAAATGGTTTGGCTTTTTCCGTCTTGAGCGATGTCGACCTTTAAGTCGGCAAGGCCGCTCTTCTTGTCTGAAAACATTATTTCAATTTTTTTATTTTTCCCGACAAGCGAGATATCCCCCCTTAAATCGATTTGTGGTTTTCCCGTTTCCAGATAACCGAAAAAAAACAACCAGCCAATTAATGCGACCAGTAAACTTCCACAAATAATCACCGGGTACAGATAAGACTTTTTCATTACTTCTCCTGCGTAACCTAAAGATTTGATGCGCGCTTTTATTAAAGGTTTTTAGCGCCTTTTGCAAGGTAAATTTATGTTTTGTTCATTTTGGCTCCTTGAAGGGATGCGGTTATAAGTGGCGGAAATGTTATTTTTAAAGTCATATGAATAAAAGATTGGGTGTGCCGATATAAGACCGACAAAAGGCGAACCAATGAAACGCGGTTGAGGGTTGTTTATGCCTTGATATTGCTTGCAAACACTGTTATATTTCTTTCTAACCAACCATAACCATAGAGCAAAAAAATATTATTATGCTTAAAAAGAAAAAAATCGTTCTGGGAATTACCGGTGGCATCGCCGCCTATAAAGCAGCTGAATTGACGCGGGCGCTGATTAAAGAAGGAGCGCAGGTTAAAGTCGTTATGACTAAAAGCGCCACTGAATTTATCACCCCTCTGACCATGCAAACTCTTTCGCAGAATCAGGTTTATCTGGATACGTTTGTTCCCGCAGAAAAATACGATATGGCACATATTGCTTTAGCGGATTTTGCCGATGCTTTCATCATTGCGCCGGCCACCGGCAACATTATCGGGAAAATTGCTGCGGGGGTGGCGGATGATTTGCTTTCTACGACCATTATGGCTGCCGGTAAGCCTGTTTTAATTTGCCCGGCGATGAACAATAAAATGCTGACCAATCCTATTGTTCAGGACAATCTCAGCAAATTGCAGGAGCACGGTTATTTCATTATGGAAAGCGCCGTGGGCGAACTGGCATGTAAAACTCAAGGTTCCGGACGCTTGGCGGAAATTACCGATATTATTGAAGAAATCAAGTCGCTGCTGACACCTAAAGATTTTTTAAATGAAAAAGTTTTAATTACGGCCGGCCCGACACAGGAACCTCTCGACCCAGTTAGATTCATTACGAATTTATCCTCGGGTAAGATGGGTTACGCTTTGGCTACTGCCGCTCGACGTCGTGGTGCCGAGGTTACTTTAATCAGTGGCCCAACATTTCTGTCGCCGCCCAAGGTAGAAAAAATAATAAATGTACGTACAGCCCGTGAAATGCATAAGGCGGTAATGGAAAATTATAAGAAGGCAAAAATAATTATCAAAGCGGCAGCCGTCGCCGATTATCGTCCTAAAGAAATTTCCAGGCAAAAATTGAAAAAAACGAAAGAGTCATTGACCGTGGAAATGAAAACCAATCCCGATATCATCGAGGAAATTGGTAAAAACAAGGAGGGGAGAATTGTTGTAGGCTTTGCCATGGAAACGCAGAATCTTTTGGCTAACGCCAGGGAAAAGCTCAAGAAAAAGAATATGGACTTGATTGTCGCCAACGACGTATGCAAGGAAGGCGCGGGTTTTCAATCCGACACGAATATTGTTACTATCATCGATAAGAAAGGCAAAACGGAAACTCTGAAGAAAATGACCAAACTGGAAGCGGCGGATGAAATACTGAACCGTGTTAAGATTTTGCTGGGAACCGAAAGTGGGAGAAAGAGATAATGACGGAATGTATGTCATTGCCAGAGACGATCCGTATAAGGAAAGAACTGCTTTTTGCGTTAAAAGCATTAAAACAGCAAGTGATAAATAGGGACAGTTTATTCGTGAGTATTACTTGGGAAAGAACCGCGCTTGCCGGGGAAAACAAGAAAAAAATGGGCAGAAACAACAAAGTAGAATTGCAAAAACTGTATGATGAATTGAAAGGATGCCAGTTGTGCCCGCTGGGAAAGACACGAAAAAATCTGGTATTCGGCCAGGGCAATCCGGAAGCGAAGATTGTTTTTGTCGGTGAAGCCCCCGGTGCGGATGAAGACGAACAGGGCCTGCCTTTTGTCGGCAGAGCAGGTCAACTTCTCACCGATATTATTGTCAAGGGGATGAAACTTGCACGCAAAGATGTTTATATATGCAATATTCTTAAATGTCGGCCGCCGGGTAATCGCAATCCCTTGCCGGAGGAGATATGCAAGTGCGAGCCGTTTTTAAAAAAACAATTGCAGATTATCACGCCACGCGTGATTTGTGCTTTGGGGAAAATTGCTGCTCAAACTCTCCTGAAGACGGAAACCCCGATAACTGCGCTACGCGGTCGCTTTCACTATTACGAAAGCATTAAAGTAATGCCGACCTATCATCCCGCCTATCTTTTGCGAAATCCGGCAGCGAAAAAACCTGTTTGGGACGACGTGCAGCTGATGATGAAAGATATTGGTGTTAATTGAAAATCAAAAAGGTGAGGCATGGGCAAAAAAATAATTTATTTTTTCGCGGTTTTGGTAATTTTTAACGGCACTGCTTGGGCGCAGGCTGAAAAGCCCGTATTCAACGTGATTACGGTGGCCAGCGTCATTACTGCACCCACCGCGAAATATATTGCAGACAGCATTGAAGAAGCGAAAGAAGACGGCGCGCAGGGATTGATTATTTTACTGGATACGCCCGGCGGTATGGATACGGCAATGCGCGACATTGCCAAAAGCCTGCTTAATGCGCCACTACCGGTGATTGTTTTTGTTTATCCTCCCGGCGCACGTGCCGCTTCAGCCGGTGTAATCATCACTACCGCTGCCCACGTGGCGGCCATGGCTCCGGGTACGAATATTGGTGCAGCTCATCCCGTGGCTATTGGTATTGGAAGCAGTGGAGGCATGGACAAGACTATGTCGGAAAAGATGGAAAATGACGCCGCCGCTTACGCGCGCAGTATCGCTAAAATCAGAGGACGCTCGGAAGAATGGGTGGAAAAAGCAGTGCGTAAAAGCGAATCAATTACCGCTGAAGAGGCGCTGAAAATGAAAGTCATCGATTACGTGGCTGCCGATATTGCTAAACTCATGATTATGATTGACGGCAAAGAAATTGTGTTGGGCACTGACAAAAAAATTAAAATATCGACGAAGGGCGCTATAGTTAATAACATAGAGATGGGCACGCGCCAGAAAATACTATCTGCAATTTCCGACCCGAATATTGCTTATATACTTTTGCTGATTGGCTTGGCTGGCCTGTATTTTGAATTTTCCAATCCCGGCGCAATTCTACCGGGCGTCATCGGCGGGATATCGTTGCTTATGGCGTTTTTTGGCCTCGCTACTTTGCCCGTGAATTACACGGGAATTTTGATGATACTTTTCGGCATAATTTTATTTATTGCGGAGATAAAAGTTATGAGTCATGGTTTGCTTGCGATAGGTGGAGTTATTTCCCTGGCAATAGGGTCACTGATTATGTTTGAAACTCCCGAGCCGGCTCTGCGTTTGTCGCTGCGCGTCTTTATTCCGGCAGTTCTTCTTATATCCGGATTTTTTATCGTGGTCATTTGGATGGCGGTTAAAGCGCAGATGCGCCGACCTTATTCCGGAGCGGAAGCGATGACGGAAGGCGAAGGTCAGGCAATGACGGATATCAGTCCTGAAGGGCAAGTGCTGTTCCAAGGAGAATATTGGATTGCCCGCAGCAACGTTCCTATACCCAAAGGGTCGAAAGTGAAGATTCTCAAAGTGGATGGTTTAAAACTGACTGTTGAGGAAATAAAGAAAGAATCTTAAAGGGATTAATTAAACAAAGGAGGTAAATCTGTATGTTTGGTGCTTCAATGCCGTTAATCGTTATTATTGCACTAGTAGTGATGTTTTTGGCGTCAGCTATTAAAATTTTAAATGAATATGAAAGGGCGGTTATTTTTCGGCTTGGCCGCGTACGTGATGTAAAGGGTCCTGGATTGATTATCATTATTCCAATTGTCGATAGGATAGTGAAAGTTGATATGCGGACAATTACTATGGATGTGCCCCCCCAGGATGTTATTACCAAGGATAACGTATCCATAAAAGTAAGTGCTGTCGTGTATTTTCGCGTTATGGATGCCAATGCGGCGGTAATTAATGTGGAGAATTATCTCTATGCCACATCGCAACTTGCTCAGACCACGCTGCGCAGCGTTTGCGGGCAGATGGAACTGGACGAGATTCTATCAGAACGGGAAAAAATCAACATGCACTTGCAGGCGATTTTGGACCGCAGTACGGAACCTTGGGGTATTAAAGTATCCTTGGTAGAAGTCAAACACATTGACCTGCCCGAAGAAATGAAGCGCGCGATGGCCAAGCAAGCGGAGGCGGAAAGAGAGAGAAGAGCGAAAGTCATCAACGCCGAAGGCGAATTCCAGGCCGCGCAAAAACTCATTGACGCCGCTGCTTTGATGGCTACACAACCGATGTCGCTGCAATTGCGTTATTTGCAAACGTTGAATCAGATTGCTGCGGAAAATAATTCCACTACGGTATTTCCTATGCCCATTGACTTGTTCAAATCATTTATAAAATAAATTCAGGGTATAAAACTGAAAAGAGCGGCCGGATTGCGACGTCCGGTCGCTGCAAAATATACAAAAGGGAGATTTTTATGGCGAAAACGAAACAGACTGTTCTTATCGGAGGCATGATTTTAATTACATTGGGTGTTTTGATATACCTTTCCAAGGCTGATATCTATTCATTCGGGAAAACTTGGCCGATATTGCTGATTGTCGTCGGTGTTTGCACGTTGATTCAGAAATTCAGGGATGCGGGAGGATGGTTTATTACTATTGTAGGCGTAATTTTTCTTGTTCATGAAACTTACGGCTTACAGCTTTATAAGTATTCACAGTATATTTTGCCGGGTATATTAATTTTGTTGGGTATTTTTATTTTGTTGAAGCGTCGGAGCCGCGATAATTAAACGCAGATATTCTTCCGCGTAATATTTACCAATCCTAAAATACTTTAGGATCAAGAATCCTTTTATCGGCTGGCAAAATTTTCGTAGCACTAAAGCAAACCTTAAGCGTGATACCTTTTCAAAGGAGTTATGTCATTATGGCCGTTGCCCGAAAAATTAAAGCGTCGCTTACCAAATCCTCCATGATCAGGAAGATGTTTGAAGAAGGCATAATATTAAAAAAGAAGCACGGAGCGGACAAAGTATATGACTTCAGCCTGGGTAATCCCAACATTGAGCCGCCGGAGGAATTTAAGAAAGAGCTGATAAATATTCTAGAGGAAATTATTCCGCTCAAGCATGGTTATACACCAAACGCCGGTCTTGTGGAAACACGTGAAGTTATTGCCGATAAAATAAACAAGATGCAAGGCATGAAATTAAGCGCGGACAACGTGATTATGTCGTGCGGTGCGGCGGGCGCGCTTAATGTTATTTTCAAATCTTTGCTTGATCCGGGCGATGAAGTTATCCTGCCGGTTCCTTATTTTGTAGAGTACCCTTTTTATATTGACAATTATCGTGGTATTGTAAAATTCGTAAAGACCAATGAAGATTTTTCTCTCAATATTGAAGCAATAGAAGAGGCGATAAATGAGAATACGAAAGTGGTTTTAATTAACACACCGAATAACCCTACGGGAAAGGTTTATTGCGAAAAAAACATTGCTGACCTGGCGGGATTGCTTAATCGCAGAAGTTCTGAATTATTCAAATCAATTTACCTGGTCGCCGATGAACCATATAACGAGATTGTTTATGATAATTTGGTTGCCCCCGGTATTTTAAAATCATACAAGAATGCTATCAGTGCCTGTTCATATTCAAAAACACTTTCCCTGCCGGGAGAAAGAATCGGTTACATTGCTTTCAATCCCGAAACCGACCATGGAGCGGATTTACAGAATGCTTTTGTCATGTGCACGCGCATTCTGGGTTATGTCCACGCACCAGTGTTGATGCAAAGAGTCATAGCCAGACTGCAGGGGGTGAAAATCAACGTGTCCGTGTATCAAAAAAAACGTGATTTGCTTTGCGATGGTTTGGCAAAGGCAGGATACGAGTTCCAAAAACCCGAAGGAACGTTTTATCTTTTTGTGAAAAGCCCAATTGCAGACGATGTGGAATACGCCAAAATTCTTCTGAAAAAAAATATCTTGGTTGTGCCGGGCAACAGTTTTGGCGGACCCGGGTATTTCCGTATCGCGTTCTGCGTGGATGACGCAACGATTATCAATTCTTTGCCGGGTTTTGCCGAGGCGATTAAGGAATGTCGTTAGTTTAATCTAGTTTCGCCGTTGATTTCATCCGGAAAAATTCAGGCGGGCGAAAGAATACATTATTTTCCTAAATGTTATTCAATGCTTGCCGGAATCGGGAATAAGCAGTTATCGAAAAGCGCTCCCTGTTTTTCCCCTGTGGTTACAAGGGAGTTAATCTTGTATTTTACGGCCAGAATCTTATTGACACGTAAAAATATCCCTCATATATTCTAACTATGAAAAGAGCATCTTTTATAATTTTATTTTTTCTCTGCGCTTTAATTACATCCTGTCTTAGTTTGATTGTGGAAAAGCCTTCCATTGTTCTTCGCAAGATCACCCTAATGCCCCGCTCATCTGCGGAAATGAATATTTTCTTGGGCCTTGACGTGCAAAACCCCAATTTTTTCGACCTTACGCTTAAGTCCTTTGAATATACCGTTTATCTGAACAATGAGAAAATAGGAAACGGGCTTTTAGGAGAGGAAGTCCTAATTCCCTCCTCATCAACAACACAGGTGCAGGTGCCTGTTGTTGCCAAATTCAATGACTGGGGCAAAAGTCTAAAAGCCATCATAACCAGTGACAACCTGCCTTATAAAATAGAGGGTAAAGCCGATATTAAAACAGTCTTCGGAAGCATCGAATTTCCTTTTTCCAAAGAAGGGCATATTAATATTTAAGTGATAAATTGCTGACGAAAAGCGTAGAAAGGAAAAGCCTGTCCATTTAAACGGACACCGGAGGGTAGCATGAATCTTCTTGCGATTGTGGGAAGTCCACGAAAGGGCGGGGCGACTGATCTTTTGGTAGGCAAGGCAATAGAAGGCGCAAAATCTAAATATCGGGAATGCATTACAAAAAAAATAAATTTGATTGATTACGATATTAAATTTTGTAAAAACTGCCTTGTTTGTAGAAACAGTAAAACGAAAGATCCGGTGGCAAAATGTTCGATACGGGATGATATGGATTATTTAACCAACGATATTCTTGCGGCCGACTCGCTTGTTTTCGGAACACCCGTGCACATGGGATTTGCTACCGCTGTGATGATGGCTTTTCTGGAGAGAATTTGCTGGACTTTTGCCAAGCCGGAAAGAAAAATATTGACTATTTCCGGATGTCCTCTGCCGAGATCGGATAAGAAAAGGAAAGCTGTAATCATTGTGACTTCTGGTGTTGTTCCGCCAATTTATGAAAAATTTTGCAATGAAGCTACGCCGCTTATAAAGGACACGATTAAATGTTCTTTAAATGCGAAAACGATAGGCGATATGTTTGCTGGTGACATTGAGCACAGAGGAACAGAACATTATTTTGATAAGGCATTTAATCTCGGCAAAAAGTTGTCCGAGCCATACTGCTGATATTGAATGCTTCAAATGATTACGGTGGTCTTTGCCGCAAGCAATGGTAACAATTAATACCTGATGCTGAAATCCATGAATTCTCCCCGATAGGGTTATTTTTTGGCGATAACTTCCTGCCCTTGTGCCGCGGGTGGGCCGTGATGGCACAGTTCGTTTTAGCATCACCTATTACGTGGATGACGCGACGATTACTAATTCCATACCCGGATTTGCCAAAACAGTGAAAGAATGTCTTTATCTTGGCATGTTGAGATTATGAGCAGGTGGCAAAAATTATTTTCTATCACTTTTCCACTCTATCCGAATATCTGTAAGAATACGTAATTTCAAGTAATAATCATCAATCATACTATTCAAATAATCAAAACAGTAAGAATATGGCTATGTTGAGATATTTTTCTCTTGCATAAGGGCATTTGTGAATAAAAAATGAGGTTTAGGAATTATTTCTTGACAAGTATATATAAAATATATATAGTGCGTAAAAATAGGAGTAGATACAAAGAAGGAAAGCTATGTCGATTAAATACGCCATTCTGGGACTTCTAAATTATTCAGACATGCACGGCTACCGGATCAAAGAACATATCGAAAAAAATTTCAGTCATATGTGGTCGATTAATTTTGGACAGATTTATCCCAGCCTGAAAGAATTGAAAGACGAGGGTTTGGTTCGTATGTTGGGGGTTACGCCGTCGGAAAATGGCGGACCCCATAAAAAACTTTATTCAATCACTAAAAAAGGAAAAGATGAGTTTTCACGCTGGATCACCGTTCAACCTGAGAAACCTATGCTCATCAGAGACCCGTTTCTGCTCAAGTTTGCCTTCTTCGGATTTGGGGATGATAAGTGTGCCGCAAAGATTGTTGATGAGCAGATTAAAAATTTTGAAGCCCAGTTGAAACGGCGGCAGATAAACCGCAAGCGATGGGAACGTCAAGGCGTTTATGTCCGCCTGCTTGCGGAACTCGGTGTCACTCAGAATGAAATGTATTTAAAATGGCTTCGCCATGCCCGTAAGGAAATAGAAAAAAAATTGAAATGATCAGGCCCAAAAAAGGAAGCATGAATTAATTTCTATGTGAATCAGCTTCAAATAAGGAGCGACATGGAATTTAAAGGCATTACTCTCGTTACCGGCGCGGCCGGATTTATGGGAAGTCACGTAGTTGAGTTTCTTGTCCGCAAAGGTGTCCGGGTAAGAGCGACGGCCCGCCCCCGGGAAGACACATCATTTTTTGACCGCCTCGGTGTTGAATATGTTCCCGCTGACCTGACGAAACCGGAAACGCTGCCACAGCTTTTTAAGGGTGGTGTCGATCGGGTCTTCCACCTTGGAGCAATATGCAATTTTTCCACGCCCTATGAATCAATTTGCTCCACCAACGTTGAAGGTGTCAGGCAGATTACCGCCCTCGCGATGAAAAATAGCGTCAAACGCTATATTCACGTAGGTTCCACCAGTGTATACGGGTATTACAGAGGAACACCGTTTAAAGAAGACTCTCCTCGTGCTCCACAGGACTGTTACGGCAGAAGCAAACGAGATGGTGAAGATATTGTTTGGGGTCGCATTAAAGAGGGACTCCCGGCGATTATCACGCGACCGTGTACAGTCTATGGGCCACGCTGCAATGATGGCGCGGGCAAAGCATTTTCGCGTCCCACAAGCATCAGCGCGATCCCAGGAAGCGGCAAACAACTTCTTTCCAATATTAGAGCGGAAGATGTGGCCGCCGCCGTTTATCATCTTTCGTTAATCGATGCCGCCGTTGGGCAGGCATTCAATCTTGCTGAAGATACTCATCCGACGCTGGAAGAGGCTCTAGTGATGTCCTCGGAAGCCTTCAATACCAAACCGCCGAAAATGCACTTACCTCTCTGGCTGGTGAAGACCGTTGCACGCTTGGACGGAGTAATCTCGGCGCGCAAAGGGCGGATACCGGATCTGGAGTTGGATGCGGTAAAATATCTTTATGATGACTATGTGGTCGATAACAGTAAACTGAAGGCTTTCGGATACCAAATGATCTATCCGGATTTCAGGGAATCGATGAAGCAGATGGGACAGTGGTATCGTGTGGAAGCGCTCAAAGAAAATCCATGTGAATAAAGTAGAGGTGCTGGTATGATACAGAATGTCGTTATTACCGGAGTCGCGGATGGAATGGGGCGTCATGTCGCCCAAATGCTTGCGGCGGCGGGCCATTCCGTAGCAGGTTTTGATGTTGATTCCCAAGGGATAGCTTCTCTCAAGAATGAGCTGGGAAAAATCGGCGGAGATCACCTTCTCGAAACGATCGATATCGTCGACCGTCCGGCTATTACCAGATTCCGGGATAAAGTTTTGAGCAAATTCGGGCATGTTGACACGGTGCTTTCGAATGTGGGAATCGGGTTCTTCAGTCCCTTTGAAGAGGCTAATCTTGAAAAAGCGCTTAAGTGCCTTGAAATCAATGTCATCGGAGCGGCGGCGATTTTTCAGGCTTTTCTCACCTCGATGCGCGAACGGCGCAAGGGCAAGCTTATTGCTATGTCGTCATTGGTCGGGCGCATTCCTTTTCCTTTCGAATCCATCTATTCGGCAAGCAAATTTGCGATCACAGGAATGGTGCTATCACTCAAATACGAGGTAGAGCCTTTCGGCATACAAGTAGCTTTGATTGAACCGGCACAGGTATCCACGACTTTCGCTGCTAAAATACATGTCTTGCCGCCTGAAAATTCTGTTTACCGTGATCGGGTGCGGCGATTTATCGAACGGGACGATGAACTCATTAAAACAGCGCCCACGCCGCCTGTCGCGGCCAGGAAGATCGTGAAGGTAATCGAGGCGAAAAAGCCACCCTTGTTCAACCAGATTGATTTCATGAGCAGCTTCTTTCTGTGGCTCAATCAGTTTCTGCCTCGGGCGATGAGGGACACGATTCTGGTCAATCATATGCGTATTAAAGTCTGACAAAAGAGAGGTGTATCATGAGCATGCAGCAAGCACTAGGTAAATCCCCGCCGCGCTCACGCGTCGAAGCGCTCCGTTGGAAAATTATCGAAGCCCCTCAAGAGGTCTGCATCGAGCGGGCCCGTTATCTTACTGAAGCGATGCGCCGCCACTGGGACAAGCATCCCTTAACCAGGATGAGCCTCGCCTTTGAACATATTCTGAAAAACATCAGCGTGATCATCCGCGATGATGAAATCATTGTTGGGTGCCGCACATCCAAGCTCAAGGGAGCGCCTCTGTTTCCGGAGAACAAATCACTATGGATCGAAGGAGATCTGGAAAATTTCGACAAACGAGTCTTGCAACGGGCTATGATCACGCCAGCAGAAAAAAAGGAGCTGGCTACGGTTATTCTTCCTTTCTGGAAAGGGAAAACCGTGGAAGAGAGCATGCAGAAACTAATGCCGGAAGATATTCTGACAGATATGGATAAGTACATTTTCACCATGATGCTGGAGATAACATACGGTATAGGTCATTTTACCATGAACCACGAACGGGTTCTTGCCCAGGGGCTGCGTGGCGTCATGGACGATGCTCAGCAGAAGCTGGCAAGTCTCTCTCCGGAAGACAGAAAAAATGAAAAGGGCATCTTTTATGAAGCGGTTCTTTGCAGCTGCTTTGCCGTCATTTCTTTTGCCAGGCGTTACAGCGAACTGGCGGCTAAAATGGCTGCGAGAGAATCCGATCCCGATCGGGCGGCAGAACTGAGAGAAATTGCTCGTGTCTGCAACCGCGTTCCCGAACACCCGGCCGAAACGCTCCAAGAGGCAGTTCAGAGTCTCTATTTTATTCACCTGGTTGCGCAAATCGAATCGGGAGGAAATTCCATATCCCTGGGACGGATTGATCAGATTCTGTTTCCGTATTTTCAAAAGGATGTTGAAGCGGGCCGGGGATCCAAAGAATTGGCCAGGGAACTAGTGGCCATGCTTTTTATCAAAACCAATGAGATTTGGAATGTCCTTGAAGAGGCCTTTATTCCCGGTGGAGAAGGCACTGAAGGCAAGACGACGCAAAACGTCACCGTGGGCGGTGTCGGACCTGATGGACGCGATGCGACAAACGACATGAGCTATATCGCGCTCGACGCTTATGCAGATGTGAGAACCGTACAGCCCAATTTCGGCGTCCGCGTCTCGCCGGACTGCCCTGCGGAGCTGATGCGCCGGGCGGTTGACTATACCCGCGACGGCGTGCTGATGCATTTTTTCAATGACGAAGCGATTATCCGGTCGCTTGTCAAGGCGGGTCACACCCTCGAAGATGCCCGTAACTACGGGATGGTCGGCTGTCTGGAGCCGAACGCACAGGGGAAAACTTTCGGATCCACCTTTGCGGTGCAGTTCAGCGGCATCAAATGCCTGGAGCTGGCCCTGTCCAACGGGATTGACAATATCTTCGGGTATCCGAGCGGCATCGAAACGGGAGATCCTGCGGCCTTTGAAAATTTTGAAGACGTCTGGAGCGCCTATGACGGGCAGGTGCGTCATTTTATCAACCAGATGGTCCGGGGCATGGAAGTGCTCGACCGCACGATTGCCGAAAATGTTCCCTCGCCCTTCGCCTCGGCCATGGTGGACGGCTGTCTGGAAAAGGGTCTGGACCTGACGCGGGGAGGCGCGCTCTACAATTCCACAGGTGTGCAGTTCATGGGATTTGCCAATGTGGTGGACAGCCTCTACTCGGTGAAAAAAGCGGTCTTTGAAGACAAACTCTTTACGATGGCCGACCTTGCCCAGTGGCTATCTGAGGACTGGCAGGACGCGGAGGATAAGCGCGCCTACTTCCTGAACCGCATTCCCAAGTACGGCAACGACAACGACGAGGTTGACGCGCTGGGTGTCCGCGTGATGGATCACTACTGCGACGTTTTATCCGGCTACCGTAATTTCAGGGGAGGTTTCTTCTGGCCGGGCGTGTTTTCGGTCGGTTTCCACATTACCATGGGCGCTTTCACGGGCGCCACGCCGGACGGCCGGTTTGCCGGAGACGTCCTGGGCAACGGCATTACGCCCACGACGGGCAACGCGGTGTCAGGTCCAACGGCGATCATGAATTCCGTCGTCAAACTTCCCGTGACCCGGGCTACGAACGGCGTCAATCTCAACATGCGCTTTCAGGGAAAGAAAATCCGGACGGAACACCTGGCGGCGCTGATCCAAACCTATTTCAGAAACGGTGGAACGCAAGTCCAGTTCAACATGGTGGATTCGGCAATTCTCCGGGACGCACAAAAACATCCCGAGAAGCATCGTGACCTATTCGTTCGGGTCAGCGGCTATTCTGCGGAATTTATCGGCTTGAGCGAAATTGCCCAGGATGAAATTATCAGCCGGACCGAATTCGAAATGCGCTCCTGAGACGTTACCGCGGTTTCAGACCGGCAGAGGCCGGTGAGATCATAGGCATAAGCAAAGGAGGAAACATGAAGAAAAAGATAATCCTTATTATTGCCATTGTCATTGTCCTGATCGGGGTGTTGCTGATCAAAACACTCTGGAATGCTGGCGAATTTAAAAGTATTGAACCTTTTTCACTGTACAGTTGTGTCGCCGTTAAGGGATTTCCCGGAACCGAGGATCTGGATGTCGACCGCGGTACCGGCGTGGCGCTCGGATCTTTTACTGATCGCCGGGCGGCCATTGCCGGAAAAAGGTATCTCTACTCGGGTATTCTGGCCTATGATCTGAAGGTTCGAGATTCAAAGCCGATCCTATTGAAAACCGACTTCAAAGGCAGGTTAACTCCGCATGGAATTAATTTGTATCGGGCACCAGACGGGAGCAAACTGCTTTTTGTCGTCAACATGGGCGAGGACAGTCATTTCTTTGAAACGACCGGCGAATGCACAGTTGAGATATTTTCCTATCGTGACGGAAAATTATACCACAGGGAAACTATCAAAAGTCCTGAACTGACGACGCCGAACGATCTTGTCGGGGTGGGTCTCCGACAGTTTTATGTTACGATAGACCATGGCTGGACCTCGAAATGGGGCAAGATGCTGGAAAATTATCTGCAACTGCCGGTTTCGTACGTTCTCTATTATGACGGCCGGCAGTTTAAAAAGGTTGCCGGCAGCATAGGTTATGCCAATGGAATCGCACTGAGTCCCGACGGGAAAACTGTTTACGTGGGAGCCACCGTTGGACGAAAGATTCATGTCTATTCCCGTAATGTCAAAACGGGTGAGCTTACCGAGAAAACAAGTATTAAGCTAGATACAGGTGTGGATAATCTGGATGTTTTGCCCGACGGGTCAATCTGGGCCGGATGCCATTCCCGTCTTCTGTCTTTTGTCGCCCACTCGAAAGATCCGAAGAAGCTTTCTCCATCCGAGGTGGTGCGCGTGATGCCTGTGAAGGATGACGGCTACAACCTTTCGCGGGTTTATCAGAACGACGGGCGAGAATTGTCCGGCTCCAGCGTGGCCGTATCTTGGGAGGATCGGTTGCTTATCGGGACTATCTATGAGGATCGCTTTCTCGATTGTTCGCTGTTAACCGGTAAAAATATGGACGATGCACGGTGATAATCTTACCTGTTTGGGCCGTAATCGTTTGCCCTGGGAGTAGTGGTGGCAAACGGGTTTTTCTCAACGCTCTAACAGACGGAAAAGGAGGCAAAAATGAGTCAGTATTACAAGGATGCAGATGACCTTTACAGGATTTACGGCTATTTTCTGGATCGGGTTCTGAAGGATGAGAAAATCGGCACAAAAATGAGTAAGGCCGGTATCATTATCAAATTTATTTATACAGATCCCGATGCGGAGATTACCATTGACCTGAAAAGTCCACCCGCGAAACCCGGTTATTACGGAACTTTTTATCTGGGGCCATGTGATCTCAAGGAGGACGTCTGGTCCAAACAGCCGGCTGATCACTCCCACCGGTTTTGGCATGGTTTGGAAAATCCTATTGCCGGAGTCACCAAGGGTATTATCAAGCAGGGTGGAAAGGTGACAGCCATGTTGAAGCTATTGCCGGTTATCAAACCTGCGTTTCAGTTATTTCCTGTGGCCCTGAAAGAAATGGGACTCGAAAATTTGATTGTTACAAGAAAATAAAAAAATGAACGAAACGGCGGCGACGAAAAAAACCGATGTAGCAAGCGATCTTACATATACCATGGGTATACTGTTGTGTTATTGACAGAAAGTGATGCGTGTATGAATGGCAATACCGGTAAAATTGCGGATATTAATCTTAGTACAGGCATAGTGAAGATTCTTGAACTACCTGTGGATACTTACCGCCGCTATATCGGCGGCAGCGGGCTCGCCGCCAGAATCTTCTGGGACCGGGCCGATTTTTCCGCCGATCCCCTTTCTCCCGAAGCGATTCTGATCCTGATGAACGGTCCCCTGACCGGCATCAAACTCTCCGGCGTCAGCCGGATGAACGCGACCGCGCGTTCGCCGCTGACCGGCGGCATTGCGGAATCTTCCTGCGGCGGCCATTTCCCCCCGGCGCTTCGACTCGCCGGGTTCGACGGTCTGATTTTATCCGGCAGGGCAAAGAGGCCGTCCGTGCTCCTGATCGAAAACGAATCCGTGTCCGTCCGGGACGCGGGAAATCTCTGGGGCATGGGGGTTCTGGAGTGCACGCGGGAGCTCAAAAAAACCTACGGAAAAAAGTCAACGTCCCTGGTCATCGGTCCGGCCGGTGAAAACGGAGTTCCCTTTGCCTGCATCCTCAACGAAGCCCATCATGCCTTCGGCCGGTGCGGCATGGGCGCCGTCATGGGCGCCAAGAACCTGAAGGCGCTGGTTGTGCAGTCCGGCTCGGGGACGCTTTCCCTGGCCGACCCGGATCGGATCAAATCGCTCACCCGGGAGTTTAATCCGCGTATCAAGGATTACCTCATTTCCCAGGTTCTTCACGACTACGGCACGTCCGGGAATCTGGAGGGGCATATGTACGACGGAGACGTGCCGATGCGCAACTGGACATCCAGCTATGACGAGGAAATGGCCTCCGCCCTTACCGGAAGCACCCTGTCGGAGACGTATCTCAAAAAAACCGCCACCTGCGCGTACTGCGCGGTCGCCTGCAAGAGAATTGTGCAGGTGGACGAAGGGCCGTTTGCCGTGGAGGAAGGGCCCGGGCCGGAATATGAGACCGTCGTGGCGTTCGGCTGTCTGCAGGGATCCCCGGACCTGGCGGCCGTCTGCAAGGCGGCCCGGATCTGCAACGACCTCGGCATGGACACGATCAGTGCGGGCGCTACTATCGCTTGGGCCATGGAAGCCTACGAGAAAGGACATCTCACCAATGAACAGACCGATGGTATTTCCCTCAAGTGGGGCGATATGGAAACGGTGGTAAACAGGATTCTTCCGGCTATGGCTGCGCGTAGCGGCAAGTTGGGAGCCCTCCTTTCCATGGGAAGCGCGGCGGCAGCGCGCGCGATCGGAGGTCAATCCATAGAGTATACTGCGCAGAGCAAAGGGCTGGAAGCGCCCATGCATGACCCGCGCGGCGGTCACGGACATGCCGTAGCTTATGCGGTAAGCCCACGCGGCGCTTGTCATGTGCAGACGGCAATGCATTTTATGGAAACGGGGGCGTGCAATTATCCGGAAATCGGCTTCGAGTTTGATCTCGAAGCGCTAACCCATGAAAAAAAGGCTGAAACCATGGTATTGGCTGCGGCAATCGGCAGTATAGAAAACAGCGCGTGCCTGTGCCAGTTTGCCGACCGGTCGCTGACCCTTCCGGAGATTGTTGAGTTGATTAATGCGGCGGCAGGGTACGGGTATGATGTAAGTTCAATGATGGAAGCGGGATTGCGTATCTTTCACCTGAAGCGATGCATCAACTATCGTTTTGGATTAAATGCATCTAATGATGATCTGACCCCCCGACTTAAAGAACCTGCGCGCGATGGATATACGGCTGGCATCGAAATCAATTTTGAAGAGATGAAAAACAAATTTTACGAACTGATGGAATTCGATCCAGCCATGGGTGTTTCCTCACGCGAAAGGCTAGTGGCGCTTGGTTTGATAGAAGAAGCTAAATTTATTTGGCCTGAGAAATAAGCACGATGAAGAGAATGTAAGGTAAACATCAAAACAGGGGTGTAAGCATGAATTTGAATAAAAAGATTTTCTATGGCTGGTGGATTGTCGTTGGAGCTTTTTTTCTCAACTTTGCCGGTATCGGCATTATCATGAATACCATGGGCGTTTTCATTAAACCGGTTGTCGAGTCCTTGGGCTTCACGCGAGGCGGTTTTTCGTTGTATTTTACCGTCGCGGCGCTGGCCATGATGGTTATGGCACCTATCGTGGGTAAACTCCTCGGGCGCTACGACATCCGCATCATCATGACAATCTGCACGACCATGATGGCCTTGAGTTTCGGCCTTTTTTCCCAATGCAAAACACTTATGCAGTTTTATATCCTCGCCGTGTTTTTAGGGATTGGAAGCGCCGGTTCCCACATTATTCCCGTCTCCATGATGATCACGAACTGGTTTGTTGACAAGCGAGGACTCGCCATGGGAATCGTCTTTGCCGCCACAGGCGTCGGCGGCTTTATCTTTAACCCTCTGGCGAACTGGATCATCACAAATTACAGCTGGCAGACCGCCTATGTGGCCTTTGGGCTAATCATCGCCTTCTTTTCCATTCCGACGGCGATCTTTATTGTGTGCGCCAAACCGGTCGACAAAGGCCTGCTCCCCCTCGGCGGGTCAGTGGATGCAGCTGATTCTTCCGCGCAAGCACAGACTGGGCTCACGGCGACAGAGGCGCTCCGGACGAGAGCCTTTTGGTTTATGGCCCTCATCATCCTGTTTATTGCCATAGCCAATATGGGCGTACTGCACCACATCGTGCCTTATTTGACTGACTTGGGCTTTTCCTCAACGACGGCAACTACCCTCATGTCCCTGCATATGGCCATGCTCATTGTCGGCAAAATCCTTGCGGGCAGTCTTGCCGACCGTATCGGGCTTCTGAAAAGTTATCTTTTGCTTATAATCGGGTTGATGATCTCCATCGCCCTGCTTTACGGGTCGCAATGGCTGTGGGTTGCCGTCATATTCAATATTCTGTTCGGCTTTTCCATTGCTGTCCGGACGGTTCTGCCGCCCCTTATGACAGCCGAGGTTCTTGGCCAGAAGCATTTTGCCGTCATCTACGGCTTCCTGAACATCTTTACCACACTTGGCACTGCCGTGGGTGTTCCTCTTTCAGGTTTCATTTATGATGCAACTAAAAGTTATTATCTGGCATTTGCCCTATACATCGGTCTTTGTGCCATCACGGCATTGGCAGGTGTTGCTGTCCTGGGCCGAAAAGGTAAAAAATAAAAAAAGCGTGTTTCCGCAAAACGATAACTATCAGGTAAGAGAGGAAAACCTACGTTGGCCTGTGCTCAATTTTGTCGAGGATTATGCAAGCACGGGTACGGTGGAGACTTGTGTGGTAATTGTACGGACGACAAATAGTCGGCAGTTTATCTGCCGTATCAATATGAAAAAAGAATTATAAAGTAAAGAAATTGATAATGGAGGACAAACAATGGATTTTCAGTTAAGCGAAGAGCAGAAAATGTTTAAACAGTCGGTACATGATTTTGCCGATCAACGCCTGGCCCCGTTGGTACAGGATTGGGACGAAAAAGACGAGGCCATGGATAGAAATATACTGTCTCAATATTTGGATATGGGGCTTTTGGGGATAACGCTCCCGGAAAAATATGGCGGCGCCGGTCTGACCACCTTTGACGCCATTCTGGCCATTGAGGAACTGGCCCGTGTCAGCCCTATCGCTGCCTTACCTGTCTTTGAGACCAGCGTCGGACCGATACGCGTGATTGACCTGTTCGGCACGGAAGAACAAAAAAAACGGTTTATCCCACCTGCCTGCACAGGTGAAAAACTGATGTCTGTCGCGATGACGGAACCTGAAGCCGGTTCGGCGCTGACCGATCTGACGACACGTGCTGTACTTAAAGGTGATCATTATGTGGTCAACGGACAAAAGCGCTTTATCTCCGGAGGCGGTCATTCTGATTCTTACATGGTATATGTTCGTCTGAGCGAAAAAAAAGGCGCCAAAGGAATCGGAGGCATCGTCATTGAGAAGGATTCCCCCGGCTTTACCTTTGGCAAACAGGAAGTTTTCATGGGGCTTCACGGGATGCCTAGCTGTGATCTCATTTTTGAAGACTGCATCGTTCCCAAAGAAAATCTGATTATCCCTGAAGGCGGATTTATCTTTTTGATGCAAGCCTTTGACGTGGAACGCTGCGGTAATGCAACCATGTCCCTGGGCATAGCGTGGGGGGCGTTGGAAGCTGCCAAAAAATATGCCCAGGAACGAAAGGCTTTTGGGAAACCCATCTGCGAATTTCAGGGCGTCCAGTTCCTGCTTGCCGATATGGCTATGAAGGTGGAGGCCGCGCGGCTCCTTGTTTATCGGGCTGCCGTTAACGCTGGATCAGGGCACCCATCTGTCTTCGAATCATCTGTCGCCAAATGTTTTGCCAACGAAATCGGTAAAGAAGTGACTGATATGGCCATCCAGGTCTTCGGCGGATATGGATACTCGAAAGAATATCCCATTGAGCGAATGCTGCGTGACAGCCGGGGGTGGCCTCTTGCGGGTGGCACGGTACAAATTCAGCGGATCAACATCGCCGGGGCTATGCTGGGACGGCGGTTCAGTCAGCGATAAGAGAACGAAAAACTGATCAAGGGTGTTAACCCATAAGGAGGAGGATGATGGAAGCAAGATACAGATTTGTAGAGAAAAAAGTAGGTTCGGCGACAATCAAAGTCTATAACGACCGACCGCAGACTGTTTTTGAGATGTTTCATAAAACGGTGGAGACCTATCCAGCTCGTGACGCCATCAGGTATGGTGATATAATTCTGACTTATGCCGACTTGGATCGTCGGGTTGATGAATTAGCCTCTTTTCTGGAAAAAGACGGTCGTGTGGGGAAGGGGGATCGGGTGGCTGTTTTCCTCCGCAATGACGCTACCTTTCCAACGGCGTTTCTCGCTATATCAAAGATTGGGGCAATATCCGTTGTTCTCAACACCCGGCTGACCAAACCGGAACTGGTATATCAATTGGAACTCACTAAGCCTGTGGCCGCCATAGTCGATAGTGAAACGTGGAACAAAGAGTTGGATGAGTTAGTAAAATTAAAAGTGGAGAGCGGATCACTGGCCGAGATGTGGGGCAGGGGCAACACTTGTTCGCCTGCGGCCGTAACAGAAGAAGATGTGCACACCATCCTTTTTACGTCTGGCACGACGGGAAAACCAAAGGGGGTAAGAATTATCCATCGCAATTTCATTCACAGCGCTATACGTCTTGAACAATACATGGAGTTGCTGGGGGTCAGCGACCCGGCGGTGGGGCAAAAAACCCTTATTGTTGCTCCTCTCTTTCACGTCATGGCTCTCCAGGAGCAATTTTTGCCCTGCATGAAGATGGGAAACACGGTCGTCATGCTCAGTGCGCTCAATATCAAGGCATTTTTGGAGCTTGTGGAAAAGGAAAAAGTCGACTATCTTGTAGGTTCACCTGCCATCTACAGAATATTGCTGGGGACGGAAGATACGAAGAATTATGATTTGAGCTCTATCAAAGTTGCCGGTTTTGGCGCCGCTCCCATGTCTCCAGATTTGATGAAAGAAATGAAAAAGGCTTTCGTCAACGCCAAATTTTTCAACGGTTTCGGTCTTACGGAAGCTTCCGTATCACTTGCCAACATTAATGGGGAATGCACACAACAGCCAACGTCCATAGGTCATCCTAGCCTCGGCTGTGAAGCTATGATTGTTGACGAAAATATGAAAGAAGTAGGGCGAGGCAGTATCGGAGAAATTGCCGTCAAGGGATCCAATGTTGCGGATGGCTATTACGACAATCCGTTGGAAACAAAAAAAGTTTTCCGAGATGGCTGGTTTCTAACTGGGGATTTGGGGCGGATAGATGAAAAAGGTTTCTTTTACGTGGTCAGCCGGAAAAAGGACATGATCAATAGAGGCGGAGAAAATGTCTATCCAGTTGAAGTAGAGAATATCATTTATTTACATCCGAAGGTGCTGGAAGTAGCCGTCTACGGCGTACAGGATAAGATTATGGGTGAGAAAGTAGCGGCGGCAGTCGTCGCCGTTCCCGGTACAACCCCCACAGCGGAAGAAATCAAAGCATTTTGCGAGGATAAGCTGGCCAAATACAAAATCCCTGAATACATCATTTTCACGGCTTCGCTGCCGAAAAATGCGGGGGGCAAAGTGATTAAAGAGCAGCTTCCGCAAGACTTTTAAAGCTGGTTTATTTATATTATAAAAAGTTGAAAACAGGGGCTTTTATTCATTAATATGTGATATTGAAGTTTCTAAACTCTCCGGTATAGGTATGAACATCGATAATAACTTCCTGAACTCTTGCCGCGGGTGGGCCGTGGTGGCACCAGGCGAGCATTTTATCCACGTTCGTGTCTTCGCCTTCAAAAACCGCTTCCACGCGGCCATCAGGGAGATTGCGCACCCAGCCGGTAAGGTTAAAGATTTCGGCCATGCGCCGTGTTTCCGCACGGAAACAAACTCTCTGTACTTTGCCACTGATAAAGGTATGCACTCTTTTCATAAGTTATTTGTTAATTAGTTTCAGAAATTCTGCCTCGCTGATGACTCTGATACCATAGGATTTAGCTTTGTCAAGCTTGGAACCGGGGTCCACTCCCGCGACGACATAAGTTGCTTTTTTGGTTACGCTGGAATGAACAACTCCGCCCAAGTTTTCAACAATTTCTTTGGCCTCGTTTCTGCCCATGCTTCCCATTGCGCCGGTAAAAACAAATGATTTACCCACCAGGGGCGCGTTGAGGGAAATTTCTTTCCTTTGCGGTGCTACTCCCGCCTTTGCAAATTTTTTCATCACGGCTTTGTTTTTTGATTCGTGAAAAAACTCCACGATGCTTGCGGCGATTTCGGTGCCGATTTCATTAACGGCTGTCAAATCTTCAATTTTAGCAGCCATGAGATTTTCAATGCTGCCGAAACGTTCGGCCAGCAGTTTTGCTGTGCGCTCTCCCACGTGCCTGATGCCGAGCGCGTAAATGAATTTATCCAAAGGCGGATTTTTGGAACGGGCTATGGAATCAATAAGATTCTGCGCGGATTTTTCCGCCTGACGGTCGAGTTCCAGCAATTTATCTTTGGTAAGAAAATAGAGATCAGCAGGATCGGAAATGAATTTAGCATCAAAAAGCTGCGCGGAAAGCTTTTCTCCCAATCCTTCAATATCCATAGCGCCGCGCGAGGCAAAATGCCGGATATGCTCTTTTAATTGTGCGGGACAGGAGATGTTCACGCAGCGGTGCGCCACTTCTCCTTCAAAACGGACGATTTCCGAGCCGCATTCAGGGCATTTTACGGGCATTTTAAATTTCGTTTCCTTGCCGGTTCTTTTTTCAGGAATAACTTTGACCACCTCGGGGATAACATCTCCGGCACGCTGAATTATCACCGTGTCGCCGACACGTATGTCTTTTTTGATGACTTCATCTTCGTTGTGCAGTGTGGCGCGGCTGACCATCACGCCGCCCACATTTACCGGTTCCATTACCGCCACAGGTGTCAGCGTGCCCATGCGCCCAACCTGTACGATAATGTCTTTGACTATTGTTGTTTCCTGTTGTGCGGGGAATTTGCAGGCCAGCGCCCAGCGCGGATTGCGCGATATATTGCCGAGCCTATTTTGCAAGGCAAGGCTATCCACTTTAATAACTACTCCATCGATATCGTAGGGCAACGTGTCTCTGAGAGAAGTGATACGTTCAAAATATCTGATGCAGGTGTTGATATCGTGCGCCTGTTCAATTAATTTATTTACCGGAAATCCCCAGGACGAAAGTGCACGCAATACTTCCCAGTGCGTCGTAAAACTTATTCCCTGAACATTGCCGATTCCATATAAAAAGATATTGAGCGGGCGATGCGCGGTGATTTTGGAATCAAGCTGCCTGAGTGATCCTGCGGCCGCGTTGCGCGGATTGGCAAAGGGTTCTTCTCCTTCTTCCATACGGCGACGGTTTAATTTTTCAAAAGGATATTTTTCCATATAAACTTCGCCGCGTATTTCAACGAAAGAAGGAATCGGCGCTTGTTCTGATTTTTTCATTCTGAGCGGCAGGGAAGAAATAGTTTTCAGGTTTTGCGTGACGTCTTCGCCTACGGTACCGTCGCCGCGCGTGGCGCCCTTTGTAAAAACGCCTTTTTCGTAAATGAGATTTACCGCCAATCCGTCGAGCTTTGGTTCGGTCACATAAGAGATATTATCTATGGAAGCTAAACGTTTAAGGCGGCTGTCAAAATCGATTATTTCCTCTTCGGAAAAAGCGTTTGCCAGGCTGAGCATGGGGGAGGGATGAGTGAATGAAGCGAACTTAGCCAGCGGCGCCGCTCCAACGCGCTGTGTGGGCGAAGAAGCGAGTTCGTCATCAGGGAATCGCGCCTCCAGATTCTGCAGTTCACGCATAAAACGGTCATATTCGGCATCGGATATTTCCGGCGCGTCCTGCTGATAATAACGCTGATTGTGATATTCAATAATTTTTCGCAACTCGGATATTTTTTTAAGAGCGGTTTCCTTATCCATCATTTAACCAGTTTTAAATTTGGTATTTTTAATTCCGGCCGGCTGAAACCCGGCTTTTTCGCGGAGTTTATCTTTAACACCTGTTCGTTGAAAACGGTGTTCTTTACGCGGATTAAATTGATGATGGAAAAAATTATAAAAGACTTTTCCCACTCAGGCGAAGGCGAGAAATCATGCGCTTTGATTTTGTACTTTTCCCAAAGCGAACTTAAGGAAGCTTCGTCCATACCGGATATCGTTTCGGCTATTTTACCTAAGGATTCTTCAAGCTTATTCATGTGGCAAATATTAACTTTAGATCGCGGTTAAAGTCAAATCAAAACCTTTTTGTATTTATAAATAATGCTTGTGTTTTTTAGGCCTTGTAGTTAATAAATAGGCCGTGATGGATGAAAAAAAGGTCAAAATTGGCGTAATTTCCGACACTCACTTGGGCGGTTATGACGATAAGCTGAAAAATATAGTTGCCCGGTATTTTCATGACGCGGATATTATCCTTCACGCGGGGGATCTTGTTGATATAGGCGTGCTGGATATTTTCGGGGACAAAGAAGTTAAGGCCGTTTGCGGCAACATGGACAACGATAAAACGCGAGAAAAATTACCCGGGCAATTGATTTTTGAAATTAAAGGTTTTAAAATCGGACTGATTCACGGATGGGGTTCTCCGGGAAGCATAGAGGAAAAGATACTCAGGCGCATAGGAAAGGTGGATTGCGTTGTCTACGGGCATACACATAAACCCGCAAATCATAAGGAGGGTGACGTGTTGTTTTTTAATCCTGGTTCGGCGGCGCAAAGGCATTTTGTGATGTCGCGAACGTTGGGAATCCTGGAAGTTGACAAAGAACTGACAGGCAGGATAATTAATATATAAAATAAGGTTTTCTAATTATGGATACAATATTTGCTCCCTGGCGGATGGAATATATTGCCGGCCAAAAAGCTGAAGGATGTGTTTTTTGTAAGTGTTCCATACGCTGCGATGATTTTGTGCTTTACGAAGGTAAAAATGTTTTCGTGATGATGAACAAATTTCCTTATGTGACCGGCCATTTGATGATCATACCCAATCGCCATGTCGGAAAATACGAGAATCTTTCCCAGGAGGAAAGAAAAGAAATGTTTAATCTGCTGGAAACTGCGCTCAAAACCTTGCGAGAAACGATGAATCCTTCTGGCTTCAATGTCGGTATGAATATCGGTAAAGTGGCGGGGGCGGGTATAGAAGAACATATTCATTTGCATGTGATTCCGCGTTGGGAAGGCGACACTAATTTTATGAGTGTGGTGGGAAATGTGCGGGTGATACCGGAAGATGTGGAAACAACCGCAACCAAGCTTGCTCCACTGTTTAAAAAATATCACCGGGAGGTATGATATAATGAAAACAATTTATTTAATCCTGACCATTATAATTGCTTTTTTTATAGTTACGTTCTCTCAGTTTAATTCTGAAGTGGTTAAAATAAAGTACTATTTTATAGGCGATATCAATGTGCCAGTTTACATGTTGATTTTTGTTGTCCTTCTTGCCGGTGTAATTATTGCGGGATTTTTCGGTGTGGTGGAGAGGTTTCGTCTCAATCGCACAATCAGCAGGCTAAACCGCACGATACGCGATTTGAAGAAAGAGCTTCGAGCTAACGAACAACCGCCAGTTGTTGATCAGGCTCAAAAAAACTAGAAACTTTTAGCACTCATGTCCGTGTGCCGCAAATTTATTACAGATGCCACTTTAGGGAACCTGGCTAAATGGTTGAGATTGCTAGGTTATGATACTAAAGTATTCCCCGGAAAAGCGGGCAGGGAAATGTTGCGCATTGCCCAGAGCGAGGATAGGATAGTGCTTACCCGAAGGGCGGATATGGTCGAGCGGCAGTTTTCCGGGCTGCTGTATTTGTTGCCGCATAGCGATATCGCCTCTCAGCTGACGGCAGTCATCAATAAATTCTCAATTAAAATAGAAAAGCAAAAAATGTTTACGATATGTCTCAAGTGCAATAAAAGCCTCCAGTCTGTCGCGCTGGAAGATGTTCGAGATATGGTGCCCGTTTACGTTTTTGAACACTGCGTAAATTTTAATCAGTGTCCGGTTTGCGGAAACATTTACTGGAAGGGAACGCATCGGCGCAATTCTTTGCAGTTTCTGCAAAAAAACAAAATCAAAGTGAATTAAAATCCGCCGGTTATCTTTTAAAGAAGCTGGTGCAGTGTATTAATTTGTGGCCGCGCATTCTGAAGTGTCGCCTCTGATTTTTTCTATGGCGTGTTTGAGCGCCGGCATGATTGCTGCAAGGTTTTCCGTGGCTCCCTTGGGACTTCCGGGCAGGTTGATAATTAGGCACTGGCCGCGAATTCCGGCGATCGCGCGAGAAATCATTGCATGGGGTGTAGCGCGTGAACTTTCACGGCGCATGACTTCCGCCATGCCGGGAATTTGCTTTTCGATGACTTCCAGCGTGACGTCGGGAGTTACATCGCGCGGACTTACGCCCGTTCCACCGGTGGTTAGAATAAGGTCAACATTTTTGCTATCGGCAAGTTGCTTTAGGGCTTTCTTGATTTCTTTTTTTTCATCCGCGACAATCAATGTCTTGTGCACTTCAATGGATTCAACAGCCAGCATTTGCGCTAGGACCGGGCCACTTGCATCTTCACGCAGGCCCTGAGAGGCGCGGTCGCTGACCGTTATGATTCCGGCACGAATAATCATGAATCATTCTTCCTTATCTTTTTTGGCCGCGGCAATTATTTTTTCCGCGATAAAAGAAGGGACTTCTTCATAATGAGAATGCGTATAGGTAAAATTGCCTCTGCCGCTGGTCATGGAGCGCAAATCCGGCGCGTATTTAAGAATTTCCGCCAGTGGCACTTGGCCTTTGATTACCTGATTAGTGCCCTTGGTATCCATGCCTAAAACGCGCCCGCGACGGCTGTTCAAATCACCTATTACATCACCCATGTATTCTTCCGGGATTTCTATATCAATGTTCACAATTGGTTCCAAAAGAATAGGCTGACATTGCATAACGCCTTTTTTGAAGGCCATAGAGCCGGCGATTTTAAAGGCCATTTCCGAAGAATCTACGGTGTGGTAAGAACCGTCCACCAGAGAAATTTTAAAGTCAACGACAGGGTAACCCGCCAAAACACCTTCTGCTGCCGCTTCCACAATGCCTTTTTCTACGGCGGGACGGTACTGCTGGGGAATCACGCCTCCGACGATTTTGTCGGCAAATTCAAATCCCGTGCCGCGCGGCAGCGGTTCAATATCGATCCAGCAGTCGCCGAACTGGCCGCGTCCGCCGGATTGTTTTTTATATTTTCCCTGGACGTTTGTTTTTCCTTTAATTGTTTCCTTGTATGGAACTTTAGGGGTATGAAGATTTACCTCGACGCCGAATTTTCTTTTCATCTTTTCAATGTTAACTTCAATGTGCACCTGCCCCATGCCGGAGAGAATCATTTCTTTTGTCTGGAGATCGCGAGAAAATACGATTGTTGGGTCTTCTTCTGTAAGGCGGTGAAGTGATGAAGCGATTTTTTCTTCGTCACCGCGTGATTTCGGTTCGATGGCGAAAGACATGATTGGCGGAGGTACTTCCACTTTTTCGAAAATTATGGGAGCTTTTTCATTGCATAAAGTATCTCCCGTGACTGTTTCTTTTAATTTGGCTACACCCGCAATGTCTCCGGGAATCAGCACTTCCGCCGGTTTTTGATTTTTGCCTTCAAGAAAAAAAATGTTGCCGAATTTTTCGGAAATTTTTTTTGTGGAATTGTAAATACTGGAATCGGGATTAAGTTTGCCGGAATAGACACGGAAAAGCGTAAGGCGACCGGCGTAGGGATCAGCAATGGTTTTAAAGACAATCGCGGAAAAAGGTTCGTCTTCCGAAGTTTTTCTTTCTTCAGCCGCGTCGCCGCCGGGCTTTTTCCCTTTGATCGCGCCGCGATTAACAGGGGAAGCCATGGAATCAACAATTAAATCAAGCAACAGGGATATGCCGATGCCTTTTATTGCGGAGCCGCAGACTACAGGAATCAGATTGCCCGAAGTCACGCCTTTACGCAGACCCTGTTTAATTTCCTCCGCGGTTAATTCTCCCGCTTCCAGATATTTATTCATTAAATCGTCATCAGTTTCGGCGATATCTTCGACCATCGCGCTGCGCATATTTTTTGCTTCATCAGCCATGTCCGCGGGAATATCCGTGGCCTTTCCCGCTCCTTTATTGTCACTGAACAAATGGGCTTTGGAAGAAATCAGGTCGACAATGCCGTTAAATTTGTCTTCTTTCCCGATGGGCAAACAAACGGGCGTAACTTTTTTGCTGAATTTGTTTTTAATACTAGCGAGCGCGGCAGAAAAATCGGCGCGTTCACGGTCCAGTCTGTTGATGAAAACAATCCGCGGGAGATTAAATCCGTCGGCATACTCCCATACTTTTTGTGTTTGAAATTCAACGCCGCTCACCGCGTCAATGACCACAAGAGCATTTTCCACAACGCTCATGGAACATTTTATATCATAGGTGAAATTGGAATCACCGGGGGTGTCAATGATGTTTATTTTGTATTTATTCCATTCGACAAAATTTATCGAAGAACTTATCGATATACGTCTTTTTTGTTCTTCCGGTTCGTAGTCCATGATCGACGTTCCGTCATCTACCCTTCCCAAACGTTCATTTTTCCCCGAGATGAATAAGAAAGATTCGCAAAGCGATGTTTTTCCCGTTCCTCCGTGACCGACTATCGCTAAATTTTTCAGGGATTTGGATTCATATTTTGCCATGAAAGCTCCTTTCAGAATATCTTTAAAAAAGCGAATTCACTTGAGTGTGCGCATGTTTAGCTTATCCGGCAGGTAAAATCAAGACAATTTTCAAAATATAGACGAGCGCAGGAAGTGATAGAGAATTAAGGGGGATTAATTTTTCCGGCAAACAATTAAAACTTTTTTAAGTATTTCTCGCCCAGGCGCATGGGGAAAAAAATCGCGAAAACACAAATGATAAAAGCTGTGGAAAAAGAAATAATCAGCCAGAAAATATGGGTGAAGGAGAGGTTTCTGCCGAGAACATGGGTCATAAAAGCGTAGTAGAGGGGGCCGGCTTCCAGAATGATTACCGCAGCGATCAGGCCGAAAGCGCAAAGCATAAATAAAAGTCCGCCAAAGCTTGTTGCCACGAGAGCGGGATTTTCCGATTTAAAATCAGGATAGCGGGCTCCCAGCCCTACGGCCAGCGCGACAATCGCGGGAACAAGACAAAACATGGTTATTATCGATAAAAACATGATGAAAAAGGTTACATCAAGCAAGATGTTTGATACGATAATCAAAATTTCGGAAATAATCAGCAAAGGTATGTAATAGAGAAAAAATTTAATCCACAAAAAGGTTTTAATTGATACTGGAGCGGCCAGGATTATCCAAAAAGCCTCGCTTTCCATGCTAACCGCGGGAAACACAAAACGGGCGGCAATGGCGGAAAGAACAAAAGCGGCAAGCCCCATATTCAAGAAGGAAAAAACGTTTTGCAAGTATATAGTTTTAATCGGCGATTTATCCAGAGGCAAAACGGAGAAATTGTAAAGATAAATCACAATCAAAGCGCAAATCAAAAAGAGCTGCGGCCATTGCGTGGAATCACGGAAGAAGCTTTTTAATTCTTTGACGGCAAAGGCTTTTGCCGGGCGATTAAGGAAATTTAACAAACTGTCCCAATTGCGGCCGCGAAAAGTAAGCGGCGCGAAAAGCCTTTTGGCTGTTGTCTGCGCGCGGGAAAAACCGCGAAAATATAAAACCCCGGCAACGGATTCGTTGATAAAAAACAAGGTAAAAGCGAAGCTCGCGGAAAGCGAGAGATTGAAGAGCGTTGATTTCCACCGGCCTTTAAGTGCAAAACTTATTGTATCTGTTATCCATGTAGTAGGCAGGAATGGAGAATCAAGCGCCTGCATTGTGTTTAAGTACTTAACAACGGAAGCAAACGTTTCCGGGTTGACCAATTGCTCCGGCCTGATCATTCGCAAAAAGAGAACAAGTAATATCGCCAGAGCGACACCCATTACGACAAAAAAAACGCGTATTTTCCCCGCCGGTAGAATTGCCGCTCCCAGCATCACGAGGATGCTGCTTATTCCTGCCGCCATAGTGCATAAAATAATAGTTGCGCACACCGCAATCAGATAAAATCCGGCACCAGCAGAATAAATAATACCGTAGGATAAAAAAATAGGCATGCTGAATAAAATAACCATCCACGAGGAATCAAACGCGCCGTTTATCCATCTCGAAAGAAAAATATCTCCGGATGAAACCGGCAATGAATGAAGCAGGGGCAAGTCCCGGCTTAAATACAAGTGCGAAAGGCTGTTGATGATGTTGCTGAAAAGCAACAGCGCGAAAAATGTTATTACCATCATGGAGAGAAGTTTCATGGCGAGAATATCGCCGAAATCTTCCACGCTGTTAAAATAGTTAAGAACACGGGAAAAAATAACAAAAGCGCCAATCCAGAAAATAAGGCCTATTATAGCGAACATAAAAATTCGCCACCAGTTATTGCCTTTTTTCCCGGGCCTGATGCCGATACTGCTGGAAAGCATCCGCGGTTTTAATAATAATGGCAGAACATTTTTCATATTTTTATGCTTCGTTAACAAGGGCCAGAAATACTTCTTCCAGTTTTGCTTTTTGTGTTTGCGCTGCTGAATTTAATTCATCCATGGTTCCCTGTGCCACAAGGTTCCCTTTATGGATAACGCCAATTCTATCGCACAAATCCTCGGCAATGCTTAATGTATGCGTGGAAACAAAAATCGCGACATTTTTTACCGCCAGGTCTTTGAATATATCTTTCACCATGCGCACGGCTGAGGGATCAAGCCCGACCATAGGCTCATCAACAACAAGAACTTTCGGATGGTGCATCAGCGCGGCGGCAATAATTAATCTTTGTTTCATGCCGTGTGAGTAGGCTTCGATAATTTCATTGGCCCAATCCCAAAGGGCGAATTGGCGCAACAGATCGTCTGACCGCTGGCGCATAGTTTTCGCGTCAACTTCGTAGATATCGGCGATAAATTTCAGAAACTCAGCTCCGGTAAGCTTTTCGTAAAGAAATGGTCTGTCCGGAACAATTCCGATAATTTTTTTGACGGCTACCGGGTTTTCTTTCATGTCCATGCCGTCAATTATAATTTTACCGGACGAAGGTTCAACAATACCAGCCATCATGCGGATGGTTGTTGTCTTCCCCGCGCCGTTCGGGCCGATAAATCCGTAAATTTCGCCAGGAGAAACATGCAAAGAGAGATTATTTACGGCAACAGTTGTGCCGAAGTCTTTGGTAAGATTTATCAGGTCAATCATATTTTGCGGATAGAACCTCCAGTTTTATTTTCCCCATTACTCCGAGCAAATCGAGCTGAACGCCACCTTCACCGCGGGTCAGGCGAATATGGGTTACGTCAGCCGGTATCTGACTAAAAACGGAGTCAACGGTAATCCAATTTCCCGCATAGGCAAGGTTCCAGGCATGATAATAAAAGCGCCCATTTTGATAAAATAATCCCGCTTCGATTTGCGCGGGAACACCGGCGGCACGCAGTAACGCCGCGGTCAGAACCGCGTGTTCGTTGCAATCTCCCATTTTATTATTGAGCACCTCCAGAGCGTTGGGTACAGATAGTACAGGAGTTTTTTTGATATTCGCGTACACCCATCGGACAATTTTTTCTGTTTTTTGAAGATGGCTGTCGGACGGGCGCACAATTTTTCGCGCCTGTGATTTAATTTGCTCGTGGTCGGATTGCACCAGAGGCGTCGGCTCCAGATACCGGTGATTATTTTCCTGAATGTCAAAATTATGAGTAACTTTTTCAAAGAGGTTTTCTCTTGTTATGGTTAGAATCTTTTGGGCGAATACCTGACGCCCTCCGTTCAAAGATAAAGGCGTATCGCGAATCCCGTCGATTTTTATTTTTATCTCGCTTAATTTTTCCGGTTCGTTTATTTTTATGTTGGATTTCAGCGAGGCAAGCTGCGCGAAATCAACATCGGCCATCACGGGCATATCTTCAGCGGCTTTTTGCGGACTGACTTTTTCCATGGAAAGTCCCAGAAGGCCGGTTTCCTTCAGAACCTCTCCATCATTATTGAGCCAGGCGCAGTTTTTTGCTCCCATGAAATCGGCGCAGAATTTCCGTGTTAAAATGCGTTTGCCCATGACGGGAATTATTTCGTCACTCTCACGGCTTACTTTGATTTTGCGCATGCCGCTTGTGGAAGGATCAAAGATGGTAAAATCACGCGAGGCGTTCATTTCGAGACCGGCAATAAAAGCTGCCTCGTATATATTGCCGCTTATATATGGAATATCTTTCAGCGGTATTTCACTTTTTTGCTGAGAAGATGGCTGCCCTGTAAACAGAATAAGCTTGTCATCGGTTACGTAACCACGAGCTTTAAAACTGAACAGGCTGGAATTTAGTTCAAAATTGAAAGACGAGAAACTCATATCGGGGTTAAGTTCTGTTTCCGTTTTCAGGTGAAGTACCTGGGTGGCTCCCAGAGCGGCAAGCTGCATCGTCACATTTTCCTGAGTCTGCATTTTTCCTGTTTCCAGGATAATGAATTGGCGGTGGATGACGCCTATTTTTTTGTCTTTCTGATATATATTCATCCAGCTTTCCGCGGGGCGTTCAATGGTCGTTTTTTTTATAGAAGCCACGGGCACGGTGTCTTTGACAAAAAGTTCAGTTCTTATGATTAGAAGTATCAGAAAAACAATGCCGAAAAATATTCCGTAAATAACGGGAAACTTTATTTTGCTCATAGGCGGGAAACCAGAAAATCTATATGGGGATATTATATAGATTAGACAGGAAAGAGTCAACGGCAGAGGATTTCATTGTATAACAACAGAATAATAAAAACGGCCATTTTCAGCGGCGTTGTTTCCGGTTAAGATTTTGCTTCCGCGAACATTTTTTTACCGCCAACAAAATTATCATTGATAAATAATGATGTATTTTTTGTATCATTTATAAAAAGGTTGTAAGAAGGTAAATTTTGCCTGCAGATAAAATTAATATTTTTTATTGTAGTGAAAAGCGGGGCAAAAAATACAGGCTGAATTTATTGTGAAAGTGTTTCTCATAAAAAAGTTTAAATCTTTTGCAACTTCAAAGATTTATTGACAAGTGTAACCAATTAATATATCAAAAAACTCCACTTTTGAAGGAAAGATATAAAAAATATATGAAGCACGAAAGCATCATTGCCCAGGAAGGATATCCTTTCATTATTTTTTCAATTATTGTTACTGTTTTTATGGCTTTTTTGGGTATTGCCTGGCTGACAATCCTGCTTTTCCTGATTACGGTTTTTGTTGTTTGTTTTTTTCGTAATCCGGAAAGATATTTTGAAGAAGAGAAAAAAGTCGTAATTTCGCCAGCGGACGGTAAGGTGATAAAAGTGGAAGATGTTGAATTGAGCGGCATTATATCCGGTAAATTCAAGAAGATAAGTATTTTTATGAATATCTTTAACGTGCACGTTAATCGTGCTCCTTACAGCGGGAAAATTGAGGCAGTAAACTACCATGAGGGAAAGTTTATTGCCGCCAATCTAGACAAGGCATCCGAGGATAATGAGCGAAATGAAGTTATGATTCGCACCGAAGACGGTCGCGTAGTTTGGGTGGTGCAAATAGCAGGGCTTATTGCTCGTCGTATTGTTTCCTGGGTGAATGTTGGTATGACGATTAAAAAAGGAGAACGTATTGGAATTATTTGCTTTGGTTCGCGTCTCGATGTTTATTTGCCGAGCGATTCTATGATTAAAGTAAAACTGCAGGACAAAGTCAAAGCAGGACAGTCGCCTCTTGGTTATTTGTCATGAATAAAGAATCTTCTCTAAAAAATATTCGGATTAAAAAAGGCATTTATGTCTTGCCTAATCTTATTACTACCGCAGGACTTTTTGCCGGCTTTTATTCTATTGTTGCTTCGTTGAAAGAAAACTTTGTTGTTGCCGCGGTGGCTATTTTAGCTGCCGCCGTTTTTGACGGTTTGGACGGTCGCATTGCCCGTTTTACCAACACGGCGAGCAAGTTCGGGGCGGAGTATGATTCGCTGTCTGACGTTATTGCTTTTGGTGTGGCACCGGCTTTTCTTGCTTATAATTGGGCGTTGTCTTTTTACGGAAAAGGGGGATGGATTGCCGCTTTTTTGTTTGTGCTTTGCGGCGCGTTGCGTTTAGCCCGTTACAATATACAGATTGGCATAATTGAAAGCAAAGTTTTCAACGGTTTGCCCATTCCGGCGGCGGCTTCTGTTGTGGCCACAACAGTTCTCTTTTTTGACTATGCCGGAATAGAAGGAAAATTTCATGATCCTTCCATGCTGATTTTTGTCCCCGTACTTTCTATTCTTATGGTCAGTAATATCAAGTATTACAGTTTCAAGGATTTGAAGCTTTTTGCGCGCAAACCTTTCATTACTTTTTTCTTATTGGTTCTGGTGCTGATAATCGTGGCGACAATACCTGTAATTTCGGCATTTGTAGCGATGACCGGTTATGCAATTTCCGGTCCCCTTTGGTGGATGTTTAAATTCAGTCAGCAAAAGCACCATAAAGCCAAAGAAAAAAAAGCAAATATTATTTAATATATTAAAGTAATTGCTGAAAAAGCAGTGAGAGAATATGCGCATTACTGGGGGTGATTTTAAAGGTAGGACGTTATTTTTTCCCAAGGGTGTCAAAGAGAGGCCAACGTCTGATTTTTTAAGACAAGCGCTCTTTAATTTATTGCCGCCTGTAGCCGGCAAAAACTTTTTGGATCTTTTTTCCGGTTCAGGCAGTGTCGGTCTGGAGGCCGCCAGCCGGGACGCATGTCATGTATTTCTGATGGAAAAAAGCAGAAAACTATCCGGCGTTATCAGGAAAAATATACAGGCCCTGTCTTTGAATCGAAAGTGCACGATAATCAATGTTGATGTGGAAGCAGGGTTAAGAACTTTGGCCGGGAAAAATTACTGCATGGATATTGTTTTTGCCGATCCACCGTACAATCGGAATTGGCTGAACATTATATTGGCATGTTTGAGCAGATATCGGGTTGTAGATAAAGAGGGAGTAATAGTAATCCAGCATTCGGTAAAAGAAAACTACCGGGAATATTTGCCCGAAAATATTTATCAAATTAAACAAAGAAAATACGGTGAAAACGCTTTGACTTTTTTTCAAGGGGAATGGAAATGACACAGGATAAATTTGCCAAAGTAGCAGTATATCCCGGCACGTTTGACCCCATTACGAACGGGCACGTGGATATTATCAAAAGAGGCAGCAGAATCTTCGATGAAATTATTGTTTTAGTTGCCTATAATCCTGATAAATCGGCTCTTTTTACGGTAGAAGAGAGAATAGAGATGATCAGGGAGGCTTTGAAGGAGATTAGAGGAGTGAGAGTAGATTCTTATTCGGGTTTGCTCGTTGATTATTTGAAGCTTTCCGGAACAAGTATTATATTACGCGGCATGCGAGCTCTTTCAGATTTTGAGTATGAATTTCAGATGGCCTTGATGAATCGTCGCCAAACGCGGGAAATTGAAACCGTGTTCCTCATGAGTGGATTTAAGTGGTTTTATACGAGCTCCAAGCTCATCAAAGAGGTGGTAAGTCTAGGGGGGTCGGTGAAAGCTCTGGTGCCGGATAACGTTCACCAGAAACTTTTGGAAAAGTTCAATGTTCAGCCAAGAGACAACAATAACAGGAGGTAGTTTGTGAAATTAGCGGCAAGGATTGCCAAAATAAAACCATCGGAAACTTTGGCCATCACTGCCAAAGTCAATGCTTTGCGTGCACAGGGCAGAGATGTTATTGGTTTTGGTGCAGGAGAGCCGGATTTTGATACGCCGGACAATATCAAAAAAGCGGCGATTCAAGCCATTGAAGCTGGTTTTACCAAATATACGCCCGTAAACGGCACGGATGAATTAAAGGATGCAATAGCGGCCAAGTTAAAGCGCGATAACTCACTCGAATATAAGCGTTCGCAGATTGTTGTTTCCTGCGGCGCAAAACATTCATTGTATAATTTGGCCCAGGCTCTGTTTGACGAAGGTGACGAAGTTATTATACCCGCTCCTTATTGGGTATCTTATCCGGATATTGTTGCGCTGTCCGGCGGCGAACCGGTAATCGTGGATACGCAGGAAGAAAATGGTTTTAAAATGAGCCCGCGGCAATTAAGTTCAGCGATAACCAAGAGAACCCGCGCTGTGATTATTAACAGCCCCTCCAACCCGACCGGTGCGGTTTATACACCGCAGGAACTGAAAGCATTGGCCGCTGTTTTAGTCGATAAGGACATACTGGTTATCACTGATGATATTTATGAAAAAATATTTTATGCCGATTTCCCGTTTGCCAATATTGCTTCGGTGGAAGAGAAAATGAAGGAAAAAACCATCGTCATCAATGGCGTTTCTAAAACATATGCGATGACCGGATGGCGGATTGGTTATGCTGCGTGTTCGGAAGAGATAGCAGGGGCTATGAGTAAGATTCAGAGCCAAAGCACTTCCAACCCTACTTCCATTGCTCAAAAAGCCGCCCTCGAGGCAATCCGCGGTGATCAGAGCGCGATGCCGCAAATGGTGGTTGAGTTTCGCAAGAGAAGAGATTTTATTGTCGAGGCTCTTAACAATATTGAAGGGATAGATTGTTTTGCTCCCGGCGGGGCTTTTTACGTGTTTCCGAAAGTATCTGGTTTATACGGGCGCATGTTTAAAGGGAAGAAAATAACTGATTCGGCGGAATTTATTGGTTATCTGCTGGATGAAGCCAATGTTGCTGCTGTTCCCGGAGCGGCTTTCGGCAGTGACGAACACATCCGCTTGTCTTATGCCACTTCTTTGCAAAACATTGAGGAAGGGCTAAAACGCATCAAAAATGCGGTGGGTAGGCTGGATTGAGGAATGAGGAAAAATGGGCGGTCTTTTCGGTGTAGTATCGAAGACAGATTGTGTGCAGACTCTTTTTTATGGGACTGATTATCATTCCCATTTGGGTACGGAAAATGGCGGCATGGCGATATGGGGTCCCAATGGGTTTTATAAAGCCATACATAGTATCTCGCAGGCGCAGTTTAAATCCCGTTTTATTGATGACTACAAAAAAATGGAAGGCGTTTTCGGCATAGGTGCCATCGACGATGAAACGCCCCAACCGTTAATTTTCCGCTCCAAATTTGGTGTTTATTCCCTTGCTGTTTCCGGTCTGATTACGAATAAAGACAAATTGGTCAATGGCCTTCTCAACGACGGAGCCTCTTTCGGCGAGTCATCTGGAGGAGCTGTAAACAATGCGGAGATGGCAGCTTATCTGATAAATCGCGGCGATAATATTGTTGAAGGTATTGCGTCCATGCGCGCATCGGTTGAAGGATCCATATGTGCACTGGTCTTAACCGCGGAAGGAATTTACGCCGCCAGGGACAAGCTGGGAAGATTTCCTCTGGCGATAGGAAAAAACAAAGATGAAAACAGGAAGTCTTATGTAGTGGCCACGGAAGTAAGCTCTTTTGAAAATCTGGGTTATGAACTATTGCGTTTCCTGGGACCTGGAGAAATTGTTTTATTAACGCCGGATGGCGTCAAACAAATGAAACCGGAAGGCTCGGAAAAGAAAATTTGTTCCTTCCTTTGGATTTATACCGGTTCTCCCTCCTCAATGTACGACGGCGTTGCCGTGGAGAGTGCTAGAGAGCGCTGCGGCCGCTATTTGGCTAAACGCGATAATGTCCAGGCGGATTTTGTTTCTGGTGTTCCTGATTCCGGGGTTGGTCATGCCATCGGCTACGCCATGGAATCTGGCATTCCCTATCGCCGGCCGTTGGTTAAATATACTCCGGGATACGGTCGTAGCTACACGCCACCCGCTCCGGAAATAAGAAATCTTGTGGCCACCATGAAACTGATTGCGATACGTGATGTTATCAATGGGAATCGGATGATTATTTGCGATGACTCAATTGTTAGAGGCACGCAGCTGAAGAATTACACAATCAAGAAATTATGGGAAAACGGCGCCAAAGAAATTCATATTCGCTCCGCCTGTCCGCCACTTATGTTTCCCTGTATTTACTCTGCCTCCACGAGAACAACCGCGGAACTGGCCAGCCATAAGGCGATTCGCGTCTTGGAAGGTAATGATGTAAAAAATCTTGCCGAATATTTGGACCCCACGTCCCAAAAATACGCAGAGATGGTCGATTGGATAAGACGTGATTTGAATGTTACTTCACTCAAGTACATGACCATTGAAGACATGATTGCCGCCATCGGTCTCCCGGCCGATCAGTTGTGTCTGCATTGCTGGCTGGGCAAATAAAAAAGCACCCCCGGATATTTTATTATTTTGTTTATTAAATTAAACATTGCTCAGGATTAATTCGCATGTTATAAATTTATTGGTAAAAAAATCCTGAGAAAGCGGATGCTTGTGAAATATTCACCCCCGGTTAAAAGAAAAAAAACGGCACAAATAAAGCTGGGTAATGTGCTTATAGGCGGTGGGGCGCCCGTTGTAATTCAGTCGATGACTAATACGGACACGCGCGATGTGCAAGCGACCGTTGCTCAAATCCAGCAGCTGACAGAAGCCGGCTGTGAGGTTGTCCGCGTAGCCGTTCCCGATACGACTGCTGCGCAGGCAATCGGAGAGATTAAAAAAGAAATAAGAATACCTTTGGTTGCGGATGTCCACTTTGATTACCGACTGGCGCTGACGGCGCAGAAAAATGGGGCCGACGGCATTAGAATCAATCCCGGAAATATCGGCGCCCCGGAAATTCGCAAGATTATCAGGGCCGCAAAAGAATACGGGACGGTTATTCGTCTCGGAGTTAATTCTGGATCATTGGAAAAAGAAGTGGCGCGTAAATATGGCGGGTCTACGGCAGAGGCTTTGGTGGAAAGCGCGCTGCGGAACATTGCTCTTTTTGAAGAAGAAGGTTTTCCGGCGATTAAATTATCGCTGAAATCATCGGATGTTCCGACCATGATAGAGGCGTATCGGATGATTGCCGCCAGAACGGATTATCCGTTGCATTTGGGCGTTACAGAAGCGGGAACTTTGTCGGATGCCGCTGTGAAATCGGCCTTGGGAATCGGAATCCTGCTTTACGAAGGCATCGGCGATACGATCCGTGTTTCCGTTACCGGTAACCCCCTTTGTGAAATTCCTATCGCGTATGGTATCTTACGGTCTTTACGAATCAGGATGGTTGGCCCGGAAATTGTGTCCTGTCCCACCTGTGGGCGTTGTGAGATTGACCTTTGTCAGTTGACCGAAAAGATCCAAAATGGACTTAGTGGTAAAAAGGAATACTTGAAGGTGGCGCTGATGGGTTGTGTTGTCAACGGGCCTGGTGAGGCGGCTGATGCGGATATCGGGATTGCCGGCGGGAAAGGATCGGGCATCCTTTTCAAAAAAGGGAAGGTAGTAAAAAAAGTTCAGGAAGAAGATTTTGTGCCGGTACTGCTGGCGGAAATTAATATGATGCTTGATAAAAGCGAGGAGGTTTAATGCGTTATTCGGAGATGCACTTGCCCACGGTAAGGGAAATTCCCTCCGATGCGGAGGTGGTTAGTCACAAACTGATGGTCAGGGCGGGAATGATTAGAAAATTAACCAGTGGTATATATTCGTACCTGCCCTTGGGTTATCGGGTTGTTCGCAAGGTTGAACAGATTGTGCGGGAAGAAATGGACAAGGCGGGGGCGCAGGAAGTTTATATGCCGATGGTGCAACCGGCAGAGCTTTGGCAAGAGTCTGGTCGTTGGGTGCATTACGGGAAAGAACTGTTGAGATTTCGCGACCGGCATGACCGGTCGTATTGCCTTGGTCCAACGCATGAAGAAGTAATCACTGATCTGGTGCGCAATGACGTAAAAACATACCGTCAGTTACCGCTTAATCTTTATCAGATTCAGACAAAATTCCGTGATGAGGTGCGCCCGCGCTTCGGCGTGATGCGCTGTCGCGAATTTGGCATGAAGGACGCTTACAGCTTTGATGCCGATGAGGATGGTGCGGAAAAAAGCTACGAAAAAATGTTTACTGCCTACAATAATATTTTCCGGCGCTGCGGTTTGCGTTTTCGTCCGGTGGAGGCGGATTCGGGCAGTATAGGAGGCAAATATTCCCATGAATTTATGGTCATGGCCGAATCCGGTGAAGACGCAATGTTTTTCTGTACAAAATGTTCATATGCGGCGAACCTGGAAAAAGCGGAAGTTGCGCCTCCGGAGAAAGAGCCTGTTTCGGAAAAAGACTGGCTGAAGTTGGAGAACGTGCACACGCCGAACGTGCGCACTATCGAGGAAGTCAGTTCTTTTTTGAAGGTAAAACCAGAGAATATAGTTAAAACCCTGATCTTCAACGCTGACAATAAACCCTGTGCCGTTTTGATCCGCGGCGATCAGGAAGTGAATGAAATAAAAGTGAAGAACTATCTTGGCGCCGATGAACTGGAGTTAGCTGATGATGAAATGATTTTTCGAGTAACGGGTGCACCGCGTGGATTCGCCGGCGCCGTGAATATTAAGGCAAGAATGATTGCCGATTATTCCCTGATGAATATGGTAAATTTTGTCACGGGCGCCAACAAGGAAGATTACCACCTGAAAAATGTCAACATCGGCAGAGATTTTAAGGTAGAGTCGTTTGCTGATTTGCGAGTTGCAGGAGAAAATGACAACTGTCCGCGTTGCGGAGGAAAAGTAAAATTTGCCCGGGGAATTGAGGTGGGACATGTATTCAAGCTAGGCACAAAATACAGCCGGGCAATGAAGGCGATGTATTTGGATAAGGATGGTCAGGAAAAACCTATGATTATGGGGTGTTACGGAATCGGGATAGGAAGAACGGTAGCCGCCTGCATTGAACAAAACAATGATGAATACGGCATTATCTGGCCCATTCCACTGGCGCCATTTCATGTAATTATTACTCCGGTGAATATTAACGAGAAAAGTATATTTGAGGCGGCGAGAAATCTTTATGACCGAATGGTGGCTGAAAATATCGAAGTTATTTTTGATGACCGTGATGAAAGAGCCGGGGTTAAATTCAACGATGCCGATTTAATCGGCATTCCCCTGAGAGTTGTTGTCGGACAAAAGAATTTAGCCCAGAAAAATGTAGAACTCAAAATCAGAAAAACCGGAGAAAACAAAATTGTCAAAATAGACAAAGTTGTCGATGAGGTAAAAATATTTATTAGCCAGGCCTTACAGGCGACGGCGTGAATTTCGCTGTTCAAGCAGACCAGTAAAAATAATGTTACGCATAACTGACATTTTGGATAAAGCGCAATCTTACCTGAATCCCGAAGAATTGGAGATGATCAAGAAAGCGTACGTTTATTCGGCGACCGTGCATCACGGACAGGTAAGATTATCCGGCGAGCCGTACTTAACGCATCCGATGGAAGTAGCCGGTATTTTGGCGGATATGAAAATGGATGCTGCTACGATTATCAGTGGATTACTGCACGATACGGTTGAAGACACATTAAGCACTGTTGAACAAATAGAAAATGAGTTCGGCAAGGATGTGGCTTTTCTGGTCAGCGGTTTGACTAAACTAAGTCTTATTTCATTTCGCTCGCAAGAAGAAAGACAGGCGGAAAATTTTCGTAAGATGATTCTGGCCATGTCTTCAGATATACGAATTTTACTGGTGAGGCTGGCCGACCGTATTCACAACATGAGGACACTCCAATATCAACCTCCGGACAAAAGGATTTACATTGCCCGGGAAACAATCGATGTTTACGCGCCGCTCGCCAACAGGTTGGGAATCAATTGGATGAGAACGGAACTGGAGGATTTGGCCTTTCAGTATTTATTGCCTGACGCTTATAACGAATTATCCGTGCGTGTTGCCAAATCGAAAGAAGCGCGCCATCGGTACACGGAAGAAGTAAAAAAGATGATTTCCTCCGAACTCCAGAAGTATAATATTAAAGGTGAAGTGGAAGGCAGGGCAAAGCATCTGTACGGCATTTATAAAAAAATGCATGAACAACATATTGATTTTGATGAAGTGTATGATTTGATCGCTTTTCGCGTCATTCTTGATGATGAAAAAGAAAAGGGTTGTTATGAAACCCTCAGTGTTGTCCATTCTCTATGGAAGCCTGTTCCGGGCAGATTCAAGGATTATATCGCGATGCCCAAAGCCAATAACTATCAATCGTTGCACACGACGGTTATCGGTCCCTACGGTGAAAGGGTGGAAATACAGATACGTACGAAAGCCATGCACGAATGGGCAGAAAAGGGCATTGCCGCCCACTGGCGCTATAAGGAAGGGCGTGCCTATAAGGACGAGGAAGAAAACCAGATAAAGAAGCTCAGGGAAATACTGGAGATTCAGCAGGAGATAAAGAATCCTAAGGAGTTCATGTCCGATTTACGTTTGGCTTTATTTCCTGAAGAGGTTTATGTCTTTACTCCTCACGGAGATGTCAAGTCTTTTCCCAAAGGGGCTACCCCCATTGATTTTGCTTACAGTATTCATACAGATATCGGTAATCAGTGTATTGGCGCCAAAGTCAACCGTAATATTGTTCCCCTTAAGTATAAGCTGCAGAACGGCGACCGGGTGGAGATAATCACGCAAGCCGGACATCACCCCAGCAAGGATTGGCTGAAATATGTCGTGACGACGCGGGCTATTTCTAAAATACGGAATTGGATTAACGCGGAAGAAAAAAGAAACAGCATTGCGCTGGGACGTGATTTGCTAGAAAAGGAATTTAAAAAACAAAACTTAAAACTCGGTAATTATGTTAAGTCTGATGAAATCAGAAAAGTGTTTTCCGAATATTCAGTTAACAGTTTGGATGATCTTCTTTCTCAGGTTGGTTTCGGTCGCATTTCTGCCCGTCAGATTGTTAATCATTTCCTGGACAAAGAAGCATTGATTGATGTCGAAAAAATTAAGGAGCGGGAAAGAAAGAAAACAATTGCGCCGCCTTCACTGGGCGTCTCGCTGACGGGTATAGACAATGTGATGGTAAAATTTGCCAAATGCTGCAATCCTATTCCAGGCGATGAAATTGCCGGATATGTTTCGCGAGGAAGAGGTATTACCGTGCATACACGGAGCTGCCCCCATCTCAAAAAATTGGATAAAGAGAGAATCGTTGATGTGCAATGGAACTTGAGCCAGAAGAATGCTTATCCGGTGCATGTAAAGGTTGTTTGCGATGACAGCAAGGGGGTGCTGACAGAAGTGAGTTCGGTCATTTCTTCGTTCGATGTGAATATAAGCTACGCCGAAGTGGAGACGATTAATATGATTGCTACCTGTAATTTTGTTATTGATGTCAACGATCTGCATCAGCTTAACCAGGTAGTGGCGGCAATCAGACAACTTAAATTTGTGAAGTCGGTTATGCGCCTTCGTCAATAAGTTTATTCACAGCTGACGTTACTTTGCTTATTGACAAATAACCTGCTGTGCTATAAGCAGGCGCAAACTTAAAATGGGTGAATAAATGTTTAATAAGACAAAAAAAATATTTTTGCTGACTTTTTTGCTAGTTTCTTTGTTTTGGGGAGGAGTAAATACTTTAACGGCGGCGACGAATAATTACAAAATCGTCGTTGATCCCGCGCACGGCGGATCTGACGCCGGTGTTAAAATAACGGATACAATCAATGAAAAAGATATAACCTTGGCTATTGCTTTGGCCCTACAAACGGAATTGTCCAAAGAAGGGAACATCAAGGTTATATTGTCGCGTGTTTCTGATAAAGATGTGACCGCTGAAAATCGGAAAAAAATCGTGCAGGAGAATAAGCCCAATTTTTTTCTAAGTATTCATATTAACAGGGGATTTGGGAAACATGCTTCAGGGTTCGAACTTTACTATCCGGGATTCGGCAAAGCTGCGGCAAATACAAAGAAAGATGCCAAAGGTCTCAGCCCGGAAAGGATAAAATATTTGAATGAGTCTGTTCGGATGGCGCACCTCATTCAGAGGAATCTCGATTCCGTGTTTCCGCGGATGGGGCGTGGATTACGCGAAGCGGATGTGCCCGTCCTTGAAGGATTGCGTTTGCCGGCCTTAGTCGTGGAAATCGGTTTTGCCTCTAATTCCGGTGACCGGAAAAAGCTGCTGTCGGCAAAAACACAGAAGGAAATCGCTCGGGCTTTATCCAGAAGCATAAAATTATTTTACAGGTGATACATGTTACAGAGAAACTCTGGAAGAAAATTTGACGCGCTGAGGCCGATAAGCATTGTCAATAATTTCCTCAAAAACGCCGCCGGTTCGGCGCTGGTGGAGTTCGGCAATACAAAAGTTATTTGCGCGGCCACATGGGAGGACAAACCGGCGCCTTTTTTGAAGAATACCGGACAAGGATGGATTACTGCGGAATATTCGATGCTGCCCGCATCAACACAGATAAGAACACCCAGAGAATCTACGCGGGGAAGGGTTGGCGGAAGAACACACGAAATTCAGAGACTAATCGGAAGATCATTGCGCGCCGTTACGGAGCTCTCTTCTCTGGGCGAGAAAACAATTTACGTGGATTGCGATGTTCTTCAGGCGGACGGCGGGACGAGAACAGCCTCCATTACCGGAGGTTTCATCGCCCTCGTGGAATTGTTCAAAAAGATGAAGCGGGAGGAGCGCATCAAGGAGATTCCTCTCCGGGATTATGTGTCGGCAGTCAGCGTTGGCATTATTGAAAATCAGATACTTCTTGACCTGGAATATGAAGAAGATTCGAAAGCGGATGTTGACATGAATTTTGTCTTGACTGGTTCGGGGCGTTTTATAGAAGTGCAAGGTACTGCTGAACGTGCTCCCTTTAATAAGGAGCAACTGGACGAGATGGCCGCTTTGGCCGCGCGAGGTGTTGCCCAAATAATCGCCCTTCAGAAAAAAATTGTGGGTAATTTGACTTGAAAATTGTTTTTGCCTCACGCAATGAGGGGAAGGTAAAAGAAATTAAAAATATGCTCGAAGGATTGAGTGTCGAGCTAATTTCATTGAATAATTACGCAAATATTCCCGAGGTCATTGAAGGCGGAGAAAGTTTTTTACAGAACGCACTGAAAAAAGCAAAACTCGTATCGGGAATAACCAGTGAAATAGTTTTAGCCGATGATTCGGGATTGCAGGTTGATATATTGGGGGGCGAACCGGGGATTCACTCCGCACGATATGCCGGGGATAATGCGACAGATGAACAAAACAACAAGAAACTATTGTCAAAACTGAAAGGCATTTCACTGCAAAACAGAGAAGCGTCTTTTTGTTGTGTTTTGGTGCTATTCAGACCGGACGGAAGATACGATTATTTCGAAGGTAAGTGGCGGGGAATTATTGTTGATGAAGCGCGCGGTGATAACGGATTCGGATATGACCCTATTTTTTTTGTGCCGGAATTAAAAAAAACGGCGGCCGAGTTATCGTCAAGAGTAAAAAACGAGCTAAGTCATCGCGGTCAGGCCTTTGCCCAGTTAAAAAAACGACTGCCGATAATAATTAAGGAAGAAACCGGGGCGTAGCGCAGCTTGGTAGCGCGCCTGCTTTGGGAGCAGGATGCCGCAGGTTCAAATCCTGCCGCCCCGACCAGTAACTTATTATTATCGTTCATTATTTGCTCTCATTTCCTTCGGAGTAATCCCGGAGTAAAATCACCTTACCCCGATTTTCTAATGCTGATTTAATTCTCTGCGGTATGTGCCGGACATATATCCTTGTCGTGTCCATTGTCGCATGACCGTAAATATCAGATACGGTCTTAAGATCAACACCCTCAAGAATGATATATGGAATGTTTGAGGCTTCGTGTTCAGGATGTTGATTTTGGTCGCAATGGAATCATTGTACGTGACGGCAAGGGAGTAAAAGATAGGATCACCATGCTTCCGGAATTATTGAAAGAACCTTTGCGTCAACATATCGTAAAGGTTAAATCCGTTCATGAGAGCGACATAAAAGATGGTTGGGGCTACGTACAAATGCCTTGTGCACTGGATAGAAAATATCCTAATGCGCCTCGTGACTGGCGATGGCAGTGGGTTTTTCCGCAGGAAAAAGGGTGGGAGAATACAAAACCGGTGAGCAAGGTCGTCATCATATGCATGAGACTCTTCTGCAAAAAGCAGTAAAAAAAGCGGTTGTGAAAGCAGGCATTGCCAAATGTATCGGTCGCCATACCTTTAGACATTATTTTGCCACACATCTTTTGGAAAACAGGTACGACATACGAACAATACGGGAACTTTTAGGTCACAAGGATGTCAGTACAATCATGATTTATACCCATGTTTTAATCAAAGGAGGGCACGGGGTACGGAGTCCCCTTGACTGTCTTTAGCCGATTTATACAGACTGTATAAACATTGTTAGGGATATTGAAATGAATAGAGAATTTCAAAGCGTCAAAATATCGGAAATTAGAGCAGGATTTAAGGGTAGACCCTTCTCTCAGTTGGTCGACCACCATCTCAGGCGGCAAAGTCAAGACCAAAGAATCCAAGGCATCAATGGCACCATAGCGATGTTCCCAGAGCAAGCTCGCGGGGTCGTCGAGGGTTTTATTGACCGCTGGAATTTGCGAGCGTACAAGCAAGTCTTCTGGCGGATGAACACGGCGTCTGTTTTTGACGAGATTATGGCAGACGCCAAGAATGTGCTCGACGAAGCAGGGTTGTAACCTGATGACGAAACGCTATTCAACATGTTCAACATGTTCAACATTATTGTCTTGAGTTATGCACACAGAGCATGCGATCAGCCTAAAATGCGCGAATTCATGGGCCTCAGGGCGTCCGTCTTTCCATGGATAAGCGCGGTTAGTCTGCTGTACCCAATAGCGGCAGGCATTTACGTCGCGACCAAAACACCGGCAAGTGCGGCAACGATTGTTGGATATTTCCTTGCAAATCTCGGTTATCTGCTTGTCGGTGCCGGGATGATCAAAGGTACATTCAAAATATTTGCCCTCAAGAAAAGGTGGCACGTACTCGGTGCAGGTGCTCTCGCGTTCTTAGTTGGCACATTTCTTTCAAATATTGGTCCCTAAAAAGTTGCTCAAGTGGACGCGCAAAAGAACCGCGCACCAGTTAGTTTCATCGTTAGCACCAAGGACACACATGACCTCAATGCTCTAACCCTTTTCAACGAGAGGGTAGCCCGCTTGAATCGGTCTAGGCTTGCCGAATGCATGAGAGATCCGAATTATGTGTTTTTGTATGACCCGTTTATGAACCGTGAATGGATTTGTGCAGACGGTATCGATGAAGACACTGTGGATGTCTTTATTCTAAACGTGAGATTGTTAATCCAAGACAATTATGGGTTTTTAATCAAGTGTTTGGCAGAAAATATCTATTCAGAAAGCGCTGTCTCGGATGATCTTCGTGACCGGTTTCGAAATACGGAGCGCATCTATCTGACCATGCAAAAATTCGCCTCTGAAAATCACCGGAATTTGGCGGAGCTGGATGGGCTCTTTCGGTGAAGCGCCGGAGACCTTACTTCAAAATCAGACGAAAAGGCGCGGGGGGAATGAATTCTCCGGACTTTACTTCAATCTTTGTCGAAAATGATTCGCATCCGTCCGCTTCAATGGTCAAATCGTAGTTACCTGACGGTAAATCAAAAAAAACAAATGAGTTTTTAAATGCAAAATCCTTTGAAGCAAGAAATGCGGCAAGCGTTTCTCTGTCGCTCATCTTGTCTGTAGGTGAGAGTGAGCGGGAAATCCCGGAACCGCTTAATTTAATAGCACGAATATTTACACTATCGGGCAATTCTTTATAAAGCCCCCAGAAACTGTCATCCGTGGACGTTGAGGCGGCGATAAAACCTGCTGCCATGCCCTGCGGCCTTAAGGTAAATCCGCCGTCGGCAATTTTTCCGGCTGAAATATTAAGCGGAATGTGATCCGGTTGCGTTTTAAATCCCAGAGCAACAAGACTGACGTCATACGTCTTAGGTTTAATGGGCCCGATTTCCTGCACGGGTAAAAAGGGATTTATTTTATACTGTATTTCTTTCTCATCATTGCCAGAGGGTGCCAGCACCAGCGTCATCTGCGAAGGTATTTTGATGTTCGGCGGATCAAAAGCATGCTGAACATGCAGATAGCCTTTGGAGCGCTCATACGTTTTATCCTTATTCATTTCCGTATTGGCCAGGATCAATTTAAATTGTTTTATCACTTCGGCGCTCGACAGGATACTGACGTGGTCTTCATTAAACCCCATCACTTTGAGCGCATCCGCCTGCGCTCTCAGATCCAGAATGCTCTCCAGCGTGACCGTATTGTCGTTGTTGGGACGAAAAAGGCTGCCGCTCCCCTTATGGCCGAAAAACAGATAGTAATGAATGGACGGATCCATTTTTTTGGCAAAGACGCCCTTAATATAATCACTGTCCGGTTTCACATCCTTCCAGCAGGGAATCACCGCCGGCGACTGCTCCACGCCGGTTTTTGCCCGTTCTTCTCCTCCCCAGGGTGTGGAAATGGAAACATACAGTTTCAGAACATCCGAATAGACATCCCGTTCGATCATGACGGGCCGGGACACAAGTCCTCCCATACTGTGGGCGACAACATATAATTGTTCGAATCTGTATTTCATGTACAGGTCATAAATCTTTTTACGAAGAAGAAACGAGGTGGTTTGCAGGCGCGCGCCGGACGGATAAAAATAGACCCACGCCTGATAGCGCATTCGGTCCAGGTGATCGACGAAATAACGCCAGTCTTGGGGAGAGCCGGCCGCGCCGTGCACTAAAAGGACCGGAATTTTTTCGGAATCGTAAGGCTCCAGAAAATAAATATTGCAGCCCGCTCTTTTAAAAAATTCCAGCGGCTCCCAGAAGCCGGACGCCCCGGATTCGGCCGAAAAAATAGGGGAATCCAGATTCGCCACGGCGCCGGCGGATGTCGGCGGCTTTCTTGTCCCCGCGGAAAAAACGGTCAATAATCGATTCAGGGACGCGGCCGGCGGGCCGATTCCATCGCCAAGAACAACATCAAGACCGTAGACAATGCCCCCCGGCGGTGATTTGACCGGGTCCGGCTTGCCGAAATAACCGGCTCGTTCACTTGCTTCACAATCAAAATTATCATTGTTGTCTTCGAAGGCGAAAATCTCATATTCACCTTTCGGAACAAGCATTTCATAGGGTCCCGGCTCTGAAATCACCGCGTAATCCGCTATCGATATTTGTCCGTCTTTCCGTATGTAGGCAACAACGACAATGGTTTTTTTAACGGAAGACCGGTTGATAATCTCGCCCATCAGCAGACAGGAATCATGTGAAAGCCGCACATCCGTCCTGAGCTTGAATAGGGCGCAACCACTGAGGCTGTAGAGAATCAGAAAAACGATGATGATACCGATGATTTTTTTCATGTTATTCGATAACCTCTATTTGTCTGAATCGTCATCGTCCGTCCCTCTATTTTTCTAAAGTTATTCTTCCGGATGACGATAAGCGGTTATGCATCCTGAACATTGCCGGTTTAAATTGATAAAAACTTCCTTTTTGTGTGGCTGAGTATATGAGGCACGGACTTGTGTGTCAAGACGCTTTTGGGTACGTGGCGGAGCGTCAGTTTCGTTCAAAAAAGGTTCGCACTTCGTTCAGTAATTGCGACCAGTAGAAGTTTATTTGAAGCGGCCATGAAAAGCTAAAAAAACCCTCCGGCTATTTTATTTTTCCGAAGGGTTTTGCAAAAAAAAGTGAACGATTTTCTTGATTATTTTTTTCCTGCAGAAAAATTTAATTCAACGTGGCGGTTTTTGCTTTGGCCTTCCGGCGTGTTATTGTTTGGCACCGGCTTGGCACTGCCCACACCTTTTATTCCCGCGTTTATTTTTTTCCGCTGCGCCTACTCATTTTTTGTATGGCGGTCGGTGTGTTAAGGGCCAGATTGACATAATCTGCCGTGGTGGCTATTTCCCCACCCGCCACATTGGAACGTTCTTCAATAAGGAAGGATGCCGCCGGCAGTGCCATTAATTTTAGCATAGAATCCTAGCTTACCCTAAACCTTTTGCTATTGTCGTCTTATTGGGTTCCCCCAGCAGCAGGAGAAGGAACTACGATAGTTGCCGCTTGGGCCGCGGGAGGCGCGCCGTAGGTTCTGACCACAATAACCCTGTCGTTTGCCGGCATTTTGGATGAACTCCAAAAATCGCTTCCGTCTTCAGCATAAAAATCCCATTCGATTTTATCCGAATTCAGCTCCGCCGTCCAAACACAGCAGGCCTCACTGGAGATTTGTGGTCCTTCCTGGGGGGCAGAGGTGGTGACTTCTTTCAGGGCCATGATTTCCGCCTTGGTGGGAAGCCTCCAGTCGTTAAACCCGCCTTCTCGAATATTTTTTACTGTATTCAGTACATTTGTTGCGCTGATGTCTGTCGCGGTGTAAATTAACCACTGCAAACCAGTTTTCGAGTCGATGACCGTCCCATTGTTCAATAATTGAAAACGGACAACGATGGGAGTATCCAAAGTTAAAGACCCTCTTTTGTCGGGAGCTTTAATTTTTCTGGTTACTCTTGTTTTCCAAGTGTCGGATTCCAGAGTGATGATGTACCCGGAATCGGGTATTAGCCCAACGACATTGAATATTCCGTCCTCGCCAGTTATTGCCTGTGGCTTGGCGTCGGATGTAGGTTGCGCCGGGTTAAAGACTACAGTCACCCCGGACAGGGGCTGTCCTTGTCCATTGACTACTTTCCCATCAACACCACCATCTTTTTTGCCTCCGCAGGCAAATACTAATGCACTTATTAGCAAAACGAATAACAAGCGATAAACAATTTTCATAAATATTCCTCCTTGCCCTGCAAGTTACTTGTTACGCTGACGAAAACGATTGACGGAAAAACTCCATCACTTAACATAAGTGTTTGATATCCGTTGTACACTACACAATAATAATAAAATATTCAACAGAAAAAATAATGAATTATCTTGAGTTACCTTTCTGGAATGGCCAACAAAGATTCGACTTCCTTGCGAATTTTGCTCAGACTTTTTTCTGAGTTGGCTTCGAAGCGTAAGACAATAATCGGTTGCGTATTGGAAGAGCGCACCAGCGCCCATCCGTCTTTAAAAGGTATGCGCACTCCGTCAATGTCGATGAGGCCGGGATTGTTTTGATAGTGTTGTTTTATTCTTTCGACAACGGAAGCTTTTTTATCGTCGGGGCAATCTACTCTGATTTCCGGTGTGGCGTAGGTTTTGGGTATATCGGAAAGCAACGCGCTGATGCTTTTATTTTCCCTGGAGAGAATTTCCAGCAGACGAAGGGCAGCATAGATGGCATCATCATATCCGAAATAACGGTCAGAAAAAAAGAAATGGCCGCTCATTTCACCACCCAATACTGCTTTTTCTTTTTTCATTTTTGCTTTAATCAGGGAATGTCCCGCTTTCCACATGATGGCCCGTCCGGAATATTTTGCTATATCGTCGTAGAGTGTCTGGGAACATTTTACTTCGCCGATGATTGTGGAACGGGGGATTTCTTGAAGAATACGGCGGGAAAAGAGAACAAGAAGCTTATCACCCCAGATGATTTCGCCTTTGTCGGAAATGACCCCCAAACGATCGGCATCACCGTCGAAAGCGATTCCCAATTCAGCTTTTTGTTTGCCGACAAATTCGATGAGTTGCGTCAAATTTGCTTCCACTGTAGGATCAGGAAAATGATGGGGAAAGTTTCCGTCAGGTTCACAGTTGATGGTTGTTACTCGGCAACCAAAACGCTGTAACAGGGGAACGGCAAAATACCCTCCGACACCGTTGCCGCCGTCAACAACAACTTTTATGGCGCGGTTTATTTTTACATTTTTGAAAAGATATTCCTGGTAAGCGGAAGTAACATCCTGCTGGGTCGAAGAGGTGCTGCCGTTGGAGTAAGCTTTATCTTCCATTATTTTTCTTAGTTCCTGGATCTGCTCCCCGTAAATGGTGTCATATCCGATACAAATTTTAAAGCCGTTGAACTCGGGGGGGTTGTGACTTCCTGTAACCATTACTCCTCCGCCGACATTCAAATGACGTATGGAAAAATAAAGCATGGGTGTGGCGCAAAGGCCGATATCAACCGTATTGATACCGGACTGATTTATGCCGTGAATCAAAAAATCGGCAAATCCTTTTGAGCTTAGACGGCAATCACGTCCGATGGCCATGTTTTTTATTTTATGTCGCCAGGCGTATGTGCCGATCGCCCGGCCGAGATTGAAGACAAATTCTTCATTTAAGTCGTCACCGACAATTCCCCTTACGTCATATTCTCGAAATACGTTGGGATTCATTAAACAAAAGTCCTTTTTGCTTTAATCATAGGTAAAAAAGCATAATCTGTCAAACAGAGAAGATAAAACAAGACAGTTTATGTGGAAACAAGGGTTCCTAAACAGAAAATATTATTTCCGGCGGATAAAGAATCAATCTTCAGCTGATTATTTTTATCAAATCTACTGCGCGGGGTAAAACAAGATCCGCATCCGCCCGCAAAAAATCAATTTCCTGAAAATGTCCTGTCAGCACACCGGCAGTAAAAGTTCCGGCTTGACGGCCAGTTTCTATGTCCAGAGGATGATCTCCGACCATGAGAGTGCTTGTGGGAGTTCCTTTTATTTTTTTCATTGCTGTATGCAGATGCTGGGGATTAGGTTTCACATTTTTGACAAGATCACGGCAAACAACAGCGTCACAATAAGACAGTATATCGGGAAACGCCTTGAATATTGCCTTTTCGCAGTTTCTTGATACCACAGCGCGGGAGATATTGTGAGCTTTAAGAAAAGTTAACAGTTCTCTGGTATGAGCGAATAACTCACCCTCTTCAGCGGCCCTCAGTTCTATGTTCTCAATGAATGTCATGGCCTTTTCTCTCAGCATTTTCGCTTTTTGCGGTGAATTGGAGTTTAGGATGTCTGTCGCTAGGCTAATCATTTCCAGAACAAAGTTTGTTTTGAACAGATTGGTCTGTATGCCGTACGACGCGATGATTTTGACCACTTCCTCGCGCATACGCTGGAAGTCGATATTGAGTTTGGCTAGCGTGCCATCGAAATCGAAGATTACAGTTTCAATTATGCTGCCATTAATTTTTAGAACGGACATTGATTTAGCGGCTTCCTGAAAGATAATTTTTTGTTATTATTTTTTTAAGTTTTTTGCCGGCAATGTTAGTGGGTAATTGACCGCCGGAAACAACAGTTAGAAAATTGGTGATGATGTGTAAAGTAGCGCCCCAAAGGACATCGTCGTTGCCGTCGTTATCCGAGATTACCAGGCAGGGGAATCTGCTCTGTTCGCCGTAGGCGTTTTCCCCTTCGGGTGTGGTTACGTGAAGCCAGGCGTAATTTGAGCTTTCGAAGAAGAAACTAAGAGGAATTTCCAGAACTTTTTCTACTTCCGCATTGAGTTTATATTTGAAGGGCCTGTGAGTCAGACAGACGAGAGGGAAAATTGTTCTGGGAAATGATGTAAGAGAATAGGAAGGCAGGGCGCCTAAGAAGGAGACGTTGAAAGGGCTTAGTCTGATTTCTTCCCATGCTTCACGCAGGGCGTTGGTTAAATAGAGTTGTATCAGCGAGCAGGTTTTCCTGTCCCGAAGATTTAAGTCCTCCGTCCAAGCTCTGTTCATGATGGGGATTATCCCCGTTTTCAGAAAACAGCTCAGGAAATTATCTATTGCCGGAGAAAGCATACCTCCGGGGCAACTGATATCGCCGCCCTGGGCCACTTTTGCCGAACGTTTAATAAGCTGAAAAACATACTCTGCGTTCCCCCCCACCGTCTTGTAATTTATCAGAACAACGACACTGGCTTCCAAATGAAAAGTTTTTTTCTTGTTGATTTTTTTAATAGCGCCATGTTTTTCAACATAATCCAAATCTATTGATGCTAATTTTGAACGAATCAAAGGTGGGAATAATTCTTTTTGCTGCAGAATAGATAAATCCATAATTAATCCGCCTGGCTGATAATGTCGGCAATTACTTTATTATACCAGCAGACCATGGGAAACAAGTTGATAAAACCGCAATGCCCCCCGTATTTCAGCCGAAAAATTTTTAAATAATTATTATCTTCAAGCTGAGCAAAGTCTTTCCGCGGGATCACGGGGTCGTCGTCGGCGATGAATATTGTTACGGGAAGGCGAAAATTTTCAAAAAAATCTTTTTTTAAAGTGTACAGCTGGAAGTAGCTAAGGTAATTAGTGAATTCCGGGTAATAAGGCATGATTGCTTCCGTCAGCTCCATGCATGTTTGTGCTTTCATCATTTTGCTGAAATCATATTTATGAGGGAAAAGTTTTTGTTTCTTTTTTAAGGAACGCTTCCATTTTTTCAGGAAGTACCTGCGGTAAAAAGAATAACCACTGTCAATGGCCAGTGTTGTTTTATGGGGGTCCAGAGACGGGCTGACGGCAAAAATGCGTTTGAGAGCGATGTCCGGCAGGGAAGAATACTTATGCGCGATACGCAGGGCGAAATTTCCTCCCATGGAGAAACCAATTAAATAAGCTGGTTTCCCTGAAGATAGGCTAGTCAAGTAATGCACCGCATCAAATGTTTCTTCCAGCAGAGCACCGTGAAAAAGGCCTTCGTTCAGGTGATGAGAATCTCCATGATCCCTTAAATTAAGCCGGCAGACAGAAAAACCCAATTTATAATAAAAGGCGGCAGCATCGATCATGTAGGCGGAGGAAGAAGAACCTTCCCATCCGTGCAGCAGAATGATCAGGCCTTTAGGCGTGTCGGCCCGCGTCAGAAAAGCAATTAGTCTTGAACCGGTGGAAGTTGCAACGATTATTTCTTCGGAATGGTGCAGTAGCGCTTGTTTGGCCAGTACGCGGATTTTCGAACTGGCCAGAATTGATTGTATGTGGGGATTTCTGATAAGAAGAGAAGGCCGAAAATTATTTTTATCACTTTCCAATAATTTTTTCATAATCCTGGTAAATAAAAAAGGGTTTGAGCATGCGCCCAGACCCTGATTTTTGGTGGCGGTGCAGGGAATTGAACCCCGGACACTACGGATATGAGCCGTATGCTCTAACCAGCTGAGCTACACCGCCTGTGGTGGTTGGTTATCAGTCCGCCCAAGAAGGCGGCAACATGGATTTGCGCGACGCTATATCCAAGAGCGCGATGTTTGTCAATAAATTATTCAGAATCGGTGGTCTCCAATTCATAAACAACGATCACACTTTTATTCTTCAGGGAAATACCAGCAGACAAAACCAAAGCAAGCACGATTTCCGGTTGGCCGTCGTTATCCACATCTTTGAAAGCATAGTCGGTAACATAGCCGTTTATTCTCTTTGTTCTCCAATTTTCAATCATTCCTAATCCGTCCCATTCGAGATTGTAGATTTCGCTGGCGGTAAACAGGCTAATGTGTTTAAACAAACGTCCGCTGGAGTCTATATTTTTAACAATAATAATTTCTTTTTTGCCATCATTGTTTGTGTCAAATGTCAAAATGCGCAGATTGGCGTAAGCGCTTCTTTCGTTTTGATCTGGTTTTGTCTTGTCTATGTTAGCTATATAATTATTGCTTCCGCCGTAATGGCTGTCGCTTCGCCAAATGAGGTCTTCGTTGGCAGAAAAGCCTAAAGTGAAAATTCTGGTCAGGTGCTTATTGGTTTTTTCAAAAATGCACAAATAGTCCAGTTCATCCAAGGCGATTACTTTTTCCCCTCCGCCGGTGCCTACATCTGCGATGGTAAGACCGTAAATAGACAGGCCCACGGGTATTTTCATCTTTTGGCCGGGAACGTATTGCCCGTCTTTCCAGACGATTTCATAAATTTGCGTGTCAAAAGGTTTATCCATGCCGAAATCCTGTCCGAGCAATAATGGTATGCCTGAGGGAGTGTCGATTACGCGCAAAAACCAGCGAATACTGGAAGCTATTGTTTGATATTTGCCATCCTTGTATTCGAGGGCAAATGATTCGAGTGTTTTGTTGTTTATAGATGTTACAATTATTTCCGGTATGCCGTTGCGGTTGATATCCGCCACATCAACAGAGATATATTGGAGATAAGCCTTTCCGGTGATTTTTTCTACAAGCCATAGCTCTTTCTCTTTTTTCTGATAGATGTAAATATTGTTATTATCTATGACCACAATTTCATTATTCTTGTCATTGTTTACATCCCCGATGTCCATTCCTTTGAACATAGTAGGTATTTGCTGGCTCATCCAGAAGCCGCGGCGGTTGATCGGTTCGGGAGAGTTGATGTATTCCGTATTAATGGCGGAAGTTAATGTGCCTCTTTTGTTTGTTCGCATGCCCGCGATTATTTGAGCTTCACGCGAGGTTCCCGGAGGAAGAGGCCGTGAGACAGTCTTTTCCCCTGTGAGGGGTGCAGGGGAAACTGTCACCGACGATGTCTGCTCCGGAGCTGTTCCTAGTATGTGCTGGACTATTTTTTGAGAAAAATCATTGATTTTAGGTAACACGTCATCAATGTTTTGCGATTGAGTAAAGATGCTGACATCGGATTTGTTGGCGTTAATGTCCACCAATTTGCCGTCGATGCTGATGCTGTTGCCTATTTTAGTTATACTTCCCCATACCACATAGTCCGATCTTAAGTTTTTACCAATGTTATGCACATCGGCTGATGTCAAGTCTTTGAGTTTTATTTTCTTAATTTCTTCCAGCGTAGAGTTTTGCGAGGTGACGTTAATTTTCCCGGGAACAGTTATACGCGTCGAGAGCATATTACTAATTCCATCTTTCAGATAATCAATATTTTCCGCGCTGTGTGTGGCAAAAGGCAAAACTGTTACCGTATATTTATCTTTTGCCCAGAGCGAACCGGTAATCAGAAAAAGAATGCTCAGGCAAAAGATAAATTTGAAATATTTTTTCATGATTATCTCCCTTTTTTTCAATGTTTACGTTTAAATATGGGGGACTTCTAGCATTTTAATGCTTATAATACAAGAATGATTTGGTGAATTCAAGTTTCGGGCTAAGTATCCAGAGGAATTATGTAAAAAAGCACGGCAAAAAAATGGCAGATGCTTCCGGCCAGGACGAAGGAATGCCAGATGGCGTGATTGAAAGGCAGCTTTTTCCAAGCGTAGAAAATTGTGCCCACCGTGTAAATGATGCCTCCGGCAACGAGCCAGAAAATTGCTCCTCCGGAAAGATTTAGAAAGATAGGTTTAATGGCGAAAATAACCAGCCAGCCCATGGCAATATAGGCTAGTGTGGAAAGAATTTTAAAACGGTGAATAAAAAAGGCTTTAAACAATATTCCCAAAACGGTCAGACCCCAAACGATGCCGAAGATAGTCCAGCCCAAAACGCCGCGCACCGCCACAAGCATAAACGGGGTGTATGTGCCGGCGATGAGCACATAAATGCAGGAATGATCAATGATTCTAAAAATATGCTTAATGCGTGGTTGGCGGAAACTGTGATAAAGGGTTGACGCTGTGTAAAGCAGAACCAAGGTGAAACCGAAGATGGTACAGCTGACGACATGACGGGCTTCGCCGTATAAACTGGCAAAGACAATTAGCAGCACCAAACCGGCCAGACTGATGAACGCGCCTGCTCCATGAATGGCACTATTGAATATTTCTTCTAATACGAGGGTACGCTTTTTCCCGGTTAGAGCAATGTTTTTTTTCATATTTTTAAAACCACGCTGGTCACGTATTTTGTTATTGCGAATTTGTCAATCTTTTTCGGACAGTAATTTCATTAATAGGTCTTGACGTAAGGATAAAAATCGTAATAATAACGAAAATCAAGGAGGAGAAAGCGCGATGCTCACGCGTGCTGGCCTGTCGGTTATGAGTAAAAAATAGTTTTTAAGGCTACTTTTTAAGGAGGGACAAGTGATACCGAGATATTCCCGGGAAAAAATGGAAAAAATCTGGGGTCCGGAATACCGTTACCGGAAATGGCTGGACGTGGAAATAGCGGCGTGCGAGGCGATGGTTAAGCTGGGCAAAATGCCCCGGAGTGCTCTGGAAAACATTACACAGAAGACCTCTGTTGACGTTGCGCGTATCGAAGAAATAGAAGAAACTACCAAGCACGATGTCATCGCTTTTCTGACCTCTTTGACGGAAAAAGTGGGCGAAGACGGACGATTCATTCATATGGGATTAACTTCCTCTGATGTTCTGGATACATCACTCGCCGTTCTTTTAAAAGAGGCAGCTGAAATCCTGCTCGACGATATTGACGAGTTTTTGAAAGTTTTAAAGAAAAAAGCTTTTGAACACAAAAAAACTCTGATGATCGGACGGTCGCACGGTATTCATGCCGAACCGATAACCTTCGGCCTGAAGATGACATTGTGGTATCAGGAAATGGAAAGAAACCGCGCGCGTCTGGTGCGGGCGAAAGAAACAATAAGCTATGGCAAAATAGCCGGAGCGGTGGGCACTTTCTCTTTTGTGGAACCTTTTGTGGAAGAATATGTCTGCAAAAAGCTGGGATTAAAACCCGCGCCTGTATCTTCGCAAATTGTTCAGCGTGACCGCCACGCCGAATTTTTTACCACGCTGGCGATTATCGCTTCTTCGCTGGATAAATTTGCGCAGGAAATACGCCTTTTGCAGAGAACGGAAGTGCGTGAGGCGGAAGAGTTTTTTTCAACCGGGCAGAAAGGTTCATCAGCGATGCCGCATAAACGCAATCCTGTATTATCGGAAAACATATCGGGGTTAGCCCGCCTTGTTCGATCTTATGCGATAGCGGCGCTGGAAAATGTTGCCTTGTGGCATGAAAGAGATATCAGCCACTCCTCGGCGGAAAGAGTAATTGCGCCGGATGCGACAATTGTCCTGGATTTTATGCTGGGCAGATTTACCAATCTGATGGATAAGCTTGTTGTCTATCCTGAAAGAATGCTGACCAACCTGGAAATGACGCGTGGTGTTATTTTCTCACAAATGGTTTTGCTGACGCTTATCGAAAAAGGAGTGAGCAGGGAAGACGCGTATGCTCTTGTGCAGAAAAATGCGATGAAATCATGGCAGGAAGGATTGGATTTTAAGAAACTGCTGGCGGAGGATATGCTAATAAAAAAACGCTTGGCGCCGCAGGATTTAGATAAAATATTTGACGTGAACAATTTTTTAATTAATCTTGATTTTATTTTCAGCCGTGTTTTCGGTAAATAGAAATAATTGATGTGCTGATTATTGCTTTTTGATAACCGTATCGTGTTCAAAATCCACGCTTGCCTCAGGATAATCGACGTTATAATGCAGGCCGCGACTTTCTTTACGCCGGCGGCAGGACTGGACAATTAGCTTGGCCAACGTCGTGATATTGCGCAGTTCAATCAGATCCTTTGTTACCCGGTAGTTCCAGTAATATTCGTTTATTTCTTTTTGAATCAGGTCGATACGGCGTTCGGCGCGTTCGAGGCGTTTGTTGGAGCGGACGATTCCCACATAATTCCACATACAGCGTCGTATTTCGTCCCAGTTGTTGGTGATGACTATATTGTCGTCGCTGACCACTGCATCTCCGGGATCCCATGGTGGGATTTGTGTGCGGCTGAGTTCCGTCTGGCGAAAAGATTTTGCTATTTTTGTAAACGCCCGGTGCGCGAAAACAAGTGCTTCCAGAAGCGAGTTGCTGGCCAGTCGGTTTGCCCCGTGCAGGCCGGTGCAGGCAACTTCGCCGCAGGCGAACAAATTATCGATAGAGGTTTTTCCCCAATGGTCAACCGCCACGCCGCCGCAGATGTAATGAGCGGCAGGTGCGACGGGAATCGGGTCGACGGCGATGTCTATTCCGAATTCGAGGCATTTTTCATAAATGTTCGGAAAACGGTTTTTTAGGAAATCACGGTCGCGGTGCGTGATATCCAGCAATACATATTCATCGCCTGATTTTTTTATTTCCGAATCTATCGCCTTGGCCACAATGTCCCGTGGCGCGAGGCTCTTCATCGGATGATACTTTTCCATAAACGTCGCGCCGTTTTTTAACCTGAGAATTCCTCCCTCGCCGCGCACAGCTTCGCTGATGAGAAAAGCTTTTGCTTCGGGGTGGTAAAGGCATGTAGGGTGAAACTGGATAAATTCCATATTGGCGATTTGAGCTCCCGCGCGATAGGCCATCGCCACACCGTCTCCTGTGGCGATATCGGGATTAGTTGTAATCAGATAGACCTTGCCGGCGCCACCAGTGGAAAGAATGGTATATTTTGCGCGGTAGGTGTGGATCTCGTCCTGGTCAATATCTAAAACATAGGCACCCAGGCAATTTATGGTGTGGCCCGAAGCATCTTTTTGCAGGATTAAATCAATTCCGATATGGTTTTCATAGATTTTGACATTGTTCAGCCCGGCGACTTTTTCGTGTAGGGCGCGCTCGATTTCACGGCCGGTCAAGTCTTTGGCATGCAAAACTCGTCGGCGGGTATGACCGCCTTCCTGTCCGAGATCGTAAGTATAAGGCGGCTCCTCTGATTTTGTGAACTCCACGCCCCAGTCGATAAGCTCTTGAATTCGGGGTGGCGCTTCTTTCACGACAAATTCCACCACATCTCTGTGGCAAAGTCCGGCGCCGCAAATAAGAGTGTCGTTTATATGCTCTTCAAAACTGTCGGTTTTGTCCGTAACCGCGGCGATACCGCCCTGCGCGTAGTTTGTATTTGACTCGGATTTTTCCTTTTTAGTGACAATCGCAACACTGCCCAGATTAGTTGCTTTGATGGCCAGACTCAACCCTGCAATGCCGCTGCCAATGATTAAAAAATCTGTTTTAAATTCCATAACGGAGATACCGCTTTGCTAATACAGGTAAAACTTATTTACAAAACGCCTGCGCTTTTATATAAAGATTTTAGATTTTTAGCAAAGAAAATTATTTGTCAGGAAGATAATTTGATAGTTTTAGGCATAGAGTCATCGTGCGATGAAACGGCGGCGGCGGTGGTTAAAGAGGGGAAAATCCTTTCCAACGTAATCGCGTCGCAGATAAAGGAACATAGCCCTTACGGCGGTGTTGTTCCGGAAATCGCCTCACGCAAGCATCTTGAAGCGGTAAGTCCGGTAATTAAGCAGGCATTGTCCGAAGCGGGCGTGAAACTTAAGGATATAGAGGGGATTTCGGTAACACGCGGGCCGGGATTGGTCGGGTCTCTTTTAATCGGTTTATCCGCGGCTAAAGCTATGGCGTGGGCGCTGGATATTCCCTTTGTGGGAGTGAATCATTTGGAAGGGCACATCGCGGCGATATTTCTCACGGACAGAACGCCGTCATTTCCCTTTGTCGCCCTGGTCGTTTCCGGCGGTCATACCAGCATTTATTTGGTGAAAGGTTTTCAAAGTTTTTCTTTGTTGGGGCAGACGCGCGATGACGCGGCTGGAGAGGCTTTTGATAAAGCCGCCAAACTGCTCAATCTCGGCTACCCCGGCGGGGTGGTGATTGATAAGCTGGCCAAAAGCGGGAATCCGCGCGCCTACGCTTTTCCGCGAGCAATGAAGGATTCGCCGGATTTCAGCTTCAGCGGCCTCAAAACTTCCCTGCTGGTCATGCTCAAAAAACGAGGTTGTAATTTCAGTAGTGAAGAGATGCCGGATGTGGCGGCGAGTTATCAAGAGGCTATTGTTGACGTGCTGGTGGAGAAAACTACTCGGGCGGCGAAGGAAAATAACGTCGGACAAGTTGTGATTTGCGGCGGCGTTGCGTCCAACAGCAGATTGCGGGAACAATTTGCCCGGGCTGCCGCCTCAGAGAGTTTAAGTTTATTCATTCCGCCAATGATTTTATGCACGGATAATGCGGCGATGGTGGCAGCGATTGGTGAAATTTTATTAAAAAGCGGTCGGCGTGATGGGCTTGACCTGAATGCAGTTTCACGCTGGCCTCTTTCCGCACAAAAGTAAAACATGGCTACCCCCAAAGAAATAATTCGTCACTACTGTGTTAAACCGAGAAAAAGACTGGGGCAGTCTTTTCTCCTGGACAAAAATATTATTCACAAAATCGCCGTTGCGGCGAGAATTTCTCCTGAGGATGTTGTTATTGAAATCGGACCGGGAACAGGTGTGCTTGCCGAAGAAATTGTTTCCCTGGCACGCCGGGTAATTGCCGTGGAACTGGACGAGAAATTGGTTCGGCTGCTGGAAAATAAATTTGCCGACTGCGGCAATATTGAAGTTCGTTGTCAGGACATATTAAAATTCAATTTCAGCTTACCGGCGAAAGAGTACAATGTCCAGCTGAAGGTTGTCGGCAACGTTCCTTATTATCTGTCTAGCCCCTTGGTTTTTCACCTGCTGTCTTATCGCCGGGCTATCAGCGATTTTACGTTGATGCTGCAGAAAGAGGTTGTGGACAGGCTGATTGCGTCGCCGAATAACAAAAATTACGGTGTTCCTTCTGTTTTGCTGCAAATGTTTACGGAGGTCGAAAGGCTTTTCGATGTCCCCAAGACATGTTTTTATCCCCGTCCTAAGGTAACGTCTTCCGTTATTCAGGGGAAGTTTCGTGAAAAACCTCTTGTGGATATTGTTGACGAAGAAATTTTTAGCCGGCTGGTGAAAGCAGCCTTTGCCCAGCGCAGGAAAATGTTGATAAATAATTTGAAGAGGACAAATTTGCTGACAGGATGGACGGATGAGGAATTAAACAAGGCGCTGAATGCCGTCGGAGTCGACGGTAAAAGAAGAGCGGAAACTTTATCCGTTTGCGAATTCGGACGGCTGTGTAATATTTTGGCGACCGGTAAAAAACATCAGTAATTTCAAAAATTAGTTGACTAACTTATCTTCAAATATTAATGCTATACCTGAGGTAAATTATTGAAAAGACATGAAAAGTAAATATTTATATATTGAAACATTTGGTTGTCAGATGAATGTTCATGATTCGGAGCAGATGGCGGCGCTTTTGGCAAACTGTGGTTATAAGCTGACGGAGCATTGTCACCAGGCTGACCTGATTTTGTTCAACACATGTTCGATTCGGGAAAAAGCGGAGCAGAAGGCATTCAGCCAACTGGGCCGGCTGATAACGCTAAAAAAGCGCAATCCGCGGCTTATTGTGGGCTTTGGCGGCTGTCTGGCGCAGCATCTGGGCGCTCATGTTTACGAGCGTTGTGGTGATGTGGATTTTGTTTTTGGCACGCACAATATTCATCTTCTGCCGGAAATGGTCTCTGCGGTGGAGGAAAAGCGTAAAAGAATAACCATAATTGATTTTTATCCGGTTGTGCATTCAATAGGCATTTTCGCGCCGCCGCCGCGAGGAACGGTGGGCGCTTTTGTCACAATCATGCAGGGATGCAATAATTTTTGTGCTTACTGCGTTGTTCCTTATCTGCGCGGGCCGGAGATAAGCCGTTCCCCGGAAGAGATCATTGAAGAAATAAAGAAACTCGCCGATTGCGGCATTAAAGAAGTCACGCTGTTGGGGCAGAATGTAAATTCATACGGCAAGACCCTTGGGCGGGACGTTAATTTTGCCGCTTTGATTAGAGAAGTCAGTAAAGTTGTTGGCATTGAAAGAATACGCTTTACCACATCGCATCCCAAGGATTTATCCGAAGAACTGATTAATTGTTTTGCCGGGGGAAAGAAGTTGTGCGAGCATATTCACCTGCCGATACAGTCGGGATCGAACAAAATTCTCGCGTTGATGAATCGCGGTTATACAGTGGAGGATTATGTGGAAAAAGTGGTTCGTCTGCGTCGCGTTTGCCCCGGGATAAGTATTACTTCTGATATTATCGTCGGATTTCCGCAAGAAAGCGAAAAAGATTATCAAGAAACGATTGACATGATGGAAAAAATCAGGTTTGATTCAGTATTTTCGTTCAAATATTCTGAACGCAAAGGCACGGCCGCTTATGGGTTGGGAGGAAAAGTCGCAGAAGCGGAAAAACTGAGGCGTTTAAAAGCATTGCAATCTTTGCAGGATAAATATACCCTGCAAAAGAATAGAGAAATGGAGGGTAGCAACCAAAAAATATTGGTGGAAGGGACAAGTAGAAATTCTTCTCATGATTTGATGGGCAGAACCAGCTCGTGGAAAATAGTCAATTTTAGGGGTAAGCCAGAGCTATTGGGCAAGCTGGTGGAAGTAAAGATAGTCAATGCATATGTGCACTCTTTAAGAGGGGAAATTATCTAAGGAACAGGAGACTGGTAATGCTGATTGAAATGAAGGTTTCGGGATTGACCATAGATCCTATTACCAATACGCCTATTGTTATATTGAAAAGTATTCAGGACAACAAAGCGATTCCAATTTGGATAGGCCTGTTTGAAGCCAGCGCTATTGCCACGGAACTGGAAAAAATTGTTTTTTCCCGGCCGATGACGCATGATTTATTCAGCGAGTGTTTGAAAAGTCTGAAGGTGGCGATAAATAAAATAGTTATTGAAGATATTCGCAACAACACTTTTTTTGCCAATATTTATTTAAGTCAGGAAGGCAGGGATTATACCATTGATGCCCGGCCGAGTGATGCGATTGCCTTGGCTCTCAGAGCAAGCGCTCCGATATTCGTGAATGAAATTGTTTTGGAAAAATCGCGCAGTATTGATTTCGGTATGAAAATAAGCGACTTGGATAAGTTAAAGGAGGATAAGATAAAGGAATTCTTGGAAAATCTTTCCGCAGAGGATTTCGGCAAGTATAAAATGTAAAAAATTATGGAAAACCTAATGCAGGATTTTCAAACTTATCTGGAAGTGGAACGCAATGTTTCGTCAAACACGCTTAAAGCTTATATCTCTGATGTTCAGGAATTTATTTCCTTTCTTCAAAGCAGCGGTTTGGCAAAAAGCGGTCGCGGAATAAAAAATGTGGAAGCTGAGGCTGTCCGGGCTTTTTTGGGGCACTTGCACCGGCAAAAGGTAAAAAAAGTAACGATTAACCGAAAAATATCGTCCTTGCGGGCTTTTTATAAATATCTGTTACGCAACGGTAAAATCAAGAAGAATCCCGTTAGTATGATTCAGTCGCCCAAAACCGAAAAATACATGCCCACTTTTTTGTCGGTTGATGAAACGTTTGAACTCTTGAATGCTTCCGAAGGCAAAAATTCTCTGGATTTGCGGACGCGGGCAATGATGGAATTATTTTATTCTTCCGGCATGCGCTTGAGCGAACTGGCGGCACTCAATGTGACGGACATAGATTTTAATCAGCAGCTGGTCAAAATTCGGGGCAAAGGTCGAAAGGAAAGAATCGTTCCCGTGGGTAAAATGGCGTTGCAGGCGATCAGGGAATATTTGGGAAAAACAAGTGAGTTGAGAAAAAATATTGGTGGAAATGTTTTTGCCGAACCGCTTTTTTTGAACAGCCGGGGTAAGAGGATAACGACACGAAGCATTGCCCGTTTCCTTGACCAGGCAGCCGGAAAAAGCTCACTTGGCCGCAAGATCAGCCCGCATGCGCTCAGGCATAGTTTCGCCACGCATCTTTTGAACGCGGGCGCGGATTTACGCGCCATTCAGGAATTGCTCGGCCACAAGAGCCTTTCCACAACCCAAAAATACATGGCGGTAAATATTAACCGTTTAATGGAAATTTACGATAAAGCTCATCCGCGCGCCAAAAACAAATGAGGCCAGGCCTTTTCCCCGGAAGAAGATGGAAGAAAAAGATTTAGTCGAATTTATCGTGAGTGGGCGGAGGCGAGTTATTAAGGATTAAATTACATGGAGAAGACAGAGAAAACGATGAAGATAAAAGGCACGACCATACTGGCGGTGAGGCACAAGGGTAGAATCACAGTAGCCGGCGATGGTCAGGTTACACTGGAAGCGACGATTCTGAAACACGGAGCACGTAAAGTGCGCCGCCTTTACAACAATGAAGTTATTGTGGGATTCGCTGGCGCGACGGCGGACGCTTTTACCCTGTTTGACCGGTTTGATCAGAAATTGGAGCAATACAACGGCAACCTGCTGAGAGCGGCTGTGGAGCTGACCAAAGATTGGCGCACCGACCGTGTCTTAAGACATCTGGAGGCGTTGATGATTGCCGTCAATAAAAGCTATTCACTGATTATTTCCGGTAACGGCGATGTTATTGAATCTGATGATGATGTTATCGCCATTGGTTCCGGCGGTCCTTACGCTCAGGCAGCGGCGCGCGCGCTGGTACGGCATTCAAACTTGTCTTCATCGGAGATTGCCAGAGAGGCAATGAGAATTGCGGCGGAAATTTGTATTTATACCAACGAGAACATAACCATCGAAGAAATAGAAATAAACACGGAAGGCAAAGAAAAGAAAAGCAGCAAAGACAAGAGGCAATAAAAATATGGCGGAGACTACTTTAAAACCGCGGGAAATAGTGGAAAGGCTCAATCGGCATATCATCGGCCAGGCGCAGGCGAAACGCGCTGTAGCCATTGCTCTACGCAATCGTTGGCGCAGGCAGAATGTGCCCAGAGAGCTGGCTGACGAGATTTCCCCGAAAAATATCATTATGATCGGGCCCACCGGTGTGGGCAAGACGGAAATAGCGCGGCGTCTGGCCAAGCTGGATAATGCGCCTTTTCTGAAGGTGGAAGCATCCAAGTTTACCGAAGTTGGTTACGTGGGACGCGATGTGGAATCGATTGTTCGCGACTTGGTGGAAATAGCGGTTAATATGGTCAAAATGCAGGAGCAGGAAAGCGTCCGCGCCAAAGCCGCAGAAATCGCGGAAGAAAGACTGCTGGATTTGTTGCTTCCGGCCCGCCCTGCGGAAAAAAAAGTTGGCGACATGTTGGCCGATATAGGCAGCTCTCATGATAAAGGTCAGTCGCTGGAAGAACAGACCCTTAGTTTCGATGCCACACGGGAGAAATTAAGGCAATTGTTCAAGGCAGGCAAACTTGACCACCGCGTTGTGGAGCTGGAAGTCAGTGAAACACGCAGCGGCCCCATGATTGAAATATTTTCCGCCGCGGGCATGGAGGATATGGGCCTGAACATCAGGGATATGTTGGGCAACGTATTCCCACAAAAAAGAAAAAGGCGAATGCTGAAAGTTCCGGAAGCGCTGGAAGTATTGGCGGAAGAAGAGGCGCAAAAACTTGTCGACATGGACAAGGTGACAAAAACGGCTATCGACAGGGTGGAGCAATCGGGCATTGTCTTTCTGGATGAAATAGACAAAATTGTGGGCAGTGATTCGTCGCACGGTCCGGATGTTTCGCGTGAAGGAGTGCAAAGAGATTTGCTGCCCATTGTGGAAGGCTGCGCTGTCAATACGCGTTACGGTATGGTAAAAACAGACCATATTCTTTTTATCGCCGCAGGGGCATTCAGTTCCTCCAAACCTTCGGATTTGATTCCGGAGCTGCAGGGGCGTTTCCCGATTCGCGTGGAGCTGGATTCCCTTGGCAAAGAGGAATTTATCAGGATACTTACCGAGCCGAATAACGCCTTGGTGAAGCAATACACGGAGATGATGGCAACCGAAGGAATAAAATTAATTTTCACCAAAGACGCCGTTGCCTCCATCGCGGAAATAGCCACGATTGTCAATGAGAGGACGGAAAATATCGGCGCGCGACGTCTTTACACAATTATGGAAAAATTACTGGACGATATTTCTTTTGACGCGCCGGATATGAAAAACAAAGAAATAAAAATTGACGCCAAAACGGTGGAAAAAAAGCTGGAAGATATCATTGAAGACGAGGATTTGAGCAGATATATTTTATAAACGGGGTAACATTTATGGACAATATATTGGATTCGATGGAGCGGGCGGACATTCTTCTGGAAGCGCTTCCTTATATCCGGCGTTTCTATAATAAAACGATTGTTATTAAATACGGCGGCCACGCCATGGTTGACGAAGATCTGAAAGATAGGTTTGCCAAAGACGTCGTCATGATGAAATATATAGGAATTAACCCCGTTGTTGTGCACGGCGGGGGGCCGCAAATCGGCGACTTTTTAAAAAAACTGGGCAAGGAATCAAAATTTGTTCAGGGTATGCGCATTACCGATAAAGAAACCATGGACATTGTGGAAATGGTTTTGGTCGGAAAAGTAAACAAAGAGATTGTCGGTTTGATTAATAACCACGGCGGCAAGGCGGTGGGTTTAAGCGGCAAGGACGGCGGATTGATTCTGGCAGAAAAATATCTTTTAAGTGAGGACAAGGTCAAGCACACGCCGCCGGAAATTATTGATATCGGCCTGGTGGGTAAAGTTGTGTCGATCAACGCCCAACTTATTGCCACGCTGGCGCAAAACAGTTTCATCCCCATTATCGCGCCCACGGGAATTGGCGCAAGGGGAGAAACGTATAATATCAACGCCGATATCGTTGCCGGAGAAATCGCCGCCGCCCTGCAGGCGGAAAAATTGATGCTTTTAACCGATGTGCCGGGTGTCATGGACCAGAACAAGAAATTGATCAATACAATGAGTTCCAAAAAGGTGCAGAAATTGATTGATGAAGGTGTTGTCGAGGGCGGCATGTATCCCAAGATGAAATGTTGTCTGAAAGCGCTCAAAGGCGGCGTGAAGAAAGCGCATATTGTTGACGGCCGGCTCAAACACGCCATTTTGCTGGAAGTGTTTACCGACAAAGGAATCGGTACTGAAATAGCTTTATAAAAAGAAAGAGAAACTGTTGAAAATGAAGAAAAAAGAAATCATGGCTCTGGCCGATGAAAATATTATGCATACATACCGGCGGTTTCCTGTCGTTTTGACCCGAGGAAAGGGACAGAAGGTGTGGGACGTAAATGGCAAGGAGTATCTTGATTTTGTCGCCGGCATTGCCGTTTGCAATCTGGGCCATTCTCATCCCGGTGTGATTGACGCGTTGAAGAAACAGCTGGAAAAATTAACCCACGTTTCCAATCTGTACTACACCGAGCCGCAGGCGCGGCTGGCTAAACTCCTGGTGGACAATTCTTTTGCCGACAAGGTATTTTTCTGCAACAGCGGCGCGGAAGCGAATGAGGCGGCCATTAAACTGGCGCGAAAATACGCGCACGAAAATCTCGGTGCGGATAAGTTTGAGCTTATCACGATGAAAGATTCTTTTCATGGCCGGACGATGGCCACAATCACGGCTACCGGTCAGGAGAAATTTCAATTCGGTTTTACGCCGCTTCTGGAAGGATTCACCTATGTTCCTTTCAATGATCTGAAAGCTTTGGAAAAGGCGGTTAATGAAAAAACCTGCGGCGTGATGGTGGAGCCGATTCAGGGCGAGGGCGGGGTTAATATTCCTGATGCGCGGTATCTGAAAGAAGTGCGCGCGCTCTGCGATGAACACAAAATTTTGCTTATTGTGGATGAAGTGCAAACGGGCATTGGTCGCACGGGGAAATTGTTTGCCTATGAACACGCGGGGATTGAGCCGGACATCATGACGCTGGCCAAAGCTTTGGGCAACGGTTTTCCGGTTGGGGCAATGCTGGCCACGGATAAAATCGCCGAGTCTTTCGCGCCCGGAAATCACGCGTCCACCTTCGGCGGAAATCCCCTGGCCATGGCCGCAGCTTTAGCCACGCTGGAAATCATGCTGCAGGAAGGCATTTTGGATAATTGCCGGAAGACGGGGGATTATTTTTTAAAAGAGTTAAAAAAGCTGGAAAAGAAGCATGCCCTAATCAATGATGTCCGGGGAAAAGGGTTGATGCTTGCCGTCACGCTGAATATGGAAGCGGCGGAAATTGTCCGGGAATGCATGCAAAAAGGTTTATTGATTAACAGCACAGGAGGAAAAACATTGCGCTTCGTGCCGCCATTGATTATTACCGATAAAGATGTTGATCAGGCTGTTGATATTCTTAATGAAGTGATGGAGGGCAAATGAAAAAAGATTTGCTCAATTTCCATGATTTGACAGCGGATGATTTTGCGTTGATCTGGGAAAAGGCCGCAAAACTCAAAAAAGATTTAAAGGAAGGCCGGCCACACGCCTCGTTGCGGGGGAAAACGCTGGGGATGATTTTTGACAAATCCTCCACACGGACGCGCATTTCCTTTGAGGTCGGCATGTATCAGCTGGGCGGAATTGCGCTTTTTTTGAGTTCGCGCGACACACAGATCGGGCGCGGCGAAATTATCGCGGATACCGCGCGCATGGCGTCCGTTTATCTCAACGGCATCATGATCCGGACATTCGCTCAGGAAGCGGTAGAAGAATTTGCCCGTTTTGCCACTATTCCCGTTATCAACGGCCTTACGGATCTTTTGCATCCCTGTCAGATATTGAGTGATTTATTCACCATAAAAGAGAAGAAAGGTTCGTATGAAGGGATAAAAGTCGCCTATATTGGTGACGGTAATAATGTCGCTAACTCATGGATAGAAGCTGCCGCCAAATTGCCGTTTGAACTGGCGATTGCCTGCCCGGAAGGTTATGACCCTAACGCTGACGTTATGGCCAAGGCTGTTAAAGAATCAAAAGAAGGGATAAAAATTTATCGCGAACCTTCTGCCGCGGCAAAAAAAGCCGATGTACTTTATACTGATGTCTGGGCAAGCATGGGCCAGGAAGCGGAAAACGAGGTGAGGAAAAAAGTTTTTAAAAATTACCAGATAAACGCGTCTCTGCTAAAAGAAGCAAAAAAAGGCGCGATGGTTATGCACTGCCTGCCGGCGCACCGGGGAGAAGAAATAACCGCCGAAGTGCTCGAAGGGCCGCAGTCGATTGTCATTGATCAGGCGGAGAATCGCCTGCACGTGCAAAAAGCGATTCTGGAAATATTGTTGTAGGAGGAAAGAAACTTGTCGGCAAAAATAAAGAAAGTAGTTTTGGCTTATTCGGGCGGATTGGACACGTCCGTGATAGTTCGCTGGTTGATTGAAACATACGGGTGTGAAGTTATCTGTTTCGCCGCCGATCTGGGGCAGAAAGAGGAATTAACCGGATTAAAAAAGAAGGCGATAAATACCGGCGCCAGTAAAATTTATATAGAAGACTTGAGGGAAGAATTCGCGCGTGATTTCGTTTTTCGGGCGCTACGCGCCAACGCGGTATATGAAGGAACGTATCTGCTGGGCACTTCCCTGGCGCGGCCTTTGATTGCCAAAAGGCAGATCGAAATCGCCAAAATGGAAAAAGCCGATGCCGTAGCGCACGGCGCGACGGGCAAGGGCAACGATCAGGTGCGCTTTGAGTTGACTTATATAGCGCTGAATCCGTCCATAAAGATTATCTCGCCCTGGAAAGATGAGAAATGGGATTTGAACTCGCGTGAGTTAATGATCGACTACGCGGAAAAGCACAAAATTCCCGTAGCACTCACCAAGGCAAAGCCCTACAGCTCTGACCGCAACCTTTTGCATATCTCGCATGAAGGGGGAATTCTGGAAGATCCCTGGGCGGAGCCGCCGGAAAATATTTTTGTTTTGACCAAATCACCGGAAAAATCTCCGGATAAGCCAACATATGTGGAAATCGACTTTGTCAAAGGCAATCCCGTGGCGATTAACGGCAAAAAAATGTCGCCGGCTGTTCTCATGGATAAAATTAATCAAATCGCCGGTGAAAACGGCGTGGGCCGTGTGGACATGGTGGAAAACCGTTTTGTCGGCATGAAATCAAGGGGCGTTTATGAGACACCCGGCGGGACGGTCTTATGGGCGGCGCACCGCGCCGTGGAATCACTGACGATGGACCGGGAAGTCATGCTGATGCGCGATTCACTCATTCCCAAATACGCGCGGCTTGTCTATAACGGATTCTGGTATTCGCCGGAAATGGAAACGCTGCAAAAATACATAGACGCCACGCAGGAAAATGTTACCGGGACGGCACGAATGAAATTGTATAAAGGAAGCTGTTCGGTGGTGGGACGCAAAGCGCCGCAGTCGCTTTACAGTGAAGATTTCGCCACTTTTGAGAGAGATCAGGTGTACAACCAGATGGACGCGATCGGTTTTATCAAGCTGAACGGCCTGCGCCTGAAAATCCGTCATCTGTTGAAAAGGAAAACCGGCAAAAAATAAAACGCGGGGAATGAAATTATGGCCCAGAATAAAAAACCATGGTGCGGGCGTTTTCAAAAAGCCACAGCCCAAGAGGTGGAAAAATTTACTTCCTCTTTGCATTTCGATTGCCGCCTTTATCCCTATGATATTGAAGGCTCCCTAGCGCACGCGCAGATGCTGGCCGCACAGGGGATAATATCGCGCGCCGAGGCAAATAAAATATGTTCTGGTTTAAAGAACATTTTACGGGATCTGAAAAAAGGCAAAGTCAAGTTTGATCCCGCCGATGAAGATATCCACATGGCCATAGAGCGGGAATTGACCAGACGCGTAGGTTCTGTAGGCGGCAAGCTGCATACAGCCAGAAGCCGCAATGACCAGATTGTTCTGGATATGCGTCTTTTTATGCGTGAACAGACCCAGGAAATTATCAGGCTTATTTCATCGCTGAGGAAGCTATTGGTGAAATCGGCAAAAGAAAATGCAAAGATAATCATGCCCGGATACACGCATCTGCAAAAAGCCCAGCCGGTGCTCTTGGCACATTATTTTCTGGCTTTTTACGAAATGTTTTCCCGTGACGCGGCGCGATTTGCCGACGGCAAAAAAAGGATTGACATATCACCTCTGGGAGCGGCCGCGCTGGCCGGAACCGGCCTGCCCATCGACAGGCGTAAAACAGCGAAAATATTAAAGTTCTCCGCAGTCAGCGAAAACAGTATGGACACGGTAGCAGACCGTGATTTTATTGGTGAGTTTATCTTTGACTGTGCGGTGACCATGATGCATTTGAGCCGTTTTTGCGAGGATTTGATTTTGTGGTCGTCGGAAGAATTCGGTTTTGCGGAAATTTCCGATGCCTATACAACCGGCAGTTCGATTATGCCGCAGAAAAAAAATCCGGATGTGGCGGAACTGATCAGGGGCAAGACGGCGAGGGTTTATGGAGACCTCATGGCGATAATGACTTTACTCAAGGGTTTGCCCATGACGTATAACCGCGATTTACAGGAAGATAAAGAGCCCTTGTTCGACGCGGTGGATACAACAAAAGACTGTCTGAATATTTTTACGCGGATGCTGGCCAATACCAAATTCAACGCCGGGAAAATGCGTGTCGCGGCGGAAGGGGGGTTTTGCGCGGCTACCGACATCGCCGAATATCTGGTGAAGAAAGGGGTTGCTTTTCGTAAAGCGCATGAAATTGTCGGCAAAATCGTTGCTTATTGCCTGAAGAATAAAAAGACGCTCGGACAATTGTCGCTGGAAGATTACCGGAAATTTTACGGCGGTTTTTCCACGGATATTCATGATATTATTAAAATCGATAAAGTGGTAAATGCCCGCCGGCATACCGGAGGGACGGCGACGGAGGTTGTTGCGAAGAGGATAAGAGAAATTGATAATAAAACCAAGTAAATATAAAATTTGTATTGTGCTGGCGTTGGTATTTGTTTCTTTCGGGTGCGGCGTCAAGAACAATCCGATTCCCCGGACATCCATGATTGATTACCGCCCTATGGTCGACAAAATCGAGGCCGTTTCCAAAGATGACGCTGTGGTATTGAGCTGGGAACTTAACGATGAGGATGCGTTAATAAAAAATATTTACATCGAAAGAAGCGAGCAGGGTGCTGCCGGCAACGAATGTCCCGAATGCCCGCAGAAGTTTGAGCGTATCGGTCATCTGGAGATAAGCAAGCCATTGCTGGGAAAACAAAAAACAAAGAAGCAGGGATTTGTCGATACAAAAGTGGAAAAAGGCAAAATATACAATTACCGCTTAATGCTTTGTGATATCGCGGGTGTTTGTCAGGATAAGCCCGCGACTCAGGTAAATTTTAAATAACCAAGGAGTATTGTATGTTCAGAGGAGCGATAGTAGCCATTGTTACGCCTTTTAAAGACGGGAAGGTGGATGAAGAAGCACTGAGGAATCTTATTGAATTCCAAATTGCCAACGGGACGGACGGTATCGTTCCCTGTGGTACTACGGGTGAGTCCAGCACTCTTTCCCATGAGGAGCACGACAGGGTTATCGAAATAACAATTGACGCCGTAAAAAAGCGCGTGCCGGTTATCGCCGGAACGGGGTCCAACAGCACCGCTGAAGCTTTGCGACTGACCAAACACGCCCATAAGGTTGGTGCCGACGGCGCGTTGATAGTTTGCCCCTATTATAACCGTCCCACGCAGGAAGGGCTTTATCAGCACTTTAAAACGATTGCTGAAAACGTGCCCATTCCCATAGTTCCATACAATATTCCCGGCCGTACCGGAGTTAATCTTCTGCCACCGATGGTGGCGAAGCTGGCTGAAATAAAAAATATTGTGGGAATCAAAGAGGCATCCGGATCAATTAAGCAGATGAGTGATGTAATTGAGATGTGTCCGGATAGTTTTGCGGTATTATCCGGCGATGATAATTTTACTTTACCCCTGCTGGCCATGGGGGGCGCGGGAGTGATTTCCGTGATCTCCAATGTGGCGCCGGCGGATATGGCCGGACTGGTGGACGCGTTTTTTGCCGGTGACATAAAAAAGGCGAAAGACTTACATCATAAAATGTCGCCGCTGATGGAGGCACTTTTTTTTGAAGTCAATCCGATTCCCGTGAAAGCTGCGTTGGTCATGATGGGTAAGATTAAAGAAGAATACAGATTGCCGCTTTGCAAAATGACCGATGTTAACCGGGAAAAACTGAAAAAGGTTATGACTGATTACGGCTTGATTTAATTATTTTAGCGTCAATAATTAATAAAAGGAGATGTATCTGTATGGTTAAAGCCGTCGTTACGGGAGTCGCGGGGAAAATGGGAGGAAGGATCATCAGTCTCATCTCTCCTCTGGAGGATATCAAAGTCGTGGCCGCGGTGGAAGTAGCCCGTCATCCTATTATTGGCCGCGATGTCGGCCAGGCATTAGGGCTGGGAAGAACCGGCGTTTTGGCCTGCGATAAATTAACCGATTGCATAGATAAGGCCGATGTAGTTATTGACTTTACCAATCATGAAGCGTCTTTGAATTATTTAAAAATCGCGGGGGAAAGAAACCGCGCTATTGTCATCGGTTCGACCGGGTTTACCGCCGAGGAAATGAAGGAGGTAAGGGAACTGGCGAAAAACACGCGCTGCGTCCTGTCGCCCAACATGAGTGTAGGCGTTAATGTGCTTTTGAAAGTACTGGAATACTGCACGGGGATACTGAATGACGATTACGACGTGGAAATAATCGAGGCGCATCATCACCTGAAGAAGGATGCTCCGAGCGGAACGGCGCTGCGGATGGCCCAGGTTATTGCGGAAAAATTGGGACGTGACCTGGAAAAGGACGCGGTTTATATGCGGCGGGGCATAATCGGGGAAAGAACGAAAAATGAAATAGGCATACAGACGATTCGTGCCGGTGATATTGTCGGAGAACATACGGTGATTTTCGGGGGAACGGGGGAAAGATTGGAATTCATTCATCGCGCCCACAGCAGGGATAACTTTGCCAAAGGAGCAATTCGCGCGGCAAAATGGATTGTCAATCAGAAAAACGGTCTTTACGATATGCAAGATGTTTTGGGGTTGAGATAAGGAGTTCGCTTTTTAAGTTGCGTTCGGTTGTTTGCCATATAGGAATCGGTTCCAATTTGGGAGATGCCCTGGAAAACTGTAAGAGCGCCGTGGAAAAAATTTCACGAACAGACTTTGTGTCGCTGATTGCTTCCTCTTCGTTTTACAAAACCGATCCGGTGGGTGATGAAAGACAAAATTATTTTATCAATGCTGTGGTGGAAATCATGACAACCCTCAGCGCAGAAGAATTATTGAAAGCGTTGCAGAAAATCGAGGCAGGCATGGGGCGGAAAAGAACGATAAAAGGAGGCCCGCGGGTAATCGATTTGGACATACTATTTTACGGGCAGGATATCATAAAACGAAACGATTTGTCCGTGCCTCATCCGGAAATGCACAAGCGTCGTTTTGTTCTGGAGCCGCTGAACGAAATAGCCTCTTATTTTATCCATCCGGTTTATGGTGTTTCCGTACGCGGCCTAAAGGAAAGACTTGATGATAATAAAAGCGTGCGGCTGATTGAAAGACCGGTAACGCAGGGAAGACACTAATGTTTTTACGGGTATTGATATTTATAATCTTGATTTTTCTGGTGTATAGGATAATAACTTCCATGCGGCGGGCGCGCTTGTCGAAAAATGAATCGGAACGGGTAATTTCCCCGCGGACTTCGGCGGAAGATTTGGCGGAAGACCCGGTATGCCGGAAGAACATTCCGGTAAGTCAGGCCTATAAGAAAGAAATTTCGGGCAGGATTTATTATTTTTGTTCCAAGCACTGCTGTGATAAATATATGTCGTCGGGAAACAGGTAAACAGGGGAGGGGCTATGAAGTTTTTTATCGACACCGCGAATATCGAAGAGATAAAGGAAGGCCTGAAGCTGGGCATGGTGGATGGCGTGACCACGAATCCGTCGCTTATTGCCAAGGAGAAAAAAAGTTTTGAAGTTGTTGTTAAGGAAATATTAAAAAACGTGGAGGGCCCTGTAAGCCTGGAAATCGTGAGCATGGAAGCGAAAGCCATGTTCGAGGAGGGAAAGAAACTGGCGCAGTGGGGGGATAACGTGGTCATTAAGGTGCCTCTTTGCACGGAGGGACTGAAGGCGACGAAAATGTTCGCCGCTGCCGGTATAGACGTCAATGAAACATTGATCTTTTCGCCTCTGCAGGCGTTGATGGCGGCAAAAGCTGGCGCGCGTTACGTCAGCCCTTTTGTCGGGCGTCTTGACGACATCGCCCATGACGGCATGGATCTGGTGGAACAAATCCTGACAATTTTTGACAATTATGGATTTGACACGGAGGTCATTGTCGCCAGTATCAGGCACCCCCGGCATGTTCTGGAAGCTGCTCTAATGGGCGCGGATATCGCCACCATTCCTTTTAAGGTGATTAAACAATTGACGCAACATCCGCTTACGGATAAGGGAATTGAAATGTTTTTGGAAGACTGGAAGAAAGTTCCCCTGAAATAAAAAAATACGGTTTTGAAACATGTTTATCAAACGCGAGATATTTAGCCTGCCGAATATTATAACAATGATAAGAATCGGAATGGTTCCCTTCCTTTTCACTTTGCTTTTATCGCCGGGAAAATTCTGGAGTCTGGTTCTGGCGATATTGTTTGTCGTTGCTTCTTTGACCGATTTGATTGACGGATATATCGCTCGAAAGTATTCTATGGTTACCACGCTGGGCAAATTTCTGGACCCGATTGCCGACAAACTTTTGGTCAACACGGCGATGATTCTGATGATCCCTATCGGGAGGATACCCGCGTGGATTGTAGCCATAACCATTATCAGGGATTTGCTTGTGGACTGGATAAGAACCGCGTCTTCTTCAGAGGGATTTGTCATCCAGGCCAGCTTGTTGGGCAAGCAAAAGATGCTGGCCCAAATCATCGCCGTTACAGCGTTGCTGATTCATTACACGATTTTCGGCATTAATGCCCATGCTGTGGGTATTATAATTTTGTATGTCGCGTTATTTTTCACTGTTATTTCTGGGGCTGATTATTTTATAAAATATTACCGTCATTATTCGGAAAAATAATTCAAGCGCACAATTATTTATACGCAGAAACGGGCCGACAAAGGGATGCGGACGGGTAAAATCATTAAATTTATATAGAAGCTTAGCGGTAACGGGGCATTTTCTTATTGACAAGAGTATTCTTTTTAGATAGTTACTGTGCGTTTTAACGAGCGGGCGTAACTCAGTGGTAGAGTGCTACCTTGCCAAGGTAGACGTCGACGGTTCAAATCCGTTCGCCCGCTCCATTGCTTTTCAGGCGGCATAGCCAAGTGGCTAAGGCAGCGGTCTGCAAAACCGTTATTCTCCGGTTCGAGTCCGGATGCCGCCTCCAGCTTAAACCAAGAAGCCGATTCGTAAAGAATCGGCTTCTTTTTGAGGCGTGAGCAAAAAGAAAATGGCGAAATGTTCATCGAAAAAATGACGAGAAAAGAGAAAGCGGTAAAAGTTTTAAAAAATGATGGAAGGGCAACAAAATTTGTTGCATTAAGTGAAGTATCTTGATATAATTAACAATATTTATTTGTGCGGCGCGTTTTCAAAATAAAATTTTTGAAGGAGAAATTTTGGCTCGCACTAGTGATATTGATTCAACAGAGAAACTTCTCAATGTAATCCGTGGGCAAGATCAGAGCTTGCCCGGGAGGCGGGATAAAGAGAAAATTCCCCCTTCACGGAAAAAAACGGTAAACATTTCAGGTATTTACAAGCTCAAAAGCACCGCGGGCAAGAAACGCTACACAATTGGAGTCGATTTTGGACAGGGCTTCATCAGTTTAGCCAAAACGGTTAAAACGTCGGACGGCCGTCCGATGTTGCTTGAGCATAAAACAATTAAGTATGACCATTTAACATCAAGAAATTCCCCTGAATTCAATTCGATATTGAAGTCAGCGTTGCATTCTTTTTGTGGCTCCTTCGCTAACTGCAGCATTTGGACAATGGTTACCGCGGGCGAGGCCAATGTCAGTTATTTAAAAGTTCCCCGCGTACCGAAAAAACAATTGCAAAATGTTGTTTATTGGTCGGCAAAAAAGGAGCTTTCCTTTGACGATAAGGATTCCGTATTTGATTTCGAGTTGCAGGGAGAAATAACGGATCAGGGCATCCCCAAATACCTGGTGATGGTTTACACGGCGCCCAAAGCGGATATTGAAGGCATTAAAGCGTTGTTTTCGGATATCGGAGTTCCCCTAGCCGGAATTACACTGGCGCCTTTTGCCGTTCAGAATGTTTTTCGTTCCGGCTGGAGGGGATATGATGAAGGCGCTTTTGCCGCTTTGTATGTCGGTGATGATTTTTCCCGCATTGACATTTATCAAGGGGAGAACCTCGCCATGACTCGCGTCGTCAAAACAGGCATCAGCAGCATGGTGGAGGCCATTGCCGATGCGTATGTCGAAAAAGAAAAAAAGTTCAAACTGGAAGCGGACGAGGCAAAAAAAATTCTTTTCAGTCTTGGCCCCGATTCGGAAAAATTGTCCCGAACAGATGCCGGCTTCGGTTTGCGCGAAGAAGAAATTATGGAAATGATCTTTCCGGTATGGGAAAGACTGGCGCGCCAGATTGAGCGTACACTGCAATATTACACGTCTTCGGTGGGCTATAAAAAAGTCGAAAGTTTCTATATCGCTTCCAGTATGAACGCTTACAATCCGCTGGTCATTTACATGAACGACCAGTTGGGCATAACAACCGAATATTTTGACCTTTTTTCTGAACCGGCATCATATACGGCGGCTGAATCATTGAACCTGTCGGAAAGGATTTTGCTGGTTTCCGCTTTGGGTCTTTCGCTGTCCGATAGCAAACGCACCCCGAACGCGATTTTTACCTATCTGGATAAAAATAAGGCGATACGGGTAGCGCGCATCAACAGGGGGATATTCGCCTCTTTTGCCGCGGCTTTGATTGTGTGTATTGTTGCCATAGCGTATCAGGCGGTCGAAATGAGCAGCCTGAGCGCGAAGCGCGCGCAGAAGGAAAAGGAACTCTCCATGTATAACCCTGTTTTGACGCCGCAGCAAATATCCCAAATGGATGAAGATGTAAAAAAATACAGGCAAAACTCCCAGCAGTACGCGCGCAGATACCTGGGCACGGCAGCGATAGGGGAGATTTCGTCTCTTACACCGGACAATATAAAACTAATAAATTTGAAAGTAAGTATGCCGGGTGGCGCAACCGCGGCGGTCACCGGCAAAACGGCGCCGCAGGTTTCCGAAGATCTTGTTGTGGAAGGAGTAATTTTTGGAGAGCGCGACATGCTGGAATCATTGCTGGCGCAGTATGTGATGAAACTTGAAAACTCGCCGCTGTTTGCGAAAATCGCGGTGAAAAAGAAAGAGATGAACACTTTTAGAAAAAGCGAAGTACTTCATTTTACTCTCAATGCCCGGATGGGTTAGCTGTTATGAATAAATTTAATTTTAACATACCGCAAAAAAGTCTTTGGTACCTGCTTGTCTGCGGCGGAATTATCCTGTCGCTTGTTTTAGCCGGCATTTTCCCTCTTTACAGGTACAATGCCATTCAGGCCAAGGAAATCAAGAATCTGGAGAGCCAGTTGCGCGCGCAAGGAGAGCTGGGGCCTATTTACCTGAAGCTGACGGCGACAATGAAAAACAAAAAAGAGTTTACTTTGCCTTATCCGGTAAAAAAAGCGGTGTTACGCGAGGAAGCGGGAAGGTTTCCCGATGTTTTGAAGGCGATAGCGGAAAAATCCGGCTTACGAATGGTGTCGATTACGCCGGATTTGCGCATGCTGACGGAAAAGCCGCCCTATCTTTTGCAGCATGCCGTGGTGAGGGGGGAGTTTGCCGATTTCAGAAACCTGCTGATTGAGCTGGGAAAGGTGCCGTACCTGGAAAAAATTGAGGAAATCAGTATCCGGCAGCTTCCCGATACGATGGAGCTAAAGGCGGAAATCTGGCTGGCTGTTACGGGTCTTTAGAGTAATATTTTATATGGCTAAATTAAACAAAAGACAAATTATCATCTTGGTCGTCGCCGCTTTGGCGGTTTTATATGCGGCTTACGAATTATTGATTGCCGGTCCGGCCGGTAAAAAAGCGGCAAGCGTAGTGGATTCCGCAAATATGGATACTTTAGTGAGCAATTTACGAAAAGATTTGACCAAAAATATTATTGCCGGCACAGACGTCTACATTATAGCGAAGGCGGAAGCGGGCTGGCAGAAGAATCCGTTTTGGGGAAAAAGCGCATTTAAAGAATGGGCGGCAAAAGACGCGCCGGTTTCTCCTTCCGAAACCAGGATAGTCTATTCGGGATACGTTGATTCCGGAAGAAGGAGATTGGCCGTTATCAACGGTTGTGAATACCGCGAGGGCGAGCAACTGGAAATGGAAGGGTTTTTCTTGAAAAAGATTATGCCGTTTCATATCCTGGTTGTAAACAAAAACACGGGAAGCGAGATAGAGATTCCCATACAAGAATAAAAATCAGCGGGGGGAGGTTTTTATCTTGAAATGCTTAAGCTTTAATAAAAAGATGTTGCAGGGAGCGTCGGTTGTTTTTTTGCTGCTGCTGTTTTTCGGCTGCGCCAGTTCAAAAGAACAAAAGAAAGACGCTTTCTTTGAAAAATGGTCAACGATGGCCGAAACATCGCAGGGGCACTCCGTAGCGATGGAGCCGAGAAAGATTGACGTGAATAATCTGAAAGCCAGGGCCAAAGTCGCTCCCGCGCTGGTGACCGAAGGCAGAAAACTGCCGACCAAGCCGATAAATCTCACCATGAGGCAGGCGGAGCTTCGTTCCGTACTGCGGGCGATGGCCAAGTCTGTTGATTTAAATATTCTGGTGAAAAATGATTTAGAGGGGCAAGTTAATGTGGACTTCCAGGGCGTTCCCTGGGACCAGGCTTTTACCGGCCTTCTGCGCACGCACGCGCTGTCTTATGTTTGGGAAGGAGAAGTGCTTCTGGTAAAGACGATCGACGATATTGAGCAGGACCTGAAACGAAAAGTCCAAATGCGCGATATCCGCTGGGTGGAACCGTTGTTGCAGCCGGTAGTGATAAAAATAAACTTCGCCGACCCGAAAAAACTTGTTGTGATGCTGCAGGAGTTTCTCACGAAAGACAAAGACGGCAAAGCGCTCGGTTCGGTCAAGCTTGACGAACACTCCAACTCGCTGATTATTTCCGCCATCGAGGAGGATCTGGTAAAAATGCTGGCAATCATTGAAGAGGTGGATAAACCGACGCCGCAGATATTGATTAAGGCAAATATCGTGGAAACCACCAAAAATGTCGCCCGCGACTTGGGCGTTATGTGGGGCGGCATGTACACGAAGAGAGATGTTTATTTAACTCCCGGAGGAACCCAGCCTGAAGGAGGCAGCCCCGGCCAGTATGACCCCACGGTGGGAGGGAAAGGCATTGGCGGTCACGGTTTCGCTTCCTATTTCCCAATTGCCGATATAGCGTCGGCCGCGGGAGCAGGCTCTTTGGGTCTGATTATCGGAAAAATCGGCGGCAATTTGCTGGAAATTCAGCTGCAGGCGCTGCAACAGGACAACAAACTGAATATTCTTTCCAGCCCCTCCATCACCACACTGGATAACCAGAAGGCGTACACGGAGAACGGGGAAAAAGTGCCCTACGTGAGCAGAGAAACTGATGCCAGCGGCAATATAACCAGAACGGTGAAGTTTGAAGACGTCGTCTTGCGCCTGGAGATCACGCCACATGTTATCGACGGCAAAAATCTGAAGATGACCATTCTCGTAAAGAAAGACGAAGTGGACCCGCAGCGGAACGTGGAAGGCAATCCTTACATCATCAAGAAGCAGACGGAAACGGTTTTGATTGTGGAAGACGGCGAAACCATAGTTATTTCCGGGTTGACCAAGCAGAGAACGGCCACGGGAGATGCCGGCTGGCCCTTGTTCAAGGATATTCCGATACTCGGCTATCTTTTCAAGACGGACAGCAAAAGTGAAGATATGGAAGAAGTGCTGATTTTTATCACGCCCCATATTTTGCAGACGGCGCTGAGTTCGAGTCAGACACCGGCGCGGGGAGTGAAGTAAGGAGTAAGGGCAAAAGCATTTAACAAAAGAATAAAACGAGAACACGGAACGGTATAATCCACCGGCCGCTTGGCAAAAGAAGAAAAAAATAGTGGCGGTTAAAAATGGCCTATTACAATATTTTTAATTTTAAAAAAGAGCCGTTTTCCAATTCTCCGGAGCCGGAATTTCTTTTTTCGTCCCCGCAGCATGTAGGCTGTCTGCAAAAGCTGGAATTGTCGATAAGGCTGCGCCGGGGTTTAAGCGTGGTTATCGGAGATATCGGCACGGGGAAGACAACTCTTTGCCGCAAGCTCATCCAGAATTTATCCCCCACGGAAGCTCAGCCCGAGGAAATCGAAACCCATCTTTTACTCGATCCGTCATTCAGCAACAATATCGAATTTCTGCAGAATTTCTGCGAAATGCTGGGAATCAAAGACCGCCAGAACGAGCAGAGCGAATGGGAGCTGAAAGAAAAAATAAAAAATTATCTTTTTGCCAAAGGCGTTGACGAGGGCAAAATTGTTGTTCTGGTTATCGATGAAGGGCAGAAAATCTGCGAAGGCTGCCTGGAATTATTGCGGGAGTTTCTCAACTACGAAACGAACGATTGCAAATTGCTGCAGATAATAATTTTTGCGCAAAAAGAATTCAGAGCGCTTCTTAAAAAGCGCCCGAATCTTGCCGACCGGGTCAATGTATTTTATCATTTGAAGCCGCTGAATTTCAAACAGACGCGGGCCATGATAAAGTACCGCCTATCCGTGGCCAGAAACTTTGAAATAGCGCCTCCCGTATTCAGCCGGCCGGGTTTCGCGGCGGTATATTTGTCCACCGGCGGTTACCCGCGCAAGATTGTTTCCCTGTGTCATGACGTAATCATCAAGCTGATTATCCGTAACCGGCAGAGGGCGGGCTGGTTCTTTGTCCGGAACTGCGTGAAAGAAATGGCGGCGTCCGCATTCCAGAAAATAAAGTGGGCGGCGGTAAGCCTGGCGGTTATACTGGCGCTTGTTTTTTCCGCAAGAGCAATCATTTTCGAATATGACAAGCTTCAGGAAGCACGAAAGGGGTCTGCGGCGTCGGCTGCCGCCGGTGATAACCAGGCAACGGCTGTCGTCGGCAGTTCTTTTTCGCTTCCGGACGGGGACGTGACCGGACAAGGGAAAGGGCTGGAGGGGAAAGCGGCTGTTTCTCTCGGCGTGATGACCATGAAAAAAGGAATGACTCTCTGGTGGATTCTTTATGACATGTATGGCGACACAGGGAAGGAGATAATGGATGCGGTGCTGAAAGTTAATCCGCAGATTAAGAACGAGGAACAGATGCAGCAGGAATGCGAAATCACCCTTCCTTTGATTACGGCGCAGGCCGCCACCTTTAAAAACGGAAAATTCGTCGTGTTTCTGGAAGAAGGTGAAGATATTGGAAAAATTTATGATTTTTTTAATAAAAACCGTTATCTCAGCATTTCCCCGCCCCTGGTTTTTTCTCCTTGCTGGAACACATTAAGAAATTCCGTCAAATTTGCCGTGGTTTTGGACAGGAATTTCGACACCGTCGAAGAAGCGGTGGAAGCAATAAGAAGGCTACCGCCGGAATTGGCCAGCGGGGCGAGAATCGTATCATCGTGGGATGAGGGAACGGTATTTTTAAATCATCGGGCTTTGCAGAGTTGAGCGCCGAGATATCAGGGAGGTTTAATGAGGGCAAAAAAGCGTTTGGGTGAAATGCTGGTGGAAGCCGGTCTTTTGTCCGAGGAGAAGCTGAAAAAAGCTTTAGTCGAACAAAGGAAGGAAGGATTGAAGCTCGGCCAGTATTTGGCGCGTTCGGGAATCGTCAACGAACAGGAAATAATAGACCTGCTCAGCCGGCAGCTGGGCATTCAAAAATATCATCCTGATAATTTTCCCCTGGATGTTTCTCTGGTGAATTTAATACCCATAGAAACAGCCCAGAAATATCAGGTTGCGCCTCTGAAGAAGAAAGGGCGGCTGCTCAGCGTCGCCGTTGTTGACCCTCTGGATATCAATGCCCTGGACACCATCGAGGTTTTGGCCAACGCCGAGGTGGAACCGGTAATCTGCACGGAAAGGGAACTCAATAAAATTATCGACAGTCTTTACGGCATGCAGTCCGGCCTCGGCGGCATCATGGAGACAATGGAAATAGAAGAAAGTGGTCAGGCCGCGGCGGAAGAGCAGGCCAAGGAAGAGGTGCAGATAAACACTCTGCAGGATATGGCGGGCGAAGCTCCGGTCATCCGTCTGGTCAATTCCATTTTTGCCCAGGCGATACGCGACGGAGCCAGCGATATTCATATCAGTCCCCAGCAGAATACCGTGCAGCTGCGTTTTCGCATTGACGGCAAGCTGCTGGACGTTCCCTCGCCGCCCAAATCTCTTTTTCTGCCTATTGCCGCCCGCATGAAAATTCTGGCCAACATGGATATTACCGTATCCAGAATACCCCAGGACGGACGCTTTACGCTGAGAATAGAAAAAAAGGAAATCAACGTCAGGGTTTCTTCCCTGCCGACCATTTACGGCGAAAATCTCGTGCTGCGCCTTTTGGACATGAGCGGCGGAATTTACACGCTGGACCGTCTGGGTATGTCCGCCGAGGATATGGAGAAGATAGAAAGAATGAGCGGTAAACCTTACGGGCTGATTTTGAGCACCGGGCCAACCGGCAGCGGCAAAAGCACCAGCCTTTACGCCATCTTAAACTCCATAAACAAACCGGATATCAATATCATCACGCTGGAGGATCCGGTGGAGTACCGCGTCAACAATATCCGCCAGGCGCAACTCAACCGCAAGGCGGGCATGACCTTTGCCGGCGGGCTGCGTTCCGTTTTGCGTCAGGACCCGGATGTGATTATGGTGGGTGAAATTCGCGACGCGGAAACCGCCGCCATATCAGTGCAGGCCGCGCAAACGGGGCATCGGGTTTTAAGCACCGTGCATACAAACGATGCCGCCGGCGCGATAACCAGGTTCATGGACATGGGCATCGAGCCTTTCCTGATTTCGTCGGTTCTGCTGGTTTCTTTTGCCCAGCGTTTAGTGCGCACGGTATGTCCCTATTGCAAGGAAAGTTATCAGCCGCCGGAAGGGGCTTTGCTTTCTTTCGGCATCACGGCGGAAAAAGCACGTAACGCGAATTTTCAGCGCGGCAAAGGCTGTTATCAGTGCAAAAACACCGGCTACAAGGGAAGAACGGGGCTTTTTGAAGTATTGGTGAACGATGAGATGGTGCAGGACATGATTCTGAAGCGGAAATCCAGCCAGGAAATCGCGCGTGCGGCGCTCGAAACCGGCAGGCTCAGAACGCTCAAGGAAGATGCGGCGCAAAAGGTAATGCGGGGTATTACCACGCTGGAAGAAGCCGCTTCTGCCGTTATGACGTGATAATGATGGGGAAATGCAATGCCGACATTCGGTTATAAGGCCTTAAACGAGAGCGGGAATAAAGTTACGGGGGAGGTCGAGGCGGCCACCGTGGAGGAGGCGACCAATATACTGGTGGCGCGCGGTCTGATTCCCGAAAAGATAGGAGACAGGACCGCGGGGATGAAATCCGGGATGGCGTTTTTTTCCGGTCGCGTCAAAGTTGCGGACCTGATACTCTTTACGAAGCAGTTTCGTTCCATGCTCAGCGCGGGCGTGGCGATACTCAGGCTCTTGCAGGTGCTGGAAACGCAGACGCAGAGCCGCGTGCTGAAAGACACGATAGGAAAAATCGTTGTGGATATCAGGGGGGGCGCGACCCTTTCCGAAGCGCTGCAGAAGTTTCCCCGCATATTTTCCCCCCTGTATTGCGCGATGAT
>ERZ795052.50-NODE-50-length-161549-cov-24.300290_pt1 | contig 161549 bp, 141 predicted proteins | sample MGYA00375136_ERZ795052 | MGnify/ENA primary metagenome ERZ795052 (study PRJEB30181, sample SAMN05720156) | activated sludge metagenome | isolation source: Anaerobic digester | place: Japan | collected 2015-05-26 ...
GATCGACCACGGCCGGCGCTTCCTCGGCCTTCATCAAACGGATCCTGTATTCACCATATTCTCGAGTCGGTACATTGATCGGCATCTCCTCTTCTCCTTTCTCTGCAGTATATTTAAAGATCTTCAATCGGTTTGTGATGTCACCCTTTCCGCCCTGACAGCAGACCGGCGTTTACGGATCGGCGGGATTCACCGGCTGTCTCGAGGGCACCAGTAGCCCCGGTCATGCTCTCCCTTTACAATCCCTCCTTTCTGTGATAGCCTCCTTCAGCAAACGCCCGGATATTGCTTCAAAATGGAAACGTTATAATTATATACACAGCGGCGGAATTATTTGCGCATGAATATGACGTCGCCAATTATAAATAACCTTCAACATGCGCATTTATTGATGTTGTTGTGTATAATATATAACCTTTTGCCTGGTCAAGGCCGGCGTGTCAAAATCACGGGTAAGAAACAATTGTTCAAACCTGTAGCGGGATCGTCCGGCGGCCCTTACCCGCAGGCAAGACGGAATCTACACCGGATTTGCCGCCCCCACGCCGGGCGGTCATCTTTCCGGAGCTCTCATCGGCACCGGGCAGGATGAACTCCTGAAAAGTCATCATAACGGTGACGAAGCAAGACGTTACCGAGGCAAGGCGCACGCATCCCGAATAAGAAGTGGAAACGGGCCGCTGCGCCGCTCGCACCGGTTTCCCCCCGCGATCACGCCGGTCACGCCCCGGCCGGGACAAAGTGACCCCCGGCCGGGATCAGGAAGTACGGCAGCCCCCGATCATAGCGGCGCGCAGGAACAGAAAGGGAATCGCAATGAAAAAGGCGAACATCATCTTCATCTCCATTCTCCTTATCATCCTCGTCGTTGCGCCCCTGTTTTCTTCCCTTCTGAACCTCTACATCGACTGGCTCTTCTTCAATGAAACCGGATATACGGCGGTTTTCTCCACCACCCTGCTCACCCAGGCGGGCTCGGGGTTATGCTTTGGCACCCTCTTTTTCGTGGTCGCCCTGGCCAATCTGATTCTCGCCCGGCGACTCGAATTCACCCGCCCCGACCGCTACAACATCACCGGTACCCCCATCACCATCAATCTGGCCCCGCTGCGGACCCTGCAGCGGGTGGTCACTTTCTTCATCCTGGTGGTCGTCGCCTTCATGATGGGGAAGTGGGGCGCTTCCCTGTGGTCCGAGGTCCTGATGTTCGCCAACGCCGTCCCGGCAGGTCAGAGTGACCCTGTCTTCGGAAAGGACATCGGTTTTTACCTTTTTAAGTATCCCTTCTTCGAGTCCCTGAAACAGTTCGTCGATTTTACCATCGTCCTGTCCGCCATCCTGGCGGGAATCGTCTATTTTCTCGGCGGCGGCATTCTCCTCAACCAGCGGCAGATAATGATCGATCCCCGGGTAAAGAGACATCTGGGAATCCTTGTCGGCCTCCTCATCATAAACATGGGGCCGGGTTTCTATCTCGAAAGCCTGAAGATGCTCTATGCGGAGCACGGTGTCATTTTCGGGGCCTCCTACACCGACGTCCACGCCAAGCTGACGGCCTACCGCCTGCTCGGCTTCCTGGCGCCCCTGGCCGGGGCGGCCATGATCACCGGCATGTTCAGAAGCCAGAGGAACCTCACCCTGATATCTCTGGGCACCCTCTTCGCCGTCTATCTGCTCGGCATCCTCGTCTATCCCGCCGTCCTCCAGAAATTCAAGGTCGCCCCCAACGAGATGATCATGGAGACCCCCTATATCGAAAACAACATCCGCATGACCCGGTTTGGTTACGATCTGGACCGTATCCAGGAGATCCCCTTCGATGTCGCCTACAATCTCACCGGCCGGGACATCGACAAGAACGATGCGACGATCCGGAACATCCGTCTCTGGGATCACGCCCCGCTGCTGAGGACCTACAGCCAGTTGCAGCAGATCCGCACCTACTACCGTTTCCAGGATGTGGACAACGACCGCTACCAGGTCAACGGCCAGTATCTCCAGGTCATGCTTTCCCCCCGGGAACTCTCCTATGCCGATCTGCCCAGCAAGAACTGGATCAACGAGCGTCTCATCTTCACCCACGGCAACGGCCTCACCCTGGGCCCCGTAAGCCGGATCAGCCGGGAGGGACTGCCGGAATTCTTCATCAAGGACATCCCGCCGGCCGGCACTACGGACTTGAAGGTAAAACGGCCGGAAATCTATTACGGGGAAATGTCCAACGATTATGTCATCGTCAAGACAAAGATCCCCGAGTTCAGCTACCCCACCCCGGAAGGAGGCAACATCTACACCTCCTACGGCGGCACCGGCGGAGTGGAGACGGGTTCGCTCTCCCGGCGGCTGCTTTTCTCATTGAAATATCAGACGGAAAAGATTCTGTTTTCCTCCGACATCACCGGGGACAGTAAAATCCTGTTCTTCAGGAATGTCAGGGAAAGATTCCAAAAAATAGCCCCTTTCCTCGTCTTCGACAAAGACCCTTATCTGGTGATCACCGATGAAGGACGGTTGGTCTGGATGGTGGACGCCTATACGACATCATCCCGACTGCCCTACTCCAAACCTGCGATCCGGAGGATCAACTATGTCCGCAACGCCGTGAAGGCCACCCTGGACGCCTACAACGGCACGGTGAATTATTACGTAAGCGACCCGACGGACAAGATCGTCCAGGTTTACATGCGGATTTTTCCTTCCCTCTTCAAAGACATGGCCGCCTTGCCGGCCGATTTGAAACGCCACATCCGCTACCCCCAATGGCTCCTCCAACTGCAGGCATCGGTTTATGCCGCCTACCATATGACGGACCCGAAGATCTTCTACAACAAGGAGAACCTCTGGGAGATCCCCGTCTTCGAAGAAAAGATGATGGAGCCCTACTACACCATCATGAAGCTCCCCAGCGAAAAGCAGGAAGAATACATCCTGCTGCTGCCCTATACTCCGGCCAAACGCGACAACCTCGCCGCCTGGCTGGCGGCGCGTTGTGATGCCCCTCACTACGGCAAGCTTGTCGTCTATACCTTCCCCCGGGACCGCCTCGTTTTCGGCCCCAAACAGGTCGATGCGCGAATCAATCAGGACTCCTATATCTCTCAGCAGCTTACCCTTTGGAATCAGCGCGGTTCCCGGGTCATCCGCGGGAGTCTCCTGGTCATTCCCGTGGAGCGCTCCCTCCTCTACGTGCAGCCCCTCTATCTGGCTGCTGCGGACACCGTGGGTCTGCCTGAGTTGCGCCGGGTCATCGTCGCCTATGAAAACGAAGTGGTCATGGAGGAGAATCTGGAGCTGTCTCTCCAGCGCCTCTTCGGCGCCCGCAAGGCAGGGACGGTTCCCGCGGCGTCTCCCGGCGGCACCGCCTCCTCATCCCCGGCGTCCGCCGGAAGCCCGTCTCTGAAAGAACTGGCTGCGGAGGCCATGAAAACATACCAGCGGGCGACGGAAATGCAGCGTCAGGGAAACTGGTCCGGCTACGGCGAAGAGATCCGAAAACTCGAGGTGTTGCTTAAAAAGATGGCGAATTGAAAATTGCTCCGGCCTCAGAAGCTGACCATGGCCACCACACCGCCGACAAGATAGGAACTCTGGCGATCGGCGAAAGCCGTATCGATCTGCATGCTCCGGGTTCTCATGTCGTACTTCGCATCGTCGCACAGGGGAAAGACGTAGGACAACTGCGGCGTGATCGTGAACTGCCGCCACGGCTTCACGGGCAGGCCCACCGTGACCACGGCGTCATGAAAATTGTTGTAACGGTCGTTCCGCCTCCCGTTTACCTGCGTATCCGTGCCGTCGCTGTTGATCTTCAGGCGGTTGTCGTCCTGGCTGAGCAGGTAGCTCGCCGAAGCATACAGCGACAAACCCGCCACTTTATTGAACTCGAAGGTGTGGGACAGGCTGAACAGGAAATACCAGATCTGGGTGCTGTCGAACGACCGGGCCGCCTTGAGGGTGGGCGACAGGAGGGTATTGATCCCCAAAGAGACACTGAGCTCCTGATCGTCTTTTTGATCCGGACCGCCCCCGGCACCGTCGGAATTCCAAAAGGCGGCGTTTCCGAAATAGGCATAGGCGACGCCGGCGTTCACGATCCCGAAGGCATGGTTATAACCGATATTAACATCGGTCTCCGTCCAGTTGTGTCGTTTATCCCCCCGATAGGTTGATGTTTCGGCAAGATAGGGGCGGGTATCCAGATTCCCCCAGATATTGAAGTAAAACCCTTTGTAACCCACATTGAATTGCGGCTGAATGACGATGCTGTTGCGGGAGAGCTCATCACCTTTGGAGATATAGCTGCTCAAAGCACTGACCGTTATCTCCACCTCCGGTCGCTCCGGTTCCTGGGCGGCCACTCCCGTCTCGGTCTTCACGGCCGGTATTTCCTTTCCGGCAGCCGTCGTCGCGGCGGCCCCCTTTATCTCCTCCGCCGCCGCCAGGTAAGGCATAATGAGGAACATGGCCAGCAACAGCCATATCCCTGTATATTTTTGCAAATTCATTCCTCTATCTCCCTCCTCCACTGTAAATAATCCGCAACTTTTTCCCCTTCGTTGTGCCCGCGCCGGGCATGGGGGTTTGTTTGCAATCCGGTGGAAAATTCTTTGTTATTATTATAATATGATCATATAGCACAAAACTTATTGTAACTTAAAGAGGGAATATAGAAGGACTGTCTGCTCTTGTCAAGAAAGATATAACGTATTGCATTGACAGGTTCTTCCCGGGGGGATACCCCATGGGAACCGCGGAGCGGGACAGTGGTCGATCAGCTTGCTTTAATGTAAAAAATGGGTTAGTGACTCCGATTATTTTCCGGACACATGGATGATGAAGGCACTGCGGAAGCTTTATGACTGGGTTCTCCACTGGGCCGACACCCCCTACGGGGCGCCGGCCCTGTTCATCCTGTCCTTCATGGAATCTTCCTTCTTTCCCATCCCGCCGGACCCGCTCCTCATCGCCTTGGTCCTGGGGGGGCGGGACAAGGCATTCCGTTTCGCCGCCAACTGCACCACCGGCTCCGTGCTGGGGGCGGTCTTCGGTTACGCCATCGGGTACTATGTCTGGTGGTCCGGTCCGGATAAGTTCTCGGCCGTGGCCTGGTTCTTCTTCCATCATGTCCCGGGTTTTTCCGTGGAACTGTTCCGTTACATCCAGGCGCTGTTCGAAAAGTGGAATTTCTGGATCATCTTCACCGCCGGTTTCACCCCCATCCCCTACAAGGTCTTCACCGTTTCCGGCGGGGCCTTCAACGTCAATCTCCCCATGTTCCTTATCGCCTCCATCGTCAGCCGCGGGGCGCGTTTCTTTCTTGTGGCCTTCCTGATCTGGAAGTTCGGGCCGCAGATCAAATCATTCATCGACCGCTACTTCAACTGGCTCGCCATCCTCTTCACGATTCTCCTCATCGGCGGTTTTATCGTCGTCAAATGGTGGGGATCGCAGCTGTGATACAATACAGGCAATAAATCAGTTTCCATGGTATGAAAATGTCGGCAAGGACCCGATTATTTTCATGCTTCGTTGTGCCCGCGCCGGGAATGAGGGTTTGTGTAAAGCCCCTGCCTCCCCGACCGGATTATCGCATCAGCACGGGCTATGTCCGGGGAAAGATGAAGATCCGAGTCGGTCCTGAACATGAAAAGAGGGCGGCCTCCGGACCGAGGTGGACACAGAGACAATAAAAATACCGAGAAAATCCTTGACAGCAAAACCGATCTGTAATAGATACGGCAGACTTGAATGAACGTTCATTCGCTATCCCAAAACATAGAGACATGAAAAACTTGGACAAGCGCAAAGAGATCATGGCGGTGGCCATGGAGCTCCTGGCGGAGAACGGTTTTCACGGCGTTCCCATGTCCATGATCGCCGCCCGGGCCAACGTGGCGGTGGGCACGATCTACCGGTATTTCCGCAGCAAGGACGAGCTGATCACCGAGCTTTTCAGGGAACTGGAAAAAGAGATCGCCACCATGCTCCGGGAAGAATTTCCCGCCCAGGGCTCGATCCGGGAGCGGTTTCTCTACCTCACCGGGATGATTCTCCGGTACTTCATAATGAACCCCCTGCACTTCCGCTATCTCGAGCAGTTCATGAACTCGCCCTACGGCGCCACCGTGCGGCGGGACCGCTTGCTGGACAAGCGGGGCCGCGACGACTTCTTCCTGACCCTCTTCAATGAGGCCGTCACTACACGGGTGGTCAAGGATATGCCCGTCAACGTCCTGTTTTCCCTCACCATCGCCCCGCTGATCTTTCTGGTCCGGGACCACGTTCTGGGTTTCGTCAATCTGGACGAAGCCCTCATCCGGCAGACCACGGAGGCCTGCTGGGATGCGGTGCGGCGGCAGGGAGGAGACAGCAAGGAAGGGACAGCGTAAAGATGCCGAAGGGGACAAACTTGATGATCCGGCCGGGCATCCCTGTCGCCGTGCCGGTGGAAAGAAATGAATGATTCAAGATGTTTGTTTGCCATATCAGCCAAGTTTACGTCCGGGAAACGACCCCCGGCGTCCCGCCGCCGGTGCGCCGGGGGCGGCGCAATATTTACCATGACCGAGGTGCCCAATGTCCGTTCGTGAAAAAGCAAGATCCATCGTCCTGGGGTTGATGTGCGGATTGCTCGTCTTTGCCGGTTGCGGCGACGGGACCAACAAAGGTCCAAGGTCGGCCGGTCCCCCCGAGGTGGCCTTCGTAACGTTAAAGACCCAACAGGTGCCGGTGACCACTGAATTGTCCGGCCGGACCTCCGCCAATCTCATCGCCGAGGTGCGGCCCCAGGTGGGGGGCATCGTCCAGCAGCGTCTCTTCACCGAAGGCACCGACGTCAAGGCCGGGCAGGTCCTCTTCAAGATCGACCCCGCCCATTATCAGGCCGTCTATGACAACGCCAAGGCCGCCCTGGGTCGCTCCGAGGCCAATCTCTCGGCGATCCGGCTCCGGGCCGACCGGATGCGGGAGCTGGTGGCGGAAAAGGCGGTCAGCCAGCAGGAGTACGACGACGCCGCCGCGGCCCTGAAACAGAACCAGGCGGACATCCAGTTCTGGAAGGCGACCCTCGAGACGGCCGGCATCAACCTGAAGTACACCTCCGTCACCGCCCCCATCTCGGGACGTATCGGCAAATCCAACGTGACGGTCGGCGCCCTGGTCACGGCCAACCAGCCCGTCCCCCTGGCTACCATCCAGCAGTTGGACCCCATGTACGTCGATGTCCCGCAATCCACAACGGAAATTCTCCGCTTAAAACGCAACCTGTCCGCGGGGCGCCTCCAGCGCGAAGGCCGGCCCCGGAACAAGGTCCATATCCTCCTGGAAGACGGCAGCCGCTATCCCTATGACGGCACCCTGCAGTTCCGGGACGTCAGCGTCGATCAGACCACCGGCTCGGTGATCCTCCGGGTGACCGTCCCCAATCCCCAGGGGGTCCTCCTGCCCGGGATGTTCGTTCGGGCCGTGGTGGAAGAGGGGGTGGACAAAAACGCCCTCCTGGTCCCCCAGCAGGCCGTCTATCGGGATCCCAAGGGAAACCCGCTGGTGCTGCTCGTGGACGCCGCCGGCAAGGCGGAGCAGAGGGCGATTGTCGCCGAACGGGCCATCGGCGACCAATGGCTCGTCACCTCGGGGTTGTCACCCGGTGACCGGGTAATCGTCGAGGGGCTGCAAAAGGTCAGGCCGGGCGCCACCGTGAAGGCGGTCCCGTTCGCGGACGATGCCGGCAAGGCCGGGGGCGACGCCCGGTCCGCCGTTCCGGCCGCGCCGCCGGCCGCAAAAGCGAAGTGACGGAGGGCCGCAATGCTGTCTAAATTCTTCCTGGACCGCCCCGTCTTCGCCTGGGTCATCGCCATCGTCATGATGGTCCTGGGGGGACTGGCCATCTACAATCTCCCCATCTCCCAGTACCCCCCCATCGCCCCCCCCTCCATCGCCATCACCGCCTACTATACGGGCGCCTCGGCGGAAACGGTGGAAAACAGCGTCACCCAGATCATCGAGCAGAAGATGACGGGTTTCGACGACATGCTCTACATCTCCGGCACCAGCGATTCCTCCGGATCCTCCCGGATCGAGTTGACCTTCAAGCCCGGTACCGACCCGGATTTGGCCTGGGCAAAGGTGCAGAACAAGCTCCAGCTCGCCATGACCAGTCTGCCCGAGGCGGTGCAGCGCGCCGGCGTCACCGTGAGCAAAGCCACCCGTAATTACCTGATCATCGTGGGCCTCGTCTCCGAAGACGGCAGCATGGACGGCAACGATCTGCGGGATTACGCCCAGTCGAACCTCGAGAAGGTTCTGGCCCGGGTCCCCGGCGTCGGCGAGGTCCAGATCTTCGGCAGCCAGTACGCCATGCGCGTCTGGCTCAACCCCGAGAAGCTCAACGATTACCGCCTGACCGTCGAGGACGTGATCCAGGCCCTCAAGACCTACAATGTGGAGGTCTCCGCGGGGCAGTTCGGCGGGGCGCCGGCGGTGAAAGGCCAGCGCCTCAACAGCTCCATCATCGTCCAGAATCTCCTCAAGACCCCGGAGGAGTTCGCCGCCATTCCCATCCGCATCAATCCCGGCGGCGCCGTCGTCCGGATCCGGGATGTGGGACGGACCGAACTGGGAACCGAAGCCTATGATATCGAGGCCTTTCACAACGGTAAGCCGTCGGCGGGCCTCGCCATCCGCCAGGCCCCCGGCGCCAACGCCCTGGACACCGCCGACGCCGTCCGGGCGAAAATGACGGAGATGAGCCGTTATTTCCCCAAAGGGATGAAAGTCGTCTATCCCTACGATACCACGCCCTTCGTCCGGGTGGCCATCAAGGAGGTGGTCCAGACCCTCTTCGAGGCCATCCTCCTGGTGTTCCTGGTCATGTGGCTGTTCATGGGCAACCTCCGGGCCACCCTCATCCCCACCATCGCCGTGCCGGTGGTCATCCTGGGCACCTTTGCCGTCCTCGGCGCCTTCGGGTTTTCCATCAATATGCTCACCATGTTCGCCATGGTGCTCGCCATCGGGTTATTGGTCGATGACGCCATCGTCGTCGTGGAAAACGTGGAGCGGATCATGTGCGATGAAGGGCTGCCGCCCCGGGAGGCCACGGCCAAGTCCATGGAACAGATCACCCCGGCCCTGATCGGCATCGGCCTGGTGCTCGCCGCCGTCTTCGGCCCCATGGCCTTCTTCCCCGGTTCGACGGGGGTCATCTACCGCCAGTTCTCCGTCACCGTCGCCACGTCCATGCTCCTGTCCGTGGTGGTGGCCCTGATCCTCACCCCGGTGCTTTGCGCCTCCCTTCTCAAACCGGTGGCCTGCGGCCATCAGGCCTCAGACAATGCCGTCTTCTTCCTCCGCCCGTTTTTCCAGTGGTTCGACCGGAACTTTTTCGGTCTCCGGGACCGCTACGTCCGGCTGGTGGGACGCGTCCTGGGCCGGAAAAAGCGCTATCTGGCCGTATTTGCCGTGATCCTGGTCCTGCTGGGGGTGCTCTTTATGCGGATGCCGACCAGTTACCTGCCCGATGAAGACCAGGGGATCCTCCTCTGCCAGATCCTCCTGCCCACCGGCGCCACCCTGGAGCAGACCCAGGGGGTGGCCAACCAGGTCCAGCGCCATTTCCAGGAAAAAGAGAAGGAAGCGGTGGAATCGTGCATGACCATCGTCGGCATCGGTTTTTCCGGGCGGGCGCAGAACAACGGTATGGTGTTCGTGAAGCTGAAAGACTGGCACCTCCGGAACAGGGCGGATCTGAGGGTGAAGGCGATCGCCGGGCGGGCCATGGGGGCCTTCGCCGGGATCCGCAATGCCATGGTCTTTGCCTTTCCGCCCCCCGCGGTGGTGGAAATGGGCAACGCCCGGGGGGTGGATTTTCAGTTGCTGGATCGGGGCGGTCTCGGACACGGCGCCCTGATGAACGCCCGGAACCAGCTCCTCGGCATGGCCATGAAGGACCCCCGGCTGGCCAATGTGCGCCCCAACGGCATGGAGGACGTCCCGGAGTTCCGGATCGATGTGGACTGGGAGAAGACCGGCGCCATGGGCGTCCCCCTCCCCTCCCTGCACAACACCATCGCCGCCGCCTTCGGGGGTGCCTACGTGAACAACTTCATTCAGGCCGGGCGGGTCAAGAAGGTCTATGTCCAGGCCGACGCCCCCTACCGGATGCTCCCCAAGGATCTGGAGAAGCTCTACGTCCGCAATGCCGCCGGGCAGATGACGCCCTTTTCCTCCTTCGCCACCACCCGCTGGGCCACCGGTTCCCCGCGTCTGGAACGCTTCAACGGCTTCCCGTCCATGAACATCTGGGGCGAACCGGCGCCGGGGAAAAGCTCCGGGGACGCCATGGCCGCCATGGAGGAAATCACCGCCAAACTGCCTGCGGGGATCGGCTTCGACTGGGCGGGCCTTTCCTATCAGGAACGGATGGCCCAGTCCCAGGCGCCGCTTCTGTATGCCTTCTCCATTCTCGTCATCTTTCTGTGCCTGGCGGCCCTGTATGAAAGCTGGCCGATCCCCATTTCCATCCTCCTGGCCCTGCCTCTGGGGGCTATCGGCGGCGTCATCGCCTCGAGCCTCCGGGGGATGTCCAACGACGTCTATTTTCAGATCGGCCTGCTGACCACCCTGGGCCTCACCACGAAAAACGCCATCCTCATCGTCCAGTTCGCCAAGGCCCGGGCGGACGAGGGGATGGACCTCATCGAGGCGACGCTGGAAGGAGCGCGACTGCGCTTCCGTCCCATCGTCATGACCTCCCTGGCCTTCGGGTTCGGCGTCCTGCCCCTGGCCGCCGCCACCGGTGCCGGCGCCGGGGCCATGACGGCCATCGGCACCGGGGTGCTGGGCGGGATGATCACCGGAACGGTACTCGTGGTCATCTTCGCCCCTCTGTTCTATGTGGTCATTGAAAGGGTGTTCGGTAAAAACCATCGCCACGCCTCACTAACCGCCGGGGGCTACGGGGCGCTGGTGAAGAAGTTTACGGCCCGGCTCCCGGGCCGGCGCCGGGAGGGCACCCCGCCCGCCGGCACGGAAACCGTCGTCACGGAGGATCGCGGAAATGAGTAGGAACCGTTTGATCGTCAATGCCCTGATCTTTGTCGCCGCGGCCGGACTCCTTCTGGGCGGCTGCACCATGAGCCCGAAATACGAGCGGCCGGCGGCGCCGGTCCCTAACGCCTGGCCGGCGGGAGAGGCCTACGGAAAGGTTGCGGCCGGCGGGGCAAAAACCCCGGCCGAGATGAAATGGGAGGAGTTTTTTACCGACGCGAACCTCCGGCAGTTGGTCGCAATGGCGTTGAAAAACAACCGTGATCTGCGCCTGGCGGCCCTGAACGTCGAAAAGGCCCGGGCCCTTTACGGCATCCAGCGGGCCGAACTATTCCCGGCGGCAAACGCCGTCGGCACCGGCAGCAAGGGACGGACGCCGGCGGACCTGTCCTATACGCGGCAGGAGACGACCTATGAGCAGTACGGCGTCAACTTCGGCGTAAGTGCCTGGGAAATCGACTTCTTCGGCCGGATCCGGAGCCTCAAGGACCGGGCGCTGGAGGAATATTTCGCCACGGATCAGGCCCGGCGGAGCGCCCAGATCCTCCTGGTTTCCGCCGTGGCCAACGCCTACCTCACCCTCGCCGCGGACCGGGAAAGCCTGAAACTCACCGCCTCCACCCTCGAGGCACAGGAGCATGCCTACAAGCTGATCAAAAGACGTTACGAGGTGGGGATGGCCTCCGAGCTGGATCTCCGCCGCGCCCAGAGCCAGGTGGATACCGCCCGGGGGGATGTGGCCCGCTATACCCAGATGAGCGCCCAGGACGAAAACGCCCTGCAGCTCCTCGTCGGGTCGCCCGTGCCCGCCGCGCTCCTGCCGCCGGAGCTGGGTAAACTCCGCCCCCTTCGGGACATATCCGCCGGCCTGTCCTCGGAAGTCCTCCTGAACCGGCCCGACATCCGGGCGGCGGAGCATCGCCTCCGGGCCGCCAACGCCAATATCGGCGCCGCCCGGGCCGCCTTCTTCCCCCGTATCTCGCTCACGACGAGCTTCGGCACCGCCAGCGCCGACCTGTCCGGCCTTTTCAGAGACGGTTCCAGCACGTGGAATTTCGCCCCCCAGATCGTCATGCCGATCTTCGACGCCCGGCTGTGGTCCTTGTACGACGCCACCAAGGTGGAAAAGGAAATCACCATCGCCCAGTACGAGCGGGCCATCCAGACGGCCTTTCGGGAAACGGCGGATGCCCTGGCCGTCCAGGGCACGGTGAACAGACAGATCGAGGCACAAAAATCGCTGGTGGATGCCTTCGCCGAAACCTATCGCCTCTCCGGCATGCGGTATCAAAAAGGGATTGACAGCTACCTGAGCGTCCTGGACGCCCAGCGTTCCCTCTACGGCGCCCAGAAGGCGCTCATCAGCCTTCAGCTCTTCCGTCTCACCAACGACATCGCCCTTTACAAGGCCCTGGGAGGCGGCGCCTGACCAAAATAACATTTCCGGGCTTGAAAAAAAAACGATGACATTTTATGAGTTCGTCAACCATGGAAACGGATAATCCCCGGACCTTTGCTATCTGGACCAGACCCTTTGCCGCCCTGGGAAGGACGGCCATCGCCTGGGTGAACAACCTGGGGGCGCTGGCCATCTTTTTTCTACTGGCGTCCCTGAAGGTCTTTCACCCCAAGCAGCTCGCCAAGATCGTGCAGCAGATCTACGACATCGGGGCGCGCTCCGTGTTGATCATCCTCCTGGTGGGCCTCTTTACCGGCATGGTCCTGGGACTCCAGACCTATCACGCCCTGGTGACCGTGGGGGCGCAGGGGGCGCTGGGAACCCTGGTGGCCCTGTCCCTGGTCCGGGAGCTGGGGCCGGTGCTCACCGCCTTCATGATCACCGCCCGGGCCGGCTCGGCCATTACGGCGGAGATCGGCATCCAGCGCATCTCGGAACAGATCGACGCCCTGGACACCATGCACATCGATCCCCTCCGCTACCTCATCAGCCCGCGGATCGTCGCCGCCGTGATCAGTTTCCCCATCCTCACCGCCCTCTTCGATCTGATCGGCATCATCGGCGGCTATGTCTCCGGCGTCATTCTCCTGGGGGCCAACGCCGGCGCCTATGTCTATCGCGTCCAGGCCAGCATGGAGCTCAAGGACCTCACCGACGGCTTCATCAAGGCGGTCGTTTTCGCCGTCATCGTCACTGCGGTATGCTGCTATCAGGGCTACTTCGCCCACCTGCGGGAGGACAGCCACGGCGCCCGGGCCGTGGGTCTTTCCACGACCTCGGCGGTAGTCATCTCCTGCGTCCTGATTCTCGTCGCCGATTATGTAGTGACGGCCCTGCTGATTTGAGAAAACGATATGGATACCCCCCTGATCGAATTCAAAAACGTCACCAAGCGTTTCGGCACGCGCACGGTGCTTCAAAACGTCAATCTCCGGATCTACGCCGGGGAGGTGACGACCATCATCGGCCTCAGCGGCGCCGGCAAGAGCGTGCTGCTCAAGCACATCATCGGGCTCCTCAAGCCCGATGCCGGCCAGATCCTCTTTCAGGGCCGGCCCCTGGACGGGATGAGCCGCTCCGAAACGGCGGCCAGCCTGGCTAAGATCAGCTATATGTTTCAGGACAACGCCCTTTTCGACTCCCTGACGGTCTACGAGAACATCGCCCTGCCGCTGCGGGAAACGACCAGACTGGGCAGATCGGAGATCCACCGGCGGGTTCAGGCCCGGATAGAACAGGTGGAGCTGGCGGATGCGGTCAATAAATACCCCTCGGAACTTTCCGGAGGGATGCAGAAGCGGGTGGCCCTCGCCCGGGCCCTGGTTACGGACCCGCGAATCGTCCTGTTCGACGAACCCACCACCGGTCAGGATCCGATCCGGAAAAACGCCATCCTGGGGATGATCGCTCAATACCAGAGGAAATTCGGCTTCACCGCCGTGCTGGTCAGTCATGAGATCCCCGACGTCTACTTCATCTCCAACCGGATCCTGGCCCTCTATGACCGGCAGGTGGTCTTCGAAGGCACACCGGCGGCGCTGGAAGCCTTCGACCATCCCTTCAACGACGATATCCGCCGGAGCCTGGAAGAGCTGGAGCGGGAGCTGACGGACCCTTACGCCCGAAAGCGGTTCGCCATGACCCACCGGGAGCTGGAAAAGAAAAAGCAAATCAATCAAATTCATGGATCGCCCCCCAACGGCCAGGGGGCGTAAACAATATATGCAGCGGCAGGCCAACGCAGGGAGGTGGTAAGATGCAAAGATACAAACTGGAGACGGCGGTGGGCATCTTTCTCGTCCTGGGGCTGATCGTCATCGGCTACATGACGGTAAAGCTCGGACATGTGTCGCTGTTCGGCAACGACACCTATCCCCTCTACGCCCGCTTTACCTCGGTAACGGGGTTGAGAACCGGCAGTCTTGTATATATCGCCGGCATCGAAGTCGGACGGGTGGAGCGGCTGTACATGGATCAGGAAAATCAGCAGGCGGTGGTGGAGATGAGGATCAAAAAGGAGATCCGGATTTACGACGACGCCATCGCCTCCATCAAGACCGAAGGTCTGATCGGCGACATGCATCTCCGCATCGATCCCGGCGGGGGCGGCACGCTCCTCAAGGCGGGCGGCGTCATCACCGATACCCAGCCACCCCTGGATATCGGGGAACTCATCGGCAAATACGCCTTCGGCGACGTGAAAAAACAGGAACAAAAAAATACGGAGCAAGGAAAACCATGAACAAGAAGATAGGCATCCTTTTGGGCGTCGTCGTGATTCTCCTGTCCGTGCTGCCGGCCCTGGCCGCAGCGCCCCGGGACGCTGTGGAGAGTAACGTCAACAAGGTGCTGGCCATCCTCCGCGATCCGAAGCTCAGGGGCGAGGCGGCCAGAGAGATCAAAAAGGCAAAGCTGCGGGCGGTTTATGAAGTCATGTTCGACGACGTGGAGCTGTCCCGGCGGACCCTCGCCAGAAACTGGAACAAATTCAACGCCGAGGAACGGAAAGAGTTTGTCCTGCTCTTTCGGCAGGTCCTGGAAAAGGCCTATATAGACAAGATCCTCGCCTACAACAACGAAAAGATCGTCTTCGAACGGGAGATCAGCCTCGCGGACAACCAGGCGGAGGTACAGTCGCGCATCCTCGCCGCAGGAAAGGAAATCCCCGTCTATTATCGTGTCCTCCGGAAGAACGACATTTGGAAGGTATATGACGTCATCATCGAGAATGTGAGCCTGGTACAGAATTACCGCACCCAGTTCGCGGGAATACTGACGAAAGAATCACCTGCGCAACTTATCGAAACCCTGAGGAAAAAGGTAAAAGGGTCCTGAGGATGAATAGGATACGGAAGCGGATTACGTTCGGGGCACTTTCCGCCCTGAAGCCCTGCCTGGTCCTGGCGCTGACGGTCTGGTTCGTCTGCACCGGGGGTTGCGCCCACGTCCCCAAACCGAATGCGGCGCCTCGCGAAACCGCGGCGGCTTCCCGGCCCGATGAACTGAACAGCCCGGTCCCTTCCCCGGCGGCATCACCCGCCGTTAAGGCAACAGCAACAGGTTCTTCACGGCCCCTAGCCTCTCCCCCCCGCAGCGGCATCCCTGCGTCCGCCCCGGCAGAAAAGGCGACGCCGGCCCCCGTCGGCGCGGAGGGCTCCGCAAAGCCGGCTCCTCCGGCGCTGACAACCGGTTTCGCCGGTCCCGAACCGGGTTCCGCTCCACCCGCCCCCCCCGGCCAAACCAATGAAATATCGACGCCAGACATCGCCGGGGATTACGAACCGGAAACACAGGAAGAGGGTAAGGAGCTCGACGCCGGACATGAGCGCGAAGATTACCCAACCATCGCCGATCCCTGGGAACCCTTCAACCGGGCCATGTTTCAGTTCAACGACCGTCTCTACTTCTGGATCCTCAAACCGGCGGCCCAGGGATACGCCAAGGTCGTTCCCGAAGCGGTGCGGGTCGGTGTGCGGAACATCTTCGCCAATATCGCCTTTCCCGTCCGGTTCGTGAACTGTCTGCTCCAGATCGATCTGAAGTGCGCCGCCGTGGAAACGGGCAGGTTCGTGATCAATTCCGTCTGGGGATTAGGGGGCTTTATGGATTTGGCCTCCCTCCCGACAATCAATCTGGTCAAGCAGCCCCGAGACCTGGGCCAGACCCTGGGAAGCTATGGCATCGGTGCGGGGTTTTTCATCAACTGGCCCATCTTCGGCCCCTCCAACCCCCGGGACACCATCGGGCTGGCAGGCGACATCCTCCTCGACCCCCTGGCCTGGGTCCCTCCGTGGTACGCAGCGACCGGCATCGGCGTCTACTACAAGCTCAACGACACTTCTCTCAATGTCGGCGACTACGAAGCCCTCAAGGAAGCGGCCATCGATCCCTATGTGGCCATGCGGGACGCCTATGTCCAGTACCGGCACAACAAGATCAGGAACGTGCGACCGGACAAGTGAAACCCATATGACGGCGTACCGTAACAAAGCAGATGGAAACGGCGGGACCCGTTCCTCCGCCTCCGCAGCGGCCAAGTCAATGATAAGCTGTTGCAGATCAATAACATATGCCCTCGTTTCCGGGTGAACAAGAAGGCACCGCCGGGGTCGAATGCGGCGTGAATCGCCGGACCTCCCGTTTATGGGGAAGGGAGAGGAACCCAGGGGGAAAGACCGACCGTAAGTCAACGCCCCGCCGGCGCCATCATCAGGGCAAAAGCGGTGTAACAACCGTCGTGGGAGAGACTGAGGTCGATAGCGGTCGGGTGCCCGGCGAGAAATATCCGCGGCGGTCCTTTGGTTCCCAAAGGGGTTCGGTCGCGGTGGATGGTGAGATGATGGGGCGGCACCGGCAGCGATGCGGTCAGGCGCTGCACCACCGCCCGGCGGACGGCAAGAGACGGATCGCAGGGGCCGGCATGCCGCTCCGCCTGCCAGTAAACCGTCTGACCCGCCGCCCGGTGGCCGGCCCTTCTTTTCCCCAGGACCAGGCAGTGAATCCGTAACGGCGACCAGGAAAAGACGGCCGCCATCTCCCCCGCCGGGGTCATGACGGCACCACCGGCGGCCACGGATTCCTCTTCCCCCCCGGACGTTTTCACGCCGGGCAAACGAGGTTCCCCTCGCCCTTTCCCTTGCTTCCCCAACCACGCCCCCGGAGATAAGGAAGGATTGCCACAGCAATCACCTCCCAACGATCCGGACATCCCTCCCGGCCCCCGGAAGGCAACGGCATACTCCCGGGGGCGGAAAGTTAGCGCCGGGTCGATCTTGACCGCCGCTTTGAAGGCCGCCTCCTTGGCGGCCCACAGCGCCCAGAGCGTCGCATCGGGATACGGTGAACAATCAATCCGTTCCTCTTCTTGCGCCGTGAAAACACGGGCGCGGAAGCGCCGGTCCCGAGACTTCCCCCTGTTCTCCGGGATTTGCAAGTCCACGATATCGTTGCCGATAGCGAACAAAATATTCCTCCTCCATCTGCGCCAGACGGGCGACAATCTGCCCTGCCAAATCCCGCTGCCCCCGCAGCCCTTCCCTTCCCGGACGCCGGGGTCGGAAATCGGTGATTTCGACGGTAAAGCGTTCCCCTTTGGCCGGCAGATCGCTATAGGTATCCTGGCCGTCACCCCGGAGATAAACGCACAACACCCGGCAGTCCGGGTGCTCCTGGAGAAAACGGCCGACGCCGTAAGAGAAGTTTTCCTGATCCACCCGGCCGCTGCGGGAACGCCTCCCCTCGGGGAAGACCATCAGCGACTGTCGGTTTTTCAGTACCCCATGGCACTTCGCCAAGGTATCCTGCAGTTCCTGACGGTCCCCGCCCCGACTGACGGGGATACATTTCGCCAGATAGCAAAGCGTCGCCTTCCATAGCTGCCGGTGGAAATTGGCACGTTCCGGCAGATTCCAGGGTATGGCGCGAAAATCGACCCCGTGGCTGCGCAGAGACATAAGGGCATAGGTTATGAGCATGGAGTCGATGAGGGTCAGATGATTACCGCAGATCAGCCACGGCCCGCGATGTTCCCGCCTTAGTTCCGCCCAGCGGCGGCGTGTCTCCTTAAGCCCCCGGACCCGGTAAGCCCGACAGTGCAGGTAGAGAAAATACAGGGGGGCGACAATCCCCACGGTCAAAAAACTCCCTGCTTCCTGGAGGCGGAGGGCCCGGGTCGGCACATGCCACCAAGTCGGTGTGCAGATAGAGCGCAAAGATCTAATTTTTATCATTATTTCACCGGCATCACGCCCTATCCCGTCCTTACGAAAGCTTCTTCACGATCAAATTCACGGCATCGCCGATGGTCCGGATCTTGTCGGCCTCGTCGTCTTCGATGGTGATCCCGAAGACATCCTCACACTTGATGATTACGTCCACCAGCCGCGCCGAATTGACCTTGAGGTCGTCGAGGATATGGGTGGCCATGGTCGCTGCATCCAGGCCCTCCCTGTTCTTGGCGTAGATCCTCAAGATTTCGATTATTTCTTTAAAGACTTCAGTTGCTTCCATATTTCGTTCTCCTTGTTTTCGTTCAATTCTCTTCCCATTTTTTGAAGATCAGACAACTGTTGACATCCCCGAAGCCGAAACCGGCCTTGGCGATGCACCGCAGCTCCGGCATGTCCAAACCCTGCCGGGGGATATTGCCGTTAAAGGCCTCGATTTCCGGGTGGATATCCTCACAATTCACCGAAGGATGAAGAAAACCCCTCTGCAGTTGGAGGACCGTCGCCACCGACTCGATGGCCCCGGCGGCCCCGAGACAGTGGCCGATCATGGATTTTGTGGAATTTATATAGGGAAAATCCCCCGGCGGACGTCCCAGGGTCGCCGACCAGTTCTTCACCTCCACCGGATCGGCATAGGTGGCGGTAAGATGGCCGTTGATCGCCTGGATCTCACCGGGAGAAACGGCGGCATCGGCCAGGGCGTCTTCGATGCAACGGCGCACGCCGTCGGGATTCGGTGCCGTCATGGAACCTCCCCGGCGCTGACCGCCGCAGTTCACCGCCCCCCCCGCTACCTCGGCATAGATCCGGGCCCCCCGGCGCCGGGCTGTCTCCAGTTCCTCCAGAACCAGGACCGCCCCCCCGGCGCCGGGGACGAAACCGCCGGCGCTGGCGCTCATGGGGCGTGAGGCCCGCTCCGGGGCGTCGTTGAATTTCCGGCAGATCACCCGCATGGCATCGAACCCCGACCAGATATACGGTGAAGCACCCTCGGACCCCCCGGCGAGCATCCGCTTCGCGAGACCGGTGCGGATCCGCCACAGGGCCGCGACGATGGCCTCGTTGCCGGTGGAGCAGGCCGAAGAGTTCGAGGTGACCTGGTTGCCGAGGGCCAGCAGGCCGGCAATCCGGGCGCTTGTCCCGCTGTTCATCACCTGTTCCACAATCCGGCTGCCCATACGGCGGACCCGGCCGGCGTTCACCATCGGCACGACGGTCCGGGCAATGGTATCCATGCCCCCGATACCCGAGCCGAGAATAACCCCCGTATCCCAGTCCACATCCCCGCCGTCCCCTTCGGGGACCTCGAAACCGGCATCCCGCCAGGCGTCGATGGCCGCTACCGAGGCATAACCGATGTTGTCATTGATGGACATGAGCTTCTCGTGATCGAAATAGCGCTTGCGAACCACTTCGAAATTTTCCGGGATGCCTCCTACCTGACAGGCGAAGTTCAGCTCCGCCAGTTCGTCGATACGGCGGATACCGGAACGTCCCTCCCGAAGGGCGGCGGCAAAGGCATCCAAACCGTGGGCGTTCGGGGCGACCACGCCCATGCCGGTGATGACCACTCTCTTTTTCATACCGATACTCCCTTTTGCACCTATTGAAACAAAGACAATTTCCCCGGCAGCAACGCCTCCCTCGCGACGGGGAGGGCGGCTACTCGATCTCCCGGACCCCGGTGCCGGCAAGAATCCCCCGGCAGACGACCTCCCCGTTTGCCCGCGCCGCCGTCACCGCCGCCTTGAGGGTACCGCGGCGGAAATAGATCTTCGTCCCCCGGCAGACGATTTCCTCGCCCGGGGAGACGATGCCCAGGAATTCGACCTCTTCGGCAAGGGTGAAGAGTGTCGTCATTTTCTTCACCTCCGCCGGGGATGCGCCGGTCCGGACCATGAGCAGGTAAAGGCCCAGCGCCACCACGCCCGTCTGGGCCATGGCCTCGATCAGGATCACTCCCGGGGTGACGGGACGACCGGGGAAATGACCCCGGTAGAAATACTCGTCGGGACGGAAGCGGTACGCCCCGGTTATATGCTCCTCATCCAGCTCCCGGATCTCGTCGAGGAAGCGGAAGGGGGGCTGCTGGGGCACCGCGGCGAGAATTTCCGCCCGTAAGGACCGCTCAGCCCCCATACAGACCTCCGTTCACATGCAGGACCGAACCGGTGATGTACGTGCCGCCCGTGGCGAGAAAGGCCACCACCTCCGCCACCTCCTCCGGTCTTCCCAGGCGCTGGAGGGGGATGTTGGCCAGGATCCGTTCCCGGATTTCGCCGGGTAGAACCGCCGTCATCTCCGTGGCGATGAAACCCGGGGCAACGGCGTTGACGAGGATGTTACGACCGGCGAGTTCCTTGGCGAGTGATTTGGTGAAGGCATCCAGGGCGGCCTTCTCCATGGTGTAGGGGATCTGGCCGCCGTTGCCCGTATGCCCCACGACGCTGGAAATAGAAATGATCCGCCCGTCGTTGCGGCGGAGCATAAAGCGGCGGAGAACACGTTTCGTCAGATACCAGACGCCTCTGCTCAAAAGACGCTGGGCGTCGAACTCCTCCAGGCGCATGGCATTGATATCGGCGTTCAGGGAAAAACCGGCGTTATGGACCAGGACGTCCAGGCGACCGGCGACAGTCTCGATCTGCGTGATCAGGGCGTCGATGTCCTCGCTGCGGGTCAGATCCCCCGGCAGGAGAAATCCCTCGCCGATCTCCGCCAGCAGGGCCCGGGCACCTGCGGCACTGCGACGATAGTGGATCCCCACCATAAACCCCCTCCCTGCCAAAGCCCGGACACAGGCGGCACCGATTCCCGTTCCCGCACCGGTTACCAAAGCAATCTTTTTATCCATCATCCGATCATTGACCTCCCATTACCGCCGACGGTAAAAAATCTCTCCTGCAAAACAATTATCAGCAATGCGGCCGGTTCGACCCGCCTCTCTACCGCACCCGGACAGGCTAAAACCGGAAGCTCAAGCCTGCAGACAAGCTGGGGCGCTCATCCCCGGAGACCAGGGATAGTCGCCATAGACGATGCCCCGAAAAAGGCCTGTCCGGGCCTGGCGGACTTCGGCGACAACCTCGCCGTCCACGGAGACGATGCCGTCGCCGATGATGACCCCGGCCCCGGACTCCGCCAGGGAGGCAAATCTCCGGATGGAGATCTCATAGCGGACGACACGATGATAAGGCCTTATCTGTCCCATGAAATTCACCCCGTCGCAACCCAGGGCCCGTCCGGCTCCCAGCCCCCCCCGCCAGACCCCATAGAAACCCTGGAGCTGCCAGATGGCATCGACACCCAGGCATCCCGGCTGGACCGGATCACCGGGCATATGACACTGGAAATACCAGGCGTCGATATGGATATCCTTTTCCGCCACGATCCTCCCCCGCCGGCCGTCCGCTTCCAGCAGGAGGATTCGGTCGATCATGAGAAACGGCGGGGCCGGCAGGCGGGCGTCGAAGCCGGCCGGGGGATCGGCTACCAGCCGGCCATAGGCAAAAGCGATCAGGTCGTCCAAACCGAACCCGCCCTTCTTCTTGAATTCCTCATAGGTGAGCATTTCCCCTCCCCTGTCCCCGCCGCAGTTCCCGGACCGGGGTTTCATTCCTTTCCCTCCATCGTCGCCGGCCTCATTTCAAGCCGTCACCGGTGCCGTCCGGTTCCCGACGGTTCTGCCCGTTCCGGGAACAGCGACCGCCGCCGACAATGACCCACAGAGCTTTTTCGCGCGCCGCCGACCTCACTCTGCATCCACCTCCCAGACCAGGGTAGCCCAGGTGAGACCCGCCCCGACCAGGGCCATGACCAAAACGTCACCGGCGCCAAGATCGTCGCGGCGCTGGCTGAGAACCGCAGGGGCGCCGGAACAGCCCGTATTGCCGAACAAGGTCACATTCCGCCAGTGGTTCTCATCGGGAATGCCCGACCGTTCGCAGACGGTGTTGAGCACACTCAGGTTCGCCTGATGACCGATGAATATCAACCGCCGGCCGTGGACGTCCCCCGGGGCGGCTCCCGCCGCCCCGTTCGTCGTCATGTACGTTCCTGGTCCGGTGGCGGATCGGAAATCTTCTCCCCCGGCCGTCCCCGCCGTTCCCTTGATGCCGGCGCGACACCGGCCCGCTCCCCGCGCTTCCCCTTCCCAATGTCCCTGAAATTTACGGACCGCCTCGGTCATCTTGCGGATGGCAAAACCCTGCACGGCATTCCCCTCCTGCCGGAAATAGCCCCCCCGGGGAATAACCGCCTTCTGCCAGGACGCCGGGTGTGAGGCACACTCACCGGCCCGCAGGCGGATCCGTGCCGGTTCCACCGCCGAGACCACGGCGGCGGCGCTGCCGTCCCCGAAGAGGACCGCGGTGCTGCGATCTCCATAATCGACACAGCGCGTAAGGTTCTCCGGATTTACAACGAGGGTGAACAGCGGGAGGGTATCGGACCGCATCCGGTCGAGGAAAGTCAACTGCACCCCGAAGGTGGCACAGGCGGCGTTGATGTCCAGGCAGGGCGCCTCGATACCAAGTTCCGCCGCCACCGTGGCCGCTTCGGAAGGGGTGACGTGGTCCGGGGCGGAACTGCCGGAGACCACGAGGCCGATGTCCCCCGTCCCAATCCCCGCCTGCGCCAGGGCCTGCCGGGCCGCCGCCGCCCCGGTCTGGGCATTGGTGTAACGGCTGGCCTCATGCGCCGCCCGGGGATCCCGGTTCTTAGTCTCCCGGATATAGGCGAGATCGAGAGAGGTGCGACGCTCCCGGATGCCTACCCGTTCCAGGACCCATTCGTCGCTGGTCCCGATGTCGAGATCCTCGAGGAAGCGGTTGGTGATGACGTTTTCCGGATGGAAATGTCCCAGGCCGTGGAGATACAGCATAATCAGCAGATCTCCCGGCCGATGATCATGTTCTGCACCTCCCGGACCCCCTCGTAGATGTCGATGATATGGGCGTCCCGGGCCAGCTTCGAGATCTCGTATTCCGTCATAAAGCCGTAGCCGCCGTGAAGATGCAGCCCCTCGTTGGCGCAGAAGAGGGCCGCCGCGGCGGCGGTGTTCTTCGCCAGGGAGGCGTAGAGACCCCGGTCATCCCGCATTTCCTGGAGACAGCAGGCCGCCTTCATGAGGGCCATTTCCGCCAGTTCCACCTTCTTCCACATCGCCGTCAGGGTCTCCCGGGCCACGGGCAGGTCGCAGATCCGCCGGCTGAACTGCTTACGTTCCCGGGTGTAGTTCAGGGTCACGTCGAGGGCCCGGCGCGCCAGGCCGACGCCGATGGCCGCCACCATGGGCCGGGCGTAGTCGAGGACGTCGATGACATACTGGAATCCCCGGCGCCGGTCGCCGATAATCTGCTCCGGGGAGACGGTGACCTCTACGAAGGTTACCGCGGCGGTGTTGGAAAGGCGCTGCCCCAGTTTGTCTTCCGGACGGCCCACGCTGATTCGCCCCCCACCGGGCAGGACGATCTCCCGCCCGAAGGGGAAGCCGGTCGCCAACTCGTCCGGGGACGGCTCCGGCACCGGCACGACCACGCAGGCCATGAAATTCCCCGTGGGCTTCCCCGCCTTGGCGAAGACGGTGAACTGGGAGGCGAAGGAGGCATTGGTAATGAAGCACTTCGCCCCGTTGAGGGAATAGGATCCGTCCTCCCGGCGGCTGAGGAAGGTGGTCATGGCACCGTTGTCCGAACCGGCACCCGGCTCCGTGAGGCAGAAGGAGGCCAGCAGCGGCTTCTCCACAAAGGGGCGCAATAAGGCCTCTTGCTGCGCCGCCGTGCCGTGCCGGGCGATAACGGCATTGGCCAGGTCGTTGCACATGGCCGAGGTGGCAATGCCGGAATCACCGTAGGAAAGCTCCTCGATGATCAGGGCGGAGGAAACGGCATCCAGTTCATAGCCCTTGACGGCGGCCGGGATACTCAGATTGAGGATGCCCAGCTCCCAGGCCTGACGGATGATGCCGTAGGGAAAATCGTGCCTGCGGTCCATCGCCAGAATGTGGGGGAGGATCTCTCCCCGGACGAACCGGCGCACCGTCTCCACATAGGCTCGCTGCTGATCGGATAAATTGAAATCCATGGTTCAATTACTCCCAAAGATCCGCGTCGCCGCCGAAAGGGTGGTCACGGAAAGGCAGTTGACGCTGATGGTCTTGAAGAAATCCCGCAGGGGGCGCCCCGGACCGATCTCGTAGATCTCGTCGGCCTCGGCGGCCAGGATTTCCATGTTCTCCCGCCAGCGTACTCTGCTGCCCAACTGATAGGTCAGATAGCAAAGGAGATCCTCCCGGTAACGGGTATGAAAGCGGCCGGTGTAATTGGAGGTGACCGCCACGGCCTTCCGGGCGTCCACACCCGCCTCCAGACCTTTCAAGACAATCGAGAACTCTCTTTCCACCGGCCGCATGAAACGGCTGTGGAAAGGGGCGCTGACATTGAGGGGGACGAAGCGGCAGGCGGCATCGGCGCCCAGGATATCGGTGATCCGTACCGCCGCGTCCGGCAGGGCCCTGGCATGGCCGCTGATGACAATCTGATGGGAGGAGTTGACGTTGGCCACATCCACGGGCAGATCGCTTAACGATCCCTCCAGCTCGTCGGCATCGAGATCGTCGGCAATGACGGCCGCCATGCCTCCCAGCCCCGGAGGAACGGCTTCCTGCATGAGGCGGCCCCGGGTATGGACAACCTGCACGGCATCGCCGAGCGACATGACCCCTGCCGCCACCAGGGCGGTGAACTCTCCGAGGCTGTGGCCGCCGAAGTATTGCGGGGAGAACCCGTAAAGGCTCTGCAACCCTCGAAACATGGCGATTTCCGTGGTGAGCAGACAGGGTTGGGTGTAGGCGGTATGGTCCAGCAGCTCATTTGCCCCGAAGCAGAGTTCCGCAACGTCCCAGCCGAGGGCGTCGGTCGCCTCTTCATAAGTCTGGCGGCAGATACTCAGTTTCTCGAAAAAATCCCTACCCATTCCCGGGCGCTGTGCCCCCTGGCCGGGAAAGACAACGGCAATAGTTTTCGATGGACTTGGCATACGATCTCTCCTTTTTTAAGAAAGTCAACCGCCCCTTAGCACCATCCATACCAACAACGCCCGCATGGACATCGAAACAGATAAGAAGCTATAATAAGAAGGATTATTTTCCACCGCTCTCTTTCCCGCCGCACCGGAAAAAGGCAGCGGAAAGAGATAAAACCGGATAAACATCTTTGCAGTGCGAATTGATTTTTACAGGGAAGCGGGACAGCGGCGACGGCAGGTTCCGCGGGACCGAAGCGCGAAAGCCGGTCTCAGAGCAGGCCATAGCCTCTTCATCGATACACCCGGCCTTTTTTACTCGAAAATGCGTGCATATGTTATTGATCTACAACGGTTTATCACTGACGGGGCCGCGGCGGAGCGCGTCCCGAAATTTTCATCCTGTTTTGTGACGGCATACCGTCAAGAGGATTTCCCTACCATATCGGCATATTACAGAGGCAAGTTTTTCATCACAAACGAAGGGCCGCCTTCCCGAAGGAAAGGCGGCCCTCGACAAGCCTAAATTGTTCAACCGGCCCTCTTACATCACCCCGAATCCGATAAGCAGGGCGAAACCGCTCAGCACCAGCCCGGACCAGAGGAGGGTCATGGTCGTGTAGCCCATGATGTCCTTCGCCGAGAGCCCCGCCAGACCCAGCAGCGGCAGGGCCCAGAAGGGCTGGATCATGTTCGTCCACTGGTCGCCCCAGGCCACCATCATCGCCGATTTGACCATATCGATGTTCATCATCTTCGCCGCCTCGATGGTGATGGGCCCCTGGACGGCCCACTGACCGCCGCCGGAAGGAACAAACATGTTGACCACCCCGGCGCCCCAGAACTGGAACATGTAGAAGGTCTCCGGGGTGGAGATGGCGACGAACCAGCCGGCGATGACCTTGGCCAGGCCCGTGCCGATGAGGATCCCCATGATGCCGCCGTAGAGGGGGAACTGCAGGGCGATGCCGCCGGCGGACCTGATGGCGATGTTCATGGCGCTTACATAATTGATGGGTTTACCGTGGAGGATCACGCCGGCGATAAAGAAGATGAAGATGACGATATTGAGGTTGAGGTCCAGGCCCTTGCTGGAGAAATGGAGGAAGAGATAGAAAACGCCCATGGCGGCAAAGATCATGTTGATGATGTAACTATGGTCGATGCGCTCCGCCAGGGTGGGATTCGCCGGCCGCTCCACCTTGACCGTCTGGTCTTCCATCTCCTTCAGGCGCTCCGGAGAGATGCTGATCGTATCCTCTTCCTTGGGGTGGATCAGATAGAAGAGCACCGGCAGGCCGAGGATGATGATGGCGGCGGGGATCAGGTTCCAGGTCGCAAAGATCGTATCGGCCACGGGAACGATCTTGCCGGTAAGCTTTTCGATGAGGTTCTGGGGTGCCTTGGGCGTCGCCAAAAGCAGGCCGATGGAGCTGGAAAAGCCCATATGCCAGCAGATGAACCCGCTGTAGGCCGCCCCGATGAGGATGGGGAAGTCCGCCTTCTTCGTCCGCCGGGCCACCTCCAGGGCCAGGAGCCCCGCGAAGATCAGGCCGAAGCCCCAGTTGATCCACGAGCCCACACCGCCCACAAAGGCGACGATCATCGCCCCCTTGACGGGGGTGTCGGCCATTGTCGCCACCCAGTCGAGGACCTTCTTCATGGGCGGCGTCAGGGCCAGGACGTATCCCGTCACCAGGATGAGGATCATCTGCATGGCGAAGGCGATGATCCCGTAGAAACCGCCTCCCCAGGTGGTGATCACCTTCATGATGTCCGCCGGCGTGAAGATCAGGGCCAGGATCGCCGAGATGAACGTCAGCAGGATGGCGAACAGGTAGGCGTCGGGCAGGTAATGACGCATGAAATAGGTAAAGAATGACGCAAGTTTTCTTAACATGACAACACCTCCTCCTTAGAATAATGGTTTATGAAAATAAAAAAATCCGCCGTCGTATGCTGACGCGGATTTATTGAACCTCATCCTCATAACCCCCTCCTGCAGGCGTTGATGAACGGAGAAGACAATGAAACGGTAACGCCGGGGATTCTACAGGAAGGCCAGGAGAAAATCAATCCTTATTTGGGGTTGTTTCCTCCCCTTTTTCACTGACGAACAATGCGGATATTGTCACCAATGGCGGCAGGGAAAAGACCGGTACCGGAGCACCCCCTGCTGCTTCTTGATTTTCTCCCCCGCAACGGCATATAACACCGCCATGGGTATTTCACTCGTCCACGCAATGGTCTTTCTGGGCGCCTTCCTCCTGTTTGGTATGGAACCCCTGACCGGCCGTCTCCTGGTCCCCTATTTCGGCGGGGCCGTGCATATCTGGCTGGTCTGCCTGATGTATTTTCAGTTTCTCCTGCTGCTGGGTTATCTTTACGCCCATCTCCTGGCGGCACGGGCGGGAAGATGGCATCTGGCCTTGATGCTGGCGCCCCTGCTGAATCTTCCCCTGGAGATGGCCGCAACCGCCGTCCCTACCGGCGATGTCTGGCCCCTGCTGGCCACCCTGACCCGGCACATCGCCCTGCCTTTCGTTGTCCTTTCCACGACCGTCGTCGTCGTTCAGCTTTGGGTCGCCCGGTCCTCCCTGGCACGCCCCTTCAACCCCTATGTGCTCTATGCCACCTCCAACGCCGGCTCGCTGGCGGCCCTGCTGGGTTATCCCCTCCTCATGGAGCCCTTTCTGGGACTGCGGATGCAGAGTTTGATCTGGAGCGGCGGCTATCTGCTCTATCTCCTCGCCGCCGCCGGTGTCTGGGGATTTCTCCGCCCCCGGCTGCCGCAACGGCCTCCCCCGGCAGGCGAGACCGTAACGACAAAATGGGGGACAACGCCCGGATTCTCATCCTGGCTGCTTTTGAGCTTCCTTTCCTCGGCGCTGCTGGTCACGGTGACAAATCTGGTCGCCATGGAGATCGGCTCTTTCCCTCTGGTCTGGGTCCTTCCTCTCGCCCTGTATCTGGCCAGTTTCATCATCACTTTCCGTGACGGCGAAAAACTATCTCCGCACCTGATGTATTTCTGGCTGGAGATCGTCGCTTTGGGGATCATCCTGTTCTTTATCCCGGCCAGCCACTGGATCTTTCATCTCCTTTTGCTTTGCGTCCTGTTTTTGGTTTGTGTCATGATCCACGGCGATCTCTACCGGCGGCGCCCCGACTCCGGACAACTGACGCGGTTCTATTTCGCCGTGGCCCTCGGCGGCTTTCTGGGGGGGGCCTCCATCACCCTGGCGGCACCGTTGCTCTTTCCCGGGATATACGAATATCCGCTCATGCTTGCCGTCGTGGCCGTTATCTTCGGGTGGAGGTACCGCAAGCTCATCTTCCGGACCTGGTCGCTCAGATACGCTTCCGTTCTGATTATCCGCCTGGGAACCGTCGCCGCCCTCTATCTGGTGCTGATTCTCGTTTCCGGAGCGAATCTGGCCGGGGACAGGAAGGCGGCGTACCGCAATTATTACGGCGTGAGCCGGATCTACGATTTTCCCGCCGACAAGGACGCCCCGGCCGGGGTACGGATCCTCGTCCACGGTTCTACCATGCACGGCCTCCAGTTTCGGGACCGGGATCGGGAAAAGATGCCGACCATGTACTATCATCGCCGGGCCGGCCTGGGTGATGTCTTCGCCGCCCTGCCCCCGCCCCGGCGCATCGCCGTCGTCGGCCTGGGGGCGGGCACGGCCGGGGCGCTCACCGCTTCCGGAGATACCCTCGATTACTATGAAATCGATCCGGACATGGAAATGATCGCCCGGCACTGGTTTTCATTTCTGGAGCACACCCCGGCAAAGCTCCGGGTGATCGTCGGCGATGGCCGGCTCAAACTCCAACAGGCAGGGGAAAAATACGATCTCATCCTGATCGATGCCTTCAGCGGCGACGGCATCCCCACCCACCTCATCACCCGGGAGGCCCTGGAAATCTACCGGCAGCGCCTCGCCGCCCACGGCCTGCTGGTGCTGCACCTGACGAACCGTTATTATGATCTCCGTCCCGTCGTCAAGGCCATCCTGGCCGACATGAAACTCCCCGGGGTGATGAAGCTTTCCGCCCTTACGAGCAGCGACACCTATATGCCTATCGCCACCCTGTATCTCGTCATCTCGCCGGAGAGTGAGGAGTTGAAACCTTTTGTCGAACGGGGATGGATCATGCTGGGGGAGCAGGACGGGCTCCCGCCCGGGGTGGCCTGGACGGACGACTACATCAACATCCTCGCCCCGGCGGCGGTCAAATGGCGGGCCAAATGACGAGCGCCCACGGGAAGCGGCATCAACCCGCCGGCCCGCCCGCTGTAAAAAAAAACGGCGTCCCCCCCGCGGCCGGGAGCGGACGCCGTTTTGTCATCAGTACAAGTTCCGGCCGAAGAGGCGTTTGCTCATCCCGGTGAGGTCCGCCCATTTCATGGGGCCGCCCTTGTCGGCGGGGAAGCCCACCCCCCAGATCATGCCGACATCGATCATCCGCACGTCCTCCACGACCTTCCGGTCGAGGAGGTCCTTGCCCGTCTTGACCATGGCTTCAAGGAGACCCTCCTGGATCTCCGCCGCCGTCCGCTCCCGGTCGCCTTTTCTGGCGATGAGGGGCAGGACCTCGGGATCGACGCTCCCGTCCTTGAGGAAGAAACCCTTGCCGGATTTCTTCAGGCCCATACGTCCCGCTTCCACGACATTGGCCAGGGTCTCCTGGCGGATCCCCATGCCCTTGAAGATCTTGTAGGGCACGTCGATGCCCACTTCGTCGGTAAGGCGGATGGGTCCCACGGGCATGCCGAAGGCCGTCATCGCCGCGTCCACCTGCTCGATGGCCGTACCCTCCTCGATATACCGGAAGGTTTCCAGAAGCATGGGGAACAGGAGGGCGTTCACCACGAAGCCCGCGTTGTCCCGGCAGACGAGGGGCCGCTTCCGGATGGCGGCGGCGAAGTTCAGGAGATTGTCCACCGTCTCCTGGCTCGTCTGTTCACCCCGGATGACCTCCACCAACTGCATGAGCCAGACGGGGGAAAAGAAGTGCAGGCCGCCGAAACGCTCCGGATTGGTCAGCATCGGCGCCATGGACTTGATGGGCAGGGAGGAGGTGTTGCTGGCCACGACACAATCGCCGGGGATCACCTGACAAAGTTCCTGATAAACCTGCTGTTTGATCTTCAGGTCTTCGAAGACCGCCTCGACGACGATGTCCACGTCCCGGAATTCCGGCCCGTATTCCGCGGTGGTGATGATCAGCTTCAGATAATCGTCCACGGCGCCCTTGAGGCGTTTCTTTTCCGCCATTCCTTCCAGGATCTTCCGGACGAAGGCCTTCCCCGGCTCCAGGGCCGCGGGGATGTCCTTGACGACCACGGGGATCTGCATATTCCGGACGATATCGATGACGATCCCCCGGCCCATGGTGCCGAAACCGAGGACGGCCGCCTTCTTCAGGGGCTTGGGCACGAAGCCTTTCGTCATCATCGCCTTGGGCTTGTCCGTCATGGTCTTTAGGAAAAAGGTGTTGATGCTTCCCTTGGACTCCCGGGACATGACGACCTCCACAAAGTTGGCCTTCTCGATCTCCAGGCCCTCTTCCAGGGATACCTTGAGGCCCTCCTGGATGGATTTCAGGGCCAGCATGGGGGCGGGGAGCTCCCGGCCCCGGGTGGCCTTGAGGATTCCCTGGCGGGCCAGGGCGGCGATCTCGTCGATCCGGGAGAAATCATGCGCCGGTCTTTTCAGGGCCGCCGTCCCGGCGATTATTTCCTCGATAAACCCCTTGGCCGCACTGAGCAGGTCGGCATCCGCCGGGATGAGACGGTCGATGATCCCCGCCTCCAGAGCCTTCGCCGCCGGGAGCATGGTCCCCTTCAGGATCAGCTCGATGGCGGGATAACCGATGAGGCGCGGCAGGCGCTGGGTGCCGCCGCCGCCGGGGAAGAGACCGACGTTGCATTCCGGCAGACCGATAAGGGTGGTTTTCCCCTCCTTGGCGATCCGGGCCGTGCAGGCCAGGGCGAATTCCAGGCCGCCGCCGAGGCAGTGGCCGTGGATGGCCGCCAGCACCGGCAGGTTGAGCTCGTTGAGCTTCCGGAACGCCCCGTGGAAGAGTTCGAGCACCTCCCGCACCGCCGCCGGGGTTTCGATATCGGCGATCATCTTGAGATTCGCCCCGGCAAAGAAATTATCCGGTTTCCCGGAGATGAAGATGACACCCCGGAGCCCTCCGGCCCGGGCCAGCTCCCCCATCAACTCGTCGAAGCTCGTGAAGGCCGCCTCGGTCCAGGTGTTCATGGCATCGCCGACGACATCGAAGGTCACCACACCGATGCCGTCTGCCACCTGCAATTGAAAAACCTTGCTCATAAGATACCTCCATTCATCTTGCTGCAATAAAATTAACGCCCCGGCGGCGGTATGGCGTACATCGCCCGCGCCGTCCGGGCATTTTCCATCTGAGGCCGGATATTTACTTCTTTCCTCCGTATTGCTCGTCGATCCACTTTTGATACTCTCCCGACCGGACCCGGTCCGCCCATTCCCGGTTTTCCACATACCAGCTCACGGTCTTCCGGAGTCCCGTGACGAAGGATTCCCGGGGCCGCCAGCCCAATTGCCCCCTGAGCTTGGAGAAATCGATGGCGTAGCGCCGGTCGTGCCCGGGGCGGTCCTGGACGTAGGTGATGAGGTCCCGGCGGGATTCGCCGCCGATCCGGGGCCGGATTTCATCCAGGATATCCAGGATCATGCCGACGATCTCGATATTCTCCATCTCCGCGGCGCCGCCGATGTTGTAGGTTTCCCCCCGCCGCCCCCGGTTCATGATCGTCCAGATGGCGTCGCAGTGATCGGTCACGTAGAGCCAGTCCCGGACGTTCCTCCCGTCGCCGTAGATGGGCAGGGGCTTCTCCTCCAGGGCGTTGAGGATCATGAGGGGGATGAGCTTTTCGGGAAACTGGTAGGGGCCGTAGTTGTTGGAACAGTTCGAAAGGGTGGTGGGCAGTCCGAAGGTCTCGTGGTAAGCCCGGACCAGATGATCCGAGGCGGCCTTCGACGCCGAATAGGGGCTGTTGGGCCGGTAGGGGGTCTCCTCGGTGAAGAGCCCGGTCGGGCCCAGGCTGCCATAGACCTCGTCGGTGCTGATGTGGTGGAACAGCCGGAAGGCATCGCCCCGGCTCCGGGCAATCTCCAGGAGGTTGAAGGTCCCGACGATATTGCTGAAGATGAAGCTGTCGGGCCGCTTGATGGAGCGGTCCACGTGGGATTCGGCGGCAAAGTGGCAGACGGCGTCGATCTCGTATTCCGCAAAGACGTCCTTCATGGTCTCCTGATCGCAGATGTCGGCGCGGATAAAGACATAGCGCCCCGGATCGGCCGCCGCCACTCCCTTGAGATTGTCCGGGTTGCCCGCATAGGTGAGGGCGTCCACGTTGACGATCCGCCCGTGAAAATCCTCCCGCGCCAAAAGGTAATGAATGAAATTGCTGCCGATGAAGCCGCAGCCGCCGGTCACCAAAAGGTTCTCCATACCGATTCCCATATTTGTTGTTACTCCTCGTTAGATGTGACGATTTTTAAAACTGATTTGCCTTTTCTCCTCCCGCTGCGGGGGCGACTTCGTTGCTCCCCCCGCTCCGGACGGTTCGTTTCTCCCCCCGGCACATGTTTCTGTATCCTCGCCCTATCAAACCTTAGAGGTGCGGAGGGGGATGGGGAGGGGTCTCAACCTTACTTCAAAAAGCCCTGAATGATGCGGTTGACGGCCTCGTCGTAGTCCAGCCCCAGGCTCATGAGCTTCATGAGCTGGTCGCTGGCAATCTTGCCGATGGAGGCCTCGTGGGTGAGGGCGGCATCGGGATGATGGGCCTTCAGCGCCGGTATCGTTTCGTTCTTGCCGTTGTCCATGATGATGGCGTCACACTCGATGTGGCCGAAGCAGGGCGCCAAGGCCTCCAGGGTGGCGTGGAAATCCTGCCGGGAATCACCCTTGATGACGGAGCGGGAGATCATGTTCGCCCGGCTGCCCTCCCCGGCCATGGTGATGGTGTTGGTCGAAACCGCCCGCTGGCCGCCTTCCGTGAGAACCCGTTCGGTGATGAGCAGCAGGCTGTCCGGACCCAGGGTCGCCTCGTTGACCCGGTTCGCCTCGTCCACGCCGCCGATCTGGGTCAGCTCCATCTCCGCCGCCGCGCCCGCCGCGAGGATGACCTTCGTCGTGGGATTCAATGAGCGGCGCCCCCGTCCGGAACCCCGGGCGTAATGCTTTTCCACATATTTCACCTTCGCCCCTTCGCCGACGTGAAACTCGTGGATCCCCGCGTGGCCCTCCGGTTCCGGGCCGCCGCAGTGGATGCCGCAGCCGGCGATGATGGTCACATCGGATCCCGCCCCGATGAGGAAATTGTTGTACACCACGTCGTAAAGCCCCGCCTGGCTCAGAATGACGGGGATATGGACGGATTCGTTGACCGTTCCCGGCTTGATGGTCACGGTGATCCCCTTGCCGTCGGCCAGGGATTCGATATTGATATTGGCGGAAACCTCCCGTTTCAGCAGTCGGCCGTTCTTGCGGATATTGAAGGCCCCCTTGGGGAGGCCCTCCAGATCCGCCACCGTTTTCAGCAGTTCCCTATCGATAGCATCCAACATCTCGATCTCCTACGCATTTTCTATAGTTGCAGACGCTCAGGTCGTTGAGCATGGGCAGGGCTCCCTGAAGGTCGCCCCGATAGACGAGTTTTCCCTCACTGATCATCAGGACGATGTCCGCCGCCTCCAGGAAGGCCCGGTTGTGGCTGACCACCAGGGTGGTGGTGCCGTGCTCCTTCTGCTCCCGCTTGAGGAGACGGACCATGGGCTGGATCGTCCAGAGGTCGATGCCGGTATCCGGCTCGTCATAGATGGCCAGCTTGGGATTCCGGGCGATGGTGGTCGCCAGTTCGATCTTTTTGATCTCCCCGCCGGAGAGTTTCGTGTCCACCGGCTTGTCGAGAAAGGAAAGGGAACAGATCCCGACACGGCGCAGAAGGGCCAGGAGCATCTCCTCGTCCTCCGTTCCCGCCGCCATGGCCAGGAGATCCCGGAAGGTGATCCCCTTGAAACGGGCGGGCTGCTGGAAGCTGTAAGCGATTCCCTCTTTGGCCCGCTCCGTGATGGAAAGTTGCGAGATCTCCTTGCCGTCAAAGAGGATCGACCCGGAATTGGCCGCGTTGATGCCCATGATGAGTTTCGCCAGGGTGGTCTTGCCGCTCCCGTTGGGACCGGTGATCCCGTAGAATTTTCCCTGCTCGAAGGTGTAGTTTATCCCGTCGATGATGTTCCTCTCGCCGACGGAGAAATAAAGATCCTTTAGTTCCAGCATCGTCTCAACCTCCTTGCTGCTTGCTGCTTTCCAGCGGTCTTATTGATGATATTCCCGCCGATGTCAAATCATTTATGGTCCGGGGAGGAGGCAACGAAACAAGTCTCGTCGATGACCACTCCCTGGGTCAGACAGTCGCCCACGGGGCAACGTTTCTTGACCAGGGCGGCAAACTCCCGGATCTTCTCCTCGGGGGCAGCGGCCCGGATGAACACCCGGGTCCGGATCCGCTGGTACCCCGGCCTTACCCCTTCTTGTCCCCTGATGAATCCCGCGGGATCGATGTCCCCCTCAAGTTCCACCCGGTACTCCTGCAGGTCGATGCCGAAGGGCCGGGCCAGAAACCGGGCGGTGATGCATTGGCAGGACCCCAGGGCGCACAGGAGCATCTCCACGGGATTCATGCCCTCGTCCGTTCCCCGCATGTTCCGGGGTTCATCGGCAAGGAGCGTAAAGCCGGCGGTCCGGTTTTCCACCGCCATACCGTGATCCAGCAACCGCGATGCCGCCTGAAAAGTTATCAAGGCCATGAACTGTTTTCCTCCCTGTCAAAGGTAATTCCGCGCCCCCAGGTAGCGCTTCCGGTAATAGTTGTTCGCCAGGACGTCACTCCGGATCTTCTTCCCCCGCCCCGGGGCGTGGATGAACCGGCCGTCGCCGATGTAAACCCCCACATGGGACACCTTGCCGCTCTTCCCGGTGGCGAAAAAGACCAGATCGCCCCGGCGCAGATCCTTTTCATCGACCTCCGCACCGGTCCCGAACTGTTCCCCCGAGGTCCGGGGCAGATCGATGCCGTTGAGCTGATAGACCGTCATCGTCAGGCCGCTGCAATCGAACCCGGTTTCCACGGAGGTCCCCCCCCAGAGATAGGGCACGCCGATGAAGCTCTGCGCCGCCTTGACGAGCTCCCGGCGGAGGTAATCCTCCCCCAGCTCCCCGGCCCGGGCCACGGCGTATTCCTCCGGGGCGACAAGATAATATTCCTCGATCAGCCCCAAGATCCTGAGGGCTTCGGCCTGGTTCGCCGCGCTTTCCCGGGTGGGGAAATTGCCGATGCGGACCTTGAAAAGCCCTGTTTTCGCCGCAAAATAGGTGGCGTCCAGTCCCTGGTCTTTCAGAACCTCCGTGAGGCGGGCGGCGTTTTCCGCCTGGGAAAAGGCGCCGGCCTGTATGGTGAAGCCCATGCGGGGGACCTTTTTCCCGGCGGTCATGGCCCGCTCCTTCTTTACCGGCGTCGCCTTGGCCCGGGGGGGAGGGACATACCCCTTGCGGCCGGAACATCCCGCCGCCGGCAGGAGACAGAAAAGACAGAGGACCACCCCCACCAGGAAGCGATAATGCCGCCCGCCGGTCACCACGCCTACAGGCACCGGGCATGAACCCGTCTTGCGGTCGACCGTCGCCCGGGCCTTATCTTCACTCCTCATGTCAAAACGCTCACCAGGAGACCCTTCAGATAGCGTCCTTCACCGTGGGCCAGGATGGTCGGATGATCCGGCGCCGCGGCAAGTCTCCGCAAGAGGCGCAGGTTTTTTCCCGCATCCCGGGCGGCGCCGAGGACGATCTTCTCGAACAGCGCCTCGTCCACACCGTTGGAACACGAGAAAGTGGCCAGCAGTCCTCCCGGATTCAGGTGTCGCAAGGCCTGGAGATTGATATCCTTGTAGCCCCGGGCGGCTTGGGAAACCTCCCGGCGGCTTTTGGCAAAGGCAGGGGGATCCAGAATGATCAGGTCAAAAATTTCCTCGGTGCGGCGCAGATACTGGAAGCAATCCTCCCTGATAACAGGATGACCGGCCGGATCGAAGCCGTTGGCCGCCAAGTGCCGCCGTGTCGTTTCTCCGGCCGCTTCCGAAACATCGACGGAAACAACCCGCCGCGCCCCACCCCGGGCGGCGGCGACGGAAAAGGCCCCGGTATAGGCAAAACAGTTCAGCACCGACAACCCCCGGCTGAGGGTCTCGATCATCCGGCGGTTGTCCCGCTGGTCTAAAAAGAAGCCTGTTTTTTGCCCGGCCAGGATGTCCACCTCGAATTCCAGCCCGTTTTCCCGAATGGAAACCGCCGGCGGGGGCGCCTCTCCCCAGACCACTCCCTGACGGTCGGTCAGTCCTTCCCGGCGCCGCGAACCTCCTTCGCTGCGTTCCAGGATGCCCCGGGGGGCATATTCCGCTGCCAGGGCCTCGATCAACTCCCCACGGCTCTTTTCCACCCCCGCGGTCCCGACCGCCATGACCAGGTAATCGCCGTAGCGATCCACGACCAGTCCGGGAATCCCGTCCCCCTCCGCGTTGACGAGGCGGCAGGCATTGTCTGCGGCGGGCAGGACCATCCTTCTCAGCGCCGCCGCGACCCGAAGCCGTTCCCGCCAGAAATCCCGGTCTATCCGGGCCCCGATATCCCTGGTTATCATTCGAAAGGAGATATCGGACCGGGAATTGTAAAAACCGAGGGCCAGCGGGGCCCCCGAGGAAGACGTTACCAGCACCACATCTCCCGGTTCCGGATGGCCGGCGGTCCCGGCCATTGCCCCGGAAAAAAGCCAAGGATGACCGTTCAGGAGGGATCTCTCCCGGCCGGCTTTCAGAACAAGCCGGGGGTAATCGGACCAGGAAGGACCACCTTTAAGTTGCGACATCGTCATTTCCCGTTCCCCATGTATCATATCTGCCGCCGGGATGGAAACAGGGAGGCAGGATGATGACCTGCACGTACATTTTGAGATTACCGGTGGTCGGAAAGACGGGTATGGATTCAGCGGCTGGTTTTCAGCACCGCCTGTCGCTCCACAAATTCCGCCCCGGAAGATCCCGATGCCGAAGTTGTCCCGGTACTGCCGGGACGGCCGCCGACGATCTTGACACCCCGACTTTTGACCCCGATGTCGGCACCGCGGGTCTTCACCCCGTAAACTTCACCGGCGGCGGCCAGTTCCAGGTCCCCAAGGGGGGCGGTGCTGGCGTGGAGGATCAACTGCTCATCTCCGAAAGGGGGAGCGATCTCCAGACGATAACGGTCCTTCTCGCCCTCGGGCAGCTCATAGATTACCCCGCCCTGGAAATAGTTGTCCCGGCGGTAGGGATTGGGAAGAAGCTGGATCGTCTGCCCCCCGGCGTCCCGGTAGAGGATGCGGGCGTAAAAGGGCCGGTTTCCTTTGATAAAAATCCGAATATGCTCCCCCTGCCGGTATTCCTTCCGACCCGTCCAGATCCGGACGTTCAACGGTGCGGCCGGGTCATCGGCCAGCTCTTCTTTTTTGGCGAGCTTATCCATGAAGCCGGCATCCGGGATCACCTCCGCCTTGATCCGGTAACGGAAGCAATCACCCGCCTTGTCGTCCCGGTACCATCCCGTTCCCTCCTTCAGCTCTTCCACCACCGTGACCTCCGCCCGGGAATAGGCCTCGACAAGGTCTTTTTCCACCTGAAAATCCTTCACGCTGGTCTGACTTTTGATAAAGGTCCGGGCCTGCTCCACGGCATTGCGCCGTGCCTCGGACCGGGCTTCCTTTTCCGTATCCCGCCGGGACTTGTCCACCCCCAGACACGAGTATCCTTCCGCCACGACGATGGCCGACTGGCCGGCAGCGGCATGCCGGACCATCACCGCGGCCGGCGGCAGGGCAAGAAAAGGCAGCAGCATTAAGAACAGCCATCTTCGGTTCTTCATAGGGCAACCTCCCGATAACAAAGAGGGAATGGGACTATCGGCATCCGCCGGAGTATTTCCTGCTTTAGCGGCATGTCCGCCCCCGGACGCAGGGGTTAAGGGCGGTATACATTAACTGTAAACGATTAACAAGCCCTATCGAAGCCCGCGGGGAAAAGGAAAAACCCCGCTCGTTCCCGGACTACAGGTTGACGAACTCTTAACCCCCATGCCCCGTAGGACGCCGGGAAGCATGAAAACGGCATTTTCATAGCAAGGTCGCGAATGTCACTTTATGAAAATTCTTACCTAATAATTACAGCACGTTACAAAGCCACTTTTGGCAAGTTCCGACTTGTTACGGGCTCATCGAGGTTTGTTTTCCGCCCGGCACGTCTCCCCGGGTCGGGCAAATGATCGATTGCAAATATTCGGCGTTAATGGCAAAGGACGCTGAAGCACATTTCAAGCCCGGCGGGGGCCAGCCACGGGCAGGATACTTTATCGACAAAAAATGAGCAGCAAGCAATCGGCAGACGGCAGCGGCAATCTCTTCCACGAACCGCTTTTCCCCGCCGTCATACCCGGCCGTTTCCGGCGGCGACTCAACCGTTTCGTCATCGAATGCGACTGCGGGGTACGGGTGGTGCAAGCGCACCTGCCCAATCCCGGTCGTCTGTGGGAACTCCTCGTTCCGGGCCGGACCGTATCCCTGGTTAAAAATGCCCCGGGGCCCGGACACAAGACCCCCTATACGGCCGTAGCCGTGGAAAGGGACGGCGTCACCGTTCTTCTCCATACGACAAAAACCAACGATACCGCACAATTCCTTCTCCAGGAGCGACTGGTGCCGGGACTGGAGGGAGCCGAGATCTTAAAAAGGGAAATCCCCCTGGGAAACAGCCGCTTCGATTTTCTCCTCCGGGAAAAAAAAGAACGGATTCTCCTCGAGGTTAAATCCTGCACCCTCTACGGACGCTCCCTGGCCATGTTCCCCGACGCCGTCACCGCCCGGGGCCGGCGTCACCTGACGGAACTGGCAACCCATGCCGAAAAAGGCCGGCGTTGCGGCGTCCTTTTTATCGTCCATTCCCCCGGTCCGGAATTCTTTCTGCCCGATTATCACACCGATTACGAATTCGCCCGCACCTTCCAAACCCACCGGAATCGTCTTTTTTACCTAGCACTCCGCATCTCCTGGCGTAAAGACCTGTGCTTGAACGCAATCACCGGCGCCGCGCCAATCCCTTGGGCGCTGCTGGAACGAGAGGCCCGGGATGAGGGCTGCTACATCCTCATCTTAACCCTCACCGCCACTCTCCGTATTCCCGCCGGTAACCTGGGCAGACTTGATTTTCCCGCAGGCTACTATCTCTATGTCGGTTCGGCGCGGAAGAATCTCTCGGCCCGGCTGGCACACCATTGCCGCCGGGACGGCCAAAACCTTCACCGCCATATCGATTGTCTCCGGCCCGCCGCCGCTTCCTGCCTGGCTTTGCCGATAAGAACGCAAGACGATATCGAATGCGAACTGGCCGCCGCCGTAAGTGCCATCGCCGTAAGGACGATCCCCGGATTCGGCTCTGCGGACTGTTCCTGTCCCGGACACCTCTTCTTCATGCCCGTCCACCCCCTCCACAGCCCGGAGTTCCGGAAGCTGCTCCAGTATTACCGGATGGACCGCCTCAACCCCTTCTGAAGGGGAGGGGGTGAAATGCCGTACCCGGCAAAGCCCTTGTCGTCAAACCGTCAGGGGGCTTAAAAATCCGGTCCTGCAGAGACAAATCACGGCCTTTTTCAACTGGGAAGCCGCACCGGCGGCGCTGTCTATCCGGGAATCGAACCGTTCCCCGGCCCCATCGCCGCTTGACGAAGGCAGCCCGGATGTCCGAAACAGGATTGTCGATGACGTTTAGTGTGTGGTGTCTTTACCGGTCTTGAATATTCATACCCATCCGCTTCAAACTGCCTTTGAAGAGGACGTCCATCCGCTGGTTTTCGAGGATCTTTTCCACAAAACCGATGCCGAAGGAAGGATGATCGATGATATCGCCGCGCTGATAGCGGTCGGTCATCCGATAAGGGATGATCTTGGCATCCTGCCCCAGTTCTTCGTACCGCTGCAGCCAGCGCTGTGTCTCCACTGCCTCGGCCTGCCGGCTTTCCTCCGCCGCTTTCGTACCGGTACGACGGGAGCGGTCACTGGCGGGCGCAGCCTTTCTTTCCCGGGATTTGGCGCCCCGGTATTTGTGTTCCGCTCCGCAGGTCTTACACTTGACGCGGGCGATGACGCCGCTGACCTCATAAAGGACGATATGGGCCAACGTCAAGCCGCACCGCGTGCAGAGACAGTCAACGTTTTTTCCCACCAAGGACATGATTGTACCCCTTTCCCAGCCTGGTTTTTTCATTGCCCGCCTGTCACCGGAGGGCAAACCGTTCCCGGCGCTTACCTATTCGGGCTGCCGCCCCCTGCGACGGTCTGAATCCACAACCCGCGCCCGTTCACACCACCGCTTCTATTGATACGCAAATTCCTGCAATTAGCAAGGAAAAATATCTCTTGCCGCCTCTGGAATAACTGATGCAAAAGCTCCTGTTTAGTGCTAAGAGGAACGCGGCATCCCGCCGGCGGGGATTATCGACCCTCCCGGAGACCGGGCCGACCGCCGAATCGACCACCGAAAGGATTATTTTACCGTTATGTATACCGTCATCATGGCCGGGGGCAAGGGATCGAGGTTCTGGCCCCGGAGCAGGAACCGCCTCCCCAAACATCTCCTCGATATTTGCGGCGAAAGGACCATCATCCAGGAAACCGTGGCCAGGATCCTCCCCCTGACGCCGCCGGAGAAGATCCTCATCGTCACCGGCGCCGCCCATGCCGAGGAACTGATCGCCCAACTGCCCGAGATCCCCCGGGAGAACATCCTCATCGAGCCCGTGGGCCGCAACACCGCCCCCTGCATCGGCCTGGCCGCCCTGGTGGTAAAGCACCGGTCCGGCGACGACGTCATGGCCGTTCTTCCCTCGGATCACCGGATCGGAGATGAAGAAACATTCCGGCGCGTGCTGTCCGCCGCCGCCGACATAGCCGCCACGGGGGAGCACCTGGTCACCGTCGGCATCAAGCCGACGGGTCCGGAAACCGGCTACGGCTACATCGAACAGGGACCGCCCGTGGCCCGGAAAAGAGGAGAGGAAATTTACAGCGTCCGGTCCCTGCGGGAGAAACCGGATCTGGATACGGCAAAGGCCTTCATCGCCCGGGGGGGATTCTTCTGGAACAGCGGGATGTTCATCTGGCGGGCCGCGACGATCCTCAAGGAAATCGCCGCCTCTTTGCCGGATATTCACGCCGGCTTGGTGGAAATCGACGCCGCCCTGGGAACGCCGGCGGCGGCGGCGGTCATCGCTGCGGTCTATAACCGTTTCCGCTCCATATCCATAGATTACGGCGTCATGGAGAAGGCGCGGGACGTTCTGATCATACCCGCGGATTTCGCCTGGTCCGACGTGGGGAGCTGGGACGCCCTGTGGGAGGTCTCGGCAAAGGACGGCTCAGGAATCGCCGCCCGGAACCCTGGCGGGCTGATCAGCGTGAATGCCCGGAATTCCCTGGTCCATTCCCCCCGGAAGCTGGTGGCCCTGGTGGATGTGGAGGATCTCATCGTCGTGGAGACGGACGACGCCCTGTTGATCTGCCGGCGTGGGGCGTCCCAGGATGTCCGCCGGGTTGTGGAACTCCTGGAGGAGAAGGGAGAAACCCGCTATCTCTAACCTCCGGACGGGGATGCTCCCCCCGTGGTCAGGGGCGGGGAGCTGTCGACGTCCGGAGCGGAACGTACACCGGCTTCCCCTGGACGGTAAACCTCCCGTTCTCCATGGCCCGGACGATTTTCGCCGGGGAAGTCCGCTGATCGTCGAAAACGACCACCACCAGACCCGCACTCGGCATTTCATAACTGATCATCCCGGCGACATTCTTCAGGACGGACCCCATCCTGGCGCGTTCCCCTCAGGTGTGGCACCCGGCCACCCGGAGCTGCACCGCCCTGGTCGCCGCCCAGACCGTTTGCCCACTGTCCGGGATCAGCAGCAGGCATATCAGCGGGATGATTATCCCCCCAAGTATTTTCATCTCCCTTTCCTCAGTTATCTACCGCCTTGCCAGCGGTCACGGCTGCCCTCCGGACGGCGGCGCCAACCGTCCGCCCGCTGCCCGGCGGCACCCCTGCCGCCACCGCCGGCCGGGTATTTTCTAACGGCGCGGTGCTTTGCTGTCAAGCGATATTCACTAAGGCACGGCGGCGCCATTATTGCCGGCACATGGACAGACGGAGAAAACTGTGCTAGTCAGAAGGAAAAACATCTGCCGCGGCGCCGCCGGAACCTGAAAATTAAACTTCATGGCCCTGATGCTCACCCACCCCCTGATTCTCGCCTCCGCCTCGCCCCGGCGGGAGGAGTTGCTGCGCCTCCTGGGGTTGGATTTTCAGGTCATTCCCAGCCGGGTGGACGAAACCTTCTTCGTCAATGAGAGGCCCGCCGAACATGTGCTGCGGCTGGCGGAGAACAAGGCCCACGCCGTCGCCCAGCTCCACCCCCGGGCCTGGGTCCTGGGGGCCGACACCATCGTCGTCATCGACGGCGAGGTATTGGGAAAACCGGTGGACCCCCCGGCGGCGGCAGCGATGCTCGAAAAACTCAGCGGGCGGACTCACGAGGTCTTTACGGGTTTTGCCCTCCTCCGCGTCGCCTCCCGGGTCGCGATCGGGCAAGCGGTCCGGGCATCCGTAACCTTTCGTAATATTTCCCCGGAAGAAAAAATGTGGTATATCCGCTCTCCGGAACCGTACGACAAGGCCGGGGCTTACGCCGTGCAGGGACGCGGGGCCTTTTTCATCAAGGAAATAAACGGCTCCTACACCAACGTCATGGGTCTGCCCCTCTGTGAGGTCGTGGACGCCCTGAAAGAGGCCGGGGCCCTGGCCTTTGCGCCCGGATGATGGCGGTCCCGGAGGATTAGTTGCGGAAGACTTCGCACCGCGGAAAATTGTTTCGCAAGCAGCGAAGCCGCGGGCCAATTTGTTAATGAAGTCATAAGATAAAGACGATGGACGATTCTGTAGCCAGGAATATCGGGATTATCCGGGGGCGTATCGCGGCCGCCGCGGCCCGGTCGGGTCGCCGGGCGGAAGAGGTGCGCCTCATGGCCGTCACCAAGACCGTGGACGACGGGCGGATCGCCGCGGCCATCGCCGCCGGCGTGGATATGATCGGCGAGAACTACGTTCAGGAGGCGAAACGCAAGATCGAAATCATGGGGCGGACCCGGGAGTGGCATCTGATCGGTCATCTCCAGACCAACAAGGCCAAATACGCCGTCAAGCTATTCGATATGATTCATTCCGTGGATCGGATCGAAGTCGCCAGAGAGCTCGATCGCCGGGCTGCCGGGGCGGGTCTGATCGTCAAGATCTTAATCGAGGTCAATGTCAGCGGGGAGATGACAAAGCGGGGGGTGCCCCGGGAAGAGGCGCTGAACCTCATCGAGGAGATTGCGCCGCTGGCAAACATCTCCATCCGGGGTTTGATGACCATGGCCCCGTGGAGTGACGACCCCGAGGAAGTCCGTCCGTGCTTCGCCGCCCTGAGGACCCTCCGGGATCGGATCGCCGCGGCCGGCATCCCCGGTGTAGCCATGGAAGAACTTTCCATGGGGATGTCGGGTGACTACGAGGTGGCCGTCGAGGAAGGGGCGACCATCGTCCGGATCGGCCGCTCCCTTTTCGGGGAACGGCCGCTCCGGAGCTCGGCAAAGGATTGAGCATGCGTCGTTTCCTGCCCCCGAGCCCTGCCGTCACAAGCATTTTTCAGCATTTCTAAATGGTTAGCACAAATTTCACGGGTTGACATTTACGCCGTGATCATGGTAGGGGGTTGCCCCTGAACCAGCTTCAGGAGGTGCAAATGTTTCTCAAACAGCTACAGGTGAGTCAGATGGCGGTTTTTGCCTATCTGGTGGGCGATGAGGATTCCGGCGAGGCTATGGTTATCGATCCCGCTGCGGAGACGGCAAAGATCGCCTCTCTGGCGACAACGAACAATTTGAAGATAAAATATATCGTCAACACCCATGGTCATGTGGATCACATTTCCGGCAATCGGGACATGCAAGAGCTTACCGGCGCCAAGATCATCATCCATGAGGCCGACGCGGCCCTGCTCGTCTCCACTCCCGCCCTGTACCTCCGGATGTTCGGAGCCAAACCGTCCCCCCCCGCGGATATTACCGTCCAAGAAGGCGACAGGATTTCCGTAGGCAATATCGTCTTTCAGGTAATCGCCACTCCGGGGCACTCCCCCGGCAGTATGTGCCTGCTCGGCGAAGGACTCGTTTTTACCGGGGACACGCTGTTTGTAGGCGCCATCGGCCGGACGGATCTGCCGGGGGGATCATGGAGTACCATGGCCCGTTCCCTGAGAGACAAGTTGTCCGTCCTGCCCGACGAAACCAGGGTGCTGCCGGGCCACAATTACGGCGCCGCACCCACCTCGACCATCGGCTATGAGAAACGGCACAACCCTTATCTGAAGTTTTGACCGCTGACCCGGTTACCTTTTTTATACCGAAGGCAAGGAAAAACAACCTATGGGGGATCTAAACATGACTGCGCCGCTGATTACCACGTCAATGCCCGACCTGAAGTTGATGGGACGGGGAAAGGTCCGGGACATATACGCCCTGGATGATCGGTTGCTGATAGTGGCCACGGACCGGATATCCGCATTCGACGTCATTATGCCCAATCCCATCCCGGGAAAAGGAAGGGTCCTCACCCAGATGTCCGCCTTCTGGTTCCGGACGATGGCGGATATCATCGATAATCATTTGCTCTCCACCGATCCGGAAGATTATCCCGAGGCGTGCCGTCCCTACCGGGAGATGCTGGCAGGGAGAAGTATGCTGGTCAAGAAAGCCCGGCCGTTACCGGTGGAATGCATCGTCCGCGGCTATCTCAGCGGTTCGGGATGGAAGGACTACCAGCGTGAAGGGACCGTTTCGGGAATTCGCCTGCCCGCGGGCTTGAAAGAATCTTCCCGCCTTCCGGAACCTATCTTTACGCCCTCCACGAAAGCGCCGGAGGGGGAACACGACCTGGCCATCACCCGTGAGGATATGGAGCGGATGATCGGCAAGGAATTGACGGATAAGATCATCACCATCAGCATCGCCATCTATAAAAGGGCGGCATCCCTGGCCGCCGCTCGGGGGATCATAATCGCCGACACCAAAATGGAATTCGGTATTTACGAAGGGCAACCGATCATTATCGACGAACTTCTCACCCCTGATTCTTCCCGCTTCTGGCCCCGGGACAGTTATGAGGAGGGGCGGGGACAGAGTAGCTTCGACAAGCAGTTTCTCCGGGACTATCTTCTGTCCCTCCCGTGGGATCAGCGCCCGCCGGCCCCTCCTCTACCGGAGGAAATAATTATAAAAACAGCGGAAAAATATGAAGAGGCGTTGAGGCGTTTAACGGCCTGAAAAGGTCACGACCATCTTGACACTACCGGCAGCGCTAATTAAATTACGTACGTTTGCCTGGAACGAACCCGTTCGGAATGATTTACATAAAGGAAACCCATATGACGGCGTGCCGTCACAAAGCAGGATGAAAACGGCGGGACGCGCTCCGCAGTGTCCGCAGCGCTTCCGTTAATGATAAACATTTGTAGATCAATAACATATGCGCGCTTTTGCGAGTGAAGAGGGGAAAAGGGATCAGGACAACCCATGACAAAGAGATGTTACTACGAGATCCTGAATGTAAGCCGTGACGCCACAGAAGAGGAAATAAAGAAAAGTTACCGCCGGTTGGCCATGCAGTATCACCCGGACCGGAATCCCGGCAATCGGGAGGCGGAGGAAAGATTCAAGGAAGCCGCCGAGGCCTACGAGGTACTAAGCGACCCGCAAAAGCGGGAAATTTACAATCAGTACGGCCATGAAGGACTGAGCAGTTCCGGGTTCCAGGGCTTCTCCGGTTTCGACGACATCTTCAGCAGTTTCGGCGATATCTTCGGCGATATCTTCGGCTTCGGCAACGGCCGCTCCCGCTCGCGGACTTCGGCCCGGGGGGGTGCGGATCTCCGGTATGACCTGCAAATATCCTTTATGGAAGCCGCCTTTGGCCTGACCAAAGACATCGAAATAGAAAAATTCGCCCGGTGTCATGAATGCGGAGGTTCAGGGGCGGCACCAGGAACGTACCCGGAGGCATGCCCCCGGTGTCGCGGCCGGGGACAGGTGACCCAGTCCAGCGGGTTCTTCAGTATCAGCACCACCTGCCCGAATTGCCGCGGCCAGGGGCAGATCATTAACCAGCCCTGTAAGAACTGCCGGGGCTCCGGACGAGAAAAAGTAAAGAAAACAGTACAGATAAAGATACCGGCCGGTGTCGAGACGGGATCGCGTCTCCGGCTCCGCGGGGAAGGAGAACAGGGGGAGTTCGGAGGCCCCAACGGGGATCTGTATATCTTCATTCATGTCCAGGAGCATGAATTCTTTCAACGTTCCGACGACGACATAATTTGTAAGGTACCCATATCCTTTGTTCAGGCAGCCCTGGGTGACAGCATCGAAGTACCGACCCTGACGGGAACGGAAAAGTTGAAGATTCCCCGGGGCACCCAGAGCGGCAAGATTTTCCGTTTGAAGGGAAAAGGAATCGCCCATCTCCGCGGCTTCGGCCGGGGCGACCAGATAATCGAGACCGTTGTGACCATCCCTACCAACCTCAACAGGAGGCAGGAGGAAATATTAAGGGAATTCGCCCGGATCAGTAACGATTAATCCCTCAGCCAGGGACCGGGCCGAACGATATTTTATATATTCCAGGGAGGTAGAAAATGGATAAAAAGCTTCGCCTTTCCTCATCACTGCTCGTCATGGGGATCCTGTTCCTGCTGTCGGGTTGCGCCGCCGCCCTGATAGGCGGCGCCGTGGTCGGCGCCGGCAGCGGCACATATGTGTACCTCAACGGCGAGTTGAAAACGGATTACAATGCCGGCTACGACCGGGTCTGGGCTGCCGTGGAAAAGACCGTTGCCGACATGCGCGGCACGGATGTCATCCCGGCAAAAGGTATCGGTAAAGGTCATGTCGAGGCGATAATCAACGGGGAAAAGGTACGCATCGCCGTCACTTTCAAAGAAAAAGCCATCACCGAGGTAGGGGTGCGGGTCGGCTTGATTGGCGACGAGACGGCGTCCCGGCTGATTCATACGAAAATAGGAGGCAATCTGAAAACCAAATGATTTTTAACTATAAAACGAAGATTTAACCAAAGATGACTCCCCGGAGGTGGACAGGGGTTAAGCTAAGGGCGTCCGACGCGATTTGCCGGGTCGTGTTCTGCCTGTTTTTCTATCTGTGTTCTCAGCCCGCCGTCGTCTCCGGACAGCAGATCCCGATTCATCAATGGCCGGACGGGTTGACCCTGTGCGGCGAAGCGGTACCCCTGGAACGTCAGGACGTCGGGGAGATGATGGATCAGGCCTTTATCAGCTCCGTCTATAATCATCCGCAGGTCATCCTCTGGATCAAACGGGCCCACCGCTACTTTCCTTACCTGGAAAAACGCCTCCGGGAACGAAATCTGCCCGATGATCTCAAATACATCGCCATCGTGGAAAGCGCCTTGAAGACGTATGTAACTTCCAGCTCCCAGGCCGTGGGTCCCTGGCAGTTCATAAGCGGGACAGCAAAGAGGTACGGCCTCCGCACGGACCGTTGGATCGACGAGCGCTACAACTTTGAGCGGGCGACGGAAGCGGCTCTCGATTACCTGACTGACCTGTACGGTGAATTCAGAAACTGGCCCCTGGCTATCGCCGCCTACAACTGCGGAGAAAACCGTATGGCCAGAAGTCTCCAGGCCCAAGAAGTCAAAAGTTTTTATGACTTGGATCTCCCCCTGGAAACGGAGGCGTATATCTTTCGCATCCTCGCCGCCAAGACCATCCTTTTACAACCGGAAGTCTACGGGTACGCCATACCGACCGCCCAACGCTATCCACCCTTGAAGTACGACGAGATCAATGTCATCAGCCAAGGGGAAACGCCCCTGCTCGCCATAGCCCGCGCCGCTGGTACCACCTATAAGACCATCAAGGAAATGAATCCGGAAATCCGCCAGAATGTCCTGCCGGCGGGGAATTACAAGGTGCGGATTCCCATGGGAAAGGCCATGGACTTCGCTGAGCGGCTGAAGAAAGAACTTCCTTGACCGCCAGACCAACCGATCTTTGACAGTTTTAAAAATATATTTAACGATATTGGACATATAGATGTCCTAAAAAATTCTTGTCACTACACTTTACGGTTCTTATATAATCTATAGCTCTCTGATTGTGGGGGGATGGCAACGCCAGCCGCGGCCCGTCCGCAGGAGAGGACCTTCCCGGCAGAATCTTATCGGAAAGGTCCGTTTGCATTCATGGAACCGTTGCGGAGGCTCCGCGCCCGACAGCCTCGAAGGAGGAACGTGTCATAAATATTTCTTCCTTATCGGGCTTAATCGCCATCAGAAGTCGCCGGGAGGAATCTGAAACAACCCGGCGATGACGACGTCAAAATAGTCCGGCAGGTAGCGGTTCCAAAGCTTTACGGGAAGATCTTTCAATTCCCCCCGGGGCGAAGAAAGGGGAAAAAGAAAAAGATAACGCATCAGATATTCCACGTTCTTCGCCAAATGGCCACGATATTGCTGGCGAAGGCGCTGGTTTATGGTCCGGTCCTCATGCATGCACCGGCCGATTTCACTCTCCAGCATCTCCTGGTAGTCGGTGATAATGATTTCCAGATAGACATCCTTCTCTCCGGTCAGAACGAAAGCGGCGAAATCCCGGTCGGCCTGGGCCGGCGGCAGGCCCCGTCCGGTCATGACGGCACGGATGGTTTCCGGCAGGGGCTCCCGGATCAATTCATCTCGGGGCGGCTCGATGCGGATCACAAGATTGACGGCATTATACAAACCACGGTGATGTTCCTCCTCGACGACGCGGCAATGATCGATATTGTTGAGCGCCGCCCTGACCCGACCCGTATCCCCGTCATCCATCAGCACCTTGACCCCGGCTACATCATTGATGATCAGCTCGGCCGGCCCCTTGATCTCCCGCTGCTGTCGCAGATCCTCGATAAACCGCTGTTCCGCATCGAGAAATTCCGCGAGCATCTCCTCCGGAGTGGAGAGGAGGTATTCCCGGGAGATACAGAGGCGGGCGGCCCTTTCATCCGCCATAGTTTCGGCGTTCCGTTTGATCGCCGCAAAGATCCAGTCGATGATCCGCCGCGCCCCTTTTTCCGCCAGACGGCGGATCCGTTTGATCCGCCACGAACCCAGATATTCTTCTCCTCCTTCCCGACGCCGGAAAAACAGCATGGCCTGGCAGGGTGTCTCCCGGTAGAACCTGCCGGGGTAAGTTTCATAGTCCCGGATCAACTCCTCGATCCGGTGGTTGCGGTACGGCGGTCTGCGGACCATGGCATCCTTGATTTCACCCTTACGGTAAATACGCTCCCAGCGCAGATCCCCGCCATGTAACTCCCGGAACAGCTTCACGGCAAAATCTTGAAGATACCGGAAAACATACAGCTGGTTGAAATGGACCAGACGGGTGATCAACTCTCCGTCGCCTGCCTCCACCACCCCGTACATCCAGCGGCGGATAATGTCCTCCAATTCCCGTCGGTGTAGATAGCTGTTGATCGTGATCACCAGGGTCCTCCTGCACCGGCGGGCAACGTCGGTGCTGATCCGCGTCCCGGCCCGGAAAATGGGTTTGCCACGCTCATCATCGTTTCCCTGTCCCCCACCCCACCCCAAAATAAGGTCTCGGCATGGTGAATATGGGGTGTTCACCCGATAGACCGTTCCCCGTTTGCTTTCTATTCTACTCCCCGAAAAACGATCTTTCAATCGCCAATATCGCCGCAGCGGCAAAACAGCGGCATCGGCTTTCAGAATTACGGGTTACATTAAAAAGCAGGAACGGCATTAACAAACGGACATCGCAGAGGTGAAGACATGACACAAGACGACGCAGCGGACCGTACCTTCACAGATATCAACATCGGCAGAAAAGTGAAGGAGCTCAGGGAAAAGAGCCAGTTGACCATCATGGACCTGGCGGCCAAAACCGGCGTCTCCAAATCCGTCCTGGCCGAGATCGAATCCGGAGACGTCATCCCCCCCGTCGCCACGCTCCTCAAGCTCGCCAAGGCCATGAACGTCGGCATGGCCTTCTTCTTCCAGGACACGACATGGACCGACAAGATATCCGTGACCCGCAAAGACCAACGGATTCGGATTCGACGGCGCCCCCATCACCATGAGGGAGAGGTGGACTATATCTACGAGTCCCTGGAGACAAGAAAACCAGACAAACACATGGAACCGCTGTTCGTGGAGTTTCAGCCCATGGAGACGGGGGATATGGTCTTTTCCTCTCACGAAGGAGAGGAATTCGTATATCTTTTGGAGGGGAGACTGGAATTTCGTTCCCACGAGCGCATCGAGGTCCTGGCGCCGGGAGACGCCATCTATTTCGATTCGGACCTGAGCCACGCCTTCCGAGGTCTGGACAACACGGCCGCCCGGGCGATCGTCGTCGTCTGGAATAAACCGTAGGCAGGATGGGGAGGCGAAAAATGTTGGAAATCCGTTTTCACGGTCGGGGCGGGCAGGGCACGGTAGTGGCGACGATCCTTCTTTCCAAGGCCTTTTTCCAGGCCGGCTACGAGGTGCAGAGTTTTCCCTTCTTCGGGGTGGAACGCCGGGGCGCGCCCGTGGAGGCCTACCTCCGTCTGGACCGGAAGAAGATCCTGGCCCGGACCAACGTCACCGCCCCGGATCATGTAGTTGTACAAGACCGGACCCTGCTGCAGAGCATCGACGTCACCCGGGGTTTGAAACCGGGGGGATGGATTCTCCTAAACAGTCCGGCCTTACCGGCTGATCTCCAACCTTACCGGGGAATGAAACTCGCCGTCGTGGATGCCACCCGGATCGCCCTCCGCCATCTCTTAGGAAGCCGCACCCACCCCATCGTGAACACAGCCATGATCGGCGCCTTTGCCAGGATGATGGAAATGCCGCCTCTGGAGGCCGTCTGCAGCGCCATCCGGGAAGAGGCGCCTGCGGAACCGGAAGCGAACATCGCCGCCGCCCGGGACGCTTACGAGGAAGTACTTTTACCGGGTTTGATATCATAGGTGAGGAATATGGAAGCACCCATCCCTTTGAAGAACATCCTGTACATGCCGCGGACCTCCACCACCACGGAGATGAACAAGACAGGTTCGTGGCGGTTTCTCCGTCCCCGCTACGAAGAAAAGACCTCCCCCTGCAGCGCCGCCTGCCCGGCGGGAGAAGATATCGCCCGGATCGAGATGCTCATCACCCAGGGCGCCTTCAAAGAAGCCTGGGAGACGATCCTCCTGGAAAACCCCCTCCCCGGCGTCTGCGGCCGGGTGTGCTATCATCCCTGCGAAGGAAAATGCAACCGCCGGGAGTTCGATGCCGCCGTGGCCGTTCACACCATGGAGCGCTTCCTCGCCGATGCCGCCGCCCGCAACGAGACCAAACCGGCCTTGCCGCGGCAACCGGCCACAGGCAGGAAGATAGCCGTTATCGGCTCCGGACCTTCGGGATTGTCCGCCGCCTGGTTTCTGAACCTTCTTGGATACGAAGCGGAGGTCTTCGAGGCCATGCCCGCCCCGGGCGGGATGCTCCGCTGGGGAATTCCCGCCTACCGTCTCCCCGAAGCGGTTTTGAACCGGGAAATCAACCGGATTGTAGACCAGGGGGTCAGCATTAAAACCGGGGAGACCGTTTCCGCCGGCCGCTTCGAAGAAATGAGAAAGTCGTATGACGCGATCTTCCTCGGCTGCGGCTACTGGCGCGACCGGCATCTGAACATCCCCGGCGAGGACGGCCCGGGGGTGGAGGACGGCCTCTCCTTCCTCCGGGAGATCCGCAGCGGCGTAAAACGGAAAGTACCGGGCCTGGCGGCGGTCATCGGCGGCGGGAACACAGCCATCGACGTGGCCAGAAGCGTTATCAGGCAGGGAGGACAAGCGGTCATAATCTATCGACGCCGTCGTGATGACATGCCCGCCTTCGCCGAAGAGGTACAGAGCGCCCTGGAGGAAGGGGTTGAACTCCGGGAGCTGCTGGCGCCGGTGGAAATCACCGCCGTCGGTCCGGACTGTCTGCTGACCCTTCAGCCGATGCAGATCGCCGGCCGGGATCGGGACGGGCGGGGTAAAATCGCCCCCGCCGCCGCCCCCCCGATACAGATTACCGTGCAGCGGGTCTTTACGGCCACCGGCGCCGAGGCGGCCGCTTCGTGGTACAATCCCACCGCGGGCGGGGCGCCGGAAACGGGTGTGATATTCAGCCACTGCCGCTTACATGCAGACGGACGGGGTGCCCCGGTGGTTTACGGCGGCGATCTCACCACCGCCGACAAGAACGTCACCCAGGCCATCGCCTCGGGGAAACAGGCCGCCCTGGCCCTCGACATCTTTTTCCGTCACGGCGCCGACGCCATTGAAGAACGTCTCGCCCCCTGCCGGGTCGGCAACGGCCCCTCCCTCTCCCTGGAAATTTACATCGGCGGCCGACGTAAGGAGCGCAACGCCCACATCGTCACCTATGGGGAGATCAACACCGATTATTTCCAATACGAGGCCCGGATCGTCCAACCCCGACTCCTCATTGAAGAGCGGCATGCCTCCTTCGACGAGATCGAGCTGAAAATCTCGGCCCATACCGCCATGCGCGAGGCGGGGCGCTGCTTCAACTGCGGCATCTGCAACGCCTGTGACAACTGCTATCTATTCTGTCCCGACGTCTCGATCCTCCGGGCCCGGGATATGACGGACCGCCGGATCAATTATGACTATTGCAAGGGATGCGGTCTCTGCGTCGTGGAATGCCCCCGGAACGCCATGACCCTGGACGAGGAGGAAACATCATGAAAAAGGTCTTAGAAGGCAGCCATGCCGTGGCGGAAGCGGTCAGGCTGGCCAAGGTACAGGTCATTTCCGCCTATCCCATCACCCCGCAGACCCATATCGTGGAGATCCTTTCGGATTATGTCACGACAGGAAAGATGGACGCCAAGTTCCTCCGGGTGGAAAGCGAACACTCCTGTCTGGCCGCCCTGATCGGCGCCCAGAGTACGGGTGTGCGGAGCTTCACCGCCACCTCCTCCCAGGGGCTGGCCCTGATGCACGAACTGCTCCACTGGGCATCCGGGGCCCGCCTTCCCATCGTCATGGCGGAGGTGAACCGCGCCCTCGCCCCCGGCTGGAATATCTGGAGCGACCAGACCGACAGCCTCGCCCAGCGGGACACGGGATGGATGCAGTTGTACTGCGAAGATGCCCAGGAAGTCCTCGACACCACCATCCTGGCCTACCGCCTGGCGGAAAGGGTCAATCTTCCCGCCATGGTGGTCTTGGACGCCTTTTTCCTCTCCCACACGTATGAACCGGTGGACATCCCCTCACCGGAGGACGTGGACCGTTTTCTTCCCCCCTATGTCCCGGCATTCATCCTCGATACCGCTCATCCCTGCTCCCTGAGTCCGCTGGTGACACCCAACGCCTATCTGGAGATGCGTTATGACATCGCCACGGCCATGGAAGACGCCCTGGAAGCCTTTGTTGCGGTGGACGGTGAGTTCGCTGACATATTCGGACGCCGTTACGGGGCCGTGGAAGAGATCGCCGGCAGTGACGCCGATACGATCTTCGTGACCTCCGGAACCGTCACGAGCACCGCCCGCATGGCCGTGGAAGAACTCCGCGCCCGGGGGGAAAAGGTCGGGGCGCTGAAGATAAAGCTTTTCCGTCCCTTTCCCGTGGAGGCGGTTCGCCGGGCCTTGGCAAAAGCCAAAAAGGTCATTGTGGTGGACCGCAATTTTTCCTTCGGGGCCAGCGGCATCTTCGCCCAGGAGGTTCGGGCCGCCTTGTGCAACCTCCCCGGGCATCCGCCGGTCTTCGGCTATATCGCCGGACTCGGCGGCCGGGACATCACGACGAAAATGTTGTTGGACATATATTTCGAGGTAAAAAGGAGCGATATGCCCGTCCAGGACAGTATCTGGGTGGGGCTCCAGGAGGTGAACCGTGCAACTTGAAGCCTTGGACAGGGAATTGATGTGTTCCGGCCATGTGGGCTGCCCGGGATGCGGCGCCACGATCGCCATGCGCTTCATGCTGAAGGCCCTGGGGGAAAAGACCGTTTTGGTGCTGCCGGCGTGCTGCTGGTCCGTCATCGCCGGCCCTTATCCGCAATCGTCCCTGAAGATACCGGTAATCCACACCGCCTTCGAAACCGGGGGCGCCACCGCCAGCGGGGTCCGAGCGGCGCTCGATATGAAGGGGGATCGTGAAACGACGGTGGTCACCTGGGCCGGGGACGGCGGCACCTTCGACATCGGTTTTCAGGCCTTGAGCGGTGCCGTGGAGCGAAACGAGGATTTCATCTATATGTGTTACGACAACGAGGCCTATATGAATACCGGCATTCAGCGTAGCTCCTCGACCCCTTACGGGGCCTGGACCACGACGACGACCGGTGCGGACTGGAAGAAACTCCGGAAGAAAAACATCGTCGAAGCCCTGGTCGCCCATCGCATCCCCTACGCAGCCACAGCCAATATCGCCTTTCCGGAAGACCTGGTCCGCAAGGTAAAAAAGGCCAAAGAAGTCAAAGGGTCACGATTCCTGCACATCTACGCGAGCTGTCCCACGGGCTGGCGGATCCCCTCGGAGATGTCGATCAAGATCGCGCGCATGGCCGTCCAGACTAACATCTTTCCCCTCTACGAGGTGGAAAACGGGGTAAACTATACGATCAACGTCAAGCCACGGGAATACCTCGTCCGGGAGTACTTCAAACTGCAGGGCCGCTTCCGCCATCTCAGTGAAGCCGATCTCGACCAGATCCAGGCCATGGTAAACGAGGACTGGGAACTCCTCTTGCGCAAGGCGGGAGAACACGCCTGAGAATCGAACCGACTCACGACAACCGCCGGCACGGGTTGCCTTTCCGCTCCCCGTACCGGGGCGGCGGCCCGGCCGTTCTCCCGGCATTGCGGCCAGTTTTCGGCAGGCCCGCGAGTCCGTTTTCACCAGCATCATCCCCTCCTGAACCCGGTCGCGGCAACTTATCCCCGCCTCCCGATCGCCGATACCCATTCCCTCATCCCGGACCCGGCCGGGATCGGGAGAGTCTTTCGGCTTCAGCCTTTGACGACGAGTTCTCGATAAGCCCGGTCGTGAAGGGGGGTCGCGATTCCCAAAGCACGGCCGGACTTGACAATGAACCCCGTGAAGGTATCGATCTCCGTCTCCCGTCCCTTCTCAAAATCCAACTGCAGGGAGGTCTTCGTCTCCGGGGGAAACTGCCGGATCTTCTCCAGGGTCGCCGCGGCAATATCGGCGGGAAGGGCTATTCCTTTGGCCCTGGCGATCTGCTCGACCTCGCTGATCATACCGGCAAGCAGCTCTCGGGCTTCCGGATCATCCATGACGGCACCGAAGGACTTCCGCAGCAGCGAAGTGACGCTTGCGGCGGGACAGATGAAGATAAATTTCGTCCACAACGCCGCCCTGGGTTCCGTTGTCAGTTCCGATGCGATACCGGCATCTTGAAACAGTCCATCAATGCCCTGGAATTTCTCTACCGCACCATCGGCCGGACCGAAGATCAGTTTCCCGGCCGGACTGACCTGTCTGACAACCCCCGGGGCCTCGATGAAGGCCGAGACATAAACCGTCCCGTACAGGAATACCCCCCGGGGTAGGACCCCCAGCAGCCGCTCGGTGATATCCACACCGTTCAAAAGGGGGATGATAATGGTTTCCCCATGGACATTATCGGCGACGGACCGGGCCGCCGCTTCGAGACCGTAACTCTTGACGGCAAAAAGGACCAGATCGAACGAACCCGCCTCCAGGGGATTGTCCGTAGCCAGGGTCGGTCGGGCAAGCAATTCCCCTGCCGATGTAAGCAGGCGGAGGCCCTTTTCTTTGATGGCCCGTAAATGTTCCCCCCGGGCGATAAACACCACTTCATGATCCGGCACCGAGCCGTAACGGACCGCCAATCTTCCGCCGAAGGCCCCGCCGACACCGCCTACACCAACAACCGCAATCCGCATCTTTCGTTTCTCCTTCCCCAGATTTTTTCACCGGCACCAGAACCGGATGTCGACCCGGCTGCCCACCCTGTCGCCGGCGAAGAAACCTTTTAGAAAAAAATCACATCATCTCAGTTGGATATCCCCAGTCAGCATGAAGATGCATCGGCATGATCTCCCTTAATCCATTTTCATCCTTCGTGGGTGTCGGACAAACATGAAAATTTATAACGCCAGCTTCCTTTTTATCTTACCATGCCGAGACAGGAAGCGAAAGAAAAAAGGCCCGGCCCGGCAGCGCCTGCCGGAAGGGGAATATTTTTTCCGAGCATGTTGACAGCTTCGCCAAACCATGCTACCTCCATGGCCCCTGAAATGGACGTCCTCCGCCCCCGTAGCTCAGCAGGATAGAGCAACGGATTCCTAATCCGTGTGCCGCGCGTTCGAATCGCGCCGGGGGCACCAATATTTTCCGGGGACTGCTCCATCAGGGTACCACCTGTGTCATAAGGACAGGCCAGTCACGGGATTTCTCACTCGCAAATGCGCGCACATGTTATTGATCTGCAACAGTTTATCATTAACGGGGCCGCTGCGGACACGGAGGTCTGCGTCCCAGCATTTTCATCCTGATGTGTGACGGCAGGCCGTCATGATAATTTCATTCCCTTTTGCATGCAACGCCAGGACGTATCGCGGACAAGCTGACCTGAAACTATTCATGATGTTTGTTTCCGTGTTCCGGAAAGGGATGGATGTTGCGGGTTGGTTCAAAAAACTAAAAACACCGATTTGAAGAGGTTAAATGTCCATGCGGCTCAATCCGGGATCCATGGCGCCGGGATTCACGGCGACAGACAGCGGCGATAGAATAATCTCGCTCGACGATTTGAGAAAAGAAGGGCCTTTGGTTCTTGTCTTCTTACGGGGCTTCAGCTGACCATTTACGAGAAAACATCTCGGGCAGATGAAAGCTGACCATCAGGAATTCCTGAAAAGAAAAGCCCGGATCGCTGTGGTTGCTCCCCATGGGGCCGAGAAGGTGAAAAGATATTGGCAAAAAGAAGGCCTGCCGTTTATCGGTATCCCGGATAAAGACGGGGCCATCGGCAGGCTTTATGGACAGGAATGGAGCCTGATTAAATTGGGAAGAATGCCGGCGCTGTTTGTCATCGACAGGAAGGGCGCTGTAATTCTTGCTCAATACGCAGAGAATATGGCGGATATCCCTGAAAACAGAGGATTAATCCAGGTTCTGGAAGGCATCGATATGGAGGAAAGACACAGATCATCCCTATCCTGACGGAGAAACGATCCTCATCGGCACCATCTCACCCGTGACGCCGAAAATGATCCGTTTTTTTAGCTCGCCCCCGGTCCATCCTCTTTTATCTTCCCGATCCATCACTTCTTTTAAAAGTTTTTAAAGGATCGTTACAAATTTCTTCACGATCAAGCTTAAACTATATCATGCCGGTCGTGAGGAGATCCCGTAATCCCCAGTTGTTTCAACTACATAATTGCTGCTCCATTTCCCGTCAAGCCGGTTGGCACGCTTTACGCATTAAATAAAGTCAAACAAAGACAAACAAAAAATAAAAATAAACGGAGGACACAGAAGATGAAAAAGACATTGGGAACCTTGGTAGCGGCGGTTGTGGTCGTTCTTTGCACCGGGACCTTCGCCCTGGCCGAGTATGCGGCGGCGGGTGTGGCGAACTTCCCCTACTTCCAGCTGGGCTGCCTGATCGTGGGCGGCATGGTGATCATCAGCCTGAAGCACAAGTACGAGAAGATGTACACCGGCGAGGTGGCCGGGGTTTTCGCCCTCTACACGATCCTGATCGCCCTGTTCACCAATCCGGTGATCGAAGGCATCAAAAACCTGGTGGGGTAAGGAATCATCGTTCAGGAGACACGAAGGGAGGAATGGAAAAATGGCAACGATTCAACAGACAAAAAAGGCCCTTTACCACAAATACAACCCCGTGATGATCGTGAGCGCCTATGGATTCGTGATCGCCATCGCCTCCTTCCTGTTCCTCTGGTTGGGCTTCAAGATCGACCAGTACTTCGGCACGGCACCCAATTTCATGTTCGGGATGTTCTTCCTGGCCCTCTTCCTGTCAATAGGCAGGTTGTATCAGGAAGCCTGGTTGAAGCGAAAAGAGGTTTGAAAAGTCAACTCCATGGCATACAAAAGGCACATCTTTTAAAGATCTGTGTCCCAATTTAAGAGCCCCCTGGTAAAACCGGTTTACCAGGGGGCTCTTTATTTCGATAGATAGTTGGAACCGTCCGACGGCATCATCCCGGCGTTTGTTTCAAGATTGAGAAAGCCGCGGCGGTCACCGGGAGCCAGGCGGCGGCCGGCGACAGATGCCTTTACTGATATTTATAGGCTGCTGACCAAGGGTGGAATGACGCGACAGCATGCCGCCACGAACCGACTGCTTGCCGTTGATGCCCTGGAATTGAGGACATCACCATCGTTCCCGGTGAATTTTTTCCTTTTTGTATTTGTCTTTAGCTTTATCCTTTCCAGTAGGGACACCTATGGGAATGACATTCAAGGGAATGACTTCCTCAGGTATATTGAGGACTTTTTTCACATGCTTCATCCTGTCGGCATAAGGATAAGCGGCTGTCCAAACGCCCCCGAGACCAAGTGCCTCTATCGCCAAAAGGATATTTTCGCCCGCCAGGGAGGCATCGATTATCGCCATGTCCCGACTCCTTTCGTATGCCTTCTCCGGCTCAGTGCAGACGATTATCGCCGCGCCGGCTCCGCCGAGCATCTTTGCATAAGGAAGTCCGGCGGCAAGTTCATCAAGAATTTTTCGTTCCGTTACCACGACAAACGACCATGGCTGCATATTGACTGCCGATGGCGCCGCCATTCCCGCCATGACGATCTTTTCGATGTCCTCTTCTTTCACCGGCTCACCGGTATAATTCCGGACACTTTTTCTTGATAAAATGACAGCAAGAGCATCTTTCATCCCCTCATCCTCCTTCCTAAAAAGTCTCCCCTTCCGGCAAAATCCCTCAAGCGTATTAGAAGTGGGTATACTTCAACCCCGGAACCGGGGAAAAGTCGTTCGACAAAAAACCATTGTTTAACTCGCAAATGCATGCATATGTTATTGATCTGCAACAGTTTATCATTAACGGAGACACTGCGGAGCACGTCCCGCCATTTTCATCCTGTTTTGTGACGACGTGCCGTCATGCGGGTTTCCCTCAATGAGTAAAACCCTTTTCCTTCATGATCTCAGGACGTAGAAACTTTGCCATTGCCGTATTCATCAGACGAAAACCGAATTTTTCATAAAAAGCTTCCCGGTCGATGTTGGCGTAGAGGATGATATTACAATTCGAAACTTTCTTTAAGATTCTTTCCATGATCAATTTGCCGATGCCCCGCCTCTGGTAGGCAGGAATAACAACCACGTCATATACCGCTGCCTGGTATGCACCGTCAGAGACAGCACGACCAAAACCAATCAACTTGTCGTGAACAAACACAAAGACCACGCAGAAGCTGTTCAGGAACGCCTGGCGATGGGATTCCGGTTTATGATACCCCATGCCGACAAGTTTCAGATGTTCCCGGACTTGATACCAGTCGATGTTTTCACAGTCTTCCTGTATCCTCAATTCCATTTGACGACTCACTTATTGACGAGCCCGTAAAAAAAGCCGGAATTTACCAAAAGCGGCTTTGTAACCTACCGTAATTATTAGGCGCGAATTTTCATGAAGTGACACGACTTTTTGCCGGTTCTTCAACAATCTAAACAGAAGATTTTTTCCGTGTCCGTATCGGGAAATCATTACCCTCACGGCTTATACACGACAAATTGATCTCTTGGGGTGAGTATATTGAAAATGCACGGCGAGGTCAAAAAGAAAACGCCTCTTTTAAATCTTACCCCCATCCGGTTGGTAAGGAAGGTGGAGATGAGGCGCGGATGTTCATCCCCTTTGCAGCGGGATGCCGCCCCGTTTTCTTAATTTCGCCGGACGCGTGCTCCGGCATATTTTTCTTGATTTTATTGGTTATGGTCAATAGAGAAAAGGATTACAAAAACTGGTTGCGGGGGTGAAACGCTCCTGAAGGTCAGCCTTCACGAGGGGTTCATATTTCGTTGTGCCCGCCTCCGGACATGTAGCTCGGAAAACCACAACGACAAATCGACAATATGGCGAGGTTGAAAAATCGGGGAGATTGGTATGATAAACCGCAGGTCCTTGATATGTAAAAGATTTTTCTCCGGATTCATGTGCTTTGCTTTCCTGAGCGGCATCGGCGGCTGCACCCCGCACGTCTGGTATCACCGCGATCAAAAAGAACCATTGAATTTTCAATACGACATTTCCCAGTGTGACCAAGAGGCAACCGAATTCGGTGCTCAGATAGCCGAAAAAGATAGAAAAGCCGCCGTCAAGGAGCGGAGGAAACAGTGCATGAAAGCCCGCGGCTATGGTTGGGGTACCGTCAATGACGTTCCTGATGATTCCTACGTTTATGAGGACAAGAAATGAACCCCCATGAAGTCTTGCCGTCACAAAGGGTCGCGGCAATGATCTCAGAGAATAAAATCCATTATGAATCAATCTGTTACAAGTGCATTTCCGGTGGAACGACCATATATAATCAAGGCTGTTTGTTTTCGACGACGGCATAAAGAGTCCCCACAACACCTTGTGCCATCCTTCACCGGTGAAGCGGGCACATAACTATACTTCAGCCCTCCTGGGTTTTATAACCATAAATTTTCAGCATCACCGTGATAAAATGCTTGACAGCTTGCTGATGTCGTATTATACGGACCGCAAAGATTATATATCTCCAAAGCATTCACCAGCAGCGGGGAAACAAGTAGTAAAGGTTGGAAAAAGGCATTTTGAAGTACAGCGGATCTTTTCTTTCTGTCAGAGATGCAATCCGACTTTACGGAAAGGAGGATGCAGAAAATGCCAGAAGGAAAAGTGAAATGGTTCAATGAGCAAAAAGGCTTCGGCTTCATCGAAAAAGATGAAGGCGGCGATGTTTTTGTTCACTACAGCACCATCCAGGGCTCCGGTTTTAAAACCCTTCAGGAAGGTCAGCGCGTAAGCTTTGACATCCAGCAGGGCAAAAAGGGTCCTGCGGCAGAAAATGTAAAGCCCTTATAAAACTTTACGAAAAGCGACTCAAAAGGCGTCTCGGTTCCCTTTATCGAGACGCCTTTTTTTATCCGGAAACGGCAGGCAAACCAGGAACCGCGCCCTAGCTGAAAAACCTACCCCAAATACAACCCCTTTAAAAGATGACGGACCCTTTAAAAACCCTAATGCCCCGTGGGGCGCTCCGAAGCGTGAAAAAGTATCCGTCCGGCGATCCCATATCGGCATTTGTTCCAAAGTTTGATTAAGGTGCGGCAATCGGCACTTTTACTCGAAAATGCGTGCATATGTCATTGATCTACAACGGTTTATCATTAACGGAGCCGCTGCGGACACTGCGGAGGGCATCCCGCAATTTTCATCCTGCCTTGTGACGGCGTGCCGTCATGGGGGGGGTTCATAGTAAGTCTGAATGTCCGTTCATGAAAATTCACACCTCATAATTACAGCAGCTTACAAAACCGCTTTTGATGAATTCTGACTTTTTTACAGGCTCATCAAAGACGATTCCGGCACACGCTTGCTTGATTCCCGCGGCTACCAACATAACGACGATGGGGTGAACGACGTCAACGGCAGTCGAAATTTTCCTGCCAATGGGTCTCGATTATTCTTCGCGGTGAATATTCCTTCAAAAGGATTGCCGCGGCCGTTTCCTCATCCAGCGCGGCCCGGGGAGCCAGTCCGATGAGCTCCGACTCCATGATCTCCACCCCGGCCGCCGTTGCCTCCCGACTCACGAACGCGAAGGCGTCCCGGAGAGAGGTCAAACGAAAATCGGTCAGATTCATGGACACCTGCGCCAACCCGCGGCTGGCCAGGAACACACCGATGGCCTTGACACCGGGCAACCCGCCGCCGGCCTCCCTGATTTTTCCGGCAATCCGCTTCGCCAGGGCAATATCCGGGGTCTTAAGGTTGATATTGTAGGCCAGCAAGGGCATCCGGGCCCCCACCGCCGTGGCGCCGATACTCTCAACACAGGTGCGGGGCCCGGCATCCGGAAGCCAGCTCCCTTCCCGCAAACGGGCCATCAATCCCGGCAGTCCCCCCCGGCGAATCTCCGATAGCTCCCGACAGGCCGGATTCAGAGCCGCCTCCCCGTAAAAGAAAACCGGAACATGGTGTCTTGCCGCCAGGTCAGTCCCGAAATGGTGCGCCCAGAATACCGCGTCTGCCATTTCCGCATCCCCCAAGGGGACGAAAGGGACGACATCCACAGCGCCGATACGGGGATGAACCCCGTCATGCCTGCCGAGATCGATAATCTCCAGAGCCTTGCCGGCTGCGGCAAGGGCGGCTCGACAAACATCCGCCGGTGCCCCGAGAAAGGTCAGGACACTCCGGTTATGATCCGCATCCCAGGAACAGTCCAGGAGTCTTACCCCTGGAACCGCGGTTACCGCCGCCGCCACCGCACGGACTTTATCCGGGTCCCTTCCTTCACTGAAATTGGGAACGCATTCAAGGATTTTCATGGGCGTATTCAGGGAGTTCCATTTCCGAACAGGGCTTCCACAAAGGCATCGCCGTCAAAGGGCTGGAGATCTTCCAAACCTTCGCCGACACCGATATAGCGGATAGGGATGTTCAGCTCCTTGACGATTCTGACCACGATCCCGCCTTTGGCCGTCCCGTCGAGCTTTGTCAATACGATTCCCGTCACGCCGATCTCCTCTTGGAACATCTTGGCCTGAATCAGACCGTTCTGGCCCGTTGTGGCATCCACGACCAGGAGGATTTCCTGGGGCGCCCCCGGCAGCTCTCTCGCCACGATACGTTTCATCTTTTTCAGCTCTTCCATGAGGTTGAGCTTGGTATGGAGCCGTCCCGCCGTATCGATGATGAGCACCCTGCCTTTACCCGCTTTGGCGGCCTGGATGGCATCGAATACCACTGCCGCCGGATCCGAGTTGGACTGCTGTTTGATCAGCGAGGTACCGGCACGCCCGCTCCAGACCTCCAGTTGTTCGATCGCCGCCGCCCGGAAGGTGTCCGCAGCTACCAGCAGGACCCGTTCCCCGCGTTTTTTTAGGTCATAAGCCATTTTGCCGATGGTGGTGGTTTTACCGGTCCCGTTGACCCCCACCACCATGATGACATAGATGCCGTCGGGAGGGATCCCATGGGGGGCCTCCTGTTTGGTCAGTATCTCTTTCATGGTCTCCCGGAGGATCTTCTTAAGTAAATCGGCCCGGCTCAATTCCTTCCTTTTTACCTGCTCCTTCATTTTATCGATCAATTCATAAGTGCAGGCCGGTCCGATATCCGAGCGGATCAATACCTCTTCCAGCTCGTCAAACAGGGCCTGATCGATCTTTTTTTCTCCCAGGATCAGATCGTCCACATCGGTAAGCAGGATGTCCCTGGTCTTGGCCAGTCCGGCCTTCAATTTGTCGAATAAATTTTTCTTTTTAAAAACATCAAGCATTTGTCACCTCTTCATATCATCAGTCCCGGCAGACGACACAGTCCGTTCCAAGCCGCCATAAACGGGTCCATCCTTTAGCCGTTTTTGCCGGATAAGTAAAGAAGGGAGGTAGGCATGGGGGGACTAAGAAGTAAAAAGCTCCCGAGGCAAGGCGCGCGAACACCGGGGCATGAGAAGTACTTGTGCTAACACCGCCGTGACGAAAAAGGAAACGCTTGCACTGCCTGGGGAATTTTTTAGGATGTCGTCAGCATTACCAGGCCGGAATCAGTTCAGGGAGACGGAGACCACGGTGGAGATTCCCTGCTTCTGCATGGTGACGCCGAAGAGATTTTCCGCCACTTCCATGGTCCTTTTATTGTGGGTGATCAGGATGACCTGTGAGTTGATGGCTATTTCCTTGATGATCTTTGCAATCAGGGAGATGTTGGTATCGTCGAGGGCGGCATCCACCTCGTCGAGGACAAGAAAGGGCGTCGGCCGGTAGAGGATTATCGCCAGTATGAGAGCTATCGCCGCCAGGGATTTTTCTCCCCCGGAGAGGAGACTGATGTTTTGAGGCCTTTTGCCGTGCATCCGGATATCGATGTCCACCCCGGTTTCCAGCAGGTCACTTTCATCGGTCAGGTAAAGCTCCCCGCTGCCGCCGGGAAAAATTCGGGAGAAGACATCCCGGAATGTCCCCTGCACCGCCGTGAAGGTCGCGGCGAATCGCTGCCGTGAAACCCGGTTGATCTTAGCGATGGTCTCCTGCAGGGTAGCGAGGGAGGCTTCGAGATCCCGTGACTGGGAGGTGAGGAAATCAAACCGCTCTTTCAACTGCTCGTATTCGGTGATCGCCAGCAGATTGACCTCACCGAAGGCCGCAATGCTCTGACGGTTTTTCTCGATCCGGTCCTGCAGAACCTGACGTGTCTCCGCACTGAGGGGCGGCGCCGACGGTGCCGCCAGGCTCAGGTCCGTTTGGTATTTTTCCGCGCACATTCGGACCAAACCGTCCATCTGGTAGGCAACCTCACGCGCCTCGGCCTCCAGTTCGTTTTCCTGCCGGGCAACCTGCTCCCAATGTCCTTTGGTTTCCCGCAGCCTTGCCTCCCTTTCTTGCAGCGCCGCTTCGGCCTGGTCGTAACGATCTTTCATTGCCGCCAGATTTGTTTCCCTGGCTGTCAGGGAAGCATAAAGGCCTTCCAATTCCCTCTTGTCGGCGGCGACCGCCGTTTGTAATGCTTCGAGCTGCCGCTCCCAGTTGCGGGCATCGTCGCCGCTTTTCCCGATTCTCATCTTCAGGTCCGCAACTTCGGATTCCAGGCGGTCCCTTGATTTCATCACGGATTTTTGCTTCTCGGCAAGGGCCGCCTGCCGGACCTTCTCCGCCGTCAGTTCCCCGGACAGGGTTTCCAGTTCCCGGCGCAGCCTACCGACCTGCTCCTCCAGTCCCCCCACCGCCTCCCGGACGGATTCCTCACGTCGCTTTTGACTCTCCAGATCGGCCTGACTTCTTTTGAGCTTCTCATGGATGAGGCGCTGCTCCTCGGCTTGGCTTTCGTCATTGAATTCCAGAATTTCCTGGGTCTGCTGCAGACGGCGGATTTCTTCGCCATATCTTTCGAGATCTTTTTGACGGCCGTTCCGCTGCAGTTCCAGCGCATGGATGGCGGCGGTAAGTCCCTCGATATCTTCTTCTCCCTGCGCCACCCGGACCGCCAGCTCCTTTTTCTGCTCCCCCTCCTCCCGGAGGGAGGCAGACAGGACGCGAATCTCTTCCTCCAACGTCTCCATTTCCCGCTTGTTTTTCAACAGACTCCGGGCGCCGTTACCGTTACTGCCGCCGGTCAGGACCCCTTGCGGGCTGATCATGTCCCCGTCCCGCGTGACGAAGGTCCCACGAAATCCGTTTCTATTCCAGAGGGCAAGTCCGTTCCGGAGGTCGGGGATGAGGAGGACATCTCCCAGGAGATACTCGGCGATACCCCGGAAAGTGTCCCGCACCTCTATGCGGTCCAGGAGACGCTCTGTTTCCCGCAAATGCTCGGCTTGCATACCCGGCGCGGCGGCATGACGGACCGCGAGCGGGACAAAGCTGCTTCTGCCCACCGCCGCCTCTTTTAGATAATCGATGGCCTTGACACCGGCCTCCTGACTCCGGACGATCACATACTGCAATTTATCCCCCAATACGGCCTCCACCGCCGCCTCGTAATCCCGGGGAACACGAATCTGCTCGGCCACGAGACCGACCACCTGGTCCTGATCTATCCCTTGGAGGCCGTTGGTCTCCTTGGCCATCATAATCGATCTGGTAGCCTCGTTGCACCACGCGTAACCGTCATGTAACTCCTTCAGCGACGCCAGACGGGAAGTCCGGGAACTCAATTCCTCCTTGAGGCCGGCAATCGTCTCCTCTCCCGCCTCCATTTCCCGGACGGCGGCTTCCCACTCCTCCGTCACCGTCTCCCGGCGGCGGCGTAACGCCTCAAGTTCAGAAAGGTCTTCACTCAATTCCGCCTCAATGTCCTTAAGCCTTGCCTGCAGATTTTTTATATGCTCGAGATTTTCCTCGATCTCCCTGGCGTTTCTGTCCTGTTTGCGCTTCAGATCCTCAAGGTTTTTCAGGAGATGGGTGCAATTGTTGGTCAGTCGTGATTTCTCCGCCGCGACGTCGATGAACTGAGACTTGTTCTCCTCCAACAGCCGTTGTTTGGCCTGTAATTCCGCCTTCAGGGACGAAATCCGCCCCTCCCGATCCCGCACGTCCGCTTCGATCCCGGCGATATCGGCGGTGAGGAGTTGCTGCAAAGAGGCAAGTTTTTCCCGCTCCCGAATGAGTTCCTCCTGACGGTCCTTTAAAAGACGGCCATCCTCCGCCAGGCGTTGCTGCCGCGCCTTCAAGTCGGCTATCTTTCCCCGGGAATATTCTATCCCCTGTTCTTTGACCTGCAGGGAGGAACGGAGCCGGTAGATCTCTTCGTGGCACTGGGCACGCTCTGCCTCCAGGTTCATAAGCTCCAGTCGCGCCGCTGCGATTAAAGCCTCACCGGACGACAGGGCGGCTTTGAGTTCATCTTTCCGTTCCCGGCAGTCCTGAAGCTGCCGCCCCCGAATTTCGTTTTCCTGCCGCAGGTTTTCATAGGCGTCCCCGGCGACCGCCAGTTCGTCCTCCCGGAGAGCGGACTTGAGGTTTCGGTACTGCTCAGCCCGCCGGGCCTGCCGGGATAGGCTATGGAGCTGGCTTTTCACTTCCCGGAGAATATCATTCAAGCGGAGGATGTTTTGCTTGGTGGCATCGAGCTTCCGCAACGCCGCCTCTTTACGCGTCTTGTATTTGGCGATGCCCGCCGCTTCCTCGATAAACTGCCGTCGGTCCTCCGGCTTCGCCTCGACCAGGGAGGCCACACTGTTCTGTTCGACGATCGAGTAGGTTCGGGCGCCGACCCCGGCACCAAGGAAGAACTCACGGACATCAAGGAGGCGGCAGGACAGACCGTTGATGGTATATTCACTCTCGCCGCCGCGTAAGAGGCGTCGGGAAACGGCGACCTCGGCGTGGTCCCCGTACGGCTCGGGGAAGGGAAGCCCTTCCGCCGCCAGGAGCATGGTTACCTCCGCCATCCCCACCGGTTCCGCCTCCTGGGAACCGTTGAAGATGACATCCTCCATCCTGACGCCCCGAAGACTTTTGATCCGCTGTTCTCCCATCACCCAGCGGATGGCGTCCACCACATTGCTCTTTCCGCAACCGTTGGGACCGACGACGGCGCTTATCCCCGGAGCGAAGTCAAGGACGACCTTGTCTCGAAAGGATTTAAAGCCATTGATTTCCAGATGTTTTAACTTCATTGCCTTCCTGCGTCCGCCCCTGCTTTGATTGCCGGCACCTTATCAAAAGGGCGCTTCTTTGTAAAGCAAAAATACAACATATACGCAACACTTGTGTTCCACCACAATATGTAGTATGATTACCTACATGGAACAGGAAGAGAAAGATTACTGGCGGGAGGTCTGCCGGGTCGGGGGACTGAACATCGCCCATATCATCGTGGGCAGACTGACGGCGGAAGGGATACCGGCCCGTCTCAGCTATGAAGCGGCGGGTGCTGTCTATGCCATCACCATTGACGGCCTGGGCGAGGTAACGGTCGTCGTCCCCCACCGGGAATGGGAACGGGCCAAGGCTATCCTCGAACAAACCTATGACGATGCAGAACTCGACTGGAGGGATTAGAAAATCCCATCCAGCGGGGTCCCGCAATGTAAGCATGCGGATCCTTTCAGCATCACACCGGCAACGTGGAAGCCGTACCGGCTGATCAAGAGTTTGCCGCATTCCGGACAAAAGGTGCTTTCCCCTTCGTCCCCCGGCACGTTACCGGTATAAACATACTTAAGCCTTCGGGCCCTGCCGATCTCCCAGGCCCGCCGGAGACTTTCCCGGGATGTGGGCTGAACGGCGGGCATTTGGTAACGGGGATGGAATCGGCTGATATGCCATGGGGTTTCTCTTCCCAGGTCATATACCAGGGAGGCGATCTGTTCGATCTCCGCTTCGCTGTCATTGAGCCCCGGAATCAACAGCGTCGTGACCTCCACCCAAATCCCGGCCTGCTTCATTCTCACCAGGGTATCCAGAACCGGCTGGAGCCGGGCGCCGCACTGTTCCCGGTAGAATTCCTCCCGGCATGATTTCAGATCCACATTGGCCCCGTCGAGATAGGGAGTTATGGCATCCAAGGCGGCTGCAGACATATAACCATTCGTCACAAATACGTTTTTTATTCCCTGACCCCGTGCGAGCCGGGCAATGTCATAGGCAAATTCAAAAAATACCGTCGGTTCCGTATAGGTATAGGCGATGGTCCGGGCACCGGCGCCGACGGCGCGGGCGACAACCTCTGCCGGGGAAGTGTTCCTTCCCGGAATCAGCCCCTCCAGACGGGGGAGTTGGGAAATCTCGTGGTTCTGGCAGAACCGGCAGCGAAAGTTGCAACCCACGGTGGCCAGAGAATAGGATCGCGATCCCGGATAGAGATGAAAAAAAGGTTTTTTCTCGACAGGGTCGACATTTTCAGCAATCAAAGCCCCATAGACAAGGCTGTACAGAACCCCGTCCCGGTTCTCCCGGACACCGCAGACACCCCGCCGCCCGTCGCCGATCAGACAGGTATGAGCGCAGAGGCCGCAGCGTACCTGCTGATCCGGCAGCACTTCGAAAAACATGGCCTCTTTGATCATTTAATCACCCTCACCACCCCCGGCACGGGCCGCCGGCCTTCGGCACCGAGATTCAAAACCTCCCGGATCGGTTCCTGGATGGTCACCTGGGTAAAGGTAACGGGAAACGACAAACCCAGGAAGGCGCCGAAAGGATTGTTCATAACCGGGATCAACTCCTCGAGCCCGCTGGCGAATCCATACCAGCCATAGGGCAGGAAGATGACGCTGCCCCGGCGGATCCGGACCCCGGCCAGTTGGCGGCGGATCATGGACACCAGCTCAGGGCTGCTGAAAAAACGGGCGCGGTTGTATATGGAAGGGCCGAAGGCGCCGGTAACTGGCCGTAACAGGCCGAGGCAGGAGAATCTATTGAGGACGCCGATAAACACCCGCCCCCGACATACCCGGATGGCTTCGTTAATCGCCTGCATGGGATGGACGGTGAATTCCAGGGAGGTGATCAGGGTAACGATGTCAAACTCGTTGTCGGAAAAGGGAAGATCCTCCGCATCTCCCAGGAAGAAATCCGCCTTGTTGCCGAGTTTTCGTCTGGCCCGCTCGAGCATGGGAGGTGAGGAATCAAGACCGGTCACATCACATCCCTTGCGCCGGAAGAGCCAGAGATGATCGCCGGTTCCGCAACCCACGTCCAGAAGGCGCTCTCCACCGCGGGGTTGGGTCAGATCGAGAATGAGGCTTTTCTCCCGGCTGTCGATATACCGTCCCGTGGGTGTATCCCGCCAGGCATCGTAGGATTGGGCGATCTCTTCCGTAAAGATCAAGGCCTTCAACCTCCGATCACGGACATGTTCTTCCCGCACTCGCGGCGGGGGCTTCCTTCCGGACGGATCTCGTGCCGGCGCGGCTTTTTGGCGATGGCCTCCAGGATCAGTCCTTCGAGATGCTCATCCCCGCAACCGGCGCGGAGGGGCCCTTTCAAATCTATCTCCTCCTCGGAAAAAAGGCAGGACCGCAGATGCCCCTCCGCCGTGAGGCGCAGGCGATTGCAGCGGTGGCAAAAATGGTTGCTCATCGCGGTGATGAAACCTATCTCCCCCGCGCTCCCGTCAATGCGATAGACCTTCGCCGGCCCATCCAGATGCTCCCGGGTACCGTTTACCGGCTTCAGGGGATATTTTTCCTCGATGGCGCTCATGATTTCTTCACTGGCCAGATAAACACCCAAATTGTCCCGGCCGGCGTGACCCACCGGCATCAATTCGATGAACCGGACCTGAAAGGGCCGGTTCATAGTCAAACGGGCAAAGTCCAGGATCTCGTCGTCATTGAACCCTTTCATGGCCACGACATTGATCTTGATCGGCGCGAAGCCATGGCCGTAAACGGTGTCGATACCCCTCATCACTGCCGCCAGCGAGCCGCCGCGAGTAATCTGAAAGTATTTTTCCCGGTTCAGAGAGTCCAGGCTGATGTTGAGGCGGCGCACGCCCGCGCCGAACAATTCCGCCGCATATCTCTCCAGGAGGACGCCGTTGGTGGTCAGGGCAAGATCCTCGATTCCCGGGATGGACTTCAGGGCCGCCACAAAGGCGACAACTCCCCGCCGTACCAGCGGTTCCCCGCCGGTTATCCGGACCTTGGCAACCCCCAGGCGAACGGCGATCCGGACGATCCGGAGGATTTCTTCATACCTCAGGATGTCGTCATGGCCGATGAGCGACAGACCTTCTTTGGGAACACAGTACCGACAGCGCAGGTTGCAGCGGTCGGTAATGGAAACCCGTAAATAGTTTATATCTCTTTGATAATTATCATACATCCTGACGCTCCTTAACACAAAGCGCATCCCGACGCAAGAGGTTGGCCGGGCGGGAACCTGTCCCATACGTTCAAGGGCGTCAATCTTTTCAAATCTGCCTTGACAGCGGGGCGTTTATCCATTAGGGATGAACAATCACAGCAGGCGGGGTTTTGCCGGCGGGGAGTGGGAAGATCATGAAGAAAGCACCGATCACCAAAGCAGGTTTTGAAAAGATCAAGAAGGAACTGGAGTATCTGAAAACCGTCGCCGTACCGGAGAATGTCCGGGACATCGAAACGGCCCGGGCCCACGGGGACATCTCCGAGAACGCCGAATACACCGCCGCCAAGGAAAGGCAGGCCTTCATCCACGGCAAGATCCAGGAACTGGAAAACAACCTCGCCACTTCCGAGATCATCGATCTCAAAAATCTCACCACCGACCGGATCGTCTTCGGAACCTCCGTGGTCATCGAGGACGTCAAGACAGGCAAGGACACCACTTACCAGCTGGTCGGCCCCCATGAATCGGATATCGGACGGAACAAGATTTCCGTAACCTCCCCTATCGGCAAGGCCCTGGTGGGCAAATCAATCGGTGACACCGCCCGGGTCAACGCCCCCGGCGGGGTGCGGGAGTTTGAAATCGTCGATATCTTCATCGCCGCCGAGGACTGACGACTCACACTCACCATGTAAACGTCATATCCCTGCTCCGCGGTGTCCCAAGGGGGATGAGGGTCGTTCGCGAGTCAATCGTGATTGACAACCCGATGTCGATAACGCTCTTTCGCCCTCAATCCCTTACCGGCGACAAGCACCTCTCTTGCGGCGGCGGCCTCAACTTCCCGTCCCGGCCCGGGTCGGCGGGTCAAAATACCATTGTCAAATATCGTACCGACGCCGGCCGTTATCTCGGACCAACGGCCGCACCTGAATCGAATTTGCAACAAATGCCAAGATGAGTTCACCAGACGGTTACATTATGCCGGCCGCTGACAAAATCAAACAAAAGAGGCCGGAGAAAAAACATTCTCCGGCCTCTCGTATCTTCTCTCACCAGAGGTCTGGTCAGCCCTTTTCCGCCACCCTGAGGCGCGTCTCGGCTTTGGTGACCGCCGCCTTGATCCGCTCGTAGTCGGGATCCTCCTTGGCCATCTTGGCCAATTTCGCCTCCGCTTCGTCCTTGTCTCTCCGGGCCTGATCCTTATCGATCATATCGGATCGTTCCGCACCTTCGACCAGGATGGTCACCTTGCTGGACAGAACCTCGGCATAGCCGGTGTCCACCGCATAGGCCACCTTCTTGTTGTCTTTGGTATAGCTCAACTCGCCGATCTGGATGGAGCTCAGCAGCGAGGCATGGCCTCTCAGGACGCCGAATTCCCCTTCACTTCCCGGTACGGTCACCTCTTCCACCTTGCCGCTGAAGGCAAGTTTCTCCGGGGTGACGATTTCCAACAACAGTTCATCAGCCATGTGCCATCCTCCGGCTATTCCGACAGCCTCTTTGCCTTTTCGATAACCTCTTCGATACCGCCCACCATGTAGAAGGCCTGCTCCGGCAGATCGTCATGTTTGCCTTCGAGGATTTCCTTGAAGGCCCGCACCGTATCGGGAACGGAGACGAATTTCCCTTCCGTGCCCGTAAACTGGGCGGCGACGAAGAACGGCTGGGAGAGGAACCGCTGGATCTTCCGGGCCCGGCTCACCGTGAGTTTGTCTTCCTCGGAAAGCTCGTCCATACCCAGAATGGCGATGATGTCCTGGAGATCCTTGTACTTCTGCAGGGTCACCTGCACCTGGCGGGCGACGGCGTAATGCTCCGCCCCGACCACGTTCGGGTCAAGGATGCGGGACGTGGAGTCCAGCGGGTCCACGGCGGGATAGATGCCGAGCTCGGCGATGGGCCGGGACAAGACGACGGTGCCGTCGAGATGGGCGAAGGTCGTCGCCGGGGCCGGGTCGGTAAGGTCGTCCGCGGGGACGTACACGCACTGGACGGCGGTGATGGAACCCTTGGTCGTGGAGGTGATCCGCTCCTGAAGCTCACCGAGGTCCGTGGCCAGCGTCGGCTGGTAACCGACGGCGGAGGGCATCCGGCCCAGGAGGGCCGAAACCTCGGAACCCGCCTGGGTGAAACGGAAGATGTTGTCCACGAAGAGGAGCACGTCCTGCCCTTCCACATCCCGGAAGTACTCCGCAGCGGCCAGGGCGGTGAGGGCCACGCGGGCCCGGGCTCCGGGCGGCTCGGTCATCTGGCCGTAAATCAGGGCGGCCTGCTTGATGACGCCCGATTCCAGCATTTCCCGGTAAAGGTCGTTCCCTTCGCGCGTCCGCTCACCCACACCGGCGAACACGGAGATACCGCCGTGGTGCATGGCGATATTATGGATCATCTCCATCATGACAACGGTCTTGCCCACGCCGGCACCGCCGAACATCCCCATCTTGCCGCCCCGGGGGAACGGTACGAGGAGATCGATAACCTTGACGCCCGTCTCGAGAACGTGCACCGAGGTATTCTGCTCGAGGAACGTGGGGGCCTCACGGTGAATCGGCATCATGTTCTTGGCATCGATCGGCCCCAGACCATCCACGGGACGCCCCACGACGTTGAGAATCCGGCCCAGGCATTCCTTGCCGACCGGCACCATGATGGGGGCGCCGGTATCCTTGGCCTTCATGCCCCTCACCAGACCGTCGGTAATATCCATAGCGATACAACGCACGACATTGTCACCCAGATGCTGGGCCACCTCGACAATCAGGTTGTCCTCCTGGTCATTAATGGCTGGGTTGGTTATGAGGATCGAGTTCATGATGGCGGGCAGTTTGCCTTCCTCAAACTCAATGTCGATGACCGGCCCAATTACCTGCACAACCTTTCCAATATTCATACCCATCTCCTTAAAAAGTGGTTAGTGTTTTTTATCCTTTTGCCAAGGCCTCGGTACCGCCGACGATATCCATCAGCTCCGCGGTGATCGCCGCCTGCCGGGCCTTGTTGAACTTCAGCGACAACGAACCGATCAAATCTTCACAGTTGCGGGTGGCGTTATCCATGGCCGCCATCCGTGCCCCGTTTTCTCCCGCATAGGTTTCCAGCAGGGCGCGGTAGATGAGAACGCGGACATACATGGGAAGGATCCGGTCCAGCAGGACCTCGTCGGACGGTTCATAGATGTAATCGATGCGCTTTTCCGGATCCGTCGCCTCCTCCTGGCCGATGGACGGCAGGGGAAAGAGCCTGACGACGGCGGGCTTTTGAACGGAGACATTCCGGTACTCGTTGTAAACGAGATACAGCTCGTCATACTCCTCCTTGATGAAGGAGGGGATGATGTCGTTCGATATCTCCACGGCGAGGCTCATATCGAACTTCTTGAACACATCCACCCGTTCGTTCATGATCTTGGCCTTCTTCCGGAAGTAGTCGCGCCCCTTCCGGCCTACGGGGACAAGGGTCACTTCCTTGCCTTCCCCGAGCTTTTCCTTGACGAACCTTTCGGTGGCCTTGATGATGTTGGTATTGAAACCGCCGCACAACCCCCGGTCGGAGGTCATGCAGATCACCCGGAGTTTCTTGGGGGGGCGCACCGCCAGGAGAGGATGGGAACTGGCGTCGACGCGCAGGGCCAGGCTGTTGAGGACCTCCATGAACTTCCCCGCGTAGGGGCGGAAGTTCTCCATCCGCATCTGGGCGGTCCGGAACTTGGAGGCCGCCACCATATTCATGGCCTTGGTGATCTGTTTCGTCTTCTGAACGGCGGCTATCTGTCTTTTAATGTCCTTGAGTGCGGCCATTAATTATCACTCCCTTTTCAAATCAACTTTATATTTTCCGGCAGCGACGCGATCGTCAACCGGCGAAGACGGCATCGAACTCCGTGAGGGCGTCTTTCATCTTCTTTTCCAACTCCGGGCTGATGATCATCTTTTCGTCGATTTCTTTCAGGATTTCCGGATATTTGTTCTTCACGAACGAGAGGAGCTGGGGCTCATATTCCTTGATCTTGTCCACCGGGTACTTGTCCAGGAACCCCTTGGTGCCGGCGAAAAGCACCGTAACCTCCTCGCCGAGGGACATGGGCTGGAACTGGGGCTGCTTGAGGAGTTCCACCAGCCGGACGCCGCGATCGAGCTGGGCCTGGGTCGCCTTGTCGAGGTCGCTGCCGAAGGAGGCGAAGGCCGCCAGTTCACGATACTGGGCCAAATCGAGCTTCAGGGTGCCGGCCACCTGCTTCATGGCCTTGACCTGGGCGGCACCGCCGACCCGGGAGACGGAAAGACCGACGTTGATCGCCGGGCGGACACCGGAGAAGAAGAGACCCGGTTCCAGATAGACCTGGCCGTCGGTAATGGAAATGACGTTGGTGGGAATATAGGCCGAGACGTCGCCGGCCTGGGTCTCGATGATGGGCAGGGCCGTGAGGGAACCGCTGCCGAGCTCCGGGCTGACCCGGGCCGCTCTTTCGAGGAGCCGGGAGTGGTTGTAGAAGATGTCGCCGGGGAAGGCCTCGCGTCCGGGGGGACGGCGGAGGAGCAGGGAGATCTGCCGGTAGGCGACCGCCTGCTTGGAAAGGTCGTCATAGATGATCAGGGCGTCCTGACCGCGATCCCGGAAGTATTCGCCGATACTGCAACCGGCGAAGGCGGCGATGTACTGCAGGGTCGCCGGGTCGCTGGCGCAGGCGGAAACGACGCAGGTGTAGGACATAGCATCGTATTTACGCAGGTTTTCCACCACCTGGGCGACCGTCGATTTCTTCTGACCGATGGCGACATATATACACTTGATCCCCGTGTCCTTCTGGCGGATAATGGCGTCGATACAAATCGCCGTCTTGCCGATCTGGCGGTCGCCGATGACCAGTTCCCGCTGTCCGCGGCCGATGGGGGTCATGGCGTCGATGGCCTTCAGGCCGGTGTACATGGGCTGGTTGACAGGCTGGCGCTGGATGACGCCGGGGGCGACCATCTCGATACGGCGGAATTCCGTCGCCTCGATGGGACCCTTGCCGTCGATGGGGGCGCCGGTGGCATCGATAACCCGGCCCATGACCGCCTCGCCGACGGGTACCTGGGCGATCCGGCCGGTCCGCTTGACGATGTCGCCCTCTTTGATGTGGGTGACTTCGCCGAGAACGGCGACCCCGACGTTATCCCTTTCCAGGTTGAGGACCATGCCGAGGATGCCGCCGGGGAACTCCAGGAGTTCCATGGCCATGGCGTTCTGAACGCCGTAGATTCTCGCGATGCCGTCACCGACGGAAAGCACCGTTCCCGTCTCGCTGATATCCAGCTTCTTCTCGTAGTCTCTGATCTGTTTGGATATGATTTGACTTATTTCTTCTGCCCTGATTGTATCCATGCGCTACATCTCCTCCCCTAAGAGATTCCTTATATTGTTCAGTTGGGTCCTTATGCTGTTATCGTAAACGGTATCTCCGACTCTGACCACGATGCCCCCCAGGAGCGAAGGATCTTCGATGACGGTCATGTCCACCTTTTTCTGGGTCTGACCTTCCAGTCCCTGCTGCAGTTTCTGGATCAGCTCCGGCGAGAGCGGGAAGGCCGTTTTGACACTGGCCCGTACCGTTTTCAGGGCTTCGTCCATCAGTTCCCGGTAGCAATCCACAATGTCGGAAAGGATGACGATCCGCTGCTTGTCCGCCAGCAGCTTGAGGAAGTTGGCCGTAATTCCCGAGATGTCCGTCCTTTGCAGGATGCTTTCGATCACCGCCTTCTTCTCGGATTGATCAAAGATGGGATTGGCCAGAAATTCCTTCAGGTCCTTGCTGCTGTTGATAATGGCGGCAAAACCGCTCAACTCCCGGTAATACTTTTCGAGCTGATTCTCCTCGGCCGCGATCTCATAAAAGGCGCGGGCGTAACGCTTGGCTATCGTGCTTCCGATCAATGTTTTATCACCACCTTGTCCAAATATTCTTTGACCATGTTCTCATGATCCGTGATCGTGATGTTTCTCTTGAGGAGTTCCTCGGCAAGCTGGATGGAAAGCTGGGTCGCCTCGGCCCGCAACTGATTGCGCGCATTGCTGAATTCCTGCTCCATCCGGGCCTTGGTATCTTCCTCGATCTTCGCGGCGGCCTTTTTGGCCTCCTCGATCATCTTTTCCTTCTCCGCCATGCCCTGGACTTTGATCATCTCGGCGATGCCGTCGATCTCCTCCGTGGCCTTCTCGATTTTGGCGACGTACTCCTTGTATTTCCTTTCCGCTTCCTCCTTGGCCGCCAGGGCCTGATCGAGCGATTCCTTGATATCGGCACGCCGGCCGGCAAAGAATTCCTTCACCTTCTTCGCCGACAGCCACCAGAGGAAACCGGCGAGAATGGCAAAATTCAGCAGCCGGTAACCAAAATCTTTCCAATCGATATCATGGTGCGCTTCCCCGCCGCCGCCACCCGCGGCATAGGCCGCCGCCCCCGTCGCCAGGACCAAAAAGCCTGCCGAAAGCACGGCCTTCATCATTTGTCGACGCCGATCTTTTTTCATTGGAGACTCCTTCCCAGCACCTTTTCAGCGATCTCGGCCGATATCTTCTCGGACTGACTCTTCAGGATCTGCCGGGCGCCGTCCACTTCCTTCGCCACCCGCCCCTGAAACTCGGCCAGCATGGCCGGGATCTTGCCGCGCTTCTCGTCGATGATGGCCTTGGCGCTGTCGGCCGCTTCCTTGAGAATCTCACCCTTCTTGTCCAGGGCGGCCTGCTTGGCCTGGCGGAGCTTCTCTTCATACTCCGCCGCCTTCTGTTCTACGGAAAGATTGAGACGCTTGATCTCGTTCTCCGATTCATCGAGGCGCTCCTTCCGCTTGTCGAGGATGGAAAGGATAGGTTTGTAAAGCAGATAATTGAGAATCACGATCAGGACCAGAAAATTGGCCATCTGGATAAACAGGGTAAGATTTATATCGACCACTTTTTTTACCTCACGATGATGTCTTTTTCAAAAAAAAACCGAGTGCAGAGGGATTCTCTTCCACCCGGTGTCTTCGTCAATCTTGAATTCCTACTACGAGTTCGATAAGATCAAAACCGCGGTCATGTAAAGGTAAATACAAAACCCGAACCTCCCTTGCCAAAAGCGCGGCTTACTAATCATAAGTCGTATTGCTTGTCAAGCTTTTTTTGGTCGCAATCTCGCCCCGTCATCACGGCAGCAGGATAAAACGCCGCATGCTGATATTGATCAATAACCCAATGGACATCATGAGAACCACGATCGAAGAACCGCCGTAACTTAGGAACGGCAGGGGAACCCCCACCACGGGAAGGATGCCGATAACCATCCCGATATTGATAAAGACACCCCAGAAAATCATGATCGTGATCCCGTATGCCATGATCGTTCCAGGCAAGTCCCTGGAGTTGTTCGCGATCTTGAATCCCCAGAGCACCAGGAAGAGAAACAGGATCACCAGCGAGACCCCGCCGGCAAAACCCCATTCTTCGGCAAAGACGGAAAAGACGAAATCCGTCTGCTGTTCCGGAAGGAATTTCAACTGGGTCTGCGTGCCTTTCAAAAAACCTTTGCCGAGCAGACCTCCCGAACCGACGGCAATCATCGACTGGATGATGTGATAACCTGCACCGAGGGGGTCCCGTTCCGGATCGAGAAAGGTAAGGATCCTTTCTCTCTGATAATCCTTAAGAAAATGCCAGGCCAGCGGGATCATGAGCAGACCCGAGATCCCCCCGATCAGCAGATCCCTGATGCGGACGCCGACAAAAATGATCACCGACAGGAAGATAATCAGCAACAGCAGCGCCGTGCCCAAATCGGGCTGACGAAGAATGAGGATAAAAGGGAGCAGGACGAGCGCCAGGGGCACCAGCAAGTCCCCGAACCCATAACGGGTACCGCTGACCCCGTGGGTGCTGAAATACCTGGCCAGGGCCAGGATCAACGTGAACTTGACCAACTCCGAAGGCTGAAAGGTGAACCCCCCCAGGGCGATCCAGCGCTGCGAGCCATGGGTCGTGTATCCGTAGAGGCTTACGAACACGAGCAGCAGGATGGAAAAGCCATGCAGTACATATGCGTACCGGTTCAGCAGTCGGTAATCGACGGAGACGATCACCAGCAGGAAAAACAGGCCGATGACGATCCACTGAATCTGCTTGAGATACAGGGGGATCTTGGTCGAGGTAAGGCTGAAACCGGTACTGTATATGTTCAGCACACCGATGGCACAAATGGCAAGGGAAACGATCAGCAGTGTCCAGTCAAAGCTCAACAGCCACTTTTTTTCGATTTTGATCAAATCTCATCACCTCGTAGTGAAACCCGCATGACGGCCCGCCGTCACAAAGCAGGATGAAAATGCTGGGACGCGCTCCGCAGTGTCCGCAGCGGCTCCGTCAATGATAAACCGTTGTAGATCAATAACATATGCATGCATTTGCGAGTGAAAACGCCGCTTCGCCTGCGGTGCAGGCTGCTTCCGTGTGATTTTGGTAACATGTCGACATCAAAGCGTTAACTATACACGAAGACATCAATAAATGCGCATGTTGAAGGTTCTTTAGAATTGGCGACGTCATATTCATGCGCAAATAATTCCGACGCTGTGTACAGGCACCGCCGCGGTGACGCCGGTCGTTACCGCATCAGGTCCTGAAAATCCGCCCCGGCCGTCGATCACTCTTCGTCGCCGTCGTCTGCGGGCGCCCTTTCCCTTTGCTCCCCATCGCCCGGCTTCATGCCGGCCCGGGCGGCGTTGCCCCCATGGTCCGCCGGTGCGACCTGCGGTTGCGCCCGCTCCTGCTTGAGGCGGAAATAGGCGTCGATTATCTTCCGGGCTACCGGTGCGGCAACCGCACCGCCGTGACCCGCATTTTCAACGATCACCGCCACGGCTATCTCCGGTTGCCTGTAAGGTGCGAAACAGGCAAAAAGGGCGTGATCACGAAAGCGCCCGGAGTAAGACATCGGTCGCCGATTCCTTTCCTCCCGGGGCATTCCGACTACTTGCGAGGTACCGGTCTTACCCGCCACGTCCGCCTCCGGGCGCCGCAGCGCGCCGCCGGTGCCGCCGGGTTCGTTGACCACCCCCCAGAGCCCTTTCCTGATCATCTCCAGGTTCGCCGCCGAGAGTGACAGCTCCCCGGTCTTCTCCGGGGGAAAGGTCTTTACGATCCTTCCGTCCGCCTCTTCGATCTGCCGGACGAGACGGGGGCGCCACAGGGTGCCGCCGTTGGCCAGAGCGGCGTAGGCGCGGGCAAGCTGCAGGGGCGTCACCAAATCGAATCCCTGACCGATGGCGATGGGGATGTTTTCCCCCTGCTGCCACGGTTCTTTGAATCTTTGCAGTTTCCAGGCCTTGGTGGGCACCAGTCCCGGTTTCTCCCGGGGCAGATCGATGCCGGTGCGGGCTCCGAAGCCGAAAGAGCGGGCATATTCCGCCAGTTTATCCACACCTAAGGCCTTGCCGAGATTATAGAAATAAACGTCGCAAGATTCCACCAGGGCCCGGTGCAGATTTACCCAGCCGTGACCGTGGCGCTGCCAGCATCGATAGTTACGGTTGCCGAGGGCAAAGGAACCGTTGCAGAAAAAGCGTGTTTCCGGTGTAATCATGCCTTCGGAAAGCGCCGCCGCCGCCGTAACCACCTTGTACGTCGATCCCGGGGGATACTGCCCGGATACGGCCCTATTTTCCATGGGGTGACGCGCGTCCCCGGCCAGCTTGTCCCAGTCCCGCCGGGAAATTCCGCCGTTGAAGAGATTCGGATCGAAGGAGGGAGAACTTACCATGGCCAGAACGGAACCATCCCTGGTATCGAGGACTACGGCGGCGCCGCTTCTTCCCGCCATGGCCGCATCCGCGGCCGTCTGCAGATCGAAATCGATCGTCAAGACCGCATTGTACCCCGACACCGGCGCGACGCTCCCCAGGGATTTGATCACCCGGCCCGTGACGTTTACTTCCACCTGTTCGGCTCCGGGTCTGCCGGACAGATAAGCATCCAGAAGCCTCTCGATCCCGGCCTTGCCGACGATGTCTCCCGGACCGCTGTCATCGCCTTCCCTTTGTTCCAGTTCCTCCCTGCTGATCTCCCCGGTATAACCGATAATATGGGATGTGATAGCACCGCCGAGATATTTTCTTACCGGCGCGACCTCCACCACCACCCCCGGCAGTTCGAGGGCGTGGATTTCCACCAGGGCGATCTTCTCCGGGGGGATGTTCCTTTCCAGGCGAATCGGCATGAAGGGCCTGGTTCTACTGGGCAACTGGACATCCTCCTCCATAGCCAGGCCTTTTTTTGCATAAACCGCGGCCACGGCCGTGGTTATCTTATTGATATCCGTAATCCGGTTCGGAACATAAATCAAATCGAAGGCGGGCTGATTATCCACCAGCACCCGACGCCGGGCATCCATAATCAACCCCCGGAAGGGCTTGAGTTTGCGCAGCCGGACGCTGTTGCTCTCCGAACGGAGTTTGTATTCATCCCCCTTGACCACCTGCAGATAAGCCATCCTGATGATCAGGACGGCAAAGGCGATCAGGACAAGGGCGAAGAGCCGCCGGAAACGTACCCGGTAATCAGATGCATCATGGCCGTTCAATCGACCGGACATACCCATCACGGAGCCAACCTATGCCATGGAACATTTTAAACAAGAAGGGGCTGAACATGCTCACCAGCAATAATTGGGGCAGGAAAAACCTCACGAGATCAAAAAAGACATTCGTGCCGTTGAGCAGACGGTGCAGCAGCAGCAACAGCAACCCTTCCAACAGACCGCAACATAACGTGAGGACGATCAGAAAAAGAGTGCTTTCCGCATAGATATGGAGGGATAGCATATAAACAAGAAGGAAGACCGTCACATAGACAAGGGCATAGCTGCCGGATCCGGCCCCGGTGATGCAGTCCATCATCAAACCGAGGAGGGGTACCAGAATGCTGCCCCGTACGACTTCCATACGGAGACCTGCATAGATAACCAGGACCAGGGATATTTCCACGGCAATGCTGTGAAAAAAAACGGCCCCCAGGACGGTGTGTTGAAAAACCACGAGGAGCAACAGAAACCAGGGGATCATGAGATAAAAGATCATCTCTTTTTACCCCCGGGCAAGAGAAGCACCAGCGCCTCTTCCATCCGCGTGAAGTCGACCGCCGGGACAACTTCTATCCGCTGGAACAACCCGGGATCTTTCTTGTCCGCCCGGAGTACCGTCCCCAAAAGCAATCCCTTGGGGAACACTTCCGTCATTCCGGACGACACCACCAGGTCTCCATCCCGGATGTCTTCCGTCTTGACAATATACTTCAAGACACAACGTTTCGCTCCCGTTCCCTGCAGTATTCCCTGCACCCGGCTGCCGTGGACGAGGGCGTCCACATTACTGTTACCGTCCGTGATCAGAAGGACCCGTGAAACATGCCAGGAGGTCTCGATTATCCTGCCCACCACCCCCTGGTCGTTGATCACGGGGAGCCCGTTCCGGACACCGTGAGCGGAACCCTTGTTGATCAGGATCGTCTTGAGCAGTGATTTCTGATCGATCCCGATGATCCTCGCCGGCAAGGCCTGATATTCGCTCTGTTCCTTCAGGGCGAGGAGTTTCTGCAGCCGCAGCCCCTCCAGGTATCCTTCCCGGTATTGGAGCAACTGATTCTGCAAGCGGTCGTTTTCCTTCTTCAGCCGCCGGTTTTCCGTTTCCATCCCCACCAGGAAAAGGTATCGGGACCAGATCTCGACGATCTTGTCCATGGGCGCCCTGACGATCTGTTCTATCGGTCCGGCCACGTCAAGGACAAACTTCCGCAACAGGCCCGTATCGGAAGAGCTCCTCGCCCCGATTAGGAGAATGAGCGAAGAAACGGCGGCAGCGATGAGGATAACGGTGAAGGCCCGGTATTTTTTGGGGATCGGCATTGGTCAAGAAACTCGCGGCTTGGTTAGAGAACCGGCGGAACTGTTCGTTCAGGAAAGCGTCTCATCCATATCGCGACCGCAAGGCGGCGGCTCCGGCACGGCCCCTGTATCCCCGCATCAGAGCGGTCCGGCCGGCGGAGCCCCATGCCCGCATGCGGGCACAGCGGAGGCGTCATACCGTTTCGTTATATCTGCATGGTGACTTCTTTCAACACATCCAACTGGTCGAGGGCCATCCCCGCACCCCGGGCCACCGTGGAAAGGGGATCGTCGGCTACGGTCACGGGCAGCCCGGTCTCTTCCCGGATCAAGACATCGAGATTTCTCAGCAGCGCCCCACCCCCGGTGAGCATGATACCCCGGTCCACAATATCGCCGGCCAGCTCCGGCGGGGCGTTTTCCAGGGCGTCTTTCACGGTATCGACAATCAGGCTTATCGGTTCCGCAATGGCCTCCCGCACCTCCTCGGAGTTGATCTCGACGATCTTGGGAATACCGGAGATCAGGTCCCGGCCCTTCACTTCTACCGTGCGTATTTCCTTGTCCGGATAGGCGCAACCGATGGTCGTCTTGATGATCTCCCCGGTACGCTCTCCCACCAGGAGGCTGTATTTTCTCTTCATGTACTGGACGATTTCCTCATCGATCTTGTCCCCGGCGATACGCAGGGACTTGGCATAGACAATTCCCGAAAGGGAAATGACGGCCACTTCGGTGGTACCGCCACCGATATCGACAACCATGGAACTCGTCGGTTCCGTGATCGGCAGTCCGGCCCCGATAGCCGCCGCCATCGGCTCCTCGATGAGATAGATCTCCCGGGCGCCGGCGGACTCGACCGTTTCCCGCACCGCCCTTTTCTCGACCTGGGTGATCCCCGAAGGCACGGAGACGATGATCCGCGGCCGCACCAGGGTGCGGCGATTGTGAACGCTGAGGATGAAATGCCTGAGCATGGCCTCGGTAATGTCAAAATCGGCGATGACGCCGTCCCGCATGGGCCTGATGGCCTTGATGTTTCCCGGCGTCCGACCCACCATCTTCTTCGCCTCCGCTCCCACGGCGAGGACCTTCTTGACCCCTTTGGAGTCCATGTGGACCGCCACCACCGACGGCTCGCTGAGCACGATTCCCTTCCATTTCACATAAACGAGGGTATTGGCCGTCCCCAGATCGATGGCCAGGTCATTGGAAAATTTTCCCAGAATGAAATCGAACAGCACGCTTTTGGCCTCCTGAATTTTCCCTAATGAATATGGGAAGTTACTATCTATAACAAGCCGATTAGCGCTATCGTATAGCCTATTTCCACCACCTAAGCAATGCCTTTTTAAAAAGGGGATTGCATTTTCACGGGGACTATAATATCAACGTCTCTTCAAAAAAAGTCACCGTGAGGAAACCCATGCTCGAACTGATGAGAAAACACGCCCGCAACTGGATCATGAAGGTCCTCCTCGGCATTATCATCGTTGTTTTCATCTTTTATTTCGGCTCCATGACGGCCCGGCGCAAGGCGGATGCCATTGCCACCGTTGACGGCAAAATTATCTCCTATGTGGAATATCAAAAGGAATATCGTGACCTTATCGAGATGTACAACCGCCGTTCCGGCGGGCGGTTGACGGAAGAGATGATCAAGGGGTTGAATCTCAAGGAGCAAGCCCTGAATAAACTCATCTATCAGGCCGTCCTGACCAAAAAGGCCCAGGAGCTGAAGATTATGGTCACCGATGAGGAAGTCAGCACCTATATCTCCCTCCTCCCCGCTTTTCAACGGGACGGCGTCTTCGACAACCGTCTTTACCAGCAGATGTTGCGGTACAATAAAACCACCCCGGAAGAATTCGAAAGTGAGCAGCGCAAATCCCTCCTGATCATGAAGCTGGAGGATTTGATACAGGACGGAGTGCATGTCTCCGACGGAGAGGTAAAAAGTTTCTACGAGGCGCAGAGTGAAAAGATCAACATCGCCTTCCTGCGGCTGCGGGGCAGTGATTTTGCCGGCAAGGTGCGGGTGGAAACGGCGGCGCTGGAAAAATACCGGCAGGAACACCAGGCCGATTTCCGCTCCCCCGAACAGGTCCAGATCAAATACCTGTTTTTCGGTCCCGAAGCCTTTCAGGCCCAGGTAAAGGTTACCGAAGAAGAAATTGCCGATTTCTATGAAAACAACAAGCAGAAATACGCCAAGGGAGGCAAAAACGTCCCCCTGGCCAACCTCCGGGACCAGATCATCGCCGAGATCAAGCACGGCCGGGCGATGAAGCTGGCTTTCGAAGCGGCGCGCCAGGCCCGGGAAACGATCTATCAGCAGGAAAACTTCGAGGCCTACGCCGCCGCTCACCGTCTGAAGGTGGAAAAGACGGGCTTTTTCACCGAGAAGGATCCCCCCGAGGCATTCCGGCGCCTTCCCGATTTCTCGAAGATCGTGTTTTCCCTCCAGAAAGACGAGATCAGCAAGGTCATCTCCTCCGAAAGGGGTTATTACCTCTTCCAGGTCGGGGTCAAGAAACCCGCCTATACACCGGACTTGAAGGAGATCGAAAGGGAGGTCCGGCAGCGCTACACCGCCGAGGAGGGACGGCGTCTGGCCAGGCAGGAAGCGGAAGCCGCCCTGGCCCGTTTGCGGAAGGGAGAGAAACTGGCGGACATCGGCAGAAACATGAATTTCAAGGTGGAAGAAACGGGTTATTTCCTCCCCACGGCTCCCGCGCCCCGGATCGGTTCGTCCCCGGCGCTCGTGAAAGCCCTCTTTTTACTCGCTCCTCAAAAACCTTACGGAGACGAAGTTTTCACGATGGAAAACGACTACCTGCTCGTGGAGTTCCGGGGGCGGGAAAAGTCGGAACAGGAAATACCGCCGGAGCGGATGGATCAGCTGCGGAAGGCTTACCTCCATCTGAAGAGGAACGAAGCGATTCAGGCGTGGATCGAAGCGAGCAAAAGCGCCATGCTCAAAGAGGGAAAGCTGAAGATCAACAAGGATCCGAAAGAATTATAGATCACCGGCCCTTGCACTCCGATTCTCCCCGACCCCGGCCGTCCGTTTCCTCCCGGACCAGTTTCCCGCCCTCGAAGGTCAGGATATAGATAAAGTCGTCCTTCCCGCAGTTGTAGGTCCATTGTTCCACAGTCTTGGTGGTTTTGGCACCTTTTTTCTTTGTCCCCGGGCGGCGGGTTTCCCGGTCCGCCACCTTTTCCTTGAAGGTGGGCTTGCCGCATTCGATCAGCACCTTCCCCTTGCTGTCCCCCACGCTTACCAGCCCATTGCCGCAGCGGAAGGCCTGAAGGGGAAGGGGCAGGGCAAGAAGCAGCGTCAGGGACAAACCGACGGGGAAAATGCCGCGCTTCAGGTCGTGCATGCCATCATCCTCCTTCCGTTCCCGGTTCGGGATCACGGTGAAACATTCCCGACGCGGCGACGCCGCCGCATCCCCCGGCGGGGCGGCATGGGGAAAGCGGCACAGAGACCATATCCGTCGCTTGCGGCTGTTTTCACCTTTCGGCGATTCGCCGCGCCTTTGTTTATCTGCCCCGGTAGAGACCGTTATTGACGATGTAATGGCGCACGGGATCCGTGGTGAGATAGGTGATGGATCTGCCTTCCCGGACCCGTTGCCGGATGCGGCTGGAGGAGATGTCCAGAAAGGTCACTTCCCGGAAATAGATCATGTACCCCGTGGGTCCCCGGAAGCCGTTGCCCTGGGCCTCGTAGTGGAAGCGGGCGGCGAACTCCGGCGGCAATATCCCCTCCAGGCCTTTGTTTTCGTACCCCGGTCTGGTCATCACGACGAAATTGCACAACTGCAGGAGTTTCTCCCAGTCCTTCCACGTCGTGACGGCGTGAAAGGCATCCTGGCCGACAATGAAATACAGCTCCAGGTTCTGGAGATATTTCTTGAGGATGAACTCCACGGTCTCCACGGAATACGATTTGCCCTCTCTTTTGTTTTCCGCGTCGGAGAAGGAGAAGGACGGATTGTTCTCGATGGCCAGCCGGACCATCTGTTCCCGGTGGTAAAAGGAAGTGATCTCCCCGTCGATCTTGTGCGGGGGTCGGGAAGCGGGGACAAACATGATCCGGTTAAGATCGAATATCTCCAGGATTTCCTCGGCACCGCGCAGATGGCCGATGTGAATGGGATCGAAGGTCCCGCCCAGCAGTCCCCACTTCATGTTCTCACCTGTCCGTTTCCGTAAATGATGAATTTGGATGTTGTCAGTTCTTCCAGCCCCATGGGCCCGTAGGCGTGGAGTTTCGTGGTGCTGATCCCGATTTCCGCCCCGAGCCCCAGCTCGAAACCGTCGCTGAACCGCGTCGAGGCGTTGACCAGGACCGTGGAGGACTGGACCTCCTGGAGAAATCTCTGGGCCCGCCCGTAGTCGCTCGTAACGATCGCCTCGGTATGGAGGGAACCGTAACGGCCGATATGCTCCATCGCCTCCTCGATGCCGTTTACCACCCGCACGGCCAGCACCAGATCCAGATATTCCGCATACCAGTCGTCTTCCGCAGCCGCGGCCGTACCGGGAAGGATCTCCCGCGTCACGGGACATCCGCGGAGTTCCACGCCCGCCTCCCGGTATTTTTCCGCCACGAGGGGGAGAAAGCGGGGGGCGACCGCCCGATGGACGAGCAGGGTCTCCATGGCATTGCAGACCCCGGGGCGCTGTACCTTGGCGTTCATGCAGATCCGCACCGCCATCTCCAGATCGGCGGTCTCATCGACGAAGACATGGCAGACGCCCTTGTAATGTTTGATGACGGGGATCTTCGACTGGCTGACCACGGCCCGGATGAGTTCCTCCCCGCCCCGGGGGATGATCAGATCGATCCATTCCTCGAGCTGCAGTAGTTCATAAACGGCCTCCCGGTCCGTCATGGGCACCAGTTGGATCGCCCGGGAAGGCAGGGGGCTTTTCTCCAGCACCTCCTGCAGGAGGCCGGCGATGGCCCGGTTGGAATTGATGGCTTCCGATCCCCCCCGGAGGATTACGGCGTTGCCCGACTTGAGGCAGAGCGCGGCGGCATCGACCGTGACATTGGGACGGGATTCGTAGATGATGCCGATCACCCCCAAAGGAATGCGCATCCGGCCCACCAGCAGGCCGTTGGGACGGCGCCACATGGAGGTGACCCGGCCCACGGGATCGTCCAGGGCGGCCACTTCCTCACAGCCCGCCGCCATGGCCGCGATGGTCCCCTCCTTGAGGGTAAGGCGGTCGATCATGGCCGCGGAAAGCCCTTTTTCCCTGGCGGTCGCCACATCCCGGGCGTTTTCCTCCTGCAGGAAAGCCGCGTTCTTCCGCAGGGCCGCACCCATCTCCCGGAGCGCCCGGTTCTTCTCTGCCGTGGCTGCGACCGCCAGGGCGGATGCCGCCTTTTTCGCCGCCCCGGCCATCGTGAGCACCTGGTCACGGATCGTCATTTCTCTCCCGCTTTCCATTGACAAAGTCGCCGAATTCTGCCTATTAACGCGCCCTCGGTTTCGGAACCATGCCGACACATCGCCGGCGGGCATTCATAAACGGGGTCACTCTACAAAACCGTGTGGCTCGTGTCAAGGTGATTTGAGGAACCATACCGCTATGAACAGGCTCTGCATCAAGGCGGGTCCGGGTGCTTACGCGCGCATTCGGGACGGTGGTTTTGACCTGGATGCCATCGCCTGCTATGCCGGCCCGGCGGTGGGACCCCGCTGGCTCATCGCCGGCGGCTTCGATCTCACCCTGTTGAGAGAAGATGCCCTGGGGCGCACCCGCCCCGTGACCCTCATCGGCGCCTCGGCCGGGGCCTGGCGTTTCGCCGCCTGGATCCAGCCGGAAGCGGAAAAGAGCTACCGGCGTCTCCGGGAGGCCTACATCGAAACCGTCTACACCAGAGGCGACCGACCGGCGTCAATCCGCAAATCCCTTGCGGATATCATTGACCGGGCCATCGAAAACGACGCCCTCCCCTTCGCCCTGAGCTCCCGCAAGTATCGCCTCGCCGTAATCACGGCCCGGGCCAGGAATCTCACCGCCGCCGAGAACCTCCTGCTGCAGCGTCTGGGCTTCGCCCTCGCCTTCCTCGGCAACGCCGCAAGCCGCAGACTGCTCTTCCGCTTTCAGGAGCGGGTGGTCTTTTACACCGGCCCCAAGCCCCCCGCCTTCACCCTGCGGCGGGACTTCCAGGGCAGATATGTACCGCTGAACACCGTCAATTTCAAACCGGCCCTCGTGGCTTCCGGGGCCATCCCCCTGCTCGTCGCCGGGGTCCGGGACATCTACGGCGCCCCCCGGGGCGTGTATCGCGACGGCGGTCTGATCGACTACCATTTGGCCGGTGATTTCGGGGCGAAAGAAGGGGAGCTGACCCTTTTGTTCCACCATCAGGACCGCCTCATCCCCGGCTGGCTCGATAAGCGGTTCGCCAAACGGAAACCGTCGCCGGACGACATCCGGAACCTGATTCTGGTGCACCCCTCGGCGGAGTTCGTCGCCTCCCTCCCCCTGGGCAAGGTTCCCGACCGGGAGGACTTCATAACCTTCATCGACGACCCGCGGACCAGGATCGCCAACTGGCGGCGCGCCGTCGCCATGGCGGAACCGCTGGGAGAGATATTTCTGGAGCTGGTGGCCAGCGGCAGGATCAGGGAGGTCGTCCGGCCGCTGGGGGAGGAAGGGGGCTGAGTGCTGCGGATAACCGCGGGAAAGCGGTTCGCAGGCAGCGAAGCCGATGTTTCCGCCTTTTTGTCAGCGCGCCCGACAAGCGGTAAGGAAGCGGCAAGGAACAGGTATCGTCCGCGACCCGTTAAGAAGCGCATAAGGATTTCCGACCGGCGGCGAAGCCGCTGCTCTGCCCGGCGCCAGGCACCCGCCGGCTTAAAAAACACCCCTGCCCGGCGGCGCCCCACGGGGGATGATAATAGTGTTTAAATATCATTCCAATGAAAGAAACTGACCCTAGCATTGCAACAACGGAGGGAGAGCGACCCCTGGCGGCCCTGTACGGACTCATGTCCCCCTGCACCCTCTGTCCCCGGGAGTGCCGGGCGGACCGCCGGGCCGGGGAAAAGGGGTTCTGCGGTCTCGGTACGGAAATCGTCGTCAGCGACGCCCTGCCCCATCACGGCGAGGAACCCCCCCTGTCGGGACGCGGCGGCGCCGGGACGATCTTTTTCTCCTCCTGCAACCTCCGCTGTATTTTCTGCCAGAACTATCAGATAAGCCGCAAAACCGCCGGCACCATCCTGACCCCGGAGGAATTGGCCGGGGTCATGCTCCATCTCCAGGAGCGGGGCTGCCACAACATCGACGCCGTCACGCCTACCCAACAGACACCCCCGATCATGGCCGCGCTGGCGATCGCCCGCCGCCGGGGGCTGACGATCCCCTACCTCCACAACTGCGGCGGCTATGAATCCCTGGAGGCCATCCGGCTGCTCCGCGGCCGGGTGGAGATCTATCTCCCCGACCTGAAATACGGCGACGACAACCTCGCCCGGGAGTTCTCCGGGGCACCGGAATACCGCCGTCATGCCCTGGCGGCCCTCCGGGAGATGGCGGAACAGGTGGGCGACGGCCTGGAACTCCGGGACGGCGTGGCGGTCCGGGGACTCCTTGTCCGCCATCTCGTCCTCCCCGGCCTGGTCGAGAACAGTTTCACCGTCCTGGACGATATCCGTGCCACCGTCTCCACCCGGGTGCCCTTGAGCATCATGTCCCAATACACCCCGGCGGCCCAGGCCCGCCGGCACCCCCTCCTGGGCCGGCGGATCCACCGGGACGAATACCGGCGGGTCGTGGACTATGCCCTCGCCCTCGGCTTCTCCCAACTCTTCGTCCAGGAAGTGGACGACCGCCACCTGGCCCCGGATTTCGACCGGGAGGAACCCTTCGCCTGGGAATGAACCGTCTTATCTGCTTGTCTTTATTGACGTAAATACCCACGGTCCTTCAAGGCGGGGATCGGTGCGGGGGCAAAAACAACTTCCCTGTGCATAAACATCTACCACTGGATTCGCAACCGGGGCAGCCGGAAGGGGAACCGCCTATTTCTTGACTTTATATCGGGCCGGTGCCATCATGGCTCGCAAAGATTCGACCCTCCCGGGGGAAATGCAACCGGCATGCAAGCAAAGATCGATGTCCGCAATCCGAAAAAAGAAGGTCTGATCAACAGAACCTTGGTCCTGGTCATGGAGAACTTCGGGCTGGACCGCCGGGTCGCCGGGGCCGTCATGATGCTCGCCGGGCTCTTGATCTTCTTTGCCTGCTATTGGTTTTTCCATTCCGCGCCGCCGAAGACCATCGTCATAACCAGCGGCGAAAAGGACAGCCTCTATTATGCCGTCGCCGAGAAGTACGCCCGGATACTGGCCCGGGACGGGGTGCGGCTGATCAATATGCCTTCCGCCGGTTCGCTGGAAAACCTCCGGCGCCTCACCGATTCCTCGTCCCGGGCGGATATCGGGTTCGTTCAGGCCGGCCTGGCCCAGGGCTTCGAGACGGGAGGCCTGGTCTCTCTGGGAAGCGTCTCGTATCAACCCCTCCTCGTATTTCATCGTCTCCCCCGGACGGTAACGCGGCTGTCCCAACTTGCCGGCAAGCGCCTCGCCGTCGGCCGGGAAGGCAGCGGCACCCGCCTGCTGGCCATGAAACTGCTGACCATGAACGGCATCGAGACGGGGGGAGGCACGACCTTTCTGGACTGGGAAGGGGAGCAGGCAGCGGCGGCCCTGCGCCGGGGAGAGGTCGAAGCCGTGTTTTTCATGGCCGATGCCGCCGCCTCGGGGACCATGCGGTCCCTGCTCCAGACCCCGGGGATACAACTGGTCGACTTCATCCAGGCCGACGGTTATGTCCGTCGTATCGGCTATCTCAACAAGCTGACGATGCCCCGGGGCGCCATGAATTTCGGGGAAGACATCCCGGGCCGGGATATAACCCTCATCGGTCCCACGGTCGAGCTGGTGGCACGGAAAGATCTGCACCCCGCCCTGTCGGATCTGCTTTTGGCCGCCGCCACGGAGATCCACGGACGACCCGCCCTCTTCCAGAACCGGGGTGAATTTCCCGCCGCCCTGGAAAACGAATATCCGCTCAGCGACGACGCCCGGCGCTTTTACAAGTCCGGGAAGACCTTCCTGTACCGTTATCTGCCCTTCTGGCTCGCCAGCCTCATCAACCGGATCCTGGTGGTCTTCGTGCCCCTGATCATCATCCTGATTCCCGGACTGAAGAGTATCCCGGCGCTGTTCCACTGGCGGATGAAACTGCGGATCAACCGCATGTACCGGCAGTTGCTGCTGGTCGAGCAGCAGGCGCTGCGCCGGATCTCCGCCGCCGAACTGGCGGCGCTGACCCAAAGGATCGACGCCATCGAGGCGGAAGTCCACAGGATGAAGGTGCCGGCGGCTTACGGCGACCAGTTCTATGTCCTGCGGACCCACATCAACTTCGTCCGCAGCAAGCTGGCGGAGACGTTGTCTGCCTGAGGAGGCGCCGCCCGGAGACGATGTTTGTCGAGAAGATCACCCCTTATTATCGGAAATTGCTGGAATGGGAGCGTCCGGATGGCCCTCTGGCCAGGATGGTGCGCTTTTCGGAGGGGGAGCGGCGGATACGACCGGAAGAAGCGGCGGATCCCATCGGCGACCGCCGCTGGCAGCGCGGCGCCCATGGCCGGCTGATCCACCGTTACCGCGACCGCGCCCTGCTCCTCCTCACGGACCGCTGCGCCGCCCACTGCCGCTTCTGTCTCCGCCGAGACCGGCTGTGTCATCCGTCCGCCGACATCACGGCGGAGGAGCTCGACGAGGTCTGCGCTTACATCGCCGCTCACAGCGAGATTCAGGAAGTAATCCTCTCCGGGGGCGATCCCCTTTCGCTGGCCGACGCATCCCTGCTGGAGATCATCGGCGCCTTGAGGAGGGCCGGGGCGCGATCCATCCGGCTCCATACGCGGTTTCCGGTGTACGATCCCCGGCGTTGCGGAACCCTGGGCCCGGTGGCATCCCGACTGGACGTGATCGTGATCCATGTCAATCACCATCGGGAAATCACCCCGGAGTTTCTCCTGGCGGTGGAGGCGTTACGTCCGGCGCGGCTGCTCTTGAACCAGAGCGTCCTGCTCAAGGGGGTCAACGATTCCTTCCGCGAGCTGTTGACCCTGTCGAAGGCGCTGGGGGCCGCGGGCATCCTCCCCTACTATCTCCACTATCCCGACCTGGCCCCGGGGATCTCCCACTTCCGGATTCCGGTTGCCCGGGCCGTCCGGCTGGTGCAGTCCCTTCAGGGGCACCTTCCCGGCTACCTCCTTCCCCGGCTGATCCTGGACATCCCCGGCGGAAAGGGCAAGGTGACGCTCGCCGGCGGCACCCTGCACCGCCTGAACGGCGGCGGCTACCGGTTCCGGGCGCCCCTGACCGGCGAGGCGGTAACATACCGGGAGGTCTTGTGACGACGTCTTGAACGCCCGTTGTCCTTGGCGGCAAATGCACTCGGGCACGGGCCCGGGGAGGTTAAGATGACTTATTGCAAAATCGGCACCGGAAACAACGAGAGGTCTTGGCACCATGAATGATTTTTCACAGTTCGGCCGGATAATCCTCATTGCCGGGCTCGTAATCGCCGGTATCGGCCTGCTCATCATGGGCGCGGGGAAGATCCCCTGGCTGGGCCGGCTGCCCGGCGACATCTGCTATCGGGGAGAGAGGTTCAGCTTCTATTTCCCCCTCACCACCAGCATCATCGTCAGTGTGATCCTCACTCTGCTTTTCTGGTTCTTCGGCAGAAAGTGAATATTTCCGGGATGTAAGGCATAAAGCCCCTGCTCCTGTCGGCCGGCTGCGGAGGGAAAGGGGCTTTCACCCCCCCCGATCCGGGACCGGCTTGCCGCCCCCGGCAATGAGCAATTAGTGCTTGACAAATTTCTTGCCCGTAATTATATTCAGATCAAACTGAATTAACTGATAAATAATGCAATATCTGATTATTCAGCTTGAGGTGAAAAAATGACCAAAGAAGATCAGCAAAAGGGCGCCTGTTGTGTATCCCCAAGCGGCGTCACCAGTTGCTGCCGCATCGAGGCGCTGATCAGCGTCGATGAGCGGGGGCAGATGGTCCTCCCCAAGGAACTGCGGGAGCGGGGAAACATCAGGGCCGGGGACAAGCTGGCCCTGATCAGTTGGGAAAAAGACGGCGAGGTTTGCTGTTTGACATTGATCAAAGCCGACAATCTTGCCGAGCGGGTCCGGGAATTTCTTGGTCCCATCATGAGCAACCTGGGAGGAGCAGGAAAATGAAGGCAGAGGAAATCAGGAAGGCCGTAAGGGACCGTTACGGCGATATCGCCGCCAAAGCGGGGACGTGTTGTTTGCCCGCGGCCGGTTGCTGCGGGGGTGAAGGCCTTGCGGAAAATATCAGTTTGGGTGTCGGCTACCGTCCCGAAGACCTCCAGGCCGTGCCGGACGGGGCGAATCTCGGTCTGGGCTGCGGGAACCCCGTGGCCCTGGCCTCGCTGCAGGCCGGGGAAACCGTCGTCGATCTCGGCGCGGGGGCAGGCTTCGATTGCTTCCTCGCCGCCAAGGCCGTGGGGGAGAAGGGCCGGGTCATCGGTGTGGATATGACCCCCGAAATGCTCGACAAGGCGCGGGCGAACGCCCGGAAAGGCAATTATGGGAATGTGGAGTTTCGTCTGGGGGAAATAGAGAACCTGCCCGTCGCCGACAACACGGCGGATATAATCATTTCCAATTGCGTCATCAATCTTTCCCCGGACAAAGGACGGGTTTTCCGGGAGGCCTTCCGGGTCCTCAAGCCGGGGGGCCGCCTGATGGTGTCCGATATCGTCCTGCGGAAAGAGTTGCCGGCGGCGTTGCATGAGTCTGTCGCCGCTTACACCGGCTGTGTCGCCGGGGCGCTCAGGAAAGACGACTACCTGGAGAAGATCGCCGCGGCGGGCTTTACAGAAGTACGGATCATCGCCGAATCACTGTTTCCCATGCAGGAAATTATCGAGTACCCGGCGGTGCAAAAGGCCGTGGGCGACAGCGTTACACTGAAGGCAATGGCGGAGCAACTGGCGACGTCCATCGCCAGCATCAAGGTGGCCGCCGTCAAGGCATCGACAGACCAATAGCGCCATTATGAGGTGGAGTGATCAAGAGCCGGGCAGGCGCCTGTGCTTCGTCGCCGGCATGGGGGAGCCGTCCAAAGAGAGGCAGCCATTGCCTTCCCTTATTTTGGATGTATCTTTCCCACCGTTCCTCTCGTCCAGGACAGTATAAATAATGTTCAAACAATTCGCCGATAGGCCCCATCGTCCGGACCGAGGCCTATCCTTACCCCGTCACGGCATTGCCTCCCTGATGACCCCTCCGCCCACAACGAGATCGCCGTCATAGACGACCACGGACTGTCCCGGGGTGATGGCCTCCTGAGGCTGATCAAAACGGACCGTCAGGGAGGTGTCGGACCACTGTATCTCACAGGGCGCCGCCCGGTGGGCGTAACGTATCTTCGCCGCCGCTCTGGCGGGGGGCTGCTCCACCAGTAAATTCACCTTGTCGGCGATAAGCCCCCCGGCCCGGACCTTGTCCTTTTCTCCCACGATAAGACGGTTGTTGGGCACATCCAGGGCCAGGACATAAAGAGGGACGGGATTGCTGATCCCCAGGCCGCCCCGCTGCCCCACCGTGTAGAAGGGCAGGCCCCGATGCCGTCCGATCTTTCTTCCCTGCCGGTCCACGATATCCCCCGCGGCGATCTCTTTCCCCGTATAATGCCGCAGAAAGGAGGCAAAACCTTCATCAGGGATGAAACATATGTCCTGACTGTCCGGTTTTTCCGCGATGGGCAGTTTTGCCGCGGCGGCCATTTTCCGCACCTCTTCCTTGACATATCCGGCCAGGGGGAAGAGGACATGCCGCAGGGCGTCCCGGCCGACGGCATAGAGGAAATAGGTCTGATCCTTCTTGACATCCCGGGGCGAAAGCAAGGAGGAGGCGACGGGCCCGTGTTCCACCCGGGCATAATGACCCGTGGCCAGGTAGTCAAACCCCATGGCCCGGACTTTTTGCAGGAGGCTCCCGAACTTGATGGCCCGGTTGCATTCCACGCAGGGGTTGGGGGTTCGCCCCCGCAGATATTCGGCGACAAAGGGACGGATGACCATGGCATCGAGATCGCCTGCAAAATCCAGAACTTCGTGGCGGATGCCCAGCTTCCGGCAGACCCGGCGGGCGTCTGCGCTCTCCCGGGGCCCGCAACGCTCGCTGCGCCCGCCCGCTTCGGTCGGGATGCCCAGGCACATGGTAACGCCGGCGACGTCGTATCCCTCTTCTTTCAGCAGCCAGGCGGCGGTCGAGGAATCCACGCCGCCGCTCAGCGCCAGCGCCACTTTGTTCCGCATCCTTGGACCTGCTTTTTCTTCAAATATTCATCTCCTTTGGCCGGCATAAAAACCGCATTCCGGGCCGGTCCGGACAACTGCCCCGGAAAGGCGGGGGTGTGTCATTTTGCCGTAAGGGCGGTTCCTCCCGTGCCCCTGTCGCCCGGCTACGGGTTCGGCATCCCCTCCTGGCTCTGGATGGCGGTGATCACCACGGTGTTGAAGATATCCTCCACGGTGCAGCCCCGGCTCAGGTCGTTGACGGGTTTGTTCAACCCCTGGAGCATGGGGCCGATGGCCAGGGCGCCCGTTTCCCGCTGGACGGCCTTGTAGGTGTTGTTCCCCGTGTTCAGGTCGGGAAAGATCAGGACGCTGGCCTGGCCTGCCACCTCGGAACCGGGCATCTTCTGCCTCCCCACCCGGGGGTCCACGGCGGCGTCGTACTGGATGGGACCGGCGATCTTGAGCTCCGGCCGCCGTTGCCGGACGATCTCCGTGGCCCGGCGGACCTTTTCCACATCCGCCCCCTGGCCGGACGTCCCGGAGGAATAGGAAAGCATGGCCACCCGCGGTTCGATACCGAACATCATCGCGCTTTCCGCGGAGGAGATGGCGATTTCCGCCAGTTCCTCCGCCGTGGGATCGGGGTTCACGGCACAGTCGCCGAAGACGGAGACCCGGTCGGGGAGGCACATGAAAAACACCGAGGAGACCACGGACACCCCCGGCTTGGTCTTCACGAACTGGAGGGCCGGCCGGATCGTGTGCTGGGTCGTGTGGACGGCCCCGGAGACCATGCCGTCGGCATGGCCCTTGTAAACCATCATGGTGCCGAAATAGGAGACATCCATCATGAGGTCTTTCGCCATCTCGAGGGTGACGTTTTTCTCCTTCCGCAGTTCGTGGAGGGTGGCGGCGTAATCGGGGAAACATTCCGCGCGGACGGGATCGACAATGCGGATGTCCTCCCGGTCCAGGGCGATACCGAGCCGCTTCCCCGCCGTCAGGACATCGTCCCGCACCCCGAGAATGGTCAAATCCACCACCTCCTGCTCGCTGAGTCGGGCGGCGGCGGTAAGGATCCGGTCATCGTCGCCCTCCGGCAGCACGATATGACGTTTTCTGCTCCGGGCCCGCTTCACGATGCCGTACTGGAACATGTAGGGGGTCATGCCGGTTTGCCGGAAGGTGATCATTTTTTCCCCGAGACGCCCCATGTCCACATAACGGTCGAAGGCGCTGACGGCGAGGGCGATTTTCCGGGTATTCCCGGCATAGATCCGGGAATGGACCGCCCCGACCCGGTTGGCCGTTTCATAGGTTCCCGTGGACACGGCGCTGATGGGCACCACCGTCTGAAGACCTTCGATGAGTTTGACGATGGCGGGCTCCATGTCCAGGGCGCCGGTAAGAATTATCCCCGCCAGACGGGGGTAGTTGCGGGAAAGGTTGGCCTGCAGGGCCCCGACGATGATGTCCGCCCGGTCGCCGGGGGTGACGATCAGGGTGTTGTCCTGAAGATGATTCAGGAAATGGGACAGGAGCATCGCCCCGACAATGGTGTGGTCGATGCGGTTCTCGTGACGGTGGCGGCCGAAGAGCGTCCGGGCGCCCAGGGCGGCGCTCACCTCGCGAAAGGTGGGGTTTTTCAGTTTGGGGCTCAACGGGATCACCGCCAGGACCGTTTCCTCCGGCAGGAGGGGACGCAGGAGCGCCTCGATAGGGGGGACGTCCTCCTCCCGGGCCTTGTTGACCACCACGGCCAGGACCTCCACCTCCCCCTGCCGGTAGCCCCCGTAGGCGGCCAGGACGCCGTTTTTTATCTCCTCCGGCGTCTTTTCCGCTCCGGAAACGACGATGATCGCCGGGATGCCCAGATTCTTCGGCAGCGCCACATTGGCATCGAATTCGAAGACGGTGTTCTTCCCCAGAAAGTCCGTCCCCTCGACGACGGTGTAGTCGCAGTTATCCTCGATCTTCTTGTACTTCTCGATGAGGGTGGCGACGGCCTTGTAATCCTCCTTGCGGACGAGGAGGGCCGCAATGTCGCGGCGCTGGAAACCGTAAAGATCTTCGTAGGGAGCGGGCAGATTGAAGTGCCTGCGGATCATCTCGATGTGGACGTCCTTTTCCCCGCGCTCATCGGTTTCGATGACGGGCTTGAAGTAACCCACGCAGCCCCGCTGGCTGACGACGGCGTTCATCAGGCCCAGCACGACGATGGACTTGCCGCTCCGCGGTTCGATGCTGGCGATAAAGACCCCTTTGCTCATAGCCTGCTTCCCCCTCTCCCAGATCTCACCGCCGTCCGTCCCCGCCCAACGGCGTTACGAAAAGATGCCCCGTCGGGACATCGGCGCCGGGTCCCTTCCCCATAACCGGCCCCTGCGCCATCCCTCCCGACAACTTACCTCTATCCCCAGAGGATCAGCCCCGTCTCCAGTTTGGAGGCGAGGTCCCGGTGCCGGGGGATCACCCGGATGCCGTAACTGTACAGGCCGTTCTCCTTTACCATATAATCCGTGGCAAAGGTCAGGATCCCCTCGGGGGAGGTGTCGGCCAATTCCAGAGTCACGCTGTCCGGCTGCCGGATGAAATCGCGGCCGTTGCGATGCCCGATCACCATTTCCACCAGGATCTCCTCCGGGGTCAGTTTGCCGGGATCGACCCGGGCGCTGACCCTCAAGGGCTGATCCACCAGGACGGTGTCGCCATGGATTCCCTCCACGCTCACGTCGATGAGTTTCAGCGAGGAAAACCGCATGGGTAGCTTCGCCTTCCAGTCGGCAAGCCGCCGGGCCAGGGCATAGCCGTCCGCGGCAAGCTCGCACTCCCTTTGCGACGCCGGGCCGTACATATCCCGGAGATATTCCTGAAGCATCCGGTCGGTGTTGAACCGGGGTATTAGGGATTGCATCGATTGTTTCACCATGGTCAGCCATTTGGTGGGAATACCGGTGGTATCACGGTCGTAAAATGCCGGAATGACAGTATTTTCCAGAAGACTGTAGAGGGACTGGCCGTCCTCCACATCGGTATCCGGCGGCGGTTCTTCATAACCCCTCAAAACAGGACCGATGGTCCAGCCGTTCGTGCCGTTGTATCCTTCCACCCACCAGCCGTCGGAGACGCTCATGTTGAGGACGCCGTTGATCACCACCTTGATGCCGCTGGTCCCGCTGGCCTCCAGGGGTCGGCGTGGGTTGTTGAGCCAGAGATCGACGCCTTGGACAAGATGGCGGGCCACACGGATGTCGTAATTTTCCAGGAAGAAGATTCGGCCCCGAAACCGTTCGTCGCGACAGACCTGCAGCACCTTTTCCACCAGGCTCTTGCCGATGCCGTCGTTGGGGTGGGCCTTGCCGGCGAACACCAGGTGGACGGGACGGTGGGGATGGTTGACGATCCGGTCGAGACGTTCCAGGTCGGTCAGGATCAGATCCGCCCGTTTGTAAGGGGCGAACCGGCGGGCGATGCCGATCATGAGGGCCCCGGGATTCAATCTCGCAAAGAGTTCCTCCCGCCAGATATGGGCGGCCCCGTACTTGGCTCCCCCTCTGGAAATATCTTCCCGGATCAGATCGATGGTTTTCTGTTTCAACTCATAACGCACCCGCCAGAGCAGGGCGTCGGGGATGTCCTGAACGCGGCTCCAACGTTCGGCTTCGGTAAGATACTTCTCCCAGTCCATCCCCAGATAGGCGTCCAGAAGGCTCCTCATCCGGGGCGCCAGATAGGACAACACATGGGCACCGTTGGTGATGTGGCCGATGGGGATGTCCGTGTCGTCAAATCCCTTCCAAACCTCACGCCACATGCGCCGGGAAACCTGGCCGTGCACCAGGCTCACGGCATTGCTGCGGATCGTCATCTTGAAGGCGAGGATGTTCATGAAGAAGTTCTTCCCCTCCCCTCCCTCCCGGCGCCCCAGCTCCCAGAACTGCGGCCACGACAACCCGGAACGTTTGACGAAACCGGAGAAGTAATGCTCCATGAGCTCCCGGGAAAAGCGCTCGTTTCCCGCCTCGACGGGGGTATGGGTGGTGAAGACACTGCTGGCCCGGACGATCTCCGCCGCTTCCTCGAAGGTCAAACCCTCTTCGTGCATGAGGGTTTCGATGCGCTCGAAAAGCAAAAAGGCCGAATGCCCCTCGTTGATATGATATACCCGGGGCTTGATGCCCAGCTTTTTGAGGAGCCGGACGCCGCCCACACCGAGGAGGATCTCCTGCTCAATCCGGATCTTTTGATCGGCGCTGTAAAGCCGGGCGGTGATGGCCCGGTCCTGGGGGGTGTTGCGCGGCACATCGGCATCCAAGAGATAGAGGGAAACCTTGCCCACCTTCACCTCCCAGATGTTGGCGAAGAGGGTACGGCCGGGGAGATCTATGGCGATTTGCACCTCCGCTCCTTTTTCATCCTGGACGATCCGGACGGGCATGCTGGAGAAATCGTTTTCCGGATAGGACTCCGTCTGACATCCCTGCTCGTCGATCACCTGCCGGAAATAACCGTTCTTGTAGAGCAGTCCCACCGCCACCAGCGGCAGATTCAGGTCGCTGGCCGTCTTCAGATGGTCACCCGACAGGGTGCCCAGTCCTCCCGAATAGATGGGAAGGCATTCGTGCAGGCCGTATTCCGCGGAAAAGTAGGCCACCGGGGACGCCCAACGGAGTCCCGCCACCGCCGGCAGGCGCATCCGCGGCCCCTTCTTCCCCATATAATCGTCGAACTGCTGCATGATCTGGGCGTAGAGATTCAGGTAGCCGGCGTTGGCCGCCGCTTCCTGAAGGACGTCCGGAGATACCGTTTCCAGCATCCGCACGGGGTTGTTGCCCATTTCCTTCCAAAGCTTCAAATCGAGGGTGGCAAAGAGATCCAGGGCCCGGGGGTTCCAGGTCCACCAGAGGTTGTAGGCCAGCTCCCGGAGGCGAACGATCTGCTCCGGGAGGTTCGCCACGGCGGTGAAGGAGCGGAAGTGGGGCTGGGTGGAAACGGCGCCGGCGAATACATGGCGCAGCTCGGCCCGCTCCATTGTAACCGCCGCCGGCTCCGCCCGGTCCCGGGCACATTGTCCGGCCAGGTCGTATGCCTGGATGTAGAAACGGAAGAAATCCCGCCAGTTGGCCCGCTGGGCCGCCCGTCGCGCACTGCGGCGCCGGATTGCCGTCTCCTCGGGAGTCCAGCCCATAAAATCGTCGATGATCCGGAAGAGATGATCCTCGATGGACGCCCGGGGCTGTCCCCGCCGCCGCAACAGGATCACCCCCTTGTTCTCTTCGCAGTTCCGCTCGCACCAGAGGCCGAAACCCGCCTGGTCCGTCGTCACGGTGGGGACCCCGTAGGCGGCGCTTTCCAGGGGGGTGTATCCCCACGGTTCGTAGTAGGACGGGAAAACCCCCAGGTCGCAGCCGGACAGGGCCTCATAGTAGGACATGTTGATCAGTCCGTCATGACCGTTCAGATAAGCGGGGTTGAAGATGATCTGCACCCGGCCGTCGGGATGGTTCGTCAATCCGAGACGGTTGCAGGTCTGGAGGATCGGATCCCCGCCTTCATTGTGGAGGCGGTGGGTGGTCAACGGCGCCTTTCCCGTTTCACACCTGCCCGCGTCGTCTCTCAGGGCGGGAATCAAATCCGTGTAGCCCCCGAGGACGAAAAGAAGGGCCAGCACCTTGGCATGGTCCCTCCCTTCCCTTTCCAGGCGTCCCAGGGCCTCGAGAAAGACGTCCACCCCTTTGTTGTGATACTCATAGCGGCCGGAAATGATCAATATTTTGGTGTCCCCGGGGAGATCGCGCCTTAGAAACCGCGCCGCCGCCGCGAGGAGTTTCTCCCGGGAACGTTCCGCCGGCTCCCGGTTCAGGGTATAATCGGGGATGTTTTCCATATCCAGACCGTTGGGGGTGATGACATCCGGGGTCCGGGAGAGGAAGTTCTTCGCCTCGGCGGCGGTGATCTCGCTGACCGTAGTGAAACAGTCCGCTTCCCGGGCCGAGACGGACTCCAGGGAATACTTGGCGGAGATGTTATGGGCGCTCGCCTCCCGCTGGGGGGCGATGTGTTCCATCGTCGCGTAGATATCCATCCCGGCCCCGGCCAGAGAACGGCCGAGGATCGTGGCGTGGGTCGTAAACACCGTCCCCACTTCCGGGACGCTCTTTTTCAGATAGAGGAGACCCGCCCCGGTCATCCATTCGTGGAAATGGGCGACGGCGCTGAGGTTGTACGGACGGGCGGCATGGTTGAAGATCGTCTCGATTACCTCCCCACAGGCAAAACTGAACATCACGGGTTCGACATAATCCCAGCCGCCGGCGATGGAATCGACGCCGAAGGACTCCCAGAGGCGAAAGAGGAGCTGGTCCTTGTCGTATTTCTTTCCCGCGTTGACCAGCACACACCGGGGTTCCCCGGGGATCTTCCAGCGGCCGAAGCGACAGGGGATATCCTTGATGGCCGTCCCTTCCCGGATCTTGGTCCAGAAATCCTCGTCGGTTTCCTCGAAATCGACATTTGTCTTCAGATCGGGACCCAGGAGGATATAGCGGTCCCCGTAGAACTGCCGCGCCGCCTGCAGTTTGCTGGCGATCACGGTATAGATGCCGCCGACCTTGTTGCATACCTCCCAGCTCACCTCAAACAGATAACCGCTCCGGTCTCCCGTCATGCTCGTTTTTCCTTTCCCAGTCTTCTGGAAAAATCGTCCAGGATGTTCATATAATTTATATAGGCATCGTAAGGAGAAGGATAGGGGTTGAAATATTTATGTACCTCCCCGTCGGCGGACCACTTCGTGGCCATGTAATAGAAATGGTCCGACGTCTGGAGACGGCGCCACTGCTCTATAGTCTCCTCATCACCTTTTTCCTTTACCGCCCGCTCCAGCCGGTAGAGGACGTCCAGGGCATCCCGCTGCAGGGCGTTGCCCCGCCAGGCCGTGAGATCTCTTTCCCCATCGGCCCAGGAAGAGAACTCCCGACCGGACAGGTCCCCCGCCGGCCCCAGGGACGCCGCCGCCTCCCGGGGCGTCATGAACGCGAAATCACCGCCGGCGAGAATCTCCCCCGGCAGGTCTTCCAGAAAGGAGAAGATGCCCGTCTCCCGCCATTGATGCTCCCCGAAGGTTTCGTAATCCATGAACAGGTTGATGACGGTGTCCGGTCCGCCCAGCCGGTGGAGCCAGGCGGCGTATTTCGCCGCGGTGAGGGGATAACCGTCCCAGCCGCGGCTGGAAAAGCGGAACGAAATGTCGTCGGAAAGCCTGTAATTCCTTGGCAATACCTTTATACCGGGGCGGCCGGCGACGCGGTAAACCCGATTGGGGTCGTGTGCTCCCAGAAAGGTCGCCGTCCCTTCGGCGAGGATCACCCGGTAACCCATTTCCGCCGCTGCCGCCGCGAGGTCGTCGTTGTAGATCAGTTCCGTGCCCCGAAACGTCTCTCCCTCCTGCCCGAAGAGCCCGTGGACCCGCCGGCGGTGCCTTTCCACCTGCCCGCGGAACTCTTCGCCGCTGTAGAGAAAGGCAAGGGAGTGATAATAGGTTTCGTTGAGAAACTCGACGCATCCCGTGGCGGCAAGCTCCTGCCAGCCGGCGATGACCTCCGGGTGCCGCCCTGCCAGTTGATCGAGCAGCACCCCCGTGAGCGAAAAGGCGAGACGGAATCTTCCCCCATGGCGCCGGACCAGCCGGAGCAGCAGGTCATTGGCGGGGAGATAGCATTTCTCCGTGACTTTGTCCAAAATCTTCTTGTTGCCGTCCTCGTCTTCGTAATCGTGTTCCCGGCCGATGCTGAAGACCGGATAGCGCCGCAGACGGCGGGGCTGGTGGACCTGAAAATAGAGGCAGACGGCGGGCATGAGCTTATCTCCCCCCGCGTCGCGCCGGGCAAGCGTCCTTCCCGGCACCGCCGGACCGGTCCCCTGCCGCCGGATCAATCCTGTCTTTCCTCATAAGGACTTATACACCGCCACCAGCTGCCGGGCCGCCTTTTCCCAGTGCAGACGCCGGATTTCCTCCCGTCCCCGCTCCACCAGTTCCCCCGCCAGGGGCGGATATTTCAGGACGGCGATCATCTTTTCGGCCAGCGCCGCCACATCCCAGAAATCCACCTTCAGGGCGTGCTTCAGGACCTCGGCCACCCCGGACTGTTTCGAGACGATCACGGGCACGTCGTACATCAGCGCCTCCAGCGGGGTGAGGCCGAAGGGTTCGGAAACGCTGGGCATGACATACAGATCCGCCCCGGCGAAGGCCTCCTCCAACCGCCGGCCCTGGAGAAACCCGGTGAAGTGAAAACGGCTGCCGATCTTCAATTCCGCCACCTTTTCGATCATGCCGGGCATCATATCACCGGAGCCGGCCATGATGAAAGTCGTTTCGGGCATTTCCTTGAGGACCCGGGCGGCGGCTTCGACAAAATAACCCGGCCCTTTCTGGAAGGTGATGCGCCCCAGAAACAGCACCCGCTTTTCGCCGTCCCGGGCGGGGACACGATAGGCCCTTCTCCCCGTTTCCGCCGTCACGGCGTTATGCACCACGACGACCTTTTCCCGTGCGATACCGTAATCCCGGACGATAATCTCTTTCGTGTAATGGCTCACGGCGATGACCCGGTCCGCCGCCGCCATCCCCCGGCGCTCCATCTCCCGGATTTCGCTGTTTACCGCCGCGCCGCTCCGGTCGAATTCCAGGGAATGGATATGGAGGACAAAGGGGCGCCCGGAAACGCGGCGGGCCGCCAGACATGCCGGCACGGCCATCCAGTCGTGGCCGTGGATGATGTCGAATCTTTCCCGGCGGGCGATCATTTCTCCCGCTTCACCGTAACGCCGGACCTCGGCAAAGAGGTCGGCACCGTAACCGCCGGCGTCGGCCAGGAGGCTGTCCGCCGGCCACTCCGGATAGATCGGGCCGTCGATCCCCGGCTTGGGAAGGCCAAGATAGGGGCGGAGGAGAAGGGAAACCGTTGTATCGGTTGATCTTTCCTCCCGTGGGGACGACAATTGCCGTTCCGACGCCGCGGCGCTGAGGACGGTGGAAGCCGATACGATGGTCAGCCCCGGCAGGGCAGCGACCTCCGCATGGCGCGGCATGACGAAGACAAGCTCGTGTCCGAGCCCGACAAGCGCCCGGACGATGCCGTAACAGGCCGTGCCCAGGCCGCCGCTGACCAGGGGGGGAAATTCCCACCCAAACATGAGTACCCGCATGCCCACATTCCCTCCCTTGAGGACGTCTATGTACTACAGATTCCGGATAAGAAGACAAACAAGCAAGTCCGATCCCCGGTACCGGGCCCCCCGGCGATTCCTCCCCGGTCCCGCTTCTATTCGGCGCTGCAGATCCGGTCGCGCCCCGTCTGCTTTGCCTTTTTCAGGGCTTCCTTGGCCGCTTCCAGGAGGTCCCCCGGCGTTTCCCCCTGGTCGGGACAGGCGGCGACGCCCATGGACAGAGTGATCCGGCGCAGATGGGTATAACCGTCCCTGCGGGAGAGGTCACGGATCATGGCCTGGAGATGCTCCGCCCGACGCCGGCCCCCCGCCAGGTCCGTTTCGGGAAACATCAGGGCGAACTCATCGGCGCCGTAACGACAGGCCAGATCCACCTCCCGGACGTTCTCCCGGAGAAAACCACCCAGATCCCGGAGGACGAGACTGCTCGCCCCATGACCAAAGGCATCGGTAAACTGTCCGAAATGATCGATATCCATGAGGACGACCGCGAGGGGCCGGCCGGCCCGCCGGGCGATCTTGAGTTCCCTGGTGAGCGCCTCCTCCAGGTACCGCCGGTTGAAACACCCCGTCATGCCGTCCCGCACGGAGAGATCATCGAGCTTGCGGCGCAACTGGAGATTGATGAAGATCATCGTCAGGATATCCGCCGTGAGGGTGGCCAGCCGCCTGCGCGCCGCGCCGGCTGCCCCCGATTCGCCGTCGGCATAGTATTCCTCCGCGGCACCGGGTTCCTCATCCCCCTCCGGCCCTGCGCCGTCTCGTATCGTCACGCCTCCCGAAGGCTCATCCCCGGCGCCCGCACCCGGCGCAAGCGGGATCAGGAGGTGAAACACCCCCAGGACATCCTCCCGGGACGTCATGGGGATACAGATGGAAATCCATTGCTCCGGATCATGGTCGGTGTGGGGGCAGACGGGCTGATCCTTTCCCCGCCGGACGCTGTGGAGGCGACGGCGCCGGAGCGACCAGCAGTCCGACCCGGCGAAGGAACGCCATCCCTTTTCCTCCCCCCAGGATGTCACGACCTCATAGCGATCCTCGGCGGCGGCACGGAGAAAAACGGCCCCCGTCTCGGCCGGGAAAAGACGGGGCAGGAAGCGGGCCGCCACGGCCACCGCCTCCTCCCGGGTCAGGCAGGAAATCGCGAGGTTCGTCATCCTCCCCAGCAGCCTGATTTCCGTTTCTCCCTTCTTCATCGTCATTACTCCCCTTCTCCCTCCCCGGCGCTAACCGCCGGCCGGTTCCTCGCAATTCTTCCCCCGCAACAGCGCCCCGTAACGCTCCCGATCCACCACCTCCCGAAGCCAGGCCCCGTCCCGGCGCTCATGGACCACCAGCTCATGGATCGTCCCTCCCGCCAACTTCCGGTGTCGGATATGGTTGATCTGCCGCCCGTTCATCTCGATTTCATAGAAAAACCCCCCTTCGGACACCTTTCCGTTTGCCTGGACGATTTCTCCGAAGTGGGAAGGATTCAGAAACACGGTGCCGTCCGCCTCTTCCACCCCCCATTGATCGTGGAGATGCCCGGTGAGACAGAGGAGGACGGGGTGTCGTTCGCAGTACCGGCGCAGGGCATGGGACCCGGTCTCGCCCATGGGGGCGGCATAATCGTGGATCCCGTAGGGAGGGTGATGGGCGACGACGACATCGGGGTGCACGGTTTCGAAAAAACGGTACATTTCGTTATTTTTGTCACCGGCGCTGTCACGGTAGACCACGGAGAAACTTTCAGGGATCCCCGGGGTAGTACCGGCGGCACCCCCGTAACCGGCGATTTTCAACCCTCCCGCCTCACGGCACTGGAGGTGGAGATCCCGGCCCCGGAGCCTTGTCTGGCGGAGGTCCATATCGTGATTGCCCGGCAGGCTGAAAGCCCTCCCCGGCGCGGCACGGGAGAGGATGTTGTCCAGGAGGCGGTAATGCTTCTGGAGGATCTCCCGGGCGCGCATCGTCTCATAACGAAACCGGTCCCCCTTTTCCCAGAGCTCGCCGGGCAGATCCGGCTCCTCCAGAAGGGCCGCGACGAAATCCTCCAACGTGGCCGCCGCCTTCCCCCTATCCCTTCTCAGACTGTGAAAGTACGTCTGGAGGTCATGATAACGCCGCGCGGTCTGCACGGTATAGAAAGGGATATCCACCAGGTCGCCGGCGACGATGTATATATCCGCCACGGCAAGCTGGAGCAGTTCCCGTACCCTTTCGAAGGAGCCGTGGACATCGGTGAGATATATCAGTTTCATGATGGCGCCGGAGGTTAATCATCATCCCGAAAACGAGATCGCACCCCGCACGGAGGGTCTTATTTTCGGTCATTCCCGGCCCGTTGTCAATATTTTTAACCCTTGCCGCCCCCAGGCACAAAATTTACGGATATTTACGAAACCATTTCAGCAGCCGTTGTGCATAGTGGGGCGCGCAGCGATCATCCCCGGACGCGGGGGGGCATGGGCAGCAAATCAAAGGTATGTCTCTGGGTTTTCCTCGTAAAGAGGCACAAGGCCGTCTCCCGCGCCCGCCCCCTTTTTCCGGCCGCGCCGGGCCGGAAAGCGGTTCGGTCCCAACCCGAGTTTTTTCATCCTGCTTCTCAGGGTGTTGGGATTGATCCCCAATAAATCGGCGGCGCCGCCGGGACCATAGATCCTGCCCCGGGTCTGTTCCAAAGCCAGTTGAATATGTTTGGACATCACCTCGTCCAGGGTGGGGAAACCACCTCTTTCCGCCTCCGTCCCCTCCCATATCCCCCGGGATCGCCCGGGCCAGCGGAAGTGCTCGAAGGTCATGAAACGGTTGCCGTTTGGACCCCGGCTCCTTATCAGTTCCCGTTCGACAAGATTTTCCAGTTCCCGGACGTTCCCCGGCCAGTGGTACTCCTTGAGACGTTCCAGGGACTGGGCGGAGATGTACGGCGGGGTATGGATCTTCAACTCCCGGGCCTTCTTTTCCATGAAATGGCGGATCAGCTTCGGGATGTCTCCCTGCCGGTTCCGCAGCGGCGGGATCATGATGGGGAAGATGTTGAGGCGGAACCAGAGATCCTCCCGGAATTTACCGGTGCGTACCATCTCCTCCAGATTGCGGTGCGTGGCGGCTATGACGCGGATATCCACAGGGATGGTTTCCGCGCCCCCCACCCGTTCGATCTCCCCGTTCTGGAGTACCCGGAGCAACCGGACCTGGATCGACGGCGGCAGTTCCGCCACCTCATCGAGGAAGATGCTCCCCTTGTCGGCCCGCTCAAAACGCCCTTTCTTCTGGGCGATGGCACCGGTAAAGGCCCCGCGCTCGTGGCCGAAGAGCTCACTGTCCATGAGGCTCTCCGGAATGGCACCGCAGTTCACCTTTATCAACGGCCGTTCCCGCCGGGGGGAGGCGTAATGAATGGCATTGGCAATCACCTCCTTGCCCACCCCGGTTTCCCCCAAAAGGAGCACGGGGCTTTTGAGGGAGGCCACCTGCCGGACCATGATCATGACCTCCTTCAATCCCAAATCGGCGCCGACGATCTCGTCTTCGGTGACGTAGCGCAGCTCCCGGGTGAGGTCCTGGTTTTCCGCATCCAGGATGTCCTTGAGTTTGTTCAGCTCCCGGTAGCGGAGGGCGTTGGAGACGGCGATGGTGAATGGTTCCCGCAACTGGGATATAAGGTCGGCATGTTCCCTCTTGAACATGCCCCGGCCGTCCGCCAGAAACACGATCGACCCCAAACGCTTGCCCTCGATCACCAGGCTGATGTACATCATGGAGGTAGTGGAAAGATTTACGTGATCGTAGAGGATCCAACTGGCCGGATGCAGTTCCAGGCGGTCCAGAATCTTGACCTCCTGCCAGGTCTCGGTATCGTAGTTGATCCGGTAGATGGCCTCTTCCGACAGGGATTTGGAGCGAAACGGCTTTGCGATCCCCTCCCTGTTGACCCGGGCAAGATTGTGTATCAATCCCGGAACGGGATCGAAGATGATCAGGAGCATCTCCGTGGCGGGCAAATGATTCCGCAGGTAGGAGAGGCAGTTGAACATCTCCTTTTCGATTTCCAGACTGCTGCAGAGCCGGATGGTCGCCTGCCGGAAAAAATCGTTTTCAGACCCGTTCATGTCGATCCTGCCGTTTTTCCCATTTTCCCCCCTCCGCCGGCGGCGATATATAGCGGAAATCGCCGTATTTCACAACGTATTTCGTGAAATACGGCGATTTCACCGGGAGGCATTACGCAAATATATGTTTTCACTGGATATTATATCTGGCACGCTTTTAGATAGGAAGAAGGTTCGGGGAAAAACACCTTATCCGGAAGACAGCACCCAAAGAGTGTTTCCGGCGCGGAAAGATCCGGCGCGATTTCAAGCGGCGTAAAGATCTCTTTCAGCGGCGGCCGCCTTGTGCATCCTGTCGCGTTCGGTTCCATCTCGCCGGCTTTCTCCGGCAGGGCACAACGCGGATATGCATACCCCGGGGGGAGTCATGATGTGGGGTTACGCCGATTTCGCCATTTACAAAGGGCAGACTATTTATTCGGAAAGGAGGGATGCCGGGTCAATAAAGAAGGCACAGCGTTATCGTTGTTGAGTCGATCCAAAGTTCATTGTTCACTGTTGTTTTAATTCCAAAAATTCTAACGTAATCAGAAAATAAGGAGGGCTTTATGGCACACGAACACAGTTTTGCATCTCCGGGTCCGGCGGGGTTGGCCGCTCTGGCCGTGGCATGTTTTGGATTCGGCGCGGTGTTTCTCGGCAAAGTGGATGTCTCCGGGTTTCCCCTGCTGGCCGCCTGGCTCGTCGGCGGTTGTTTGGTTCAGTACACCACAGCGGTCATGGAATTGAAAGATCACAATATCACCGGCGGCAACGTCTTTTTATTCTTCTCGGCCTTCTTCATGCTCGCGGCGGCCATCAGCGTCTTTGCCAAGTGGTATTCCATCAGTTTCATCTTCATCCCCAAGGCGGCTAAAGAGTCCATGGACGCCGCCATGGCGGCGGCGGGGGTGGCGGATGTAAAAATGCTGACCCCCGAGCAGCTCGCGGCGGCCAAGGCCGGTATCGGCAAGGCCGTCGGCGCCATGGTCGGCAAGGCCGTCCATGTGGAAGGCTGGATGTGGATGGCGGGCGCCGGCTTCCTGACGGCGGTAACGCCGGCATATGCCAAGAGCAGCGCGGCGATGTTCATCCTCGTCATCCTTGTGGACATCGTTTTGTGGTCCATCGTGGGCATGGATACGGGCTGGTTCGGCGATCCCAAGGTCCTGAAACCCTTTGCGGGGTGGCTGTTGGTAATCGTGGGGTGGATCGGCATCTACATGGCCGGGGCCATCACCTGCAATACCGTTTACGGCAAGCCGGTGTTCTTTGTACCCAAGCCGCTGGTGAAGTGATTTTCCGGAGCCGGAAAGACCGTCCGTTCCGCGACGGCCGGCCGGCTTCGCAAAAAACCATCATGCCCCGTGGAGCGACACGAAGCATGAAAACGGCTTTTTCACATTAACCAACGACCCGACGCTTTGAGATTTAGAGCTTTCTGAAACTCTCGGACAGGATCTCAAGCATGCAGATCGTCTTCGACTGTCCGGGAACGTATCGGCAGGAGATTGAAAAAGTCCGGGATTGAACGACCGGAATTATCGAGACCGGGGAGGTCGATGCTTCCCCGGTCTCCTCCTTTCTGAAAACATGCCGGTTCCGGCACATACACAAACATACCCGCAGCGGGGCGCCGCCACCCGTACGGCAGGCAAAAAGCCAAACTGCCTCCTTCCCGTAACCGTCATACCCGATTTGTCACCGCCGGCCGTGGTTAACGTTTCCCGTCATTGCCGGCGGGGCCATGATGCCCCACCAGGCGGGCAAGTTTCTTTCTTGCCGTGGCAAATCAGTGATTGACACCGGCCAGGAATTTTTATAGCATCCGGCGCTCGCAAATTTAATGGGTTCAAAAAAACTTCATGCCCCGTGGGACGCCACAAAGCATGAAAACGGCGTTTTCATGGCAATCATCCGGAAAGATGAGTCATGAAGAAGAGGCAACGGCGGGGGATACCCGTCCCTTAGAGCGCCGGGGATTCGTGAGTCCCTCGTCATGACGAACGATGAACCACAGCGCCGCATCGGGAAACTTTACGCGGGCCGCAAATTTGAACCCGGGAAAGGACGATGTCGTGAACGATACAGTATGGTTTCAAGCCCTGATGGTGTTTGTCGCCGGTTTTAGCGGCGTGTTTTGCAGCCTGCTGCTGTTGATGTTGAGCATCAAGGCCATGAGACTCCTGTCCGGCAAGGCCAAAGAAGCGCCCAAAACCGCCCAGAAGGGGGGTCAGGTCAATGTTTGAGAACTTTCCCATCGTAAATCAGGTAATCCTCAACACCGGCTTCTTCTCTCTCCAGATCGGCCATGTAATCATGTGGCTCATCTCCTTTCTTTTCATCTACCTGGCCATCAGGAAGGGCTTCGAGCCCCTGCTGCTGGTCCCCATCGGTTTCGGCATCCTGTTGGCCAATCTCCCCCTGGCGCCGGTCATGGGCTTTTCCCAGCAGGGCGGGGAGGCCCACCGGAATCTGATCCAGTGGTTCTACGACTTCGGTGTCGCCAACGAGCTCATCCCCTGCCTGATCTTCATGGGCGTCGGGGCCCTGACGGACTTCGGTCCCATGATCGCCAACCCCAAGACCCTGATCCTCGGCGCCGCAGCCCAACTGGGGGTCTACATATCCTTTTTCGCCGCCATCCTCTTCGGATTCAGCATCAAGGAGGCGGCCTCCATCGGCATCATCGGCGGCGCCGACGGTCCGACCTGCATCTATCTCACCGCGATCATGGCCCCCCATCTCCTGGGGGCCAACGCCCTGGCCGCCTATTCCTACATGGCCATGGTGCCGCTGATCCAACCGCCGATCATGCGCCTGCTGACCACGGAAGCGGAACGAAAGATCAGGATGAAGCAGGTACGCACCGTCACCAAGCAAGAAAAGATCATCTTCCCCCTGCTGGGCACGGTGGTGATCTGCCTCATCGTGCCGCCGGCGGCGCCGCTCATGGGCATGTTGTTTCTCGGCAATCTCTTCCGGGAAAGCGGGGTGGTCCAAAGGCTCAGTCATGCCGCCCAGAACGAGCTCCTGAACATCGTCACCATCTTCCTCGGCGTCTCTGTGGGGGCCACGATGAACGCCGAAGTCTTTCTCAAACCGCAGCCGATCTTCATCTTCATCCTGGGCATCGTCGCGTTTTCCTTCAGCACCGCCGGAGGTATAATAATGGCGAAGATCATGAATCTGTTTTTGAAGGAGAAGATCAATCCCCTGATCGGCTCCGCCGGCGTCTCCGCCGTACCCATGGCGGCCCGGGTGTCCCAGGTCGAGGGGCAGAAGGCGGACAAGCACAACTTCCTCCTGATGCACGCCATGGGGCCGAACGTGGCCGGTGTGATCGGCACGGCCGTGGCCGCCGGTCTCTTTCTCACCATGCTGCGCTGACAGGGCCCGCCTTCTTCACCCGCAAAAGCGTGCATATGCCATTGATCTACAACTGTTTATCATTAAGGAGGCCGCTGCCGCCGGGGCAGACACCGCGTCCGGCGGTCGGTCAGCCGCCTTTCCTGTAACGACAAGGCGTTGCCATCGGATCGACCCAGCCCTTGAACACCTTCTTTTCTTTCCTCATAATCACCGCCTCCACGCTCTCAAAATCCCTTTGTCATCCTCATACTCACCGCGGCTATCTACCTGGTTCCCACGGGGGTACACATGGGGTCCAGCCAGGTCTTGCCCGCCTTCTCGGCGAATCGCTCTTTGTCTTTGGCTCCTGTCTTTCTCATGGTTCGTGCTCCTTTCCGGTTTGCCGATATCGTCTACAATCCCATCCAACCCGCCGTCCGTCGCCGGCCGGCCCTGTTTCTCCCGATCGTCTTCCCCGGGACGTCTCTTCCGGGGTTGAATTCGATGCTTTGGTTGCCCATGCCGGTCATGGTCTCTATCTCTCCTCTCTCTTTCTTTCTTTCGGCCCTAAAATAATCCGGAAAGCAATTTTCGACAATCAGGGGAATTCTTAATATCAGCTGGGAATAGAAAGCATGCCGGGATCGGTATCCCGGCCGTAGACACTGAAGTTTTGTCTGATGGGAAGCTTGGTTGTCATGACAGCCCGGCCGGGACGGCGACGGGAATGCAAAAAAGCGATCAGCCGCTGACGAGGGTGGAAAGGCGGATCAACTCCGCTGTGGACCACGCCTGGGCGATGCATCCCCCGGGCCGGTGGGGGGCGTCGCCGTCGAACACCTCGGCGATGCAGCCCATGCCCCCCTCCCGGAAATGGCGCGCCAGAAAGGTGCGGAGGTAATCCCGAAGGGCGGACTGCACGCCGTCCCGGTCGGCGGCCGTCTTGAGCCAGGCCTCTCCGAAGGCCCCCAATAGCCAGGGCCAGACCGTTCCCTGATGATAGGCGCTGTCCCGTTCAGCGGGCGGCCCTTCGTAACGTCCCCGGTACCGGGGATCGCGGGGGGAAAGGGTGCGGAGGCCCACGGGAGTGAGAAGCTCGTCTCTGACCTTCTCCACGACGAGACGCCCCTGCGCCCTCTCCAGGGGGGAATGGGGCAGGGAAACGGCAAAAAGCTGATTGGGACGGATGGAACGATCCAGGTGCCCGTCCCGATACACATCTCCCAGGCAGGCATCCTCGTCACTCCAGAAGGTCTCCTGGAAGGAGCGGCGGATTTTGTCCCGCAGGTCGTCGAAATAGAACTCCCGGTCCCCGAAGCGGGCGGCCAGTTCGGCAGCGCAACAGACGGCGTTGTACCACAGGGCGTTTATCTCCACGGGATAGCCGTGACGCGGTGTGACGGGGCGGCCGTCGCAGCAGGCGTCCATCCAGGTCAGCGCCCGGTCCGCCGCCCCGGCATGGAGCAGGCCGTTGTCGTCCATGTAGATATTGAAAATGGTGCCGTGAATGAACTGGCGGAGGATGCCCTTCATCACCGGCCAGAGGCTTTTCTCCACCACCGCCTCCGTCCCGTCCCCGTCGTCGTCCCGGAGGAGCTGCTGAACGGCCCAGAAGAACCACAGGGGGGCATCCACGGTGTTGTAGGCATGATTTCCGTCCCGTTCGGAAAAGACATTGGGGAGAAGACCGTGCCGCTCAAACCCGGCTATCCGGACGAGCAGTTCCCTTCCCTCCCCGCGGCGGCCGGAGCAAAAGGTGAGACCCGGCAGGGAGATCAAGGTGTCCCGTCCCCAGGCCCCGAACCAGGGGTAACCGGCGATGATCGCGGGATGGCCGGCGGGCGTACGGATGAGAAACCGGCGGCCCGCCTGGAGGAGGAGGGTCAGGAGCCGCCGGTCCGCCGCTGCTGTCTCCGCAACGCCGGCCGCCGGTCCGGCGGCGCCCCCTTCGTCTTCCCGGACTTCCCGCTCCGGGTCGCCGCTGCGGCAGGCGCCGGGGGAGACCGGCAGCGCCGCAAGCGGCCCCCGTACCGCCGATGCGGTCAATCCGCCGGCGGCCGGAGGTACCGGGACAGCGCCGGACCCTTCCGGGTCGGGCGAGATCAGCAACAATTCGATTTCCCTGGTGCTTTCCCCGCCTGCAGCATCGCCGCCGCGGTCCGGCATCGGCCCGCTCCGCAACAGTTCCCCCGCCCGCAGGTCGTCCTCCCGGGCTTCCCGGCGGCGGCGGCGTACCTCGTCGTCCCATTTCTTGCCCAACCGGCCGTAAAAGGGACTGAAGGAGGCCAGGACAAAGACCGTTTTCCCTTTGCGAAGCGGGACTTCCAGGATGCCCGGGGTGAAGAGATCTTCATGATGTTCGTAACCGCGGGCCCCTTCCTCGGCGTATTCGAAATTGCGGTACCAAAACGGCTCCGCCTGCCACCGGGGGCGGAGGTTCGTCTGTATGACCAAAGTCGGCATCCCGGCATAAGGTCTGATAGCGAAACCGTTTTTTACCGCGGTGGTCTCGCCCCGAAGAAACGGGTTCTCCCTGCTCAGGCTATGGTAATCCCGGAAAGCGAGGAACGGCCGTAACCGCAATACGCCCGTGGCGGGGCACATCTCGGGATCGTAACGGACCAGGAGGCTGTCCGTCCCCGCGATCAGCAGAAGCGATTTCCTGACCCGGACGCCCCCGCCCTCGTAAAGGAACGTCGGGAACAAGTCTTGCCGAAACTGCCGTAGAAATGAATAGTCGGCCGGGAAAAAATCGCCGGGGTACCGGTGACAGCTCAGGGCCTCCCGCCGGGCGCCCCAGGCCACGGTATCTTCAAACTTGGACAAGAGGACATAACGCCCCGGCGGCGCCGCCAGATGGGAGACGAGCAGGCCGTGATATTTCCGGGTATGACAGTTCAGCAGGGTGCTGGAGGCATAACCCCCCCGGCCGTTCACCTCGAGCCATTCGCTCCGGAGCGCCTGAGCATAGGCGCCGGTTTCCGGACAGTCAATTCCCCTTTGTTTTTCCATCATTAACCCAAACCGGCTTCCCTTCAGGAGAGCGGATAGACCTCCGTCTGGGGCGGGGCCCGGAACTGGAACAGTTTATCGGAAAGCCCGCTGTTGCGCCGGATATTGCGGAACCGGACCGTCGTCCGGTTGCCGAAGGCATCATCGAAACGGCATTCAATGATGGTGAAATCATCCCGGTGCAGGGTGACGAAGATCTTGTCCACCCCCAGATCGCCCTTTTTCGGTGTCATGACGAGGAGATAATGCCCTTCTTTATCCGCGGGCCGGGCGGGATCGGCGAAAGCCAGTCGGAAATCCTCGGTAACCTTCCCCAAACCGCTCAACAGGCGCACGATCAACTGGGACTTGAAGATCCGGGACGTTTCCTGGACATAGACCGCCCGGTCTTTGGGGATGTAAAGATAGGCCTTGTCGGGGTTGATGACCAGCTTTTTGATCTTCGGTTTCGTGTAGTCCCAGAGCATCCGTTGGGGGGGCTTGTAATAGACCGTCCCCTCTTCGCGCTCCTTGCGGTTCACCGAGGCCAGGACGACCTCCTGGACAAAATGCGCCTGCAAATCGGTGGTCTGCTCGTAAGCGCCCTGTAACCGCTGGACCACCTGTTCCAGCGTCAGCGACTCCGCCGCCCCGATCCGTCCTCCGGAGATGCCGATCAGGACGGCGACCATTACCAAGATTCCCGCAAAGGGAAGTGAATTTCTATACATCCTCATCCTCGCTGACCAATTGCCGACCGCGGTCAAAATTCATGCCATTTTTACCGTCATGTGCATATCTTGCCCCTCCGGGGCCCTAACCCGTCAAAAAACCTCAGCACATCCATAAGTAGTTGTTTTTACGATCCTTTTACTCTGCCTAAAAGAGCGGCAATCCGATATAAAACCGTTTCATTTAGAGACTTATGAAAACTGTCCACAAAGTTATCAACAGTCTTTTCCACATCGTTGTTAATGGTCGGGACAAGTATCCGGAATAGCGTCTCTAAATGACCGCCGCCGCGGCGACGCCCCCCGGAACATCACGCTCAGGCGATCCGGAGGCGCCAGCCGAAGGGATCTTCCTTTTCCCCGTACTGAATCTTCAGGATCTCTTCGTAGAGTTTTTCCGTCAGGGCGCCGATCCTTCCGTCATTGATGGGGTACTCCCTGTCCCGGTAGCAGATCTGACCGATGGGAGAAACGATGGCGGCCGTTCCGGAGGCAAATGCCTCCCGTAGGGATCCGTCCCCGCAGGCAGCCAGGATTTCGTCCATGGCCAGGCGTCTTTCCGCCACCTTCAGACCCCAGGCACGGGCGATCTGCAGCACCGAGTCCCGGGTCACGCCGGGCAGGATGGTTCCCGCCAGCGGCGGGGTGATCAATTCCTCGCCGATGACAAAAAAGATATTGCTCGTCCCCACCTCCTCCACGTATTTTCTGTCCACCGCATCCAGCCAGAGCACCTGGGTATAACCCTTCTCGATGGCCATGGCGCTGGCCATGAGGCTGGCGGCATAGTTTCCCGCGGCCTTGCAGTAGCCGATCCCCCCGGGTGCGGAACGGACATATTCCTCCACGACATAGATCTTGGTCGGGCTGAATCCCTCGGGATAGTAAGCCCCCACCGGACCGACGATGATATAGAAGAGATAAGCGTCGGCGGGGTGCACCCCCAGTGCCGCCTCGGTGGCGATCATGGTGGGCCGGATATAGAGGGAGGCGCCGCTGCTTTTGGGAATCCAGTCTTTTTCCAGAATGACGAGTTTCTTCAACCCCTCCATGAACACTTCCGGATCCAGGGTGGGCATACAGAGGCGCCGCGCCGATTCGTTCATGCGCTTGATGTTCTCCAGGGGACGGAACAGGTAGATTTCCCCGTTTTTCCCCCGATAGGCCTTCATGCCCTCGAAGATGAGCTGGCCGTAGTGGAGGCACATGGCCGCCGGATCGAGCCGCAGATCCTCGTAGGGACGGACGGCGGGATCGTACCAGCCCTGTCCGGACTTGTAGGACATGGTGAACATGTGATCGGTAAACACCCTGCCGAAACCCAGTTTCGATTCATCCACCGGCTTCGCTTTCCGCTGCTCCGGCGCGACCTGAACAATGCTGATTTCCATAATCCTCCTTTTCCCCCTTCGATTATGTTGCAGAATACCGGACGGCAACCGAAAAAGGCCGGTGCCGGTCAAAACATCCCTGCCCTGCTTTCGAACAGTAACCGGTCGCAAGCATTATCACTAAATTATTTTCCGATCAAGATTTCTGTACTGAATGGCCTCGGCGACGTGCGACGATCGCAGTTCCGCCTGGCCGTCGAGATCGGCGATGGTTCTGGCCACCTTGAGGATCCGCTTGTAGGCCCGGGCGCTGAGGCCGAGCTTTTCCATGGCCATCTCCAGCAACTGCTGGGATTCACCGTCGATCCGGCAGTGACGTTTGATCTCGGCATCCGTCATCCGGGCGTTGAAGGGGTTGCCTTTCCCGGTAAAACGTTCCTCCTGAACGGCCCGAGCCCCGGCGATCCGCTCCCGGATCGCGGCGGACGTCTCCCCCTGATAACGCCCCGTCAATTCCCGGTACCGCAAGGACGGCACCTCGATATGGAGATCGATGCGATCCAGAAGCGGTCCGGAAAGCCGGCGTTGATACTGACGGATCTGCTGGGGTGTGCACCGGCAGGCCCTGTGGGCATCGCCGAAATATCCGCAGGGGCAGGGGTTCATGGCCGCCACCAGGAGGAACCGGGCGGGATAGGTTACCGTCGTGGCCGCCCGGGCGATGGTCACCGCCCCTTCCTCCAGGGGCTGCCGCAGGGCTTCCAGGGCGTTTTTCCGGAATTCCGGCAGTTCGTCGAGGAAAAGGACCCCCAGATGGGCCAGGCTGATCTCACCGGGCCGCGGCGTGAGCCCCCCGCCGATGAGGCCCGCATCGGAGATGGTATGATGGGGGGCGCGGAAGGGGCGGCGGCGGATCATCACCTCGCCGCGGTTCAAAAGGCCGGCAACGGAATAGATCTTCGCCGCCTCCACGGCCTCGGTGAAGGAAAGGGCGGGCAGAATCGAGGGCAGCCGCCGGGCCAGCATGGTCTTGCCGCTGCCCGGCGGTCCGAGCATGAGGATGTTGTGGAAACCCGCCGCCGCGATCTCCAGGGCCCGCTTGGCCTGATCCTGACCCTGGACGTCCCGGAAATCGCAATCGTCGGTTTCCGGTGTCGTCACGACATCCCGCATATCCCGCCGCACCGGCTCTATGTGCTTGCTTCCGTTGAGAAAGTCCACCACATCCGCAAGGGCGGCCACGGGGATCACTTCGATGCCCGCGACCAGGGCGGCCTCGGCGGCGTTTTCCGGGGCGACGATGATGCCCCGGAGACGCCGCTCCCGGACACACATCGCCGCCGGCAGCGCCCCCTGGACCCCCTTGATCCGCCCGTCCAGAGACAGTTCCCCAAGGAGGACATAGGCATCCAGCAGGTCCGGCCGTACCACTTCTTCCGCCGCCAGGATCCCGACGGCGATGGGCAGGTCGAATCCGGTCCCCTCCTTTTTGATATCCGCCGGGGCGAGGTTGACGGTGACGTGATGGCGGGGAAAGGGGTAACCGGAACTCTTGACCGCCGCCTTGATCCGCTCCCGGCTCTCCCGCACCGCCACGTCGGGCAGCCCGACGGTGGAAAACTGGGGAAGTCCCGCGGCGGTATAGACTTCGACTTCGATCAGGTACCCGTCGATACCGATTACGGCACTGCCCAGGATTTTCACGATCATGACCGCCCCCGCGCCCCGGAATGAAATTGCGGCATATATATAGAATTTACAAAGATTATTCAACTGTCTTGACGGGAGGGAAAGGCTGTGATAAGTCTCGCCGCCATAGGCTGGATTCAGCACGCCGCCGCGATATATTTTCTGCCCCCTGCCCGGGCGGCACGGGGGCGGACAGGCAACTGCAAATATTCAGGATCCCATTTTCCCGTGAATAGACTGACCCACGTAGACGAACAGGGTCGGGCCCGCATGGTGGATGTCACCGCCAAGGGGCCGACGGAAAGAACGGCGGTGGCCCGGGGCAAGGTCGTCATGAAACCGTCGACCCTCGCCCTCATTGCCGACGGCGGGATCCCGAAGGGAGACGTCATCGGCGTCGCCAGAATCGCCGGGATCATGGCCGCCAAGGAAACGGGGCGGCTCATCCCCATGTGCCATCCCCTGGAACTCACGGGGATCGACATCTCCTTCGCCGACGACAGGGAACGGGGGGAAATCGAGATCGAAGCCCGGGTGAAAACCGTGGGGCGGACGGGTGTGGAAATGGAGGCCTTGACCGCCGTAACCGTAGCCGCTCTCACCATTTACGACATGTGCAAGGCCGCCGATCGGGAAATGACCATCACCGACATCATGCTGACCGCCAAGAAGGGCGGTAAAAGCGGCGCCTTCGTGAGGAAACGATGAACGGCTCCGGGAAAACATACCGTATCCGCCGCTCCTTTCTCGTCCCGCTGGCCGTCGACGTGCTGCTCCTCTTCGCCCTGCTGGTCATCTCCCTGACCTACAAAGGATCGGGCACGGAAAGGATATTTCTTGCCTCCCTGTCCCTTTTCTCCCTGCCGATCCTCGCGGAGGCCGCCCTCAGGAAGGTGATCGTTTCCGAGGGCGGCGTCGCGCTGAAAAAGTTAGGCAAACTCCGGGAGCTCCTCTGGAGCGACATCACCCATGTGGGGTGTCTGAAAGTGCGGAGCCGGGTCTATATCCTCTTGACAACCAAGAAGGGGTTTCATATTATCTCGAACGCCTATGATTCCTTTGCCGCCCTGGTAGGGGATATCGTCGGGCATCTCGATGCGGAAAAGATCGAGATCGAAGCGGAGGCCAAAGAACAGATCGACAATCCGACCCGCAACAGCTCCGATCTCATGGCGGCCTGGATAGCCGCCGTCGTCCTGGCGGCCATCATTTATGTTAAATTCATCCCCTGATCACGAAGGATTTCCGGCGCAACCATGAATCACAATCACAAAGCGGCTTCTTGTGGCGGCGAAAAGGCGGCAGGGAATTCCCTGCATACCATCGCCGAAGATATCCTCTTCCAGAAACTGGCGCACATCACCACGATCCTCCGTGAACCCGGGACGGCAAAAAGCAGGCTTTATGAAGATGTCAACGCCATCGTGGAACGCTGCCTCTTCAGGATCGCCCTGGAGCGTTCCCAGAACGTCAAGAGCCGGGCCGCCGATTATCTGGGCATCAACCGCAACACCTTTCAGAAAAAGATGGTAAAACTGGGTATAGAGGAGTAAAGAGCTTCCCGGAGGAAATATGTCTATTGCATCCAAAATCGCACGTCTCCTCGACAAAGGCGTGGTCATGCCCAATCCGGCCACCGTGGAAATAGGCCCGGAAGTGGACGTGGAGCGCATCGCCGGCAACGGGGTGGTCTTTTACAGCGGCACGCGGATCTGCGGGGCGAAGACCCTGATCATGCCCGGGGTGAAACTGGGCTATGAGGCCCCGGCTGCGGTCCTCGACTGCCAGCTTGGTCCGCACGTGGAACTCAAGGGGGGGTTCTTCACCAGGTCGGCCTTCCTGGAGAAGGCCAATATGGGCAGCGCCGCCCAGGTCCGGGAAGGCTGCCTGCTGGAGGAAGAAGCCAACGGCGCTCACGCCGTCGGTCTGAAGCAGACGATCCTCTTCCCCTTTGTCACCCTGGGAAGCCTGATCAACTTCTGCGACTGCTTCCTGGCCGGGGGCACAAGCCGGAAAAATCATACCGAAGTGGGAAGCTCCTATATCCACTTCAACTACACCCCAAATCAGGACAAGGCTACCCCTTCCCTCCTCGGCGACGTCCCCCGGGGCGTCATGCTGAACCAGCCGCCGATCTTCCTGGGCGGACAGGGGGGCATCGTGGGTCCCACCCGGATCGGCTACGGCACGGTCATCTCCGCCGGAACGGTCTACCGGGGGGACTGCCCGGAAGGGGGGAAGCTTCTCGGCCAAACGGGGAACATGGCCTATGAAGTGAATTTCCACATGGGTTTCTACGGCGACATCCGGCGGCGTATCTACAACAACATCTATTATATAGCCAATCTCCTCGCCCTCAGACAATGGTACATCGAGGTCCGCCAACCCTTCTTCGCCGTCCAGGATCTGGGCCGGGAGCTCTACGCCGGGGTGCTGGACAAACTGGAAATGGCGGTCAAGGAGCGGTTGAGCCGCTTCCGCGCCCTGGCGGAGAAGATGGAGAAGTCCATCGCCATATCCGAAAAGATCCTCTCGGGCGCCAGGAAGGAGCAGCTCATCCGGCAGAAGCTGGAATTCATGGAGAAATGGCCCGTCATCGAAGCCTGTTTCACCGACGGCAGCGAGGCGGAGGGGGAAGACGGAAACCGGTCTGCCTTTTTGGAGGCCTTGAAAAGCCATAGTCAGAACGGCGCGGGGTACATCCAGACCATCCAGACCCTGGACACCCGGACCGCCAAGGCGGGTACGGACTGGCTGCAAAACCTGGTGGACGGCATCGTCGACCGTATCCTGGCTCACATCCCGTCTTGTCGGGAACAGCGATGAGCCTGCTTTTATGAGGGAAATTTTCCCCCGCACCCTTTACCGCGAGCGAGGAAAAGACGCGACGAAGCGCATGCATGATGTGTCATGCCGTTAAAACTGATTGCCCGAATCTCGAAGATATTTAAAGACCGGCGCGTTTACATAGGTCGCGCCCCCGCCGCCGTCCCGGCCCGATCCCTGATCGTCTTCCCCGTCCTGCCCTTCATTCTGCCCTGCGGCCTGGCCGGTATCGTAACCGTCAAGAAGGCGACCCAGGCGTCACCCCTCCCCGACCCCCTGACCGCCCTGGACGCCGGTTTCCGGAAGATAGCCGGCCGGGGCCTGCGCTCCCTCCTTGCCGGAGAGGCCGAGGCTGCCGACTATCTGGGGGGGACGGAGCCGCTGGCGCTTCTGGACGCCATGGTCCTTTCCCTTAAGGAAAGCGAGCCCTTCCTGCGGCTGCTCGCCGCGCCGGGACAGACCGCGCGGCTCACCGCCGACGTCGCGGCGTGGCGGCGTTTCGCCGCCGGCGAGGAGCAGCTCCTGGAGGAGAACGCCCTCCGTTTTTCCACCGCAGAGCTCGAGATCCTCAACAGCCGGCAGGTGTTCCTCAAAGACATCGTCTGGGCCCTGGAAAAGGACATCCTGGCCAACATCGACCGGATAGAGCAACTGGCCGGCAATCCGGAGGCGACCCCGCCGCCGGCCTGGCAAAAATACCTGAAGCTCAACTTCCTGCTGAACGCCCTGGACCGTTTGGAGGTCAGAGGCAGGGACTCGGCGGGGATACAGATCCGCATGACGATCGACGCCCCCGAAACCTGGAACGAAGCCTTGGCAAGGATGCGGGAGCTCGGCCTTTACGACGATTTTCTTGCCCGGTCCGGCGCCGGTGATTTCGTCAACGGCGCCATTCACTGCTCCCGGGGAGACCGGGACCTCCCGGAGCGCAGGCAAGAGCCCCCGGCGCCGTCCGGGGAGAGCGGCGCCGCGGCCGCCGCGGAACCCCCGATCCCCGGGGCGGCCGCCCGCTCCCTGTCCTTCGTCTATAAGACCGCCTCGATCATCGGCACCCTGGGAAGAAACGTCCGGGAACTGCGGCAGATCATCTCCCGGGACCGGATCCTCCAGCTCCTCGCCGGGCTGGACACCTCATGCGATGTCGCCCTGGCCCATACCCGCTGGGCCTCGGTAGGTTCCATAACGGCAGAGAACTGCCACCCCGTGAACAACTTCACCCGCCGGGACCTCCCCGGCAGCTCTCAAAGTCCCGGAACAGAAAAGTATTTCCCCGCCTACGGCCGGGGAAACTGGTCCATCAGCGTCGTTCTCAACGGTGACATCGACAACTACCGCTCCCTGCGGAACGCCCTGGAGGCCGACGGCGAGCTCATCGCCCCGGAGATCACGACGGACACCAAAATCATCCCCCTGGAGATCGAAAAGCACCTGCGGGCGGGCTGCGACGCCGCCGAGGCCTTCCGCAGGGCCGTGAACGCTTTCGAGGGCTCGCACGCCATCGCCATGATCACCGATGTGGAGCCGGGAAAGGCTTTTTTGGCCCTCCGGGGCAGCGGCCAGTCCATCTATGTAGGCCTCGCCGGAGATCGCTATCTCTTTTCCTCGGAACTCTACGGCCTCGTGGAAGGTACGCCCCATTTCCTCAAGATGGACGGCGAAACAGCAGCGGCCGGGGGATCGGGGGTCACCGGGCAGATATTCATCCTGGGAGCGGACCCCGCCGGCGGGCCGGCGGGGATCCGGGCCTGCGCCTATGACGGCACCCCGCTGACGGTCACCCCGGAGCTTGTCCAGCGGGCGGAAATAACGACGAGGGATATCGACCGGGGGGAATATTCCCATTATTTCCTCAAGGAAATCAACGAGGCCGGCGCTTCCGTCCGGAAGACCATCCGGGGTAAATACCGTCTCCGGGAAGGCGCCGACGGCCACCGGGAGGTCCGTTTCAACCTCGGTTACGATATCGTTCCCGAACCGGTCCGCCATGCCCTCACCACCGGAACGATCAAGCAGCTCATCGTCATCGGCCACGGCACGGCGGCGGTGGCCGGCCAGGCCATCGCCGACGCCTTCACCAGGTATCTGCGGCAGGGCACCCTGCGGGTCACCTCCCGGATCGCCTCGGAATTGAGCGGGTTCGATCTGGCGGAACGGCTGTCCGACACCCTGATCATCCCCGTCACCCAGTCGGGAACGACCACGGACACCAACCGGGCCGTGGCCATGGCGGCGGAACGGGGGGCCTGGATCATCGCCGTCGTCAACCGGCGGCAGTCCGACATCACCGCCAAATCCCACGGGGTATTCTACACCTCCGACGGCCGGGACATCGAGATGTCCGTCGCCTCCACCAAGGCCTTCTACTCCCAGATCGTCGCCGGGCATATCCTGGCCCTGTATACGGCCCAGCTCCTGAAAACCATGTCCGACGAGGACATCGCCGCCGAGCTGGAAGTCATCGCCCGGGCGCCGGAAATGATGGGCCGGGTCATGGAAAGACAGGATGAGCTCCGCCGGGCCGCCGAGAGACTCGCCGGGCGGAAAAAATACTGGGCCGTCGTAGGCAGCGGCCCCAACAAGGCCGCCGCGGACGAAATCCGGATCAAGCTCAGCGAGTTGTGTTACAAGACCATCTCCTCGGACATCGTGGAAAACAAAAAACATATCGATCTGTCCGCGGAGCCGCTGATCATCGTCTGCGCCGCCGGGAGCCCGCCCGCCGTGGTCGGGGATATCGTCAAGGACGTGGCCATCTTCAGGGCCCACAAAGCCGGAATCATCGTCTTCGCCGACGAGGGGGAGGAACGGTTCGACGAGTTCGCCGATGCGGTTATCGCCGTCCCCCGGGCGCCGCTGCCCCTGCCGGTCATCCTCAACACCATGGCCGGACATCTTTGGGGCTACTATGCCGCAGGCAGCATCGACGCGGAGGCCGCTTACCTCCGGGAGTTCCGCAGCCGGATGAACCAGGCCATGATCGAGCAGGGCAAACGTTCCTTTTCCCTCTACGACCGTCTCTTCGACCGTCAGTTCCGGAGACTGATCGGCGATTTCGCCGCCGGCTTCCAGGAACGGCTCCTCCAGGGATGCTTTTCCCAGGTCAATGTCCCGACCGTCGCCAATATCGTCCTGCTTTTGAAATACGCCATGGGCAAGCTGCCCCTGGAAGACTTCTGGATGGATTTCAAGGGGGAGGAGGAATTCACCTCCCCCCTCGATCTCCTCGATGTCTCCCTCGGACATGCCATCGACGAACTTTCCCGCCCCATCGACGCCATCCGCCATCAGGCCAAGACCGTAACCGTGGGCACCAGCCGTCGGGAAGAGACGATTTCCGGCCCGATCTTCCAGTTGCTCCGGGAGCTCGGTTTTTCGACCCGGTCCCTGGCGGGGAAAAACATCATGGCCCTCAAGAGCCTGCAACCGGCGGTCGCCTCCATCCGGGGTTATACCCTTTATCGCCTGGCCGATCTCGATGCGGAAGGCCATCCGGCGGAAAACACCGTCATCGAGATCCTCCGGCGGGAGGGGGTGGCCGCCCGGATGACCTCCCGGGTGACGGGATCGAAAAAGCTCATGGGCACGAAACGGACCATCGTCAGCACCGGTCATGTCTATATCGGCTTCGGGAAGGCGGACGGGGCCACGATGGTCGTCATTCCCCTTTTGGGCAACGATTTTCAGGTGGAAAAGCTCCTGCTGCTCCACATCGCCTACCGGCAGGACCTGACCGTCCCGGAGAAAAAGGCGGTCCTCGGATACCGCTACAACGACATCCGCAATCTCGTCAACGAATACAACCTTACCTGGTCGGATGCCTGTCTGGATTCGTTTACCATGGAGGCATTGCTGGGTGAACCGGTGGAATTCATTGCCGATCTGATCAGGAAAAAGATGGAGGTCCCCCCATGAAAGACACAAAATTCATCTTTGTCACCGGCGGCGTCCTTTCCGCCCTCGGCAAGGGACTGGCCGCCGCCTCCATTGCCGCCCTGCTCGAGAGCCGGGGTTTGCGGGTGACGAACCAGAAGCTCGACCCGTATATCAACGTCGATCCCGGCACCATGAGCCCCTTTCAGCACGGCGAGGTCTTCGTCACCGACGACGGGGCGGAAACGGATCTGGATCTCGGCCACTACGAGCGCTTCACCTCGACCCGGATGAAAAAGAGCAACAACCTGACCACGGGACAGGTCTATTTCTCCGTCATCACCAAGGAGCGGCGGGGGGACTACCTGGGCAAGACCGTCCAGGTCATCCCCCACATCACCAATGAAATAAAGGAGTTCATCCGGGACAGCGCCCGGGGTTACGACGTGGCCATCGTCGAGATCGGCGGCACCGTCGGCGACATCGAGAGTCAGCCGTTCCTCGAGGCCGTCCGGCAATTCCGCCTCGAGGTGGGGAAACAGAACGCCGCCTTCATCCACCTCACCTGGGTCCCCTTCATCAAGACGGCGGGAGAGGTAAAGACCAAACCGACACAGCACAGCGTCAAGGCCCTCCGGGAGATCGGCATCCAGCCCGACATTTTGCTGTGCCGGACGGAAAATTTCCTTTCCGAAGAGATCAAGGCCAAGATCGCCCTGTTCTGCAATGTCGAGGTCACCAACGTCTTTGCCGCCAAGGACGTCGGCTGCATCTACGAGGTCCCCCTGATCTACCACCGTGAAGGGCTGGATGAAAAGATCGTCGATCTCCTCAACATCTGGACCGGGCAGCCCCATCTCGAGGTATGGGAAGAGGTCGTCGCCCGGATGATGCATCCCCGCCGGGAGGTATCCATCGCCATCGTGGGGAAGTACGTCAATCTCACGGACTCTTACAAAAGCCTCAACGAGGCCCTGATCCACGGCGGCATCGCCAACGACTGCCGGGTGAACCTCAAATTCATCGATTCGGAACGGATCGAAAAAGACGGCCTGGACCATCAACTGGACGGCGCCGACGGCATTCTGGTCCCCGGCGGCTTCGGCGACCGGGGGATCGAGGGGATGATCCAGGCGGCCCAGTATGCCCGCCTCCGCAACATCCCGTATTTCGGCATCTGTCTGGGGATGCAGATGGCCGTCGTGGAGTATGCCCGTCATATCTGCGCCCTGGAGCGGGCCAACAGCTCGGAATTCGACCCCCGGACACCCAACCCCGTGATCGACCTCCTCCCGGAGCAGAAACAGATCCGGGACAAGGGGGCGACGATGCGTTTGGGTTCCTATCCCTGCGTCCTTGCGGAAGATTCCCTCGCTTTTGCCGCTTACGAAACGCGTCAGATCGAGGAACGGCACCGGCACCGCTATGAATTCAACAACGAGTTCAAGGAAATCATGACCTCCAGAGGTCTGCGGATCACCGGCGTCTCCCCGGACGGCCGGCTGGCGGAAATCGTCGAGCTTCCCGGTCACCCGTGGTTTCTGGGCTGTCAGTTTCATCCCGAATTCAAGTCCCGGCCGACCCATCCCCACCCCCTGTTCAAACAATTCATCGCGGCGGCGCTGGATTATCATGACCGGGAGGGTTCCTGACCCAAAAAAGGCGTTGACTTCCCCGCCGGCAAGATCTATATGCTGCCGGTTTGGACAATCAAATCCAGGAAAAGGAGGCGGATTTCAATGGGAAAGCTGTTCGGTACGGACGGGATTCGGGGGGTGGCCAACGAATACCCCATGACGGCGGATCTGGCCCTGAATGTCGGCAAGGCGACCGCCCATTACTTCAAGCGGAAGGGGCACCGACCGAAGATCATCATCGGCAAGGACACCCGCATCTCCGGGTACATGCTCGAAAACGCCCTTGTTTCCGGCATCTGCTCCATGGGCGTGGACGCCATCATGGTCGGGGTCATGCCCACGCCGGGCATCGCCTTTCTCACCCAGAGCATGCGGGCCGACGCGGGCATCGTCATCTCGGCATCCCACAATCCCTATCAGGACAACGGCATCAAGATCTTCTCCAATGACGGCTACAAGCTCCCCGACGAGACGGAGCTGGAAATAGAGGAGCTGATCCTGAAAAACCTCATGCACAACCTCCGGCCCTCCCCCGAGGAACTGGGCAAGGCCTACCGTATCGAAGGGGCCCGGGACCGGTACATCGTCTTTCTCAAGAGCACCTTTCCCAAAGAATACTCCCTGGAAGGGATGAAGATCGAACTGGATTGCGCCAACGGCGCCACCTACCGCGTCGCCCCCCAAACCTTCCTGGAGCTGGGGGCCGAAGTAACAACCCGTTTCGATCAGCCGAACGGTTCCAACATCAACGACAACTGCGGCTCCCAGCACACGGAGATGCTCGTGGAGAAACTGATGAAAAGAAAGGCCGACGTGGGTTTTGCCTTCGACGGCGACGGGGACCGGCTCATCGCCGTGGATGAAAAGGGCAACGTCCTCACGGGTGACCAGATCATGGCCATCTGCGCCAAGGTCATGAAGAAGAAGGGCAAGCTGACCAACAACCTCGTGGTGGCCACGGTGATGAGCAACCTCGGTCTCCGGCAGGCCCTGAAAGCCATGGACATCGACATGGTCGCCACGAAGGTGGGGGACCGTTACGTTCTGGAAGAGATGCGGGCCCGGGGGGCCTCCATCGGCGGCGAGGAGTCGGGGCATCTGATCTTTCTCCAGGAGCACACCACCGGGGACGGGATCCTCAGCGCCATCCAGCTCCTCAACGCCATGAAGGAGGAGAAGCAGCCCCTTTCGGAACTGGCCAAGGTAATGACGGTCTTCCCCCAGAAGCTCATCAATGTCGATGTGAAAGCCAAACCGGACATCGCGACGGTCCCGGAGATCGTGGCGGCCGTGAAGGCCGTGGAAGACGCCCTGGGCGACAAAGGGCGGGTGCTGGTCCGTTATTCGGGGACCCAGAACATGTGCCGCGTCATGGTGGAGGGTCCGACGGACGAGGAGACGGAACGGTACTGCCGGCAGGTGGCGGAAGTGGTCAAGCGTTCCATCGGCTGACAAATTTGTCCGGTCTGAAAAAACAAGACAAGGAGTTTTTATGTCGTTCAAAGTCATCGTCACCCGTGATTTCGACCAGATGAGCGAAATAGGCGCCGGCATCGTCGTCCGGCACATCCGGAAGACCCTCGCCGATAAGGAACGCTATGTCCTCGGCCTCGCCACCGGCAACTCCCCCACCGGCCTCTACAAACGCCTGGCCGCCGCCGCCGGCGCCGGGGAGTTTCCCGCCCGGAAGATCACCAGCTTCAACCTCGACGAATACATCGGTCTGCCGGGAGCCAACGCCCAGCAGCGGGCCCTTCATCCGGAGAGTTATTCCTATTTCATGATCCAGGAGCTCTTCGGCCTCCTGAAGGAAAAATTCCGGGAAACCTTCGTCCCCTGGGGGACCCTCATCGACCAGGAACGGCTGGAGAAGGAACTGGCCGCCCATCCCGGCGACTGGGAGGGGCAGGGAACGGACAAGGGCAAGGCCGTGGTCGTCAGACCCGATGCGGCCTCGGATTACCTGCGCTGGATAAGAAGCGAGATCCTTGCCGCCTACGAAGAGGAAATCAAGGCGGCGGGAGGGATCGATCTCCATATCATCGGCGTGGGCGGCCGGGGGCATGTGGCCTTCCACGAGGCGGGGATCCCCTTCGCCGGCAACCGGATGCTCCTGGTGCAGCTGGACGACAACACCATCGACAACGCCGTGGCCGACGGCCACTTCGAGCGCCGGGAGGACAGCCCGCGCTTTGCCGTCTCCATGGGGGCCGAACTGGTCTATGAGGCAAAGACCGTGCTGCTCCTCGCCAACGGCAAGAGGAAGGCGGAACCCGTCGCCGCTTCCCTGCTGGAAGAACCCACGGACCTGGTTCCCATCTCCTACGGGAAGATATTCGCCCGCCGGGGAGGGGAGATGATCTACGTCCTCGATCGGGCCGCGGCGGAAAACGTCCTGGCCCAGGCGGAACGGATCACGGCGCAGGGGATCGAGATCGAAGACCTGTCCCGAGAGTGAAAGTCCCGTAAAACCAGGATTTTTCTTTTTCAACGGGAGCGACGGGACGGGAATGGACCAGGCCAGGGGAACAGCGGCGACAGAGGGCAAATCGCCGACGGTGATCAGGGAGGGCAATTTCCCGGTGATCGCCGTCGGCAGCGGGGCCTTCGAAAGCGTCATCCGCTGCGACGGTCCCCTGCAGCTGGGGCGCAAGCAGATCGTCAGACAGGAGGAAAGCCTGGGGGGCAGCGGTCTGAACTACACCCTCCGCCTGCTGCGCGCCGGACGCACCGTCCTGCCCATCCTGCCCGTGGGCAACGACCCCCGGGGCCGGCTGATCCGGGAAAGTATCGCCCGCGCCGCCGCTGTCACCGGCACCCCCCTGCCGGCCGACTTCCTCTCCCCCCGAAAGTTTTTTGTGCCCCGCCTCTGCACCCCCCGCTCGACGATCCTTATCAGCCAGGGGCAAACTACGGTCTTCTCGGAAAAGTTCGTCGAGGGCAAAAACTTCCGCCGTCACCTGGAAAAGCGTTTTCATGATATCGAGCACCGCCTCGCCGTCGCTCCGGGAGGCGTGATCATCGGCCACATCTACAGCGACAAGGATAACGGCCATCCCCATGTCCCCGGGGAATGCACCCGCTACATCATCGATCACTGGCAGGGCAAGGCCCCAGTTTTCCTCAATCTCGGTCACAGCCAGATCGGGCTGGGCATCGCCTTCTGGGAGGACGCCTTCCGGAAGACGGCGGTCATCCAGATGAATGTCTGGGAATTCAAGCAGCTCATGAAGACCGCCGGACGCCTTCCTTCCCTCCGGAAGATCATCACCTGGTTCACCGAGCGCCGGATCAACGCCGTGATCAGCATGGGACGTTTCGGTGCCCTCGGCGTTTATGCCGACGGGAAGGACGGCCTCATCTACGCCCAGTCCCTGTTGCCCCCGGAACGGGTCCTGGACGCCACGGGCGCCGGCGACGCCTTCGCCGCCGGCCTCGCCGCGGCGCTTACGGGAAGCGGTTCCTTCACGTTCGCGGACTTCCGCCGGGCCATGGCGGAGGCCGGGGTCTGGGCCTCCTTCGCCTGCACGACCATCGGCGGGTCGGGTTATTGCCCCGGCAGACAGGAACTGGCCGCCTTCCGGGAGGAACTGGGGGAGGAAAACCAGAATTCGGTGAAGATCGTGGATTTGAAAGCGGCCGGCCCCATGCTCGACATGATGGACCTGCTGTACAGTTGAAAAGAGGCGGGAGGATGTCCTTTTCTCCTGCCTTCCCGTCAAGATGAGATCCAACGCGAGAAAATTCGGCAGGTTCCGTTTGTCCCGGCGCGAGCCGGTGTGCCGGCAAGGCGGCGGTTTTACATGCCGGCCCGCCGGATGAGGGCGGCAAGATAGCGGGATTGCACCTGCTTGCCGGCCAGGAGCTGTTTGACCGGCGGGAGTCTCAGGATCGCCGCCAGAATGGCCGCCATGAGGCGGTGGCTCGCCAGGGCGTGGTTGTCGAAGATGAGGTCGGCCAGTTTCCCCCGTTCGATGGCCATGACGACGGCCTGATGGACGGCGTTCAGGGGCGGAATCACCCGCCGGGGCCGCTCCTTCAGGGTGATGGCCCCATGGGGGCACTCCCGAACGCAGAGGCCGCAGCCCAGACAAAGAGCCTCCGCGAGGGCGGCCACCTTCCGCTTCGGCTTCCGGGGGTCATGGGCCGCGACGAGGCCCAGGGCGGCCACGGGGCAGACCGAGACACAGCGACCGCAGCCCCGGCAGCGGGCGCCATTCAAGACCGGCATGAAATTCGTCGTATGGATGGGATGGAGGAGGCCGAAGCGCCGGGCCGCCGCCATGGCCTCGCAGCAGCAGCCGCAGCAGTTGCAGATGAACCCCACCCCCTCCCGGACGTTGGAACCGAACTGGACGAGCTTGTGCTCCCAGGCAATCCGGAGAAGATCAAGGCATTCCTCCCGGCCCACCTCCCGGGCGTGACCGTGCCGGATCAAAGCCCGGGCCGGATCGTTGAAGGTCATGCAGATCTCCTGGGGGGCGTCGCAGGCCCGCCCCAGATGGGACATCTTGTGGCGACAGTAACAAAGACTCACCCCCCGGTGGGAGGCGGTCTCGATCACCGCCGTCGCCCGCTCGTAATCGAGGATTAAGAGACTGCCGGCGGCGGTTTCCCCCCCGGCGGCGGCCGCCGGCGCGGGGTTTTCATAATCGCAGCCGGAGGAGCCGGTGGGGGGAGGTAACGACCCGGAAGCCGGGAAAGTACCGGACAGGTCGTCACCATCCCTGCCGTCCCGGGATATTACCGGCAGCGCCGCCGGAGAGACAGGCCTCACCGTCGCCCCGCCGCCGGGTCCCGGCCGGCCGGTTGCGGCGCGGACAGCGGCGGCACCGCCGTCCAGGGCCGGCTCGTGCACGAAGACGCGTCCCACCTGGGTCGCTCCGGACATGAAGAGGGACATGAGAAAATCGTCCTCGACATGCACATACTGATGGAGCAGTTCACTCAACGCCTTTTGGTCGATATCGCCCCGGACGCGCATGAGGGAAAACTCGAAGAAGCCGATCATCGGCGGCGGCAGGACATAGGTGGAGACGCCGTCTTTCTCCAGATCGAGAAGAATGGCCCGGTCCGCCAGGTCATTGAGAATCCTTGCCGCCTCCGCCTCCCCGATCTTCCAGATCCGCGCCGCCCGCCGCGCCGTGAAGGGCCGGATCGGCAGTTGGGCGACCCGGGCCGCATCCTGCTCGCTGAAAAGAATCTTCAGGATCCGGAAGAGTGACTCCGACGGTACGGCGCCTTGAGAGAAGCGGTTGAGACGCTCCACAAGGGCCGTGTAACCTGTCGCCGCAAGGTGATGGCTCATCTTTGATTACCCCCGGACCGGGCATATCAAAATCGGTGCCGAATAGCAATCGCGGCCGCGGGGACCGGCGGGGACCGGAAGATTGTTTGCTTTGCGACCTCCATCCTGATATGAGGGCGATCATGTTCGACTTCCTGATGACCATCCCGGCCGCCGTCAAGGTGGGGGGAACCTTTCTGGCGATTCTCGCCGTCAACCGTCTCGGCCTGTCCCTGGGAACGGCCATTCTCTCGTTTTCCTTCGTCCTGGCCTTCTGGTCCGGGATGGCCGGGGGGGACATCCTCACCCAGCTCGCCTCATTCCGGAAACCGGAGAACTATCTCCTCCCCGTGGTCATCCTCCTGCTTCTCTTTTTTACCGAAGCCCTCGACAGGACCGGCCGGATCGCCCAAACCCTGGCGGTGATGAAATCACGGCTCCCCAACCGGAAATGGCTCTTCCTGGGCCTCCCCGCCTTCGTGGGACTCCTGCCCATGCCGGGAGGGGCGCTGTTTTCCGCCCCCCTGGTGGCGGCGGCGGACAGCGAAAACGGCCTGGACAATTCCCTCAAGGCGGCCCTGAACTATTGGTTCCGCCACATCTGGGAGTACTGGTGGCCCCTGTATCCCGGGGTGATCCTGGCCGTCAGGTATTCCGGTCTGCCCTTCGGGACCTTCCTCGCCCTCCAGTTCCCCTTTACCGTGGCCGCCCTGGCCGGCGGTTATATTTTCCTGCTCAGGCGGCTCCCCTTACCGGCGGTGCCGCCGCCCGTCCCTCCCCGCCGGGACCCCGGCCCGCCGCCGCATTTTCCGGAAGGAAGCCGGGAAAGACAGGGGCCGCACCCCCCCGCCCCCCGGTCCCTGGGGGAACTGTTCTCGGCAGCCGCTCCGATCATCGTCCTCATCATCATTTCCCTGGCCGGCTCCGTTTTGCTCCCCCACCGGGGCCTCTCCGGGACCACGGCCGGCCTCCTGTCCATGCTGGCGGGGCTGATAATCGCCACGGCCATGGCCTTTGCGGGACGCGGCGCCGCGTGGCGGGAAACCGTCCGGCTCCTCGGCAGGGCGCACGTCTGGAACATGCTCCTCCTGGTCATCAGTATCCAGGTCTTTGCCGCCGTCCTGCAATACCCCCAGGAGGCGACGGGGAAAACCATCGTGGCCGTCATGCGGGACGAGTTCATCGCCGGCGGCATTCCCGTGACGCTCCTCATCGCCGGGATCCCCTTCATCTCCGGCCTGGCCACCGGGGTGGCCTTCGGATTCGTCGGCGCCAGTTTTCCCATCATCTTCGCCCTCCTCGGGGACAACCCCGGCCTCCCGACGGCCGCCTCGGCCACCGCCCTGGCCTACGCCTGCGGCTACGCGGGGATGATGCTCTCCCCGCTTCATATCTGCTACGTCGTCACCTGCGAATACTTTCAGATCCCCCTCTGGCGCACCTACCGGCACATCGCCGGACCCACGGCGCTGATAGTGCTCTTCTCCCTGGCCCTGGCGACCATCTATCGGCATCTCCTCTGATCCGCGGGTGACGAAGGGTCCGCGGACCGTTTCCGCATACCGGCCGCCGGCGCAGCCGAAAACAGGACAGTCGTTGATTTCGAAGTCTTTTCTTGACGTCGGAAGAAAAGCCGCCTATATTGGCCCCCGGAGTTCCGCGGCGGGAACGACGGCTCTTTCCGCAGGCGGGCCAAGCGAAGATATTTTGGCGGACAAAGGCGAAAGCCCCGATGACGGACGGTGAGGACATCATCTGCGGGCCGCCGTTTCCCGGGTGACCCTTCCGGACGCCGGAAGGGATCATCGCCCATCTTTCGAGACCTGACAGCCATGTCGTCTCCGCCCTCTGAGATCATTATTCTCTTGCTCCTTGTCCTGATCAACGGCGTCTTCTCCATGGCGGAGATCGCCCTGGTTTCCTCCCGGAAGGCCAAGCTCCGGGTCGAGGCGGAAAAAGGCAATGCCGGCGCGGAGAAAGCCCTGAACCTCGCCGAGGAGCCGGGGCATTTCCTCTCCACCATCCAGATCGGGATCACCCTCATCGGCATCCTGTCCGGGGCCTACGGCGGGGTAACCATCGCCAGGTCCCTGAGCGTCTATTTACAGCAGTATCCATTGCTTCGCCCCTACAGCGACACTTTGAGTCTCTCCCTCGTGGTCCTGGTGATCACCTACCTCTCCCTGGTTCTGGGGGAGCTGCTCCCCAAAAGGCTGGCCCTTTTCCAGGCGGAACGTATCGCCACCCTGGCCGCCCGGCCGGTCTATTACCTCTCCATCATCGCCTATCCCCTGGTGTGGCTGCTCAATGTCTCCACCGAGGCGGTCCTGAAACTGCTGAACATCAAAAAACCCCTCAGCTCCGTGTCGGAGGAAGAGGTAAAGGTCCTCCTCGAAGAGGGGGCGGAGGCAGGCGTCTTTCATGCCCTGGAGCACGAGCTCTGCCACCGGGCCTTTCATATCGACGCCCTGGGGGTCCGGGATCTCATGACGCCCCGTCCGGACATTCTCTGGCTGGACGCCGCCCGGCCTTTCGCCCACAACCTGGCCGTCATCCGCACCGGCGCCCACACCTGTTTCCCCGTCGGCCAAGGAAGCATCGACCAGATCATCGGTTTCCTCCACGTCAAAGACCTCCTGAAACAGGAAGCCTCCCTGGAAACGGGGAACCCGGATCTCCTCCCCCTGCTGCGCAAACCCCTGTATTTCCCGGAAACGATCTCCGCCTGGCAGGTCCTGGAACAATTCAAGAGTTCACCCATCCATATGGCCATGGTGGTCGATGAATACGGGATCATTCAGGGCCTGGTGACGATCAGTGACGTCATGGCCGCGATCGTGGGCGGCATCCCCTCGCTCGGCGACGGGGGGGACCGGGAAATAGTGCGCCGTGAAGACGGTTCCTGGCTGGTTGACGGCGCCCTGTCCATCGACGAATTCAAGGCCCGCTTCAAGATCCAGAAGCTACCGGCGGAAGGCAAGGGGGACTTCCACACCCTCGCCGGCTTCATCATGTCCTATCTGGAGAGGATACCCGCCACGGGCGATCACTTCCAATGGGAAGGCTGGCGTTTCGAAGTCGTGGACATGGACGGCCACCGGATCGACAAGGTGCTGGTCCATCCCCCGTCCCCGGCCGCCGGACGGTGATTTCTTTGACATGGGTTTCCCGACTGTGATAGAATCGACGCCGTCGTGCGGTGCGTCTCGATTTCGGCGCCACGGCGACAATTAGGGCCGCTGCCGGTTTCGAAATCCCGGGGTAAGGACATCGACACGCGCCACCGGCCGGTCCGCTCCAGACGAAGGTAAAGAGATGAGAAGAGGAGTCATTGCCGCCACCGGATCTTACCTCCCGGAAACCGTGATCGCCAATGAACAGCTCACCCAGTTCTCCCGGGAGGCCCAGGCCCTGATCAGCAGCAAGACCGGGGTCCGGGCGCGCCGGCACGCCGGGGAGCATCAGACCACTTCCGATCTGGCCCTGGAGGCGGCCCGGTCATGTCTGGGGAAAATCGACTTTCCACCGGCCGGCATCGACGGCATCATCCTGTCCACCTCTTCCCCGGACCGTCTCCAACCCGCCACGGCCACCCGGCTCCAGCACCTCCTCGGGGCCCCGGGCGCCTTCGCCTTCGACATCAACTCCGTCTGTTCGGGAAGCGCCTACGGGCTGCACCTGGCCGATGCCCTCGTCAAAACGGGACAATACGAAAACATCCTCTTCGTGGCCGCCGAAACCTACTCCCGGATCCTCAACAGCAAGGACTTCGCCACCTACCCTTATTTCGGGGACGGGGCGGGCGCCGTTCTGCTCCAGGGCCGGGAAGGCGTCTCGTCAGGGGTGATCAGCTCCATCCTCGGCACCGACGGGAGCCGGAGCGACACCATCTGTGTCCCCGGCGGCGGGGCCATGATGCCCTTCGCGAAGATCACCCACCCCCGGGCGGCGTATTTTCGCATGCGGGGCGAGGAGGTCTTCAACTTCACCCTCGACAAAGGCCCCCTGGTGATCCGTCAGGCGGCGGCGGCGGCAGGCGTGGCGCTGGCGGAGATCAAATGCTTCATCTGCCACCAGGCGAACATCAATATCCTCCGGGGCATCGCCGACAGCCTCGGGATCCCCCGGGAGCGGTTCTACGTAAACCTGGACCGGTATGGTAACACCGCCAGCGCCTCGGTCCTCATCGCCCTGGACGAAGCCCTCTCCGAGGGGGTCATCGGCCCGGGAGACCTGGTGATCACCGCGGCCTTCGGCGGAGGTTTGTCCTGGGGGGCCAACCTGATCCGGCTCTGAAGACGAAAAAGACCCTACGGGAAAGACAGGAAAGGAGGGAACGATATGGCTGATACGTTCAGAAAACTCAAGGCGGGGATCGCCGACCTCTTCCCCGAAACCGAAGGTATGACCATCGGCACCGACACCCCTTTGGGGGACATCCCCGACTTCGACTCCATGGCGGCGGTAAACCTGCAGAACTTCATCTCCGAAACCTTCAACGTCACCATTCCCCTCGATCTTTTCGGCGCCGAAGTCACCCTGGGCGAGATCGTCATCCTCATCGAAAACCCCGGCCGGATCGACACGGCGGCAAAGTAGGGCAACCGATCATGGACCCCCTGGATATTCTGCCCTCCTTCTGGAAGGTCCACCGCTCCTGGCTGGAGCGCTCGGAAGAGCTGAGCGAGCGCGTCATCGACCTCTTCCGGCGCCTGGAGGAAGCCACCCGCGAAGAGTTCCCCCACCTCCTGTCCTCGGAGCTGCCGCCGGAGGACAAGGAAAACGCCGGCGAGGTCTTCCTCGAATACATGAGAAAGAACGCGAAACTGAACCGGCGTTTTCATGCCATATTGGACGCCTGGTTCCAGGAAATCGTGGTGTTGAGCAGAGACCTCAACGACCGGGACCGGCAGCGGGCCCGGTTCTGGATCCAACAGTTTTTGAGCGCCATAGCGCCGCCCAACTTCTTCTGGACCAATCCCACGGCCATAAAGAAGTTCCTCGATTCCGGGGGGGCCAGTCTCCTCCAGGGGATGAGTCAGGCCTGGGAGGATCTGGCCCGGGGCGATTACCTCTCCCGGATCACCGACGAGCAGGCCTTCACCGTGGGGGAAAACATCGCCGTGACCCCGGGGGCCGTCGTCTTCCGCAACGACCTGATGGAGCTGATCCAGTACGAGGCCGTCACGGAAACCGTCTTCACCCTGCCCATGGTCCTGATCCCGCCCTGGATAAACAAGTACTACATCTTCGATCTGACCCCGCAGACCAGTCTGGTTCGTTACCTGCGGGACCAGGGCTTCACGGTCTTCGTAATCAGCTGGAAGAACCCGACGGAGGCCCTGCGGGAGGTAACCTTCGCCGACTACATGTTCACCGGGGCGTCGGCGGCGATCGAGACGGCGCGGCAGATCTGCCGGAGCCCCCGGGTCCACGCGGCGGGATACTGCATCGGCGGCACGGCCCTGGCGGCCCTCATGGCCTGGCTGAACCGGGGAAGGCGCGGCAAAGACCACCTGCCGGTGGCGGACTGGACACTCTTCTCGACCCTGGTGGATTTCCTCGAACCCGGCGATCTGGGGGTCTTCATCAGCGAGCGGTCCATCGCCACGACCGAGGCGCTCATGAAAATGGACGGTTTCCTCGATGCCCGGTACTTGAGCTGGGTCTTCCGGATCCTCGGATCGGAAAGCCTGATCTGGAGAAACTACGTCCAGAATTATCTATACGGGGCCGCGCCGCCGAAGTCCGACATGCTCTTCTGGAACAGCGACAGCACCCGCCTTCCCGAGGCCATGTGCTCCTTTTATCTCCGGGAGTTCTACCTGCACAACAAACTGGCGCAAAAAGACGTCCTCACCCTGGGGGAACGCCCCATAGACATGGGTCGCGTCGTCCAGCCCCTCTATACGGTGGGGACCCGACTGGACCATATCTGCCCCTGGCGGGGCGTCTTTCGCACCTGCCGACTCGTGACGGGACCCCGCCGTTTTGTCCTGTCCAGCGAGGGGCACATCACCGGCATCATCAATCCCCATACGGAGGGATCACGGAGAACATACCGGGCCGGAGCGGTGGACACCCCGGAGGAACCCGAAGTCTGGCTCCGCCGCCAGGAGGAGAGGCGCGGCTCGTGGTGGCCGGACTGGATAAGCTGGCTGCAACAGCAGGACTCCACCCGCCGGCCGGCCCCCGCCTTGGGGAACCGTAAATACCCCCCCCGGGAAAGGGCGCCGGGGACCTATGTCCACGAGTAAGGAGAGCACGGCTATGGAGAAATGGGCCCTCGTCTTTCCGGGTCAGGGATCGCAGTTCGTCGGCATGGGCGATGATTTCTACCGTGAATACGACGCCTTCCGGGAGGTATTCTCCCTGGTCCGGGAAATCACCGGGCTGGACATGGCCCGGCTCTGCCGGGAGGGACCCCGGGAGGAACTGGATCAAACCGTCCATACCCAGTTGGCCGTGCTCGCCTTCGAGATGGGGGTCTACGACCTTTTCCGGAAAGATTTCGGCACCGATCCGCAGGCGGCGGCGGGGCACAGCCTCGGCGAATACAGCGCCCTCTACGCGGCGGGGGCCTTGAGCAGGACAGACGCCATCACCATCGTCCAGGCCCGGGCAAAGAGGCACCAGGAGGCCCTGCCACCGGGCGGCGGCGCCATGGCCGCCGTCCTGGGCCTCGACGGCGAGGAGACGGCGCGGATCTGCCGCGCCTCCGTACTCCCCGGTGAAATCCTGGATTTGGCCAATCTCAATGCCCCGAACCAGATCGTCATTTCGGGCAGCGCCCGTTCCGTCGCCAACGTAGGGGCACAGGCCGGGGAGAAGGGGATCAAGAAATTCGTTCCCCTTCCCATCAGCGTCCCTTGCCATTCGCGCCTCCTCGACGCCGCGGCGGAGGTCTTCTCCACCGATCTGGAGTGCGTCTCCTTTCATACGCCCCGCTTTCCGGTCCTTCCCAACTACGATCCCCGCCGGTTTCACGCCCCGGAAATATCCCGGGAACTCCTGAAAAGGCAAATGGTGTCCCCGGTCCGCTGGCAGGAAACGGTGGAAAGGATGCTCTCCCTGGGCATCACGACCTTTGTCGAGATAGGTCCCCGCCGGGTCCTCTCCGGGTTGATCAAGAATATCGACCGGCGGTCGCGGCTGCTCTATATAGGCGATATCGAAACCCTCCGGAAGACCACGGCCGCGCTGTCACCATAAAACGGCGGCAATTATTATGGCATTTTTTCCGAAAAGCATGGTATGGGGAGAAGAAGTGATTTTCACCGCCGCAGGGAGATGCGGCGCCCCCGCCCCGCAGAGAAACGACCTGTAGGAGGCAGTTGGGGCACCCTTAGTTCCCGGTCCGGTGTGGAGGAATAGAGGAATGAAAAAAAGATATGCCGTCTGTTTTGGCGTGGCGCTGTTGGGCGTCGCCGCATTGCTGGTCGTCGCCGGCCCTTATCTGAACAGCCAGGTAGCGGCCGCCCTGGATCGCTCTGTCTATAAGAATCTCAAGAATTTCACGGAAGTTCTCGACATAGTGGAAAAGAACTACGTAGAGACCGTGGATGCCAAGAAACTGCTGCAGGGAGCGATCAACGGGATGATCAAGAATCTCGACCCCCACAGCAGCTACATGACCCCGGAGATGTACAAGGAACTGGAGCTGGAGACCCGCGGCAGTTTCGGCGGCATCGGCATCGAAATAACCATCCACAATGACGTCTTGACCGTCGTTTCGCCCATCGAAGACACCCCCGCGTTTCAGGCCGGCGTCAAATCCGGGGACAAGATCATGATGATCGACGGCAAATCCACCAAGGACATCACCATCATGGACGCCGTAAAGCGTCTCCGGGGCGAGAAGGACACAAAGGTGACCATCTCGGTGTTGCGGGGCAATGAAACCAAGCTCCGTGATTTCGTCATCACCAGGGCGATCATCAAGGTCGTCAGCGTCAAGCACAAGCTGCTCGAAGACGGGATCGGGTATGTCCGGCTTTCTTCATTCCAGGACCGGACCGCCGAAGAGCTGAAAAAGGCCCTCCGGGAAATGTCCGGGAACAAGGAGCCCCTGAAGGGGATCGTCCTGGATCTGCGCAACAATCCCGGCGGCCTCTTGAATCAGTCCATCGAGGTCTCGGACATCTTCCTCAAATCCGGAGGCATCGTCTCCACCAAGGGGCGCGCCCGGGGGATGGAAAGCAAGGTGGGCGCCCGGGATAAAGGCGACGAGTTCACCGCCCCCATGATCGTCCTGGTGAACGAAGGCACGGCCAGCGCCGCCGAGATCGTTTCCGGGGCCCTGCAGGACAACGGGCGGGCCCTGATCCTGGGGACCCAGACCTTCGGCAAGGGCTCCGTGCAGACGGTGATCCCCCTGGAGGACGGCTCGGCGTTGAAGCTGACCACGGCACGGTACTACACCCCCAAGGGACGCTCCATTCAGGCGGAGGGGATTACCCCGGATATCAAGGTGAAATACATCCGCCCGGGAAACGACGGCGACGACGACGATTTCGAACCCATCCGGGAAAAAGACCTGAAAGGGCACATCAAATCCGCCCAGGAGAAAGAGAAGCCGTCGGACGAGACGGACCGGGAGGGGGAACTGCTCCAGAAGCGCCTGCAGAAGAATAACGGGGCCCGGAAAAATCTGCCCCTCAAACGGCCTTTCGGGGACGTGAACGCCGACAATCAGCTCAAGGCCGCCGTGGATATGCTGAAAAGCTGGGACATCTTCAAGAAGACTGTTAAGAATTGAACCGGTATCTCATGATGAACCATACCTGGAAAGGGGCCGTCGCTCTTGTCGCCGCGGTGCTGGTGCTGTGCGGAGCCCCGGATCTCCACGGTAAAAGCGGTTCGGACCGCCTTGCCGCCTATCACTACTCCCTGGGGGTGCTGCACATGCTGGACGAAAACCCCCGGGAGGCCGTCAAGGAATTCGAACAGGCCCGACGCCACGATCCACAGTCACCGGAAATCGCCGTCGAGCTGGCGACCGCCTATATAGAGAAGGGTGACACCGCCGGGGCGGTCAAACTCTGTGAACAGGTCCTCCGGGATCACCCGGACAACATGGAGCTGAGCCTGATCCTCGCCGGTCTTTATATGAACGCCAAGAATTATCCCCGGGCGATAAAAACCTACCAACGGGTCCTTAGCCACGACCCCAAAAATGTCTCCGCCACCTTTTACCTGGGGGTCATCTACGGGGAAACCAAGCAATATCCGGCAGCGGTGGCGATGTTCGACCAGGCGCTTTCCCTGGATCCCCAGCACCTCATGGCCGCCTACTACGGGGCGCGGGTGTACATGGAGATGAAAAATTACGGGGAGGCGGAAAGGATGCTCAAAAAGGCCCTGGCAATCCGGCCGAACTTCGAGGCCGCCCTCATCGATCTGGCCCTGGCCTATGAAAAACAGCGCAAAACGGCATTGGCCGTCGACACCTTCAAGGACTACCTCTTTCTTCATCCCGACAAGCTCAACGTGCGCATCAAACTCGGGGAGATGTATCTAAGGGAAAAGAGGTACGAAGAAGCGGAAAAGGAATTCCATCGCATCCTTCGCTCCGATCCCGCCAACCGGGAGGTGCTTTTGACCCTCGGCCTGCTGTATTTGGAAAGCGGCCGTTACGACCAGGCGGCGGCAAACTTTGAAGAACTCTTCCAGAGATACCCCGCCGAATATCGATATGCCTATCTGCAGGCAACGGCTTACGAGGAAAAGAAGCGCTACGAGCAGGCGCTCAAGATCCTGCAGAAAATCCCCCCGGATACCGAGCTTTACGTGAGCGCCCGGATCCGCATCGCCATGATCCTGAAGAAAGAAGGCAAGCTTCGGGAGGCCATCGCCGTCCTCGAACAGGTCGCCCGGGTCAAAAGGGACGTTCCGGGCATCTATGTCGTCCTTTCCTCCCTTTATGAAGAAGACAAAGACCAGGCCGGGGCGGAACGGATCCTCAAGGAGGGGCTGCTGCTCTTGCCGAAAAGCACCGATCTGTATTACAGCCTGGGAGTTCTCTACGAAAAGACCGGCCGCTTCGAGGCCGGTATCCAGCAGATGAAGGCGCTGCTGAAGATCGATCCCGAGCATGCCGATGCCCTGAACTTTATCGGTTACAGCTATGCCGACCGGGGGATAAACCTCGGCGAGGCGGAGAAGCTCATCCTGAAGGCCATGCAACTCAAGCCGGACAACGGCTACATAACCGACAGTCTCGGCTGGACATACTACAAACAGGGCCGTCTCGATCTGGCGCTCAAATATCTCCAGGAGGCCGCCGTCCTTCTCCCCGATGACAGCGCCATCGCCGAGCACCTCGGCGACGCCTACCTGAAGGCGGGCCGAAGGCAGGAAGCGCTCGCCGCCTACCGGCGGGCGCTGAAAATCAATCCCGCCAGCACCGTGTTGCCGCAAAAGATCGCCCCCCTGCTCAAAAAATGAAGGGGCTTCTTTTACCCTCCTGCCTCGTTCTCCTGCTGCTGATAAGCGGCTGCGTTCATGATCCGGGGCCTTCGAAAACGGCGGCGGCGATGAATATTACACCGGAAGAAGCCCTGGCCCGTCTGGACCGCCGCGATCAGGAAAGGGATCTCCTCACGGCCGTGGCGGAGGCGACGGTGAATACCGAAAACGGACGTTATCCCCTCCGGTTCGCCATCCTGGCGGCCGTCCCGGCGTCGCTGCGACTGGAGGCCATCCCGGTGATCGGCCTCCCCAATTTCTTTCTGGCCGGCCACGCCGGACGACTCGCCGTTTATCTCCCCGGCAACGGTGAATACTATACCGGCGCCGCCGGTCCGGACAATCTCGCCCGCTTTTTCCCCCTGCCCCTGTCCGTGGGCGATCTCGTCTCGCTGCTGAGGGGCCGCCGTCCCGCCTTGCCGGCGGCGGCGAAACCGTTGCAAATCGAAGGTTTTCCTGAAGGCGGGACCTACCGCCTCAATATCGTCTCCCAAGACCGGCAGTTTCGGCAATCCCTCTGGATCGATCCCGAGACCGGTTATCTGCACCGTTGCGAACAGGAGGGAAAAGGCTCTCCGGGGTTGCTGAACGTGTATTTCGAGGCCTACGCCCCCGTCGCCGGGGCTGAACTGCCCCACCGGATGCGGGTTAAAATCACCGGAAAGGAAGAAATAACCGTTACCTGGGAATACGAAAGCCTGACCCTGGAGAAGTTGAACACCGACCGGGAAGAGCTTTTCACCCTGCCGGCACCACCCGGGGTCCGGGTCATCCACCTGGACTGAGCGGTCGGCGACCACCGCCGCCATAGCCCTTCCTCAGGGCGCAAACGTCCTCACCTTAGCAGGAAGTCATTTGATTTCAAGGAGTTTGGCCCTGGCCACCCGTGCCTGACTCGCGTTCGGATAATCTTTGATGATGTTCTGGAGGATCAATCTGGCGCTCGTTTTGTCTCCCAGCTCCAGAAAGGACAGCCCCTGTTTCAGCAGGGCCTGGGGAACCTTGTTGCTTTCCGGATAGTTCTTGATGACCTTCTCATACTCCAGGATGGCCTTTTCGTAGCTCTTTTCGAAATAGTAACACTCCCCGACCCAGAACTGGGCGTTGCCCGAATACTCCGTCCGGGGGTGGTTCTTTAAGAAATTCTGGAATTCGAGGCGGGCCTTTTCATATTTCCCTTCTTTGTAAAGCTCGTAGGCGGCGGCATAGAGGGATTCCTTGTCGCCGTTCCCGCCGGCGCCGTTCCTGGCATGATTCTTGGGATGTTTCTCCACATTGCCCGCCGCCCGTTCGTCCTTCTTGCCGATGCCGAGGAAGTTCTCGATGAAATTGATTTTGAAGGCGGTCTGATCGAGTTTCTCCTTCAGGCCCTTGATTTCTCCCACCCGGCCCTGGATGGACTCGCTCTCCTTCTGGAGCTGTTCCAGCCCCCCGCGGAGTTGCTGGAGTTGTTCGCGGAGATCGGTGATATCGGCCCTCACATCCGCCTGCTTCTTCCGCAGTTCTTCCACCGCCGCCTTGCCGGCCGCAGCCTCGTCCTTCAACTCGGCGATTTCCGAATCGTGATCGCCGATCTTGCTCCCCAGGCTCCCCTGCACCCGCTGGAGATCCCCGGTGGTAGCACACCCGGTGAAGGAAAAGACAATCACCAGTACCGAAAGGAGCCGCCGGAAATGTTCAGCCAAGGATCATACCCCCATAATGTCTTTTCTTTTAAGGCCTTTGCCGCCGCCAACTGTATCGCTTTTAATCAAAAGGACGCCAAAGGTCAATAGCAAATTTCGTTGCCGCCGGCGGATAAGAAGTCATTCAAGCATGGGCGACCACGCCGGATTCGCCCCCTCGCAAAGAACACGGATATTGGTGCCGTTGGCGTTCATGACGGCGATCTTGTTGACACCCCTTCTGCTCAGAGTGCAGGCCAGGTACCTGCCGTCGGGAGACCAGGAGGGATGCTTATACTCGCCGCCCTCACCGGTCAACTGCTGCGGCGTCCCCCCTTCGGCGCCGATGGTGAAGAGCTGAAAGGTACCCCCCACTTTGCTTTCATAGGCAATCCGGTTCCCTTTCGGAGACCAGGAAGGGGAGGTGTTGTACGAACCGTTATAGGTCAGTCTTTTCACGTTGCTCCCGTCCCGGTCCATGACATATATCTGGGGTGAGCCGGCACGGTTGGAAACGAAAGCGATCTTTTTCCCGTCGGGAGACCAGACCGGGGAGACGTCGATGGCGTATTCGTAAGTCAGCCTCTGCAGATAACCGCTCGCCGCATCCATGGCATAGATCTCCTGGTTTCCGTCCTTGCTCAGGGTAAGGAGGATCTTCCGGCCGTCGGGAGACCAGGCGCCGGAAAGATTAATCCCGGGATAACTGGCGACCTTTTTTCTGGTCCCGGCCTTCAGGTCCCGCACGTAAAAGTCCGGGTTGTTGTCCTTATAGGAGGTGAAGGAGATATGCCGGCCGTCGGGAGACCAGCGCGGCGCCAGGGTCAGGGAGTTATAATTGGTGATCCGCGTCTGGCTGGAACCGTCGAAACTGACGGTCTGAATCTCGGAATTGTTTCCTTTCTTCAGGACATAGGCAATCTGGGTGTTGAAAACCCCCGGCTCCCCCGTGAGGGCAAGGAGGATCTCATTGACGAATTTGATCACCATCTTTTTGCGCTCTTCGCTGGTCCCCTGGTATCTTTTCTCCCGGACCACCTCCCCGCGTACCGTGTCGTAAAGCCGCATCTCCACCGCGAGTTTCCGGGCCTGGCGCTGAAAACTCCCCTTGACCAGATAATCGGCCCCGATGGTCCGCCAGTCGCTGAAGATGATCCGGGTGCGATCCTTTTGCGGGTCCTCCAGGAAGGCGCTCCGGGGGATGATGCGGAAATATCCGGTCATATCGAGATATCCGGCGATATTGTCGGGAAACCAAACGTCGTTCCCCTCCCCGTCGCCTTCCCCCGCCCCTCCGGTGAAGACGTCCACGGCGATCGGGAATTTCTGAAAGCCCGGGGCGTCGATATCGATATACACCTTGGCCGCCCCAACACCGGGCGCGGCCAGGGTAAGCAGCGACAGGGCGACGCTCAGGATGAAGAGCCTCCCCAAGCCGCGATACCCGGCGGCGCCGCGGGTCATGATCATTTTTCGTTTGTCGTGAAAATGCATCCGTTCGCTCTCCCTGCAGCCCTTTTCATCGTCCGGTTGTGTCGGATAAAAGAGGCGATTTCCCCCAGGCAACGCCCATGACGGCCCGCCGTCACCGAGGGGGATTAAAAAGTGGCTCAATGTTCGTAAAATGCGGGTCAGTCCCATCGCTGTCACGCCCCCGGATCATCTCAGATCCGAAGCGAGGAAACGGATCCCGATATCCAACCCGCTGTCCCGGTACCAGTCCGGCAAAGGGGGCAGGGGATGGGCCTTTTTCAACGCCCGGAGCACGGAGTTGTCGAAGTAGGCCAAACCCGATCTCTTTTCAAAAGTCACCCCGGCGATGGTTCCATTTCTCAGGATCCGGATATTGACGACGGCCTCGACGTTGTCCCGGGGGTTGATCCCCCCCGGCAACGCCCACTGGCCCTTGATTCTGGACCAGACGACCCGGTAGTAATCAGCCAGCCGGTCATTGATTTCACCCCCCGTCGCCGTGGCGGCGGCGACCGACGGGGACGCCGTCTGTTCCGGGGTTTTCTCCCCCAGTCTCTTCCGGAGTTTCTCCACCGCCGGATTTCGCAAATCTTGCTTGGTTTCGATCTTTTTTATCGGCGGGGCTTCCATCTTCACCGCCTTCTTGATGACCTGCGTCCCCGCGGGCATGGCGGCGCCGGCGATGTTCGGCAGGGAATCACGCGCCGGCTGCCGGTGCAGCATGCTCTCCGAAAGACTCACCAGGTTCACGGAATAGACGGGACCGAGGGTGAAGCGGGGCGGAGAGGAACGCAGGGGCAGAAACACCGCCGCCGACAACAGCGACAGATGGACAAAGAGAGAAAGGAAGATCATCCGGGAAAGACGGTGGCCCGCACGCTCCCGCATCCCCGGATAAGCAAGGGATGTCATCTCGATTCCTCGGGGGTTTCGGTCACCATGCCCAGTTTATCGACACCGGCTTTACGGATTTCCGACATCACCTCCACGACAAAACCGTAGGCTACGGTTTTATCGGCCCGGAGAAATATCTCCTTGTCGAGTCGGGCGGCGAAGATGTTCTCCAATTTCACCTTGAGGTCGTTCTTCTGGATCCGGGTGCGATTGATGAAGATCTCCTGATCTTTGTTGATGGTCAACACCAGCTTCTCTTCGTTGACATCGATGGTCTTGGATTTGACCCGGGGCAGATTGACGTCGATCCCCATGGACAGCATGGGGGCTGTAACCATGAAGATGATCAGCAGGACCAGGACCACATCGACCAGGGGGGTGACATTGATCTCGGCCACGAGCTTGCTTTCGAAGTAGGATCGTTTTCTCGGAAATCTCATCGTCCGCGTCCGTTATCTGAGATAGTTCCGCTCGATGATGTTGACCAGTTCCGTGGCAAAGGCATCCATTTCCATGGCGAGGCTCTTGATCCGGTTCGTGTAGTAATTAAAGAAGATAACGGCGGGAATCGCCGCGGCCAGGCCCGCCGCCGTGGCGATCAGGGCCTCCGAAATCCCCGGGGCGACCACCGCCAGGGTCGCCGATCCCCGGGCACCGATGCCCTTGAAGGTGTCCATGATTCCCCAAACGGTGCCGAAAAGCCCGATAAAAGGGCAGGCGCTGCCCGTGGTCGCCAGAAACCCCAGCGCTTTCTCCAGTTTGTCCGTTTCACTGCCGCTGGCCCGGTTCAGGGACCGTTCGATATTGTCGATGCCCTTGATTTCGAACACGGGCTCGTCATGGGGACCGGGGTCCCGGACCGCGACCCGTTCCCGGACCGTCTTGGTTATCTTTATCAATTCGCCGTAACCGGAACGGAAAACCTCCGCCAGGGTGGATTCGGGAAATTTCTTGGCCTCGGAAAAGATATCGGCCAGCCGGGTGGATTTGACATAGGCATCAAGAAACTGGTCGTTTTCCTTTTTCACCCTGCTTAAGGTGCGGTATTTCCACCAGATGATGGCCCAGGAAACAACGGAAAAGCCCAAAAGCAGGAGGAGGACGAACTTGACCATCAGTCCCGCATCCAGGATCATCCCGAAGATGCTCCCCTGAAACTGGCCGCCCAGTCCCGCCATAGCAACATAAGGAATTTCTTTCACTTTTGTCCTCTCCAAAGGTTTATCTCTGTCCCGGGGCTTACCTGTAAAGGAAAAGCCGGACCTTGTCAACTACACTTTTCGCCTCGTTTCATAGTGTTTCCGGGGTAAAGGCCGTCACCGCATCGATGTGGGGGGCATCGGCCAGGATCATCACGAGGCGGTCCACGCCCAGGGCGATCCCCGCCGCCGTACCCAGAGCGGGCAGCGCGGCCAGGAAGTTTTCCGGAACGGGATAGGGGGGCTTTCCGGCCCGGCGGCGCGCCTCCTCCTCCCGGGCGAAGCGGCGGCGTTGCTCCCCCTCGTCCGCAAGCTCCGTGAAGGCATTGGCCAGTTCCATACCGGCGATGTAGAGCTCGAAACGTTCCGCCACGGCGGGGTCGCCCCGTTTTACCCGGGCGAGCGACGCCAGGGGAAGGGGATAGTCGTAGAGAAACGTCGGCCGGCGGCGACCCAGCCGGGGTTCGACATGGACCGCCAGGATCTCTTCGAAGCAGTCCCCGGCCAGGGCCGCCGCGACCGGCAGGGGTGCAAAACGGTCGAAGGCTTCCCCAACGGTCATCCGCTCCCACGGAGCACCGATTTCGATCCGCACGCCCTGATAGGTGACCAGGTCGCCCCGGCCGAGGGCGCCGGCGACCTGGACGAGGAGTTCCTCGCATTCGGCCATGAGGTCCCGATAGTCCGCTTCCCGGCGGTACCACTCCAGCATGGTGAATTCGGGAAGATGGCGGTCACCCCGCTCCTTTTGACGGAAACACCTGCAGATCTGAAAGATCCGGTCATAACCCGCCGCCAGGAGGCGCTTCATGCACAGCTCCGGCGAGGGCTGCAGGAACCAGCCCGCACAGGGGAAGGTGTCGATGTGAAATTCGGGCGCCGGGGCGGGAATCAGGCAGGGGGTTTCGATCTCGAGGTAATCCCGGTCGGCAAAGAAACGACGCAGCTCGGCAAGGATCCGGGCACGGAGTTCCAGGGCGCGCCGTTTTTTCGCCAGGGGCCACGGGTCATGCATTGTCACCCGGACGGCGTTTCAGTCCTTGACCCGGGTGAGATATTCCCCCGTCCGGGTATCGATGCGGATCTTTTCCCCCTCTTCGATGAAGGGAGGAACCTGCAGGACATAACCGGTCTGGACCGTCACCGGCTTGGTGTTCCCGGAGACGCTGTCGCCCCGTGCCCAGGGCTCCGCCTTGGTGACGACGAGATCCACAAAATTGGGCAGACTGACCCCCAGGGGTCGATCCTCGAAGAGGAGGACTTCCACCTCGATATTCTCGATCAGATAGTTTTTCCCGTCACCGACCTGATCCTCCGTAAGGAGAATCTGTTCGTAGGTCTCGTTGTCCATGAAGCAGTACTTGCCCTCCTGCTCGTAGAGGAACTGCATCTTTTTCTCCTGGAGATCCGCCGGCTCGAAGACGTCCACCGACCGGAAGGTCCTTTCGAACTGGGCCCCGCTGATCATGTTTTTCAGCTTGCACCGATAGAGCGCCTGCCCTTTCCCCGGTTTCGTGAAATTGAACTCCGTGATGACGTACGGTTCGTCTTCCATTTTGATCCGCAGATTTTTCCTCAAATCGCTTGCTGAATACATCGCCACCCCTTCGGGAAACAGCCCGGCCGTGAAGGCGCCGTCGTCGGGTTCGCCGGACTTGCCCGCCGTTTCCCTGATTTTTGATTCTGGAACAGTGGGTGCTCCATAATGTATTTTCCCCGATCTGTCAAAGAAATTCGACATCTGGATGAAAAACGTCCAGAAGGGCGGGGAAAGAAAATGGTTGACCCGACGGGCGAAAGTGCCTATTTAAGGACCACGATGAAGCGAAGGCGGCTCTACATTATCTATCTCGGCCTCTGGCTCCTGACGGCGTACATCCTCCTGTCCGGCGCCCCGAAAGAACTGGCCCACCACTGGGCGGTCCGGGGATCGCTGGCCCTGCCGTTGCTGGTCATTTACGGCCTCCCGATTTTCCTGCTCTACCTCTTTTCCGCCTTTCTCTTCGATTTCCGTGGAGAAACGGCCGGAAAAGACCAACTCCTCACCTTCCTCAAGCGCCGGCGGCTGCCCATCGCCGGCTTCCTGTTCTGCCTGGCCGTCCTCGTCCTCCTGATCCTGAAGTCCTTGCCGTCCTGATCGCCCCCGGGCGTTTGTACGGGGGAGGTCGTCACCTGCAGACCGGTCCGCCCCGGAAAGCGCGATCCGAACCGGCCCCCGCCCGCGATAAGGCTTTACCGGCGTTCAGGCCGTCTCTTCCCTCTGCCCGGTATTCTTGCCCTTGTAAAGGTAACGTTCGAGGAGGCGGTGATAAGGGGTCCAGTCCGAATCTTCGTTGCCGGACCCGGCGACGAAGGTCTGCATGGCGTTGATCTTGGCGTCCAGGTCATCGACATAATGGACGAGCAGGGCCTCCAGGGTCTTCGGTCTTTTCGGGGAGCCGAATTCCAGAACACCGTGATGGCTAAGAAGGATGTGGCGGAGTTCCATGGCCAGTTGGGCCGGAAAGTCCGGCAGGTCGGCGATCCGTCGATTCACCATTTCCACCCCCATGACGATGTGGCCGATGAGGCGCCCCTCGTCGGTGTAATCGATGAGGCCGTCATAGGAATATTCATGGATCTTGCCGATATCGTGGAGGATGCCGCCCGTGATGACCAGATCGTGGTTGAGGCCCTTGTAATGTCCCCGCAGGCGGTCCAGGACCCTGACCACGGAAAGGGTATGCTCCAGAAGGCCGCCGATATAGACATGATGAAAGCCCTTGGCGGCAGGGGCGCGCTTGAGAAGACCGGCAAATTCCCCGTCCGCCAGGAAGGAGCGGAGCAGTTCCCGCAGCGCCGGCGTCGCCACGGCGGCGGCGAAAGACTCCAGTTCCCGGAACATCAGTTCCGGGTCCTCCTCGGCCACGGGAAAGAATTCCGCCGCCTCTATCTCCCCCCCCTCCGCCCGACGGGCACTCAGGACGGACAGCTGCATGACGTTCTTATACTGGAGGGACCGGCCCTGGAGAAAGACAAAATCGCCCTTCCGAAAGGCCTTGTCCAGTTCCGCGACGTTATCCCACACCTTGCCGTCCATCTCCCCCGTCTTGTCCTTGAGGCGCAGGTTCAGGTACGGGGAGCCCTTTTGGGAATAGGCGAGGTTCTTTTCCGTAACGAAAAAGAAATCGGCGATCTTTTCCCCCGCTTTGATGTCTCTTACATAGATGCTCTTTTTCATGCTGCTCCTATCCGCTCCGGATGGGTGTAAACCGTCAGGGACGGGGTCCGGATGGCCCCCACGAGGGTTATCCCCGCCGCTTCGGCTATCCGTACCGCCAGCGCCGTCGGCACCGAGAGGGACAACGCCACCGGGACGCCCATCCGCCAGAGTTTGTAAACGATTTCCGAGGAGACCCGCCCGGTACGCAGGAGGATCTTGTCCGCTCCGTCCAGACCGTGGCGGAGGGCATAGCCGCTGAGCATGTCCAGACAGTTGTGTCTCCCGATATCCTCCCGGACCACGATGATCCCCCTTTCGTCCGCCAGGGCGGCGCCGTGGGTCCCCCGGGAAAGCCGGTGGATCGCGACGGCGACGGTCAGTTGCTCCATAAGGTCGAAGATACGGGACGGCGACAGAGGCGGCACCCGGGACGGTACCACCAGGGGCGGCAGTCCTCCGGCCGCCCCCGCCGGGACCGGGGCGGTCCCCTTTTCGGAATCACCGGGCGGCGCGGTCACCCCTCCCGGATCCCGGAAAGGACTCCGGCCGCCGGCGGCGGCAATGAAGACTTCGACCCCGCCATCCGGCCCCGCCCCTGACGCCGTCCCTGCAACCGCCGCATCCACACCCCCGGCGGTATCCGGAGAAACCACGGCCACGCCCCAGGGCTCGTCACGGCGGCGCATACGATCGCCCTCTCCCCCGCCGGTCGCACCGTTCCGGGTAGAAACATGGACCGACTCCCCCCCGGGCTCGACGACCAGGGCGGTGATCTCTGCGGCGCTCCGGATGATCCCCTCGCCCCGGAGCCAGCCCAGGGCCAGTTCTTCCACATGCAACCCCGTACAGGCGATGGTCGCCAATTTTCGGCCGTCGAGCCAGACGGACAGAGGCACCTCCCGGACGATATCCGCTAGCGCCCCCCGCCACGAGGTCCCGGCAAAGCAACGGACCGGCCACCTTTCGGTCCCCCCCGGGTGTTCCTGCCCGCCGTCGTTCATCTTTTTTCTCTCAGAATGCGATGATCACCGGAGCGCACCGTCATTTTCACGGCATCGAAATATTCCATGAGGGGGATGATGAATTTCCGGCTCAGGTTCGTCAGCTCCTTGAAGGTGACCGGCGTCACCCGCCCGTCCCGGAGGAGCATTTCCCGGTACTGCTCCTGGAACCCGTCCAGGACCTCCCGGTGATAGAGCAGGTCTTCGTTCACCTTGACGAGCTTACCCTCCCGAAGCAGGATGTTCCGCACGCTGTCCACCTGTTTGCCCCGGTCGGGGAAAAGACCGTAGAGCTCCTTCACCGTCGGCGGGGCAAGGCCGGCGGAGAGGTAGGCCGCCAGAATCTGTTCCTTGAGGGTCTCCAGGTCCTCCTCCAACCGGACCCGGTGCTCCGCCAGCCGGACCGTCTCCCGCTCCAGGACCGCCCGGCCTTGCCTTTCCAGATCCTTGAGGGCCTTGTTGAAGAGCTTGCCGGGGATGAAAGCGCCGACGGTCATCCGCAGCTCCTCCTTTTGCATCCCCTCCCGGAGGGGGTTCTTCCCGTGATAGGCGAGGAGTTCCAGGCGGAGTTGCTCCTGCAGGGAGGCGTAGACCGCGCCGTCCACGAGCTGAAGGGTTTCGGAATCGAGGAGGACGGCCTGCCGGGCGGAGAGCATGGCCTCGACGATCTTCCGCAGGCGGCCTTCCGGCAGTCCCGTCCGCATGACCAGCCGGGAGATGTTCACGCCTTCGTAACCGGACCGCGCGGTGATGACGGCGACCCGTTCCTCCCCCGTCCCGGCAGCAAGACGGCGAAATTCCTCCGTCACCGCCGGCTGCTTCCGTTTGTGCTTCCGGGGCAGGGGATCAAGGATGATTCCGCCCCCCGTTGTCGTGATCGGCGAGTAGCTCCGGATGACGAAATGGTCCCCGGCCATGACCACCACCGGCGCTTCGAAGATGATCTGCCCGTAAACACGCTCCCCGGGCAGGGCCTCCTCCCGGTCCAGGAGGATGACCCGGCCGAGACTTTCCCGGGTCCCCACATGGAAACGGACCAGGCTCCTGTTTTTCAGGACTTTTTCGTTGCTCTCCAGGTAGTCGAGGAGCACATCGAGACGCCGGGAAACCTCCACGGTCCCCGGCCGGATCATCACTTCGCCGCGCTCCACGGCGGCCCGCTCCACCCCCTGGAGGTTGATCGCCGTCCGCTGGCCCGCCGCCGCCCGCTCCACCGTCTGATTATGTACCTGGATGGTCCTGATCCGGGCCGACACCCCCGTCGGGAGGATCTCGATATCGTCGCCCACCCCGATACTTCCGGAGATCAGGGTTCCCGTGACCACGGTGCCGAAGCCCTTCATCGAGAACACCCGGTCCACCGGGAGACGGAAGATGCCGTGATCTCTCTTTTCCTCCACCTCCGCCGCCAAACTCTCGAGGGCGGCCACCAGCTCCGGCAGTCCGGCGCCCGTCACCGCCGACACGGGTACCACGGGAGCCCCGGCGAGAAAGGTTCCCTGGAGATATTGTTGAACATCGTCCATGACCAGGGCACGCCAGTCCTCATCCACCATGTCGATCTTCGTGAGGGCCACGAGCCCCTTGCGGATCCCCAGCAGGGTGCAGATGTGGAGATGTTCCCTGGTCTGGGGCATCACCCCTTCATCGGCGGCGATGACCAGGAGGAGGAGATCGACGCCGGAGGCCCCGGCCACCATGTTTTTGATAAACCGTTCGTGACCCGGAACGTCGACGATACCCAGGGTCATCCCGCCGGGAAGACGCAGGGAGGCAAACCCGAGTTCGATGGTGATTCCCCGCTCCTTCTCCTCCTTGAGACGGTCCGTGTCGATGCCCGTCAGGGCCTTGACCAGGGAGGTCTTGCCGTGATCCACATGGCCGGCGGTGCCGAGGACGATATGCTTCATAGGCCTTCCATATTTTTTATTCCTTGCGGGGAAATAACAGAAAAGGCATATGCGGTCAAATCCTTATTCCCGGTTCGGCCGACGGAATCCGGCGCCGGCCGTCTTTGCCCCCCGTCGCGGCCCGCGGTTTTGCAAAGATTCGCGCAAGGAATTGCACGAAACGTCCCGAAACGGGGGAAGGAGGTTGCTTATTTCCGAGATTTGTTTTACATATTGCCCGCGGTGAGCCGGAGCAGCCGGTAATAAAAACGAGCCGTCGCGGCATTTTTCACCGCCGCGGGGGAAAGGAGAAAAGACGATGACCGATGACAAACCCGGACTTCCTGAAACATACTGGAAGTGCAGCAACTGCGGGAACACGCTCCCGGCGGAAAAGCCACCCCGGCAGTGTCCGGCCTGCGGGCAACAGTGCCAGTTTCTCAACGTGACCTGTTATATGCCCGACTGCGGCTTCACCGGTATTGACCCGCGCCTGAAGTGACATTATATTACGGCATCACGAAAAAACAGGAGGTCAGAAGATGAGCAAATCGATCAAGGGAAGCAGAACGGAGAAGAACCTGCTGGCGGCCTTTGCCGGGGAGTCCCAGGCCCGGATGCGCTACACCTATTTCGCCGGCGCCGCCCGGAAGGAAGGCTACGAGCAGATCGCCAATATCTTTATGGAAACGGCGGAAAACGAAAAGGAACACGCCAAGGTCTTTTTCAAGCACCTGGAAGGCGGCGAAGTGGAGATCACCGCCGCCTATCCCGCCGGGGTGATCGCCGACACAAAGACGAACCTCGAAGCGGCGGCGGCGGGGGAGCAGATGGAATGGACGGCGATTTATGCCGATTTCGCCGCTATCGCCAAGGAAGAGGGCTATCCCGAGGTGGCCCGCTCCTTCGAGCAGATCGCCAAGGTGGAGAAGTTCCACGAGAACCGCTACCGCGCCCTCATCGCCAATATCGTCAACGGCGAGGTCTTCAAGAAGAAACAGAAGGTCAAGTGGCACTGCATCAACTGCGGCTATGTCCACGAAGGGACGGAGGCCCCGAAGAACTGTCCGGCCTGCCTCCACCCCCAGTCCTACTACGAGCTTTTGGCGGAGAACTTCTAACGCCCCTGCCCGCAGGCGGACGCAGCGGAAAAACGGCAAGGTCCTGATCGTCGCCCCCATCTCGAGTTAGACGTGGTCATGAAAAGTTATCGCCGGGAACTCTGGTTCACCGTGCCGCAGCGGCGCGGTTTCATCAATATCACCCCTCAGGTCCGGCAGTGCCTCCGGGAGAGCGGGATCACCGAGGGGCTGATATTGGTGAACGCCATGCACATCACCGCGTCCGTCTTCATCAACGACGACGAGGCGGGTCTCCATGCCGATTATGAAACCTGGCTGGAGGAGCTCGCCCCCCATGCCCCGACCTCCCGCTACCGCCACAACCGCACGGGCGAGGATAACGGCGACGCCCATCTGAAGCGCCAGATCATGGGCCGGGAGGTCGTCGTGGCCGTCACGGCCGGGGAACTGGATTTCGGTCCCTGGGAGCAGATCTTCTACGGCGAGTTCGACGGCCGGCGGCCGAAGCGGGTCCTCGTCAAGATCATCGGCGCATAGTGGCGGCCCATCACGGTGACAACCTTTTGATCTATCTGAAATTATTCCTGACTGCCGTTCTCTGGGGGGGCACCTTCGTCGCCGGCCGCATTGCCGCTCAGGACATGGGGCCGGCGTCCGGATCCTTTCTCAGGTTTGCCGTCGCTTCCCTGCTGCTGCTGGCCATGACCTGGCAGGCAGAAGGCCGTCTCCCCGTGCCGGCGCGACGCATGCTGCTTCCCCTGTTCCTCCTCGGCCTGACCGGGGTGGCCGCCTACAATATCTTTTTCTTTCTCGGTCTGAAGCTCATCCCGGCCAGCCGGGCCTCCCTGATCGTCGCCTCCAACCCCGTCTTCATCGCCCTGGGATCAGCCCTGCTTTTCAAGGATCATCTCACGGCCCCGCGCCTCGCGGGCATCGCCCTCTGTCTCACCGGCGCCGTCATCGTCATCTCCCGGGGGGATCTGCCCGGGCTGCTGGGCGCCGGCATCGGCACCGGCGAGACTTTCATCCTCGGCTGCATCGTCAGTTGGGTCAGTTACTCGCTCATCGGCCGGGGAGTCCTGAAGGAGATTTCCCCCCTGGTGGCGGTCGCTTATGCCTGTCTCAGCGGCACGATCATCCTCGCCGCACCCGCCTTTGCCGAGGGGATGCTCCCCGCCCTGCCGGGATACTCCCTCGTCTCCTGGGCGGCCATTCTCTTTCTGGGCCTGCTGGGCTCCGCCGTGGCCTTCATCTGGTACTACGAGGGGATCAAGGCCCTGGGACCGACCCGTGCCGCCGTCTTCATCAATTTCGTCCCCGTGAGCGGCGTGCTCCTCGGCTGGCTGATCCTTGACGAAAAGGTCAATCTTTCTCTAATCTTCGGAGCCGTCCTGGTCATCACCGGCGCCTGGCTCACCAACCGGGCGCCGGCAAAGAACCCCGGCGGGGGTTCATAACCAACATGCGCCGGACAAGAGCGTTGCATAACGGCGGAAAAATGGTTCGCCAGCGGCGAAGCCATTTTTCAAAGGGCTCCGGACATGCACGGCACCGGCAGCGGCCCGCCGGTCCCGACAATCGCCCGCACGGCCGGCAATATTATCATTGACAACCGGGCCCTGCATGGCTCATAGTTTTACCAGGCAATATTTCCCCTATGCCGTATCAGCTCCCGGGACGGCAATGCTTGTCGCCCTTCCCGTCAGTGTGAGGAGGTTGCCATGAAGCGAATCAAATTGCTGTTGGCCGGTGCTTTGGCCCTGCTGATCATCGGCGTGGTGTTGTCTTTTATTCTGATCCCCCCGTTGGCCAAACCTTTACTGACAAAAAAACTCGGCGACCTCCTCCACCGCACCGTCACCGTGGAAAAATTGTCGTTCAATCCCGCCGCAATGGCCGTCAGCCTGCACGGGGTGATGATCGGCGAGCGGGAGGGGAAGGAATCTTTCTTCGCCCTGGAGGAAATGCACCTAAACGTCGCGGCGATGTCCTCCCTGTTCCGCCGGGCGGTGATTTTCGACGAAGTCTTCGTATCCGGCCCCCACCTGCGGATCATCCGTATGGCCGACGGCAGCTATAATTTTTCCGATCTCATCCCCAAGGAAGACAAAAAGAAGGATGAGGCGGCAACCGACCAGGCGCCGCCGGGATTCTCCATCAACAACATCCGGATCCGCGGCGGCAGCGTTGACTTCGACGACCGCCCCAACAGGACAAAGCACAAGATCCGGGAACTCTCCCTGGATATTCCTTTTGTATCCAACCTGGACTATCAAGCCAAGAGATATGTAGAGCCGCGGCTTTCCGCCTTGATAAATGATGATGCCTACATCCTGCAGGGGAAATCCCGGCCCTTCTCCGCCGACCGGGAAACAGAGCTGGAACTGGAGATCCGGGATCTGGATCTTCCCCACTACCTGGACTATATCCCGGTGCCAACCGCCTTTCGCATCCCCGCCGCCAAACTGGATGCAAAGCTGGCCCTGCGCTTTCTCAACCCGCCGCAAGGCAAACCGACCATCCGGATCAGCGGCCGGATCACGCTGCGGGAGATGATCATGAATGATCTCCGGCAGCGGGCCCTGCTCCGTCTGCCGAAACTGGAAATCGTGATCGCCGCCCTGGAGCCACTGACGCCCCTGATTCATCTTACCTCGGTAGAGCTGAACAAACCGGAGCTTTTCGTTCGCCGGGACCGGGGAGGGGCCCTCCAGTTGGCCCAACTGTTCCCCGGAGGAAAGCGGTCGCCAGGCCAAAAGGCGGACAAGACCAGGACAAGCGCCCAGGGCAGGATCAAAGCCGGCAAGGAGGAGAACAAACTGCAGATGCAGATTGACCGCCTGCAGATGGCAGGCGGCGCCGTCACCATCTTCGACGAGGCGGCCCCGGCGGGACCGGCAAAGATCTCGCTGGATCCGATCCTCCTCCGGCTGACGGAATTCTCTCTGACCCGGGGAAGCAAGGCGATGCTGGAGCTGAATCTCACTGTGGACAAGAAAGGAACGCTGGCCGTCAAGGGCCCCATCGTCCTCGATCCCCTCGATCTGCAACTGGAGACGGCCTTGAGGCAGCTCGCCATCCGCTCCTTTCAGCCCTATTTCGCCGACAAGGTCCATCTCAATATCGTCCGGGGCAGCATCTCCGCCAAAGGCAAACTAACAGTCGCCGGCGAAAAGCAGGGGCCGCCCCGGATCAAATACGCCGGACAGTTGGCCGTGGCCGATTTCAACTCCCGGGATCAGGCTTTCGGCAACGATTTCGTAAAGTGGCGCATGCTGTCCCTGGACGGGATAGACGCCCTGTCCCAGCCTTTCCGCCTCCATATCAGCAAGGTGGGACTCCGGGACTATTTTGCCCGGGTGATCATCAACGCCGACGGCAGCCTCAATCTTAAGCAGCTGACCGGGAAAGAGCAGCAACCGGCCGGGACGTCCGCAGCCGGCGGCGGGGCAGCGGCTTCCGTCCCTGACCGCAAGACGGCCCCTGTCGCCAAGGCGGCCGCCCCGGAATCATCGCCCCCTTCACCTCTCCGGGAGATCAAGATCGGCCGCGTCGATCTCGACCGGGGCACGATCGACTTTACGGACAACTTCATCAAACCCAATTTCTCCGCCCGGATGCGGAACATGACGGGCAGCGTCACCGGACTGTCTTCGGAGGAGATCGCCCGGGCCGCCGTCAGCCTCCGGGGGAACCTGGAACGGGGTTCGGACATCCTGATCGAGGGGCGGATGAATCCCTTAAGCCAACGCCAGTTCGCCGACATCGCCATGCGGTTCAAGGACATCGAGCTGAGCCCGGCAACGCCCTATGCGAGCAAATATCTCGGCCATCCCATCCTGAAGGGCAAACTGACCTTCGATGTCTCCTACCTGGTGGAAAACGGGAAGCTCAACGCCGGCCATAAGGTATTCATCGACCAGCTCACCCTGGGGGACCGGGTGGAAAGCCCCGATGCCATCAAGGCCCCCGTCGCCCTCGGCGTCTCCCTTCTCAAGGACCGCCACGGCCAGATCAACCTGGACATCCCCGTCACGGGCAGCCTGGACGACCCCGAGTTCTCCGTCTGGCCCATCGTCTGGCAGATAATAGTCAATATCTTCACCAAGGCCCTGACCGCCCCCTTCGCCCTCCTGGCGTCCCTGGGCGGCGGCGGGGAGGAACTCAGCTACATCGAGTTCGACGCCGGCAGTGCGGAATTGAATGCCGCGGCCCTGACCAAGATCAGCTCCCTGGCCAGGGCCCTCTACGAAAAGCCCCAGGTCCGGCTGGATATCGAGGGGCACGCGGACCCGGTCATGGATCGGGAAGGTCTGAAAAAGAAGCTCTTGGACCGGAAGGTCCGGGAACGTAAGCTCGACGACCTCATCGAGGCGGGGAAACCGGCCGTGCCCGTTGCCCGGGTCACGGTCGCCCCCGGTGAATACGACCGCTACCTGAAACGGGTTTACGAGGAAACCGACCTGCCCGACAAGCCGCGCAATTTCCTGGGCATCGCCAAGGACATCCCCCGGGCCGAGATGGAACGGCTGCTCCTGAAGCACGCCGCCGTGAGCGACGGCGACCTGCGCCAACTGGCGCAACGGCGGGCCGAAACGGTCAAGGAGCAGATCCTAAAGGCCGGCCCGGTAGAGCCGGGCCGGGTGTTTCTCGTTTCCTCCGCCCCCCTGGCGCCGGAGAAGAAGGACAAGGCAGGCGCCGCCCGCGTGGACTTCCGCTTGAAATAGGGAGGGGGGACTGCCGGAGGGGAGGGGGGCCGGCGCTCCCCGCAAACGGAAGCGCGGCGAGGAGATCCGATCCGGCCGGGGCGACGGGCAGCCCGGGGAGGATCAGGCGCCGGCCGCCGCCTTGGCCTTTTTTTCCCGATACATCAGGTTGTCGGCCGCGGCGACGAGTTCATCCAGGGAAACAGGATGGGCCGGGTCGAAAACGGTGACCCCCCAGCTCATCCCCAGCCGCCATGGTCCGGCGTGCTCCCTGTTGTAGGCCTCGATATTGGTTTGCAGCCGCCGGGACAGCACCGCCGGATCGGTGCCCGGCGTCGCCTCGGAGAGGACGGCGAATTCATCGCCCCCCATCCGGGCGACAACGTCCGCGGCGCGGAAGGTCCGGCTCAGAACCTCCGCCGCCGCCGTCAGGACCCGATCCCCCTCCTCGTGACCGAGGAGGTCGTTGACCCCCTTGAGACCGTCACAGTCGCCGAAGGTGAGAAACAATTTTTCCCCCGTCCGCGTCGCCGTCTTCATCATCTGCGCGGCGACGGTGAAGAAGCCGCGGCGGTTGTAGAGTTCCGTAAG